>Ga0315540_10000499_pt1 | contig 22380 bp, 21 predicted proteins | sample SalMarSW160110MG_FD_203677 | JGI IMG/M metagenome (GOLD analysis project Ga0315540, IMG submission 203677) | Salt marsh sediment microbial communities from the Plum Island Ecosystem LTER, Massachusetts, United States - Salt Marsh Sediment SW1601-10 ...
CCTCGCCGCGCCCCCGCGGAACGTCGCGAGGAGGTCGAGGCGGGTGAGCGCGGCGGCCGCGGAGCTCCGGCGCCAGGCCGCCGCGGGGCGTCGGGTGGCCGTGCGCCGCCGGGGCTCCGCCGCGAGCCAGGCCGCCGCGCGCGGCAACGCGCGCTCCGCGGCCCTCGAGGGCCGGACCACCGCGCGGGCCGTCGCGACGCCGGCGCCCGCGGCGAACCGCCACGCGAGCGCGAACGCGGCTGCGAGGGCGAGCAGCCAGGCGGCGGGGAGCAGCCCGAGGCCCGCGAGCAGCGCCGCGGAGGCGGGCGGCACGACCGCGAGCGCCGCGAGTCGTGCCTCGGCGCCGAGATGCGCACCGACGAGCGGGGGAGGGACGGGCAGCGCGAGCCATTCCGGGCCCGGGCGTCGCCGCTGCAGGGCGGTCGCGCGCGTACCCGCGAGAACCGCGCCGGCGAGCGCAAGGGCGCCCAGCACGCCCGCGAGCGCGATCAGGGCCGCGCCCTCGCCGTGGTTCCGACGCAGGCCGTCGAGCGGGACGCGCACCTGCCAGTACGCGAACGCGCTCACGATGACCGCGATGCCGATCGTCACGGCCCCGAGGCGCGCCCCGGTGGTGCGGAGCCGGCGGCGGGCGAGGGCGCGCCGCAGGTCGCGGAACGCGGCCGCGGAGCGGGAGCGGGCGTCGGGATTCATGGGCGCCCCCGAGTGTAGCGCAGCGCGCGCGGGCGTCCGCGGCCGTTGCGGCGCCGCCGCCCGGGCGGCATGCTGCGCGCATGAGCGCGCGCCCTGCGGTGGTGTGGTCCGCCGGCTACGAATGCGACATCGGGATGCACGTCTTCCCGACGGAGAAATACCGGCTCGTGCGCGACGCGCTCGAGGCCTCGGGTGACCTCGCGGCCGCCGACCTGCTCGAACCGCCTCCCGCGACGCGGGACCTGCTCGAGCTCGCGCACGACGGCGACTACCTCGACGACCTCGAAGCGCTGCGCTGGACGCCGCGCACGATGTACTCGGAGCTCCCGCTCGACCAGGCCATCATCGCGGCGTTCGCCCTGGGCGCGTCGGGCACGGCGCTTGCCGCGCGCGAGGCCCTCGAGCGCGGTGCGGTCGCGCACGTGGGCGGGGGGCTCCACCACGCGTACGCCGGGCACGCCGAGGGGTTCTGCTACCTCAACGACCTCGCGGTGGGCGTGCGCGCCGCGCGGCGCGAGGGGCGCGTCGGGCGCGCGGCCGTCGTGGATCTCGACGTCCACCAGGGCAACGGCACGGCGAACATCTTCCGCGACGAGCCGGAGGTGTTCACGCTGTCGCTCCACCAGGAGCGCAACTATCCCCAGCCCAAGGAGCGCGGGGACCTCGACGTCGGGCTGCCCGACGGCACGGACGACGAAGCCTACCTGCGCGCGCTCGCGCCGGCGCTCGAGCGCGTGTGGGCGCACCGCCCCGGGATCGTGCTCTACCAGGCCGGCGCCGACCCCTACCGGGAGGACCAGCTCGGTGGGCTCGCGCTCACGCTCGAAGGGCTCGAGGCGCGCGACGCGATGGTGATCGACGGCTGCGCGGCCCGCGGCATCCCGGTGGTCACGACGCTCGGCGGGGGCTATGCGCGCCGCCTCGAGGACACGGTCTGCATCCACGCGACGTCCTGCCGCCGGACGCTGCGCGCCGGGAGGCGCTGACACGCGTCGGTGGAAGGCGGGGATGTGCGGCCTGCGGAAGCGGTCCGGCGTGGAACCGCCGGCGGAAGATGGAGGGGGGGCCTCCGGCCCTGCTGCGCCCGAGAGGGCGCCATCCTGGGCGGATGACTCGGACGCGTGCAGCTCCTTCTCCGCGCGGCCCTCGCGGACCGGTGTGCGCGCCTCGCTCTGGCCACGCCCACCGGCGGTCGTTCGGGCGGGCGTCGTGCAGCGAACGACGCCCCGGATCGGGTCGAGAGCTCCCTGCCAAGGAGGTCTCTCTGCCCAGCTGCGCGTCAAGTGTCCGTCCGTGTTCCGCCGGGCGTCAAGGGCCGGCGGGACGAACGCCGTCAGCGCGTGCGCCCCTTGCCGGCGGAAGCGGCCCCGGGTTTCGCGTTCTTCGCGGGGTTGACGATCTCGAGCGAAGCGTCGTCCAGCCAGAGCGTTCCCGTCGCCGGGACGTTGAGCATCATCCACGCCCACATGAGATCGGCGTCCTCGGGGACGTCGAATTCCGTGTACGTGTAGGTCCAGTCGAACGTGCCCGAGAGCTGCTTCATGGTCCCGGACTGCGCCTTGTTCTCCGCCGTGTGCGACGAGACGAGGACGAACGCGCCGTTCGACAGGCTGTCGCCCTTGAACCAGCCGCTGATGCGCACGTGCTTCCCGCGGAGCGCGTCGGGCCGGATCGGCTGGGCCATGCCCGCGCGCGCCGTCACGACGCCGTCGTGCATGTGCGAGACCTTCATGCTCCAGTGCCCCGAGTGGAAGACCGTCGAGTCGCGGTCGATCCGGGCGCCTTCGAAGGGCGGGATCGCCCACTCCCACGCCAGCGCGCCGTCCTCGAAGCCCGGGTCGGCGAGCACGTTCGTGCCGGGCGCGACGGCCGCCATCCGCTGCGTCTTCTCCAGCGTCAGCGAGGCGTCGTCGAACAGCACCTGGCCCGTGCCCAGCAGCCCGCAGCGCACGTACAGCACGTTCGTTCCCGGCGCCACGACGATGCGCGCCTCGCGCTGCACCCAGCCGGTCTGGCGGTCCTCGAACTGGATGCGCTGCCAGCCGAGGTCCCGGGCCGGGTCGCGCATCGCGTTCAGGCCAAGGCGCGCGAGCGCCTCGTCACGGGGCACCCCCCAGATCACCGACATCTTCGAGACGGTGTCGGTGTAGGCCTGCGCGAGGATGTACGCGCGGCCGTCGAGGCCGTTCGAGCGGGTCCACACCGAGAAGACCGCGGTCTTTCCCCAGGTCTCGGGTCCGACGAGAACCGTCTGGCTCCAGTTGTGGCCCATCCAGTAGAGCGTGCTCGTGTTCGCGACGTTCACGCAGTAGCGGCCCGTGTGGACCATGAACGTGTCGCGTCCGAAGAAGACGGTCTCGAGCCCCGCGCTCGACGTGTCCCACGCCGCGGGCATCCACTCGGAGCCGGTCGCGACCTGCTCGAAGCCGGGGTTGGCGAGCAGGTTGCGGGGGGTCGAGCGGGCGGCTGCGGGGCCGGCCGGGACGTGCACCAGGGCGACCACGAAGAGCGTCGTCGCGATCGCGCGAAGCAGGGGCGTCGGGCGCATGGGATCTTCCGTGTGGGGAGGGTGGTGGTGGCCGGGAACGGGGGTGCGGAGCCACTTGGAACGAAAAGTATCCGGACCGCGCGCGCGGCGTTCAAGCGCAAACTCCCGAGTTTGAACAGTCCTGACGCGCTCCGCTAGCCTTTCGGGCCTACCCACCCGATTCCGCACGGAGCCTCCCGTGGCCGAATGGCTCTTCACCTCCGACCTGCACGGTCAGAGCGATTACTACGAGCAGTTGTTCGCCCTCGCCGCGGCGGAGCGGCCGCCGGTCCTCATCGTGGGCGGCGACCTCGGTCCGCACCCCTCCGGCGCCGAGGGCGTGCGGCGGCACCGCCTGTTCCTCGAGGGGTTCCTCGTCGAGTTCGCGCGCCGGCTGCGCGAGCGGACCCCCGGGACGCGGCTGGCACTGCTCATGGGGAACGACGACTGCCGCTCGAACCACGACGTGCTCGACCGGCACGACGGCGAGTTGTGGCTCCTGCTGCACGAGCGCGTACTCGAGCTCGACGGCGTGCGCGTCGCGGGTTGCTCGTGGGTGCCGATCACGCCGTTCCGCCTGAAGGACTGGGAGCGCTGGGACGACGGCGGCGAGGAGGCGCCTCCCCAGCTCGAGGGCTGGGTCAGCGAGCCGGGCGGGGCGCGGGCGTTCGCGTTCGACCCGGCGCACCGGAGCCCCACGATCGCGGATTCGCTTGCGCTCCTCGCCGGGGCCTGCGCGCCCGCGGAGACGCTGTTCGTCCTGCACTCCCCGGCCCGCGGAACGCGCTGCGACACCGTGCAGGGCGGGCACCACGTCGGCTCGCGGGCCATCCGGAGCTTCATCGAGGCGCACCAGCCTCCCCTGGTGCTGAGCGGCCACATCCACGAGTCGCCCCGGGTGAGCGGGGCGTGGCGGGACGCGGTCGGCCGCTCCATCGTGGTGAACCCCGGGCAGTTCGGAAGCCGGCGCGTAGCAGGCGTCTGGTTCGACCCCGGGCGCCCGGCGGCGTCGCTGCGACATACGACACTCGCATGACGCGCTCCGGCAGGGCGCATGCTAGGCTTTCCCGGCGAGACGCACCCCGAAGCGGCCCCCCGCCCATCCCTGCCGAGGTCTCCATGCGCAAGTCCGCGCTCCCGTTGCTCCTGGCCACCCTCACCGTCGCCCTCCTGGCGGGCGCGTCCCGCGCCGGCGAATGGAAGAGCTGGAACGCCGGCCTGTCGGCCGCCCAGGCCTCCAACCGGCCCGTGATCGTGGACGTGTACACGGACTGGTGCCGCTGGTGCCGGCAGATGGATCGCGACGTCTACGGGCGCCCGGACGTGCAGCAGTACCTCGGCACGCACTTCGTGACGGTGAAGCTCAACGCCGAGAGTTCCGAGTCGGTGACCTACCGCGGCCGGACGCTGAGCGCCCGCTCGCTCGCGTCGTCGTTCGACGTCTCCGGCTACCCGACCACGATCTTCCTCGCGTCGAACGGCGACCATCTCGTGAACGTGCCGGGCTACGTGGACGCCGACCGGTTCCTGCTCCTGCTGCGCTACATCGGCGACGGCGACATGACCCGCGGCGTGCGGTGGGACGAGTACGTGAAGAAGGCGGGCGAGAAGCCCTGACCCCCGTGGGACTGCTCTCGGGGCTCCGGCTGCTGGCGGTGGACACCGAGACGACGGGCATGTCGCCCGACTCGGGCCACCGGCTCGTGGAGGTCGCCCGGGTGGAGATCGCCGACGGCGCGCTCGGGGCGGACTGGTCGAGCCTCGTGCGGCCGGGACGGCCGATCCCTCCCGACGCGGCGCGCGTGCATGGCATCACCGACGCGATGGTCGCCGACGCGCCCGAGCCCGGCCCCGTGGCCCGAGAGCTGCGCGAGGCCTGCGGCGACCTGCCGCTCGTCTTCCACAACGCGCCGTTCGACCTGCCGTTCCTGATCCGGCTGTTCCGCGAGTCCGGGGCGCCGCCGCTGCTCAACCCGATCGTGGACACGCTCGGGCTGGCCCGCGGCCTGCCCGGCTCCGGCAGCAACTCGCTCGGGGCGCTCGCGTCCCGGCTCGGTCTGCCGCCCGAGCCCGCGCACCGCGCCCTCGGCGACGCGCGCACGACCGCCCGGCTCTTCCTCGCGCTGGCCGCGCGCTGGGAGCAGGAGAAAGGCGTCCGGGCGCTGGCCGAGCTCGCGGCCGCGAGCCAGGACGTCATGCGGGTCACCGCCCGCCGCTGAGCCCGTGGCCCTGCTGGCGGCAGCGGCGGCCCCCGGCTACGCTGTCGGGCCACCGCGGCCACCCATCCGGAGTCCCCATGACGTCCTCGAGCGTTCCCCAGATCGGCACCGAAGCACCCGACTTCCGCCTCCGCGGCCCCGGCGGCGTCTTCTATTCGCTGTCGGAGTTCCGCGGCGAGAAGCACGTGCTCGTCGCGTTCTACCCGCTGGCGTTCTCGCCCACGTGCTCCCACCAGCTGCCCGAGCTGGAGAGGGTCCTGCCGCGGCTCGAGGCCGCCGGCATCACCGTGCTCGGCGTGAGCGTGGACAGCCACTATTCGAACGCCGCGTTCGCGCGCGCGAGGCGCGTGTCGTTCCCGCTGCTCTCGGACTGGGATCGCGAGACGAGCCGGGCCTACGGCGTGTACAACCCGCGGACGGACACGAGCGGCCGGGCGCTGTTCCTCGTGGACCTCCAGGGCCGGATCGTGTGGAGCGAGGTGAGCGACGACCCCGGCGCGCTCGACCAGATCCCGAGCCCGGAGCGCGCCCTCGCGGCGCTCGAGGCCGCGCCGCGCGACTGACCGGGACCCGCCGATGAACGCCCGCGCGCTCCCGGTCGTGCTGCTGGTGGCGCGCGAGACCCCGGACGCGCGCGCCCTGGCCGCCGCGCTGCGCCCGCGCGGGTTCGAGGTCGTGCGGGCGCACGACGGCGAGGGCGGCATCGGCGCGCTCGAGAAGGCCCGGCCGCAGGCGGTCGTCTGCGAGCTGCGCGCCCCCCGCATCGACGGGCTGGCGGTGCTCGCGCGCGCCTCGGAGGGCCGTCCCGCCCCCTGCGTCGTGCTCGTGAGCGACGGCCCGCGGCTCGACCTCGCCGTCGAGGCGATGCGTCGGGGCGCCTGGGACGTACAGTCGTGGCCGCTCCACCTCGACCGGCTCGTCGAGGCCCTGCGCCGCGGGCTCGCCCACCGGGAGCTGGCCGCCCGGGTCGTCCGGATGGAGGGCGAGCTGGACCGGCGCTTCGGGCTCGGCGCGCTCGCCGGCGTCTCGCGCGCGATCCGCCGCGTGCGCGACCAGGTCCGGCAGGTGGCGTCCTCGCGCGCGCCCGTCCTGATCGAGGGCGAGGACGGCGCGGGCAAGAGCGTGGTCGCCCGGGCGCTGCATCGCGCGAGCCCGCGCCGGGAGGGGCCGTTCGTCTGGATCGACTGCGCGGCGCTCCCCGCGGACCTGTTCGACGTCGAGCTGTTCGGCTCGGCGCCCCAGGGCGCGGCGCCGGCCCGCCGCGGGCGGCTCGAGCAGGCGGACGGCGGCACGCTGTTCTTCGACGGCGTGGAGGCGCTGCCGCCCCGCACGCAGGGCCGGCTCCTGCGCGCCGTCACGGAGCGGGTGTTCGAGCGCGCGGGCGACGCGGCGACGCGGCGCGCGGACGCGCGTTTCATCGCCGCGACCTCGCGCGACCTCGCCGCCGAGTCCCGGGCGGGGGCGTTCCGGGAGGATCTGCTGTTCGCCCTCGGCGTGGTGCGCATCGCGCTGCCTCCGCTGCGCGCGCGGCGCGAGGACATCCCCTCGCTCGCCGAGGAGCTGCTGCGCGAAGGGGCCCGCGCCCACGGGCGCCGCGCGCGCCGCCTCACGCGCGGCGCGCTCGAGCGTCTCGTGACGTACGACTGGCCCGGCAACGTGACCGAGCTCAAGAACGTGCTCGACGGCATGCTCGTCGCCGCCGGCGGCCGCGGGCCGCTCGACGTGTCGGCGCTGCCGGCGCGCCTGCGGCCGGCGGGACGGCCCGCGATGCCGCTGCGGGTCGAGGTGGGCATGACGCTGGCCGAGGCGGAACGCCAGCTCATCGAGGCGACGCTGCGCGAGACGGGCGGCAACAAGCCGCTCGCGGCGGCCATGCTCGGGATCGGCCTGCGCACGCTCTATCGCAAGCTCGACGCGTACGCGCGCCGCTGAGCGGGCGCCCGGGGCGCCCGGGGCCCGGCCCGCACGGCCTCAGGAGGGGCGCCGGCCGCGGATTCGCCTCTCAAGTCACCCGCCGCAGGCAGCCGATAAGGGGGGAGTTCGCGACTGCTTCTTCCTGGAGGACTCGGATGGGTCTGCCCGAACCGATCGAACCCCGGCCGGAGGACTCTGCGCCCCCGCCCGGGGGCGGGCGTGCCGACTGGCTGTGCGGTGCGGAGGAGGGTCTCGAGGCCGAGATCGAACGCACGCACGGCGGGTCGCGTGAGAGGCCGGCACCGAAGCTCTTCAAACCCGGCGCCGACGCGCCTACCGAGCTCGAGCCCGACGCCCCGCCGCCGCGCCGCGACGACTCGCCCCCGGTGCGGCTCGTGCTGCCCTCTTCACCCGACGAGCCGCGCCCGACGCCCCCGCCGGCGGCGCCGCGCCGCGAGCCGCCCCCGCCGCCCGAGGCCGTCGAGCCGCCCGAATTCACGACCGGCCCGTCCATGCTCTGGGAGCCCGGCGCGAACAGCGTGCCCGTGCTGCCCCGCAGCGGTGACTTCGCGGCGCCGCCCCCGCCTCCGCCCACGACCGCGGCCAGCGCCGCGGCCGAACCGGCCGCGTCGCCGCTCGACTTCCCCATGGACGACGCCGAGGAGCGCGCGCGCGCCACCGCCGAGGCCGCCGAGGCCGCGAGCGCGGCCGCCGAGCGCGCAGCCCGGCCGCACGCCGTCGTCACGCCCGACGCCTTCGACGTCCGCGACGCGCTCGTGCCGTGGTGGATGCGCCTGCCGCAGATGCTCCGCGAGGACCGCCGCATCCAGGTCGCCCTGGCCGTGTTGCTCGTGGCGGTGCTCGCCGTCGTGTTCTGGCCGCACGCGGAGAAGTCGCTCTCGATCGGCGCCATCCGCCGCGACCCGGGGCGCTTCGACGGGCAGGACGTGCGCGTCTCGGGCCGCGTCGGCGAAGTCTTCGACGTCGGCGCGGGGTACGCGTACTACCTGCACCAGGGCCGGGACACGCTCGTCGTCTTCACGCGCTCGCGCACACCCCGCCGCGGCGACCACCTGACGGTCGTCGGCATGGTGAGCACCGGCTACCTCAACGGTCAGTCCGGAACGGCGCTGTTCGAGTCGCCGCCCGGCGAGAAGTAGCGCCCGCGCGGGGCCGGCCCGCGCCCCCCCTCCTCCGCCGCGCGCCTCCCGCCCCGCCTCCCTCGCGCCTGGCTGCCCGCCCGTCTCGCGCGACAAACCCCGCCACCTGCCAGCGATGCCGTGTCAATATGGCAATCATGTTCCAATCTGCGACCAGTCCTGTCGTGAAAAGTACGCATAACTCGTTGTCATACAACAGCCAATAGACTTGGCAATTGTCCGACTTGAGACCTCGCGTCGCGCACATTAGGTTGCGATCTGTCGGACGCCGAGATCCGCCCTGGCGGGTTCGGCGTCCCGGGTTGCATCGAGAACCACACGGCCGCGCGCCCCAGGTGCCGCTCTCCGAGCGGACGCCGCGCGCTGCGCCGACAGTCCAACCGCACACGAGGAGGTTTCTGCGATGAACGTCCAGCCTCTGGCCGACCGGATCCTGGTCCGCCGCATCGAGGAGCAGGAGACGATCCGGGGCGGAATCATCATTCCGGACACCGCGAAGGAGAAGCCGCAGGAGGGCGAGGTCGTCGCCGTGGGCCCGGGCCGCCTGACCGACGACGGCAAGCGCATCACCCCCGAGGTGAAGAAGGGCGACCGCGTGCTGATCGGGAAGTACAGCGGCACCGACGTGAAGATCGAGGGCACCGAGTACGTGATCCTGCGCGAGGACGAGGTCCTCGGCGTCCTGAAGAAGTAATCCCACGGCGCCGCGCGCCCCCGGCGCGCCGCGCGCCTGAACCTTTTCGACCAGGAGGCATCATGGCTGCGAAGCAGTTGCTCTTCAGCGAGCAGGCCCGCCAGGAGATCCTGCGCGGCGTGGAGACGCTGGCGAAGGCCGTCAAGGTCACGCTCGGCCCGAAGGGCCGCAACGTCGTCCTCGACAAGAAGTGGGGCTCGCCGACCGTCACGAAGGACGGCGTCTCGGTCGCCAAGGAGATCGAGCTCGAGGAGCCCTACCAGAACATGGGCGCGCAGATGGTGCGCGAGGTCGCCTCGAAAACGTCGGACGTCGCGGGCGACGGCACCACGACCGCGACCGTGCTCGCCGAGTCGATCTTCCGCGAGGGCCTGAAGTCCGTCACCGCCGGCTCGGCGCCGATGAACATCAAGCGCGGCATCGACAGGGCCGTCGCGGCCGTCGTCGAGGAGCTCCGGAAGCAGAGCCACCCCGTGAAGGACAACAAGGAGATCGAGCAGGTCGCGACGATTTCCGCGAACGGCGACACCGAAATCGGCAAGATCATCGCCGAGTGCATGGACAAGGTCGGCAAGGACGGCACGATCACGGTCGAGGAAGCCCGGTCCATCGAGACCACGTACGACGTGGTCGAGGGCATGGAGTTCGACAAGGGCTACATCTCGCCGTACTTCGTGACCGAGAAGGACACGATGGAGGCCGTCCTCGAGGACGCCTACGTGCTCCTCTACGAGAAGAAGCTGTCGAACATGAAGGACCTGCTCCCGATCCTCGAGAAGATCGCGCAGCGCGCGAAGCCGCTCGTGATCGTGTCCGAGGACGTCGAGGGCGAGGCGCTGGCGACGCTCGTCGTGAACAAGCTGCGCGGCACGCTGAACGTGTGCGCGGTGAAGGCGCCCGGCTTCGGTGACCGCCGCAAGGCCATGATGGAGGACATCGCGATCCTCACCGGCGGCAAGGTCATCACCGAGGACCTCGGCATCAAGCTCGAGAACGCCCGCATCGAGGACCTCGGCCGCGCCAAGAAGGTGCGCGTCAACAAGGAGAACACCACGATCGTCGAGGGCGCCGGCAAGAAGGCCGACATCCAGGGCCGCATCGCGCAGATCAAGAAGGAGATCGAGGACACGACGTCCGACTACGACCGCGAGAAGCTGCAGGAGCGGCTCGCGAAGCTGGCCGGCGGCGTGGCCGAGATCAACGTCGGCGCGGCGACCGAGACGGAGATGAAGGAGAAGAAGGCCCGCGTCGAGGACGCGCTGCACGCGACCCGCGCGGCCGTCGAGGAGGGCATCGTGCCCGGAGGCGGCGTGGCCTACCTGCGCGCGCAGAAGGCGCTCGATGCGCTGGCCGGCGAGCTCGAGGGCGACCTCAAGATCGGCGTCCAGATCGTGAAGCGGGCGCTGGAGCAGCCGCTGCGCACGCTGTGCGAGAACGCCGGGCTCGAGGGCTCGGTGATCGTCGAGCACGTGAAGAAGGAGAAGAAGACGATGGGCTTCAACGTCGACACGGAGGAGTACGTCGACATGTTCGAGGCCGGCGTCATCGACCCGACCAAGGTGTCGCGCTCGGCGCTGCAGAACGCGGCGTCGGTGGCGAGCCTGCTGCTGACCACCGAGGCGCTGATCACGGAGATCCCGGACAAGAAGAAGCCGGCGGCTCCGGGAGGCGGCGCGGGCGGCTACGGCGGCGAGGACTTCTAGTCCGAAAGCAGCACGAAGAAAGCCCGCAGCAAGCGAACGGCCCCGGGGAAGGATCCCCGGGGCCGTTTCGCGTCCGGCGCCGAACTCCGCCACGCCCCTTTTCGCGGCGGGCCGTCGCCCCTGGTGCAGCCAGCGTCCGCCCTCCAATACCGCCGCCCGCCCCGGCCGGTTCCCGGATTCCGGGGGCCCGCGCTCCGGGTCAGGCCGTCCCGCCCGCTTCCCGGGCCATCTCGACCATCGTGTGGCGGAAGCCGAGCTTCTCGAACAGCTTCCGGGCGGGCCCGTTGCGGGCGGCGCTCATCAGCACGACCCGCGGGGCGCCCAGCGCCTCGAGGCGCGCGATCGCCTCGCGCACGAGCCTCTCGCCGAGGCCGCCCCGGCGCGCGGCCGGGTCCACGAACACGTCGTGCAGGTAGCCGCACGGCGCGCGCAGGTCCCTCCAGCTCATGGGCTCGAGCGCGGCGTACGCATAGCCGACGACCGACCCGGCGCGCTCGGCGACGATCAGGACCGTCTCGGGATCGCCGACCTGCGAGACGAGGAAGTCGCCGTAGCCCCGCTCGGGATCGTCCACGGTGACGAATCGCTGCGGGTCGAGCTCGTGGTGCTGGCGCATGAGACCGCCGCCGTAGCGGCCGAGCGCCGCCCGGTCGCCGGCGACGGCGGGCCGGACCGTGACGTCGTCCATCGTGCCTCCGGAGCGTGGGAACCGCGGCCAGCATGAGCGCGCGGGCGGCGCCGCGCCAGCGCGGCGGGCGCCCGCGCGGCGGGCGCGCTACATTGCGCGACCGGCAGCGCCCCGCGACGGACCCGGAGAGCCCATGCGCACGCACGCGATCGAACCGACGCTCGAAACCCTGCACGGCCACTTCTCGCGCGAGCTGCCGCCCGTGCTCACGATCCGTTCCGGTGACCGCGTTCGCTTCCGGACCCTCGACGTCGCCTGGGGCGCGTTCGAGATCCGGGACCCGTTCGCGGAGGCGCCGAAGTTCCCGGGCCGCGACCTCGAGCGCGATCCGGGGCACGCGATCTGCGGGCCCATCGCGATCGAGGGCGCGAAGAAGGGCGCGGCGCTCGAGGTGCGGATCGTCGAGCTGCGCCCCGGCGCCTGGGGCTGGACCTCCGCGGGTGGCCGCTCGACCGAGTGGCACGACCGCCTCGGTGTCGCGACCCTGCCCTCGCACTTCCTGCGCTTCGCGCTCGACCCCGACGCCGGGACCGGGCGCACCCGCGACGGGCTCGTCGTGAAGCTGCGGCCCTTCCTCGGCATCCTCGGCATGCCGCCCGACGAGCCGGGACGTCATTCGACGGTTCCGCCGCGGGCCTGCGGCGGCAACATCGACTGCCGCGAGCTGGTCGAGGGCAGCACGCTCTTCCTGCCCATCCCGGTGGACGGCGCGCTCTTCTCGGCGGGCGACGGTCACGCGCTGCAGGGGGACGGCGAGGTCGCGGGGCCCGCGCTCGAGTGCCCGATGGAGCGCGCGGTGCTCGAGTTCCGCCTGCGGCCGGAACTGCGCCTCGAGCGCCCGCGCGCCGAGACGCCCGCCGGCTGGATCACGTTCGGGTTCGACCGCGACCTGAACGAGGCGACCCGGATCGCGCTCTCGGACATGCTCGACCTGCTCGTCGAGCTCGCCGGGGGCGACCGCGCGCTCGCGACCGCGTACGCGTCGCTGCTCGTCAGCCTGCGCGTGACGCAGATCGTGAACGGCGTGCGGGGCGTGCACGCGATCCTGCCGCGCGAGGCGCTCGCGGCGATCCGCGCGCGCGGGCGGGACGGTTAGCCGGCGATCGCGGCCTGGAGCGCGACGCCGATCATGGCGTCGAAGCTCGTGCGCCGCGCTTCCGAGGGCATGTGCTCGCCGCGACGGATGTGGTCCGACACGGTGAGGATCGTCCCCGCCCGGACGCCGTACTCGGCGGCCATGCCGTAGAGCCCGGCGGCCTCCATCTCGACGCCGAGGATCCCGAGCTTCTCGAGCCGATCGAACACCACGCCGTCGGGCGGGTAGAAGAAGTCGGTCGAGAAGACGTTGCCCACGCGCACGGGCACCTTCGCGGCGCGCGCGGCGGCGACGAGCCGCTCGACGAGGCCGAAGTCGGCGATCGCGGCGAGGTCGTGGTCGAGGAACCGCACGCGGTTCACCTTCGAGTCCGTCGAGGCGCCGAGCGCCACGATGACGTCGCCCAGCTTCACGTCGGGGGCGAGCGCGCCACAGCTGCCGACGCGGATCAGCGTCTTCACGCCGTACTCGCGCACGAGCTCCGCGGCGTAGAGGGTGCACGACGGAATGCCCATGCCGTGTGCCATGACCGAGACGGGGCGGTCCTGGAACTTGCCCGTATACCCCCAGGCGTTCCGCACGTCCGTGACGCGGCGCGCGTCCTTCAGGAACTGGTTCGCGATGTGCTCGGCCCGCTGCGGGTCGCCGGGCATGAGCACGACGTCGGCGAAGGCCCCGGCCGGGGCATTGATATGTGGTGTCGGCATGAGGCGGGGACTCTACCGCAACCGGCCGCGGCGTGCGGAGCCCGCGCCCCGGCGCGGCCCCCGCGTGCCGCCGCGCGGTCGGGCCCGCGTCCCCGCATGCTAAGGTGCGTGCCGTCCGGAACCGTCCTCCGTTCCCATCCGCGCGCTCACCGTGCCGGCGCCGGCCCTCGGCCGCGCGCTCCCGCGTGGCCGCGCCCGAGAAGCCGGGAGTGCCGAGCATGAAGACCGTCGTGCCGCGCGCCGCGTCCGCCCTGCTGATGTTCCTCGCCGTCGCGCCGTCCGGCGCGTCCGCGGCCCGCGTCGCGCACGCGAAGGATGCGTTCGCCGCGAGGACGAAGGGCCACGTGCGCCATGCCGGCCTGCTCGCGACCTGGCTCGACGCGAAGTCGGGCTCGCTGCTCGTGGAGCTGCCGGCCCCGCGAGGGCCGCGCGGCGAGTGCGGCCGGTTCCTCTACCTCGAGGGCATCCGCACCGGGCTGGGCTCGAACCCGGTCGGCCTCGACCGCGGCCAGCTCGGCAACGCGCGCGTCGTGGCGTTCCGCCGCGTCGGCGGGCGCGTGCTGCTCGAGGTCCCGAACCTGCGCTACCGCGCGCTCACCTCCGACAGCGCCGAGGTGCGCGCCACCGCGGAGTCGTTCGCGACGTCGGTGCTGTGGGCGGGACCCGTCGCGGCCGAGGCGCGCGACGGCCGCCTGCTCGTGGACTTCACCTCGTTCGTCGTGCGCGACGCGCACGGCTCGGCGCGCGCGCTGGCCGCCGCAGGGCAGGGGAGGTTCGCGCTCGATCCCGGGCGCAGCGCGCTGGATCCCTCGCAGCTCCGCAGCTTCCCCGACAACCTCGAGCTCGAGGCCGTCCTCACCTTCGGCGGCGACGCGCCGGGCCCGGAGGTCCAGGCCACCGCGCCGGTGCCGCAGGCCGTCACGATCGTCCAGCACCAGTCGCTCGTGCGCCTGCCGGACGACGGCTACCGGCCGCGCGTGTGGGACCCGCGCTCGGGCTCGTTCGGCGTCACGTTCGCCGACTACGCCCGGCCGGTCGCCGAGCCGCTCGAGGTGCGCTGGCTGGTCCGCCACCGGCTCGAGAAGACCGACCCGTCGGCGGCGCGCTCGCGCGTGAAGAAGCCCATCGTCTACTACGTGGACCCGGGCGCGCCGGAGCCGATCCGCAGCGCCCTGATCGAGGGCGCGTCGTGGTGGGCGAAGGCCTTCGACGCCGCGGGCTTGGTGGACGCCTTTCAGGTGAAGGTCCTGCCGCCGGGCGTGGACCCGATGGACGTGCGCTACAACGTCATCGACTGGGTGCACCGCGCGACGCGCGGCTGGTCGTACGGCGGCGGCATCGTGGACCCGCGCACGGGCGAGATGCTGAAGGGGCAGGTCACGCTCGGCTCGCTGCGCATCCGGCAGGACCGCACGATCTTCGAGGGGCTCGCCGGCACCGCGCACACGGGCACCGGCGATCCCGACGACCCGGTGCAGCTCTCGCTCGCGCGGATCCGCCAGCTCGCGGCGCACGAGGTGGGACACACGCTCGGCTTCGCGCACAACTTCGCGGCCAGCACGTACGCGGGCCGCGCCTCGGTCATGGACTACCCTGCGCCGCTCGTGGGCCTGCGGCCCGACGGCACGCTCGACTTCTCGAACGCCTACGCGATCGGCGTCGGGGTGTGGGACGTGCAGGCGGTGCGGTACGCCTATTCGGAGTTCGTGCCGGACACCGACGAGAAGGCGCAACTCGAGGCGATCCTGCGCGAGAACCGCGAGCACGGCTGGATCTACCTCTCCGACGCCGACACGCGCCCGGCGGGGGCCGCGCACCCGCTCGCGGCGATGTGGGACAACGGCCCGGACCCGGTCGCGGGGCTCGCGCACGAGATGGCCGTGCGGCGCGCGGCGCTCGCGCGCTTCGGCGCCGGGAACGTGCGCGAAGGCGCGCCGCTCGCCACGCTGCAGGCCGTGCTGGCGCCGCTCTACTTCCACCACCGCGACGCGCTCGAGGCCGCCGTGAAGTCGGTGGGCGGGCTCGACTACGACTACGCGGTTCGCGGCGACGGCTCGCCGCCCGCAGCACCCGTTCCCGCCGCGCGCCAGCGCGCGGCGCTCGACGCGGTGCTCGCCACGCTCGCTCCGGCCGGGCTGGACCTGCCCGATTCCGTGCTGGCGCTGCTGCCGCCGCCGCCCTGGGAGGTTCCGCCGCGCGTCGAGTTCCCCGGCACGCGCACCGCCCCGGCGTTCGATCCGCTCGGAGCCGCCGCGACGGCCGCCGACATGACGGTCGCGGCGCTGCTGCCGCCGGAGCGGCTCGGGAGGCTCGTGGACTTCCACCGCCGCGACCCCTCGATGCCGGGCGTGCGCGAGGTGCTCGGCGCGATCGTGCGGCGGGTGTTCGAGGCGCCCCCGCCACGGGAAGCGCGTCTGCGGGGCGTGGCGCGCGCGGTTCAGGCCGCGACGATGCGCCGGCTGCTGGTCGCCGCGGCGGACTCGGCGCAGGTCCCCGAGGCGCGCGCGGACCTCGAGGAGGCGCTGCGGGACGTCGCGGCCACGCTCTCGCGCAGGGGAGGGGGCGATCCGGAGGACGCGTCGCTGCGCGCGCTGCTCGCGCGCGACGTGCGCCGCTGGCTCGACCGGCCGGCGGGACAGCCCGCGGCGCGGCCGTCGGCCCCGCCGGCGGCGCCGCCCGGCCCGCCGATCGGCGGCTTCGACGACGGCGGATGCGACTGGACCCCGCCCGGCACGCGTTGAGCGCGCCGAAGCGGGGTCCGTCCCCGGAGGATTACCGGGGGGAGTTCTCGTCCATCACGCCGCCCGCCGGCTGGTCCGAGGGCCAGGTGGCCGGGCGCACGAGCACGCTCCTGACGATGGGGACGCCGCGCACCATGACGACGGAGAACGTGGCGACGCGGTCGAAGTAGGAGACGCCGGGCCGCACGAAGCCGACGCCGCTCTCGTAGATGCGGGCGTCGGGCGCGACATGGTAGGCGGTGCCGTTGACTGTGACCTCGCGCGCGATCGTTCCCGAGAGCCGACCCGAGATCGTGATCGCGGCCGACCGGGTCACGGGCCGCTCGGGTGCCCGGCGCAGGCGCTCTCCGGCGCGGGCCGACGGCGCGAGCGCCGCGGCGAGCGCGAGGGCGAGGACCAGGGATGTTCCGGTGCGCAGGCTCATGGCCGCTCCTTTCGTCAGTTCCACTTCTGGCGCCACGACTTGACGACCAGCTTGTGGAGGCCCGTGTTGACGTTCTGCGTGACGATGCCCGCGTTCGACGACTGCAGGATGATGTCCTCGTTCACGAGGTCCAACGACGGATCGGCGAGGATGCCGGCACCCTTGTCCTGCACGCGGCCGGCCACGGTGTTGTTCTCGGTGCCGTCCGGGTTCGTCGGCGCGGAGCCGTCCTTGTAGTCGAAGCTGTAGAGCCACGAGTTGCCGCCGCCGAGGCAGACCGCGGAGTTCGGGTGGAAGGACGGCACGTAGACCGTGCCGGCGATGAGCACCGGGCGGCGCGTGATGCGCTCGCCGACGTCCTGGACGAGGTTCACGAACCAACCTTTCTTGCCGGTCGTGAGGGCGTGATAGGCGGTGGTCTGGTCCACGAGGGTCGCGGTGGAGATCGCGTTGCCGGAGCCGTCGTCGATGAGGCCGTAGAAGGCCTGCGCGTCGGTGCTCGTGAGGTCCGAGGCGTCGAGGTAGCGCCCGGTGCCGAAGAACACCATCACGCGACCCAGCTCGTCGAGCGTCAGGACGGGCGCCGCCTGGATGGGCCGGCCGCTGTCGTACAGCAGCGTGGGCGTCCAGGAGCTCGCGCCGAGATCCACGCGCCACACGCGCCCGGCGAGGTCGGCGGCGTAGAGGACGTCGTCCCAGCCGTCGAAGTCCACGTCGATCGCGACGGCCTGCGTGAGCTTGTTGCCGGCGACCGCGGTCCCGAGCGCGTAGGTGTTCAACACGGAGCCGCTGGCGGGATCCAGGACGAGCAGGCTCGCCTGCGAGGCGCTCGCGTCGTAGCCGGTCCCCGTGACGAGCACGTCCCCGCCGTGCGCCTGCGAGTGGACCACGATCGGGGTGTTCCAGGAGCCCTTGATCTGCGGCAGCGTCACGTCCCACATCACCTGCACGGCGCTCGCGCTGGGGTCGGTCACGTCGAGCGCGAACAGGCCGTCGCCGCCGCGCTCCTGCCCGCCGATGAGGACCGTCCGCCACGCGCCGTTCAGGTACAGGTCGTACGCCGCCGGGGTCATGTTGAGGAAGTACTCGTGGCAGTAGTCGGGGCTCATGAGGTCCTGCAGCCGGGGCAGCACACTGTTCGGAACGTAGGCCCACTGCTCGCTGCCGTCGGCGGCGTCGAAGGCGTGGAGCATGCCGTCGTTCGACGCGACGTACACCATTTCCTCGCGGGACATGTTCGCGGTGCGGAAGTTGTTGTAGGAGACGTCCGAGCTGAAGCCGCTCGGAGCGCCCACGGCAACGGGTCCGGCGTCCACGATGTCGCCGAGCTTCCAGTTGCCCCGGTCGCGCGTGCCGGCGATGGCCGAGCCGCGGGTGTAGTCGATGATCTGCTGGGCCGCCGTGAGGTCGGCCGCGCCGAGGGCCGTCTGGAGCGCGGCGGCGTTCGTGGTCGTGAAGTCCGCGCGGTCCGTGCCCGTGAGGGACGTGTAGATCGTGCGGCCGCTCGCGCTGCGGGACTGAAGCTCCTGGCCCGCCTGCCACAGGGGCGAGTCGCCGTTGTGGTAGGGAAGGGCGTAGGCCTCGACGAAGCCGCGCCAGGTCTGGGACTCGAAGCGGGCGCGGTAGAGGCGGTTGTTCGTGCGGCTCTCGGACGACACGACGGAAACCGCCGCCGACGCGGACATCTGCGCGGCGATCTGGCTGAACGTCGCGCTGAGCGCGTCCGCGAGCCCCGCGGGGTTCGAGACGCTGAAGTACAGGCCGCCGCCCTTGGTCGCGGTGGACTGCAGGATGGGGGCGTCGAGGTCGAACCCGATGACGTAGGTGCGTGCGTTCTGAACCCCGTCGAGGTCGGTGCGCAGGTCATTCTTGTAGAGGTAGGTCGCGACGTCGTCCACGTATCCCGAGCAGTCGAGGCTGTTCGCGTACGGGGCGCCGAGGCTGGTGCACGTGCCGGGGTCCTGCCCGTCCTGGTCGTAGTCCTGAAGGTAGGCGGGCACGTTCAGGTCGTGCGTCGGGTAGCCGTCGGTCACCATCACGATGAACGGCTTCTCGCAGCTCGCCTGCAGTGGCGCGCTCGCGCCGGTCTGCTGGAAGTAATTGAGCGCGCTGACCATCGTCTCGGCGAGCGGCGTGTAGGTGTTGGCCTGGATCGTCGCGATCTGGGACGAGATGGTGGCCGGGGCGGTCCCCATGGGGGAGATGAGCAGGCCGCCGTTGTCGCCGTTGAAGTCCATCACGCCGAACTGCGTGTTCGAGGCCGCGGTCGCGAGCACCGTGTTCACGGCCTGTTTCGCGAGCTGGATGCGCGTGATCGCGGGAATCGCCGCGCGCTGGGTGTCCGTGGCGTGGAAGTAGACCCAGTTGAGGTAGTTGCCGGGGTACTGGCCCGCCTCGCCCTGGTCGCTGTTCACGAGGTAGGCGCTCGGCGTCGTCGGCCACATCGAGTCGAAGTTGTACGGCGTGTAGTTCCCGTCGGTGCTGACGGTGTAGGTGTGGCTCGGGTCGAAGTTGCCCGTGTAGGTGACGCCGGGGTCGTACGCGTCGGCGTGGACGACCTCGTTCATGCTGGACGAGTTGTCGAGGATGAACAACACCTTGGCGGAACCGCCGCCCTGGCTGATGACGAGCGGCGGGTCACAGGTGGCGCCGGCCGTGGCGGCGAGCAGAACGGCGGCGAGGGCAGCGAGGCCCGCGGTGGCGGTGACGCGACGGGTTCGCATGATCAGTAACCCTCCCGGAAGAGCCGGCTGGCCCCCAACTCGACGGCCGCCTGCGCCTGCTGCACGCTCGCGCCGCTGGCCTCGACGACGTACTCGTAATCCTTGTATTCGGTGCTCCAGCCCGGACGGAACCGCTTGCGGACGAACTTGACGTCGTACTTGTAGCGGTGGTCGGGGCTCAGGTTCGTGTAGGCGGCCGAGACCGACACGTGGTTCTGCGCGTCCACGACCGAGGGCGGACTCGGCTGCACCCGGATCCAGGCGACCCCCGCCTCGCCGGCGGCATCGGCCGAGTAGAACGAACGGTTGTTCGCGTACTCGGTGAACTGCGTGCGCTTCTCCGCGACCGTCACTCCCATCACGACCAGCGCGAGGACCGCGAGCGTGGCGAGCACGCCGAGCACGAGGACCATCGCGGCGCCGCGTTCGTTGTTCACGGGGTTCGTCATGGGGGCAACCCTCCCGCGGGTGGCTTCGTGGGTCCGCATCATCGGTTCCGGAGCGTGACCCGGGTGTCGAGCGTGATCGGGTGCGAGTCGTGATCCTGCGCGGTCATCGCGAGCCCGATCGATTTCACGCGCGCGGCGTTCGCGGCCGAGAGCGGCAGCGGGCCGAGCGGCTGGTTGGCGGCGTCGAAGTAGGACAGGCGCATCGAGTTGACGTTGGTGACCAGCGCCGCGGCGCCGGTGCCCGGGTCGCGGGTCACGGCGCGCGTGGCGGCGTTCCAGGCGTACGTCACGTCCTCGGAGGGCTCGGCGGTCTGGATCGTCCCGTCGCCGTTGAGGTCGGCACGGATGTGGACCGAGGTCGAGTCGGCGCTGACGATGCCGACGACGCCGGCGGGCGGCGTGCGCGGGTCGGCGCCCGCCTGCCGCAGCTCGGCGGTCATGAGCGACAGGGCCTGCCGGCTCGAGGCCTGGACGCCGGCGCGGCGCACCGTGCGGGACTCGAGGCGGCCGGAGGAGACGAAGATCCCGGTCACGACGACCAGCACCGTCCCGAGGACCGCGGTCGTCACGAGCAGCTCGATCAGCGTCAGGCCGCGTTCGGCCGCGTGCGCACTTTTCGGGGAGCGGGTCATCGGCGGGCCAGGAGGTCGTAGAGCTGGGCGTCGGTCGACCGTCCGTGGTCGGTCCAGCTCACGGTGACGTGCACGCGACGCAGTCCCACGTTCGCGGAATCGACACGGGCCCACCAGGCGAACCCGTCGGTGGTGCCTGAATCCGAGACGGCGCTCGCGTAGCCGGCGGTCCGGGCGATCTCCATCCGGGCCTGCGCGAGCTGCATCGCGCGCTCGTGCCGTCCCGTCGAGTAGACGTCACGGGACGAGCGCGTCTGGACGGCCGAGAGCGCGAGCACGCCGATCGCGACGATGACCAGCACGATCATCAGCTCGACGAGCGTCACGCCCGCTTCCTCACGGCGTCGGAGGTCAGTCATGGGAAACGCTCCCGGTGGCGAGCAGGTTCACCGTGCTCGAGCGGCCAGCGTCGGACAGCGTGAACGTGGCGGCCTGCGTGAGGCCCCAGGGGAAGAACGAGGTCGTGTCCGGCGCGGCGACGGCGACGCCGTCGGGCAGGCGGCGCGTCAGCACGGTGGTCGGAGGGGAGACCCGGACGACCGAGTACGAGTCCGCCGCGAAGGCGACCGCGAACGTCGAGCGCTGCGAAGTGGCGAGCGAGCGGGCGTAGTGCAGGTCGGACGCGAGCGTCTGCGCGCTGCCCTGCAGCCGGGCGGAGCGAAGGTAGCCGGCGACGCCGGGCACCGCGATGGCCAGGAGGATGCCGAGGATCCCGACGGCCACGACGAGCTCGAGGAGCGTGAAGCCCTTCGCCTCGTGTCGGTTCGTTCTCATCGGTGGAGCCTCCGGTTGCTGTGTCGCCGCTCGGGTCCGGTGTGGGCCCGGTCGGCCTGCAGAACTCGCAGAGACTCCACCGCAATCCGGATGCCAGCGGGCTCCCTCTCGCGCCGGGATCCGATCCCCTAAGGCGTGCTTGGACTTGCGGGTGCGTGAAAGCGGGAACGACGTGAATCGCAATGCGTGGGATTGCGGGCGGCAATGCGGCCTTCCGGCGCGCATGGGGATTCCGCCCCCGCCGCGCGCCGACATGGGGCAGTCTTCCCACCGGACCCGGCCCGCGCCCGCGCGGGAGCCCCGTGAGACGCAACGACAAAGCGGCCCCGGGGCCGACCCCGGAGCCGCTCGCGAGACCCGCTCGCGTGCCTCCTCACCGGACGTCGTCCAGCGAGTCCGAGTTGTCCACCGGCGTCTCGGCGGCCTTCGCCGGGTCACCGCGATCCACGCTCAGGAACACCCAGACCCGCCGCCACCGGTTCGCCTCGTTGCGGGCCGTCACCGAGAGGCCGAGCCGGTCGTGCCGCGGCTCGAGCGGCATGCGGTAGGTCGCGTGCCACACGTTGGTGCCCGCCTCGTGCACGAAGGGCATCGGGTCGTCGCGGCCGTCCGAGAGGGCGATTTCGCTCACGTCGTCCGTGCCGGTGACCGTGAACTCCACCGCTTCGCCGGGCGCCACGAGTGTGTCGGCGACCGAGACCGTCAGGTCGGGCGGCAGGCCCTCGTGCACGGCGAGGTCCTGGGCCGTGAGGCCCTGCGCCGGCGCGGGCGGCTGCGCCGGCGTCACTGATGCCACCTGCGTCGCCGGCGTCTCGTTCGTGACCACCGCGGGGGCGTTGTCGCTCACCTGCTCCGACGCGCCGCTGCCGCCGCCGCTGCTCCCGCACCCCGCGAGCACCACGCCCGCGGCGACCGCGGCGAGGAACAGCACGACGAACATGCCGAACACCTTCATCAGCCGCTCCGACCGGGCCCGATCCATCACTTCACCCTGCCCGTCCGCGAACCGCTCGCGGACCTCCGTCACCTCGTTCCGGTTCCACATGGCTCCACGCTCCTCCGGCGCAAGGGTTCGCCGGTCGCTGCCGGTGTGCCGGTTCCGGCCTTCGACCGCCGGGGCGAGGACCGTGTCGCTCGCATCCGGGGGGCGGCGTCGCGCCGCCTTCGACCCTCCTCCATTCCAAGCTGCGTGCCGTGATCCCAACTGCCTGTGACGCAAGCGATTGTAAGAATCGG
>Ga0315540_10000500_pt1 | contig 22354 bp, 16 predicted proteins | sample SalMarSW160110MG_FD_203677 | JGI IMG/M metagenome (GOLD analysis project Ga0315540, IMG submission 203677) | Salt marsh sediment microbial communities from the Plum Island Ecosystem LTER, Massachusetts, United States - Salt Marsh Sediment SW1601-10 ...
CGTGACCCGACGGGCGACGCACGGGTCGGCGCGCCCAGGCTACGGACGGGCGCCGTCTGGGGGGTAGCGGCGATAGGTCTGGCGCTCACCGCCTGGTGGTTCGCTCCCTGCTCGGGGCCGCTCTGTTCGCTCAACCGCTGGCGCGGGGTCCCGGTGCGGGCCGTACCGGCCGTCCAGGCCCTCGACCCCGGCGAACGCGGTGCCTACTTCCAGCGCCTCGAGCGCCTCTACCCGCTCAGCCTCTGGGTGCTGAGGCTGGAGCAGAGCTACGCCGCCACCCCCGCCGCGCGCCTGGAGCTGGCGCGGCGCATCGCCACGGACTACCCGCTGCAGACCTGGCGGAACTACCTGACCTGGGCCGAGCTGAGCCTGAAGGCGGGCGACCTGGCGCAGGCGAAGGAAGCGGTCAGGAAAGGCCTCGCGGTGTTCGGACCCGACGCACGGCGCTACCCGGAGATGCGCGCCGACCCGAGCGGCTTCCAGCAGTGGCTGGCAGAGGCGGAGCGGATCCGCTCGCTGTCTGCGCCGGGGTCCGGGGCAGCGAACTCGCCCGGCAGCCGGTGACGCCAGGGCGCCGCCTCCAAGTGGCGGCTCCCCGCCAGGCGCGACGCCTGCGCCCTCGCACCGGCGGGGCCGAGGCGGTTGCCGCGGTCGGGGTCTTGCCAGCCCGGCCCTCGACGTGCTTTACTCGGCCACACCCCTGGCGCATTCGAGGGGGTGGTGCGGTTCCGCCCGAGCGTGGGTTCGACCCACGCGTCGGAGCCGGCTTTATCCAGAGCGGCCTGAGGGACCTGGCCCGATGACGCCGCAGCAACCAGCCTCCATTCAGGCGGGTGCTAACTCCAGCCGGGAGCACAGCTACGATAGTGAGCTCGCCGGAGAGATAGGGGCGGAGAGCCTCAATCCACGGTCTGGACGCGTCCGCGCGAGCGGACGAAGGCGGACCCCGAGGAGGCGCAGCATGCGGGATCCGAGCCAACCTGGGAGTCGACGTCCGATCCACAGTCAGCGAATGTCGCGCGCGGCCTGAGCTGAGCGGCGGCCCTCACGGGCCGGCGCGCCTCGCTCGGGCCGCTTGCCGACGCGCGCCGCCGTCCTCGGCGGGGCGACGCCGGCGTTGATTGCCTGTGCCGGGAGCGAGCCGATGGCGTCGCTCGTCCGGACGCCGGTCCGCGAACCCATCGCGCCGGTGCCACGTGCACGGCGCCCCCAGATCGCCTTCACATCGCCAGAAGGAGAGAATCGTGCCCCACCATTTCGAGACCCTGCAGATCCACGCCGGCCAGGAGCAGGCCGACCCCACCACCAAGGCGCGCGCCGTTCCCATCTACCAGACCGCCGCCTACACCTTCGAAGACGCCGACCACGCCGCGCGGCTGTTCGCTCTTCAGGAGTTCGGGAACATCTACACCCGCATCATGAACCCGACCAACGACGTGCTCGAACGGCGCCTCACCGCCTTGGAGGGCGGCGCGGCGGCGCTGGCGGTCGCCTCGGGTCACGCTGCGGAGTTCATCACCTTCACCACGCTGGCGCAGGCGGGGGACAGCATCGTCGCGTCGCCCAACCTCTACGGCGGCACCAGCAACATGCTGAACGTGACCCTGCCGCGCCTGGGCATCCAGGCCCGCTTCGCAGGACCGGCGGACGACCCCGCGGACTTCGCGCGCCTCATCGACGACACCACCAAGGCTGTCTACCTCGAGTCGATCCCCAACCCGTCGCTGCACCTTCCCGATCTCGACGCCATCGCCGGAGTCGCGCACGAGCGCGGCGTGGCCGTGGTGGTCGACAACACCTCGGCCATGGGCGGCTACCTGTACCGGCCCTTCGAGCACGGCGCCGACGTGGTCATCCACTCGGCCACCAAGTGGATCGGCGGGCACGGCAACTCCATCGGCGGGGTCATCGTCGACGGGGGCACCTTCGACTGGGGCAACGGCCGCTACCCCGCCTTCTCCGAGCCCAGCCCCGGCTACCACGGCCTGGTCTTCTCCGAGGTGTTCGGCGTCGGCGGGCCCTTCGGCAACATCGCCTTCGCCATCCGCGCGCGCGTCGAGGGCCTGCGCGACATCGGCGCGGCACTCGCGCCGCAGAACGCCTTCCTGTTCCTGCAAGGCCTCGAGACGCTCAGCCTGCGCGCCGATCGTCATGTGGAGAACACCCGGCGGCTGGCGGAGTGGCTGACGGAGCAACCGGGCGTGAGCAACGTCAACTACCCGGGCCTGCCGGGACACCCGCTGCATGAACGCGCGCGCCGACACTACCCCAAGGGGCCCGGGGCGATCCTCACCTTCGAGGTGGCGGGCGGCGTCGAGGGCGGCAAGACCTTCATCGACGGCCTCGCGCTCGCCTCCAATCTGGTCAACCTCGGCGACGCCAAGACCAGCGTCACCCACCCGGCCAGCACCACCCACTCGCAGCTCGACGCCGCGGGCCTGCGGGCGGCGGGGATCTCCCCAGGCCTGGTGCGCGTGAGCCCCGGCATCGAGCACATCGACGATCTCATCGAGGACTTCAACCAGGCGCTCCGCGCGGCGCGGGAGCCGGTGCCGGCATGAGGGCCGCCGCCGGCCCCTCCGGGGCGCCGGCGCAGGCGGCGGCCGGGAGGAACGTGGGCCACCGCACGCTCATCCACGAGACCTGGGGTGACCATGCCGCGCTGATCGCCCGCGGCGGCGCCAACCCCGACGGCAGCGTCGGGACCGTCACACCCCAGGTCCTGGACGTCGCCACCGCCGCGGATCCGCTGCGGCTCGAGCTCGGCGGCGAGCTGCCGCACGTGACGCTCGCCTTCGAGACCTACGGCGAGCTCAACGCCCGCGGCGACAATGCCGTCCTGGTGTGCCATGCGCTGACCGGTTCGGCGCACGCGGCCGGCCACACCGACCACGAGGAGGTCCCGGGCTGGTGGGACCCCCTCATCGGGCCGGGGAAGGCCATCGACACCCGCCGCTTCTTCGTGGTCTCCAGCAACGTCCTCGGAGGTTGCTACGGCAGCACCGGCCCCAGCAGCGTCGACCCCCGCAGCGGACGCCCGTTCGGACTGGACTTCCCCCGCTACACCGTCCGCGACATGGTCGAAGCGCAGCGGCGCTTGCTGGATCGCCTCGGAGTCGGCAGCCTCGCGGCCGTCGTCGGCGGCAGCATGGGCGGCATGCAGGTGCTGGAGTGGGCGGCGAGCCATCCCGACAGGGTGAGGGCGATCGTCCCCATCGCCATCGGCGCCCGCCACTCGGCCTGGGCGATCGGCCTCAACGAGGTGGCGCGCCGGGCGATCACGTCGGATCCCGAGTGGCTGGGGGGACGCTACCCCCAGGGGCACCAGCCGGAGAGCGGCCTGGGCCTGGCACGCGCGATCGCCATGCTCTCCTACCGCAGCTTCGACTCGCTGGAGCAGAAGTTCGGCCGCGAGCGCGCCGCAGCCGGTCGCGATCTCCTGGGCTTCAGCTTCGAGATCGAGTCCTACCTCGACTACCAGGGCGTCAAGCTGGTGCAACGCTTCGACGCCAACACCTACCTCTACCTCACCCGCGCGATGGACGACTACGACCTCGCGGCGGAGCGCGGCAAGCCCTCCGCCGTGCTGGGTCGCCTGACGATGCCGGCGCTGGTGATGGGGATCGCGTCGGACGTGCTCTACCCGGAGTCCGAGCAGCGAGCGCTGGCAGCCGGCCTGCCCGACGCGCACTACGTCACCATCCGCTCGCCGCATGGGCACGACGCCTTCCTCATCGAGTTCCCGCAGGTGGCGGCCCACGTGAGGCGCTTCCTGGAGGAGATCGCCTGAGACCTCGCCGGCCGGGCTGCCAGCGGCCCCTGCCCCGCAGGCGCTGCGGCCGGTGGCCGGACACCCCGCCTTGGCGGGCGCGAGTGCTAGAATGGGTGACTACCAGGGAGCGTAGGCCCTGGCAGGCACCGCCTCGTGAATCGGGGCCCCCGGGGGCGACACGGCTTCGACGGGGCCTCGCCGCGGGTGAGGTTGCGCGTCGCGGAGGCAGCTGGCCGCGTTACCAAGCTGCACTGCCAATACCTGGCAACAACACCTACGCCCTGGCTGCGTAACCCGTAGCCAGCGTCGCCCGGAAGCCCTGCCCGTGGCTCGCCGGGGCCGACGTCCCAATACGGGCTGGCCCTTACGCTCGGGCGTCGGCGTGAGGGCGAGAACCAAAGACGCCTAAGCGCGCGGCGAGTGCCGGCCGCCGAGCCGGCCGCGTGCCGACAACCGATCGACGGCTACACGCGTAGACACCCACTCACGGGGGTCTCGGACGCGGGTTCGACTCCCGCCGCCTCCACCACACCGGCCGGGCGCGCCAGCGTCCGGCCGCTGCCATGGCTTCCGCTCGTGAGGGTGCGACCTGACAGGCGATCGGGCGTGACGGCCAAACTGCGTTGCCGACCGGATTCCCGCGTGCTAAGCTTGGTCAACTTAGCAAGCCGAACGGCGAGGAGGACCCGAGTGGCAGAGGTAGTGTTGGAGCACGTCTACAAGCGGTTCGGGAACGTGACTGCTGTCCAGGACTTCAACCTCGAGATCGAGGACGCGGAGTTCATGGTGTTCGTCGGGCCCTCCGGCTGCGGGAAGACCACCACCCTGCGCATGATCGCCGGGCTGGAGGAGATCACCGAGGGTTCCGCCCGGATCGGCGAGCGCGTGGTCAACGACGTGCCGCCGAAGGACAGGGACATCGCGATGGTGTTCCAGAACTATGCCCTCTACCCACACATGAACGTCCACCAGAACATGTCGTTCGGCCTGCGGTTGCGCAAGACCCCCAAGGACCAGATCGAGAAGCGCGTGCGCGAGACGGCCGGGATCCTGCAGATCGAGCACCTGCTCGACCGGCGGCCCCGTGAGCTGTCCGGCGGCCAGCGCCAGCGCGTCGCCCTGGGCCGGGCCATCGTGCGCGAGCCCAAGGTCTTCTTGATGGACGAGCCGTTGTCCAACCTCGACGCCAAGCTGCGCGTGGAGATGCGCGCCAGCATCAGCAAGCTGCACCGGCAGCTGGGCGTCACCACCATCTACGTGACCCACGACCAGATCGAGGCCATGACGATGGGGACCCGCATCGTGGTCATGAAGGACGGGATCATCCAGCAGGTCGACAGCCCCATCAACCTCTACGACAAGCCCACGAACAAGTTCGTGGCGGGCTTCATCGGCTCGCCCGCCATGAACTTCATGGTCGGAACGATCCACGAAGGACGCATCAAGAGCGGACAGTTCGACCTCAAGCCCAACGGCGAGCTGGGCCAGAAGCTGGCGCCCTACGCCGGCAAGAAGGTCTACCTCGGCATCAGGCCGGAGAACCTCGGACTCAAGGGCTATGCCGACATCGCCGAGAACGACAACGTCATCCGCGCCACCGTCGACGTCGTCGAGCCGCTCGGTGCCGAGACCCAGATCATCGCGTCGGTGGGCGGCGACCAGAGCGTCGTGGCCAAGGTGGACCCGCACGCCCAGGTGAAGATGGGTGACGAGATCCAGCTGCTCGCCGACGTGAACTTCCTGCACGCGTTCGACATCGAGAACGAGGACAACATCCGTTTCCACTGATGGAGGACGTAGGTCGCGGGCGGGCGCCGGGTGTTCCGGGCCCGCCCGCGTTGTCATGGGGCCGAGGCCGCCCCGAGCGGTGGCAGCCACGGCCACACGGCCGCCGGGGCAGAACGCCCGGCCGTCATGCGCGAGCTGGCGCCGCGCCCAGGTCGCGGCCGCGGCGCATCCGGGAGGCGAGCGAACGAAGGGTACACTGGTCGGCGGTATGCTCCTGGCGGCCCTGCAGCAGGTGGAGAAGGCGTACGGCGAGCGGGTGGTGCTCGAGGGGGCCAGTCTCGAGCTCCGCAGTGGGCAGCGCCTGGCGCTGATCGGGCGCAACGGTGCGGGGAAGACCACGGTGCTGCGGCTGTTGATGGGGCTCGAGGCTCCCGACAAGGGCGGCGTCCACCGCGCGCAGGACACGATCGCAGCTCTGTTGGCGCAGGACCCGGCCTTCGCGGAGGCTGCCACCGTCGCTGCGGTGTCGGACGCCTCGTTCGACGACCTCGACGCCATGGAGCGCGGCCTCGCTGAGCTGGAGGCTGCTGGCCTCGACGATCCCGAGCGCTACGCGCGCTGGGAGCGGCTTCACGAGAGCTTCGAGCGGCGAGGTGGCTACGCTCGGCGCGCTCGCCGCGATGCCGTCCTGCACGCTCTCGGCTTCCGCGACAAGGTAGAGCGGACGGTGGCTGAGCTCTCTGGCGGCGAGCGCACCCGCCTGGGGCTGGCGAGGCTCTTGATGGCGCAGCCGGACCTGCTGCTGCTGGACGAACCCACCAACCACCTGGATCTCGACATGCGCGCCTGGCTCGAAGGCTACCTGGCCCGCTACCCCGGTGCGGCCGTGGTGGTGTCGCATGACCGCGCCTTCCTGGACGCGGCGTGCGCCACCACCGCCGAGGTCGCCAACGGCCGGCTGACCGTGGGAGAGGGGTCGCCCACGGCGTTCCGCGCCGAGCGCGCGGAACGCCGCCGCATCCAGGCGGCGACCCGCCGGAACCAGGAACGCGAGCGCGAGCGGCTCGACACGGCGGCCACGCGGATGAAGCGTTGGGCGGGGCAGAGCGAGAAGCTGCATCGCCGTGCCAAGGCCATGGAGCGACGCCTCGAGCGCTACACCGAGGCGATGGTCGATGCGCCGGAGGGCGAGGGCAGAACCACGCGCTTCCGCTTCGACTGTGAGCCCTCCGGCGAGATCGTGCTCACCGCCCGCCACCTCACCAAGCGCTTCGACCGCACCCTCTTCGAGGGCGTCGACCTCGAGCTCCGCAAGGGCCAGCGGATCGCCCTCGTCGGTCCCAACGGCGCCGGCAAGACGACCTTGCTGCGGCTGCTGTTGGGCGAGGCCCGAAGCGACGACCCGGCCGCCGAGGTGCGCACCGGCGCCCGGGTCCGGCTCGGCTACTACGACCAGGACCTGCGCGGCGTCGATCCGGACGCCACCTTGATGGAGGAGATGATCCGCCTGGTGGGCGACGTGGAAGCGCATAATTTGCTGGGGCGCTTCCTCTTCCCTTTCGACGCGCAGTACAAACGCGTGCGCGATCTCTCTGGCGGCGAGCGCGCCCGGCTGGCGCTGCTCAAGCTCACGCTGGGTCGCTACAACCTGCTGGTGCTCGACGAGCCGACGAACCACCTGGACGTCGAGATGATCGAGGCCCTCGAGGCCGCGCTTCGGGAGTATCGGGGCACCTTGCTGCTGGTCTCGCACGATCGCCGCTTCCTCGAGGCGCTGGTGGCGAACGTGTGGGAGGTGAGGCGCGGGCGTCTCGAGGTCTTCGAGGGCGATTGGGCGTTCTACCTGCGCAAGCGCGCAGAGCTGGAGCGGCAGGAAGCACGCCGGGCGGCGGCGCAGGAGCTGCTCCCCGAACGGCCCACCCCCTCGGACGCTCCGTCGAGGCCGTCCCGCTGGAGGCTCGAGCGCAGGCGCGACGAGCTGGAGGGCCGGGTCGACGCGTTGGAGCGCGAGCTGGGCAGACTCGGCGCTCGCCTCGCCGCTCCGGAGGGCGAGGAGGCCGGCGAGCTGGCGGCCCTGGGGAAGCGACACGCGACCGTCGAACGTGAGCTCCTCGACGCCCTGGCGGAGTGGGAGCAGGTGACCGAAAGGCTGGGCGCCGCCTGATGCGGCGTGCCCCGCGACGTCGGGGCCGAAGGAGGAACAGCATGCAGCGCGTCCGCTACCGCAGCTTCGATGGCGTCCACTGGGGCGAGCTGGAGGGCGGCTACATCCAGCAGCTCACCGGCATGCTCGGCCGAGCCAGCGGGCACAGCGTGCCCCTCAGCGACGTCACCCTGCTGCCCCCGTGCGATCCGGGCATCATCGTGTGCGTGGGCCGCAACTACGCGGCGCACATCCGGGAGATGGGCCACGACGGCGAGGGCCTACCGAAGGAGCCGGGGCTCTTCCTCAAGGGCGTGAACACCATACGCGGACCCGGCGACGACATCCCCTACCCCCGCTGGACGCAGGACCTGCAGTACGAGGGGGAGCTCGCCGTGGTGATCGCCCGCGTCATGCGGGATGTGGCCGCCAACGAGGCCCTACAGTACGTGCTCGGGTACACCTGCGCGCTCGACGTCACCGCGCGCGACAAGCAACGCTCGGACCTGCAGTGGGTGCGCGGCAAGTCCGCCGACGGCTTCTGCCCCGTGGGGCCCTGGCTCGAGACCGACCTCGATCCCGGGGACCTGCGCGTGAGTACCCGGATCAACGGCGAGACCAGGCAGGACGGGCGCACCCGCGACATGATCTTCCCGGTGGCCGAGGTGCTCAGCTACATCAGCGGGTTCATGACCCTGGAGCCGGGAGACCTGGTGCTCACGGGCACGCCCGAGGGTGTCGGACCCCTCGCGGTGGGGGACGCGGTCGAGGTCGAGGTCGAGGGCGTCGGCACGCTGGTGAACGAGGTGGCGGGCGGATGAGCGTCTTCCCGGACTTCCCGCGGGTGCGCTCCGCGGGCGGCGTCGAGGTGATCGACACCTTCCACAACGGGCTGCCGGGGACCATCGCGGTGTACGTCGTGCCTCTCTCCCATGGGGGCTTCGCGCTGGTGGAGAGCGGCCCGGGGGCCACCCTGGCGAACGTCGAGGCCGGCATCGCCGAGGCGGGCTTCGCGCTCTCCGACATGCGCGCCTTGCTGCTCACGCACGTTCACCTCGACCACGCCGGCGCCGCCGGCGCCCTGGCGGCTCGCACCCAGGCGGATGTCGTGGTGCACGCCATCGGCGCGCCGCACCTGGCAGACCCCACCCGGCTGCTGGCCAGCGCCCGGCGGATCTACGGCGAGGTGATGGACCGCCTCTGGGGCCCGATGGTACCGGTGCCCGGCGAGCGGCTGCGCGCCGTCGAGGGCGGCGAGGAGTTGAGCTTCGGCGGCTCGCGCGTGAGGGTGCTCCCGACCCCGGGCCATGCCTCGCACCACGTCAGCTACCTGTTGGACGATGGGACCCTGTTCACCGGCGACAGCGCCGGCATCCGGCTGCCGGCCTCGCCGCTCATCCGGCCGGCATTGCCGCCGCCCGAGCTGTCGCTGGAGGACTGGGAGGCGAGCGTCGAACGCATGCGCGAAGCACGGCCGCGCCGGCTGATGCTGACGCACTTCGGAGAGGTGGCCGCGGCCGACGCGCACCTCGCGGAGCTCCCCGGACGCAATCGCCGCTGGGCCGAGGAGGTGCTCAGCGGCCTTCTCGCGGGCGAGGACGAGGAGGCGCTGGTGGCCCGGGTCGAACGCCTGGAGGACCGCGAGCTCGAGGAGGCTGATGCCCCCGCCGGCGTCGCCTTTCGCAACAAGGTGACGAGCGACGCGGCGATGACCGTCGCGGGCGTCAGCCGCTACTGGCGTAAGCGCCATCCCGAGCGGCTCTCGCCGGCCGGCTGAGGTGGCGGCCGTGCACGCGCAGGTAGACTGACCCCATGTCGTCCTTCCCGCTGGGACGCCCCGCGGCCATCGCGGTGCTGGCGTCCGGCCGCGGCTCGAACCTGCAGGCGTTGCTGCGCGCCTTCCCGCCGTCGGCGAGCGGCGAAGCCGTGCTGGGCCGGGTTCGCCTGGTAGTGAGCAACCGCAGCACGGCCCCGGCGCTCGCCAAGGCGCGGGCCGCGGGCGTCGAGGCGCGCTACCTTCCCTACGGCACTCGCGAGGACTTCGAAGCGGCCGCGGCAGCCGCCGTCGACGGGGCCGGCGTCGACCTGGTGTGCCTGGCAGGGTTCATGCGCATCCTGTCGCCGAGCTTCGTACGGCGCTACCGTGGCCGGCTTCTCAACATCCACCCCAGCCTGTTGCCCGCGCACCGCGGCCTCCACGCCCAGCGACAGGCCCTCGAGGCGGGCGACCTGGAGTCGGGCTGCACCGTGCACTTCGTGGACGAGGCCGTCGACAACGGTGGCATCATCGTCCAGCGGCGCGTACCGGTGCTCCCGGGCGACACCGAGGACAGCCTGTCGAAACGCATCCTCGAACAGGAGCACCTGGCGTTCCCGGAGGCGGTGCGTCTCGTCCTGAGCGGCCGTGTCAGGGTCGACGTCACGGAGGTGAATCGATGAGGGTGCTGGTGGTCGGGTCCGGCGGGCGGGAGCACGCCCTGGCATGGAAGCTGGCCACGTCCGAGCGGGTCGACGAGGTGCTGGTGGCGCCGGGCAACGGCGGCATGCGCGACGTGGCCCGCGTCGTCGACGCGCCCCTGGAGGTGGATGCGCTGGTGAGCCTGGCGCGGCAGGAGGCGGTCGACCTCACCGTGATCGGCCCCGAGGCGCCGCTGGTGGCCGGCGTGGTGGACGCCTTCGAGGCGGCGGGTCTGCGGATCTTCGGACCCAACGCCGAGGCGGCGCGCCTCGAGGGTTCCAAGCGCTTCGCCAAGGAGTTCATGGCGCGTCACGACATCCCCACCGCGGCCTTCCGCACCTTCCGCGAGCCGGCGGCGGCACGCGACTACCTGCGCGACGTCGGTGCCCCCATCGTGGTCAAGGACTCCGCCTTGGCGGCCGGCAAGGGGGTCACGGTGGCGACCACGCTGCAGGAGGCCGAGGCGGCGGTGGACGCCGTCCTGGCACGACCCGGCTCCGAAGTCGTGATCGAGGAGATGCTGACCGGCCAGGAGATCAGCCTGCTGGTGTTCACCGACGGGCTGGCGTACCGTCCGATGCTGCTGGCACAGGACTACAAGCAGGCCCTGGACGGCGACCTCGGCCCCATGACCGGTGGCATGGGCGCCGTGGCGCCGGCCACGCTGCTCAGCTCGTCGCAGCAGTGGCAGGCGATGACCAAGGTGGTCGAGCCGACCCTGAAGGCGCTCAATGCCGACGGCATCGCCTACCAGGGAGTGCTCTACTTCGGCTTGATGATCACCGACGAGGGCGCGAAGGTGCTCGAGTTCAACGTGCGCTTCGGCGATCCCGAGACCCAGGCAGTGCTGCCGCTCCTCGACACCGATCTGCTGCGGTTGCTGGAGAGCGTGGTGGACCGCCGCCTGGCGAGGCTGGAGCTGAGCTGGACGGGCCGCAAGGCGGCGTGCGTGGTGATGGCCGCTCCCGGCTATCCCGGGAGCTACGCGAAGGGCATTGCCATCGACATCCCCACCGACCTCGGAGCGGACGTGCTGGTGTTCCACGCCGGCACCGCCACGGCCGACGGCGCTCTGGTGTCCGCCGGGGGACGCGTCCTCAACGTCGTTGCCCTCGCCGACGACCTCACTGAGGCGGTGCGCCGTGCCTACGCCGCCGCCGACCGTATCGGCTTCCCGGGCGCACACCTGCGCCGCGATATCGGCGGGCGCCTGCTGACGCCCTGAGGCGCCCCGGCCCGCTGTCGCCGGCGGACGCCGCGACCGCAAAGCGCGCGCGCCCGGGCTAGCATGGGGCATGCTCGACGACTTCGACGCCCTCTCCGAGCGCGACGTCAGCGGCTTCCTGGCGCGCCTTGCGGCGTTGCCCGGCTCCTACGACGGGCCGGACGGGCGCCAGCCCGAGCCCTACGGCGTGATGGCGTTCGGCGAGACGTCGGTGCTGCCGCCGGTGCTCAGCAGCTGGATCGACGCCCCCCTCGTCGCCACGGGAACGCAGTTCCTACTCACCTCGGGGTTCGACTTCGGGGAGGTGGCGGCGTTACGCCTGACGACGGAGCTCTCGGGTGCCAGGCCCGTTGTCCTGGGAGACGCCGTCTTCGAACCCAGCTACCGGGTGGCGGGGGGCGTGCTCAGCCCCTACGTCCATCTCAGCTACCTCGCCAACGCTACCGGGCACGGCAGCGCACTGGCCGCGGCCGACGCGGCGATGCGCGAGCTGGTGACCCGCTGTGGGCCGCACGTGCCCACGGAGCTGAACCCGGCCAAGACCGTCGCGTGGACGCTCTGGAACCGGGTCCCGCTGCTCCTGAGCAGCCGCAGCCGCGCGTGCCTGCAGCCGTTGGTGCAGCAGGTGCTCGCGCGCGTTGCGAAGAGCCTGGCGATCCCCACCGGCGAGCATCCAGCAGGCGTCGTCAGCGGCGCATTCGAGGCCCGCCATCGGCTGGGGGACGACCTCGTGGGCCTGGTGCTGGGGCCGGAGGACCGGGAGCTGGCTCTGGTGCGCGAGGTCCTCGGCACGCGCGTGGCTCAGGTGGAGAGCCTTTACGCCCATGCCGGGGAGCTGGTGTCCGAGCTCGAGGACCCGGTGGCGGAGGCATTGGTGCTGTGGTTCCTGAGCGTGTGGGCGGCCGCCTACCTGGCGCTGCTGCATCGCCTCGACCCGGGCGACCACGATGTCTACCAGAGGGTGCGCGACAGCGCCGAGGCCGCCGCCGAGTGAGCCTGGGGGACGCGCCCGGTGCTCATGCCGGGTGCGCGGGGACGGGGTAGAGTAGCCCATGCGACGGATTTCCCTGGCGTTGGCGGGGCTGGCCCTGGTGATGCTTGCGGCGTGCGCTCCGAGCAGCGAGCCCCAGGTCAAGATCCAGCAGCTCACCAAACCGCTCAGTTACTACCCGCACCAGACCGGCGCGCACTGGGAGTACCTGCCGGACGGCGCCAAGCTCACCGACCCGCGCGTGACCGAGGACGTGGAGGGCCCCACCGTGGTCGGCGGGCAGGTGTGGATAGCCTGGCATCTCGTGGGCAGGGGACTGGACGCCACCCGCTACCGGCAGTATCGCTCCGACGGCGTGTACCTCGGGCGGGAGAACAAGCTCGGAACCATCATCACGTTCGATCCGGCGATCCAGGAGTTCCCCAGGGAGGGTACGCTGCGCGTCGGCGCGACCTGGGCGGGGGACACCACCGTGACGGTGACCGCCACGGAAGGCGGCGACAGCCAGAAGACGCAGACGAAGACCCTGCACGTGCACTACGTCTACACCGTCGTCGACAAGCGTCAGGTCACCCTCGCCGCGGGGACCTTCGAGGTCTACGTGATCGCCTTCACGACGCGCACGATGGACGCCCAGGGGAACATAGCCAACGAGCTCACGCAGCAGTTCTGGTTCAGTCCCTACGTGGGAGTGATCCGCGACCAGAACGGCAATGTCCTGATCGCCAGTAACGCGCTCAAGGCCGCGAAGGGCCAGGGCTCGGGCGACCAGCCGGCAGCGGGAAGCAACGGCTCCAGTCCCTGAGCGCGCCTCGCGGCGGGTCTCCGAGTCCCGACGCGGGCCAGCGCTACCACCGGTCCCGTCGGTCCTTTGCTAGACTCGACGACGGAACGACGGGCGACCGGAGAGGAGTGGCACGCCAATGGCCCTGCTGGACGACATCCACGACCCTCGTGACGTCAAGCGCCTCGGCCGGGGCGCGTTGCCGCAGCTGGCCGACGAGCTCCGCGCCGAGGTGGTTCGGGCCTGCTCGATGGCGGGCGGACACCTGGCGTCGAGCCTCGGGGCCGTGGAGCTCACCGTGGCGCTGCACTACCTCTTCGACAGCTCCCGCGACCGGATCGTGTGGGACGTGGGGCACCAGACCTACGGCCACAAGATCCTCACCGGCCGCCGCGACCGCATCGCCACCATTCGCAAGGATGGCGGCCTCGCCGGCTTCACCAGCACCCACGAGTCGGAGCACGATGCCCTCACCGTCGGTCACGCCAGCACCAGCCTGGCTGCCTCGCTGGGGATGGCGCTGTCGCGGGACGCACGCGGTGACGACTACGACATCGTGGCGGTAATCGGCGACGGCGCGCTGACGGGTGGCATGGCTCTGGCCGCACTCAACCAGATCGGCCATGTCAAGCCGCGCATGACCATCATCCTGAACGACAACGAGATGTCGATCAGCGAGAACGTGGGCGCTCTCACGCACTATCTCGGCACGGTGCAGGTGCAACGCTGGTTCCAGCAGGCCGAGAAGGGCTCGAAGGAGGCGCTGAGCGGCGTCTGGGAGCCCCTGGCCGACATCGGCAGCCGCGCAAAGAAGGCTGCCCGCCGGTTCCTCGACCCCGCCAGCAACAACCCCTTCCACGCCATGGGCGTGCGTTACGTCGGACCGATCGACGGCCACAACATCGCGCAGCTGCTCTACTACCTCGAGCACATCAAGCGCCTCGACGGTCCCACCATGCTCCACATCGTCACCCGTAAGGGCAAGGGCTACGAGGTGGCGGAGAACGATCCCATCACCTGGCATGGCGCGTCCACCTTCGATCCCGAGCACCCCGTGGCGAAGGGCAAGGCCTACAGCTGGTCGAACGCCTTCGGCGACGCGGCCAGCGCCATGGCCGACGCCGACGACCGCGTCTGGGTCATCACGCCCGCCATGCGAGAGGGGAGCGGCCTGGTCGACTACAGCCGTCGCCATGGCGACCGCTTCATCGACGTCGGCATCGCCGAGGACGTGGCCGTGACGGTCGGGGCGGGGCTGGCGCTGCGCCACGAGAAGCCCATCGTCGCCATCTACAGCTCCTTCCTGCAGCGCGGCTTCGACCAGGTCGTCCACGACGTGTCCCTGGAGAATCTGGACGTCATCTTCGCCATCGACCGCGCCGGGCTCGTCGGCGGCGACGGCGCCACCCACCAGGGCATCTACGACATGAGCTACCTGCGGGCGATCCCCAACCTCGCGATCGGCATGCCGAGGAACACGCAGGAGATGCGCGCCATGCTCAAGGCGGCGTTCGCACTCGGCGGGCCGCGCGCCATCCGCTGGCCCAGGGGAGCCGTGGAGCCGGCGGAGGAGGTCCCCTTCGACGCCTGGCCCGAGCTCACCTGGGGCTCGTGGGAAGTGCTCAAGGAGGGAAGCGAGGTCACCCTGCTCGCGCTGGGTCCGACCCTCGGCTACGCGCTGGATGTTGCCGGAGACGATCCTCGCGTCGGCGTCGTCAACGCCCGCTTCGTGAAGCCCATCGACGGCGATCTGCTCAGAGTGCTGGCGCGCAGCCAGCGGGCCCTGGTCACGGTGGAGGACCACACTGTCATGGGTGGCCTGGGCTCGGCCGTGGCCGAGGCGTTGACGGAGTTCGGCGCGAGCTTGCCGCTGAGGCGACTGGGAGTGCCCGACGTGACCGTACCCCACGGCACTCCCAGCAAGCAGCACGAGTCTCTCGGCTACGGCCCGGGCGGCATCCGCGCGGCCTTGCGCTCGCTCGGCATCGAGCCTGCGACGGGTCCGTCCGACGCCTCCGTAGAGGGGTCGGACGCCGCCATCGGCGGCGGCCGAGCGGGTGGCAGGAGCGCCGTCGCCAACGCACCCAAGTGATCCTTCCGGCGTTGACAGTGTGCGTCAGCGCCGGGTATCCTACTCTCCGCCCGGAGCGAGAGAAGACGCCGCCGGGTCCGCACGGAGCGGTAGTGTAGCGGTTAGCATATCTGCCTGTCACGCAGAAGGTCGCGGGTTCAAATCCCGTCCGCTCCGCCACCACCCGCCGACGGGCGCCCCGATGACGGGGCGCCCCCGGCTCTGGGGCCAGGTAGCTCAGTCGGTAGAGCATGCGACTGAAAATCGCAGTGTCGGCAGTTCGATTCTGCCCCTGGCCACCATCACGGGTCGCGGGCCCGTCCTCCGCAAGGTGCGGAGGTGCGCCAAAGTAGCTCAGCGGTAGAGCAGCCGATTCGTAATCGGCAGGTCGTCGGTTCAAATCCGACCTTTGGCTCCAGAGCAGCTGTTCCATCGCGGGCCGGTAGGCGGGCTTCCAGTGACGATCGGGAGCCCGCCGAGCCGTGGCTTCTGTTCGACGCACGGCGAGGGCAGCGCGCGCAACCGATGCCCCGGTCGCGCGCGCGGCCCTTCGATCGACGTGGTGAATCAGTGGTCGAACTGGAATCCAGGCTGTCCGTTCGCCAGCAACGCCGAAACCAGTAGCACCAGCGGGGTATCGCCGGCATTGCTCATGGTGTGACCTGCGCTGCCGCCGTAGGCAAGGCTGTCGCCTGCCAACAGCACGGCCGAGTCCCCGGCCTTCAAGGTCATGGTGGTGGGGGTGGCGCCCGCCTCGACGGCCCGCGTGACCGTCCCTTCGCCGCGCACGAACGCCGTGCCGAACTTCCCACTCTGCACCACCACGACGACGTCGCCAGGATGCGAATGGGCCGGGATCTTGGCGCCGGGTTGCATGGTGATGCGCAGAAAGACCAGTGTGTAGCCCGGTGCGCCGGCCGACGGCAACGATCCGAGCGCTTCCGTCTTCACGCCGGCCATGGGATCGGCCGGGTCGTTCGCGCTCGCTTGATAGGTCGGATGGGCCTGCTGGCGGGTGACGAGCCCGTCGCCGGGGTCGCTTCGCGCCAGTGCGGCAACGCTGGAGACGAACGCCAGCAGAAGGACGGAGGCGGCCAGCCTGGTCAGGCGCCCGCTGGCCGGCTCGCGCCCGGCCGCAGTGTGCCTGCGACGTGGAGATGATTGGGTCTCGCTCAGCTCGTGCACCATCGTTCCCTCCTGCGTGGGATGGGCGGCATCCGCTGCGACGCGCGAAGAGGCTGCGCGATCGGTCACCTGAAGAAGTACGGATCGAGGACGCTCACCAACGTGATGCGGTCGACCGGGAGGCCGTTGGCGTCGGCCGCGCGCCGGACCGCTTCCGGACTGGGGCCGTCGTAGACGCAGTAGGTCTTGCGCTTGTCCTCGCTGACATAGGAGTGCACCCAAGTGACGCCGAAGTCGGCATTGCGGTCGACCACCGTGAGGCAGGTCGCAGCACCGTCGGCGTTCGCCGGGATGTCCAAGCCACCAGGGAATGTTCGTTCCACCAAGTATCGCGGCATGCTGTCTCCTTTCGGTCGGTCAGGGGCCTTCGGGCGCTCCGACTCCTTCCCGTGACCGCATTGCACGGCATCTGGGCGCCGTCTTGGTCGCACTTTCTACCCCAGAACCGGCGCCGGAGGTGGGACAACGAGTGCTACAATCTGCGTGATTTCTTCGCAACGGACCGGTTTCCTCCGGCAGGTGCTGTCTACCTGCCGGAGGTGGAGGAGGGGAAGTGGAGTCGTCGGACCGCGCCGCAGCGTTCGGGCCATGGCTTCAACGCAGGCGGCGCATGCTCGGTCTGACCCAGAAGGCCTTCGCCCGCCGGGTGGGGTGCTCCGTCGCCGCCATCCGTAAGTTCGAGTACGACGAGCGCAAACCCTCCATACGCATGGCCCGCGCGCTCGCCGCTGCGCTCGCGATACCCGCGGACGAGCGCGACGCCTTCATCCACTTCGCGCGGGCCGGTTGGGCCGACCGAGCCCCCCAAGGCCCTCCCTTGAAGCTCGAGAGTCCGTGGCTTGATCGGGAAGACGCGGTCGTCGGCCAGGTGGCGGCCGGTGAGGGGTTGCGGCCTCCCGAGACGCCGGTCGCCGCCCGGAAGGCGGCGAGCGAACCTGCCCCGACGCTCGACCGACCTCGCATCGTCGCCCGCGAGGCGCAGCTGGCGAGGCTCGAGCGTGAGCTCGACCAGGCACTCGCTTGTGACGGTTGCGCGATGCTCATTACCGGGGAGGCCGGCCAGGGCAAGACGGCCCTCATCACCGCCTTCGCAACCCGCGCCCAGGCCGCGCACCCGGAATTGATCGTGGCCGTCGGTACCTGCAACGCGTATACCGGCCAAGGCGACCCCTTCCTGCCCTTCCGTCAGCTCCTCGCCCAGCTGACCGGCGACGTGCCCGCAAGTGGCCACCACGATGCTTACGAGCGCGAGCGGATGGCGCGCCTCGGCCGCCTCATGCCCCAGGCGACTCGCACGCTCGCAGAGCACGGGGTGCACCTGTTCGATACCCTCCTGCCGCTGCGACCGTTGCGGGCGCGCCTGCAGCGCGCGGGCGTCGTGTCCGTTGCGCTGCCCAGGGGCGTCGAGTCGCTAGGCCCGGCTCCGCTTCCCCTGAGCCATCCGGGGAGCGACCAGCTGGCCTTGCGGGCCGAAACCGCTGCCAGCCTCGTCGCGCTCGCCGACCAGGCGCCGCTTCTGCTGGTGCTGGACGATCTCCAGTGGCTCGACGACAGCTCGGCGGAGCTGCTGCTTCACCTTGCTCGGGCCGCGCCGGGACACCGCTTGCTGGTGCTGGGAGCGTTCCGCCCGGCCGAGCTGCCCGCGTCAGTGGCCGGGCAGCGGCGGCCGCACCCGCTTCACGAGCTGACCCAGGGCCACTCAGGCATCCTGGACCTGGACAAGGCCGACGGCCGAGCGTTCGTCGACGCGTGGCTCGATACCGAGGCCAACGCTCTCGACGAGGAGTTCCGCGCTGCGCTCACGCGGCAGACGGCCGGGCACCCGCTGTTCACCATCGAGCTGCTGCGCGCCATGCAGGAACGAGGCGACCTGGTGTTGGATGATAGTCGGCGCTGGGTGGCGAGCGACGCGCCCCGCTGGGACCAGCTCCCCACCCGCATCTCCGAGGCGCTCGTCGCCCGTCTGGAATGCCTCTCCAGCGGCGCCAGGGACGTCCTGCGCGCCGCCAGCATCGAGGGTGAGACGTTCACCGCCGAGGTGGTGGCCCGGACGCTGGCGCTGGAGCCGCGCCGCGTCGTGCGCATCCTCGCGACCGAGCTCGACCGCTCGCACCGGCTCGTCAGTCCCGTCGACGTCGAGCGGGGTCCCGCAGGGCTCATCTCTCGCTACCGCTTCCGCCACGACCTCATCCAGCGCTTCGTCTACGGCGGCATCGACCCGAGCGAGCGCGCTTACCTTCACGAGGGAACCGGGGCGGCGCTCGAGGAGTTGCTGGGCGGGGGCGCCGACCCCGTGGCCCTGGCCCGCCATTACGCGCTGGCGCAAGCGCCAGAGCGCGCCGCCCCTCACCACCGCAGGGCGGGCGACCGGGCCCGCAAGGCGCACGCCCCGGCTCAGGCGATCGAGCACTACCGAGCCGCCCTCGAGCACTGGGCCAACCCCGATCCCATCGCCCGCGCCGGGCTCCAGCTCGACCTCGGGCAGTGCCAGTGGCTACGGATGCAGCTCGAGGACGCCAGGCGCAATCTGAGCGAGGCGTGCACCGCCCTCGAGGCCGCTGGTGACGTCCGCTCGGTGGGTTCGGTGCAGGTCGTGCTGTCGATGCTCGCGGCTGACCAGAGCGATCACGCTGGAGCCTCAAGCGCTGCGCGGCGCGCCGTGACGGTGCTCGAGCCGGCTGGCGATTCCCCCGAGCTGGCCGCGGCACTGAGCAACATGGGCTACGTGCACCTGCTGGTATCGGAGTTCGACGTGGGGGCCGCCTGGGGAGCGCGCGCGGTGGCCATGGCCGAGCGCGTGGGCGCCGCCAGCGTGCTCCCACACGCGCTGTTCTGCCTCGGCAGCGCGCTGCCATTCCTGAATCCGCCACGCATCGACGAGGGCATCGCGCTCCTCGAGCGCAGCATCCGCCTCGCGAACGAGCAAGACCTGCCGTTCGAGGCCAGCATGGCGGCCGCGAACCTCGGGGACGTCCTCGAAGGCGTCGGGCGCCACACCGATGCCAGAGAGCGCTTCCGCACGTGCCTGGCGCACGCCGAGCAGCATCAGATCGCTCACGGCGAGCAGGAGGCCAGCTTTCGCCTGTGGTGGCTTGCCTGGACGCACGGGGATTGGACGGAGGCGTTCGCGCGCGTCTCGTACGTCCGTCGACTGGTCGAGGGCGTCGGAGCCGATCCGGGCATCCCCTACGCGGTGTGGCTGGCGTCGAGCGAGCTCGACCTGGGGCACGCCGAGGAGGTGCGCACCGACCTGGACCGGCAGCCGCATCTGCACGATCTGGCGCGCCCCTCCGAGCACCTCCCCCACCTCGGCGTTCGGCTGCGTGCCGCCGTGGCGCTGGGCGACCAGAGCGAGGCGGATCGCGCGGCAGTGGCTATCGCCGAGGCCGTCGGACCGACGCCGCCAGCTCTCGAGTACGACGCCATCGTGCCTGTTCTGGAAGCGCTCCGTCACCTCGCAAGCAGGGCTAGCGAGAAGTGGGCCGACCTCGCTGCCGGCTGCCTCAACGCACTCGGCGCGCTCGAGCGAAGGTACGGCTCCCCCGAAGCACAGGCAGCGCTGCTCGAAGGGCGTGCCGTCGAAGCCGCCAGGCTAGGCTCGATGAGCGAGGCGGCACGACTCTGGATCCAGGCCGCCGAGCAGTGGCGGACCGGAACCTTCCCACTGCGCGAGGCACGCTGCAGGGCCGCCGCCGCGCGCACTCTGGAGCGCACGAGCCGTAGCTCGGAATGCCATGCCCAACGCGAGCGCGCGCGGGCACTCTTCGACACCTTGTCGCGACACGTCCCCGAAGGCGAGCTCAGGAGCTCGTTCGTGCGCGTGACAAGCCGAGTCCTGGAGGTGGGTGACGATCGGCCGCCGTAACCTCCTGTAGCCGGGTGCAGCGGCCGCCTGGGCCTTCAGCCGCCCTGCGCCAGCGCCTCCCGAACCACCGGCTCGAGCTCCTCCCACTCGATCCCGGTGACCCTGCCGCTGGCGAACTGCCGGTCCACCCAGCCGGCCACCTTGGACACGCGCCCGTCATCCTTCTCGAGCGGCAAGCCCAGGTGTTGACGCAGCAGGAAGAGCACGCCGGCCGTGCCGGAGTCCTTGGTGAGCGACACCTCGAGGGGCCGGCCGAGCAGGCGCGGCACGTCGAAGGGCGCGTACATCCACCAGAACTTGTTGAGGCCGTCGGCATGGATGCCGGCCCGGGTGCGGTGAGCGTCGCGGCCGAAGAGCGGGTACTTCGCGGGTAACGGCTCGCCCAGCTCGGCGTAGAGCCGCTCCAGGCGATTGAGGGCGGTGAAGTCGGGCGGCGGGTCCTGCAGGTAGCCCAACCCGATCAGGTGCATGATCACGCCTTCCAGCGGTGCGTTGCCGCTGCGCTCGCCCTTCCCCAGGCTGGTGCCGTTCACCACCGCGCAGCCCGCCGCTACGGCCGCCAGGCTGTTGGCCACCACCAGGTGGGTGTCGTTGTGCGGGTGGAACTCGAGGTCCTCGGCCTCCAGGCCGAGCGCGCGAAGCTCGGCAATCCGGCGCGGCACGCTTCGCGGCAAGGCCACGCCGTCCCAGGGCAGTCCGACCCCGAGGGTGTCGCACACCCTGAACTTGGGCCTCAGCTCGGGTCCGTAACCCTGGGCGAGCCTGAGCACCGCTTCCACGAACGGCACGATGAAGTCGCTCGGCGCTCGGGTGGCGTCCTCCAGGTGCAGGCGCGGCCGAACGCCGGCGTCCAGGGCGGACGCCACCGCCGCGAGGTAGCGCTCCGCGGCCTGCCGCCGGCCGCCTGGCCGAAACTTGTGGAAGGTGTGGAAGTCCGAGGCGGAGGCGAGCATGCCGGCCTCGCGGACGCCGAGGGCGCGCAGCCGCTCGACGTCGTCACGTCGGGCGCGGATCCAGGGGGTGGGCTCGATGGGAGCGCCGCCGCGCCAGCGCTCGACAGCGACCTCCAGGGCACGCCGATCGGCCTCCCGGTAGACGAAGAACTCGGCCTGCCGGATGGCTCCCGACGCCCCGGTGAAGGCGCAGAGGATGTCGTAGATGGCGGTACTGACGTCCTCGCTGAGCGGCAGGCCGCCCTGTTGGCCGTCGCGGTGGGTGGTCTCGGTGGTCCACGCGCGTGCGGGCAGGCCGGAGGGTCGATCGCCGCTCCATAGGTATCTGGGGAAGCCGGCCGGCGGGAACGCCTGCGGGAAGTACGCCGGCTCGCTGACGTCGGCGACGCTGGGTCTGTCTGCGGCTGGGTCGGGCGTGTCCATGGGGTCCTCCAGAGAGGGTGAGCGGACGCGGCGGATCGCCGCCGCGTCAGTCGGCGGGGGCCGGGAACTCGGCGCTGAAGTCGAGCTCCCGAGGAAGCGTGGCGCCCGGCCCCGCCAGGCGCGCGGCCAGAGCGGGGTGGATGACGGTGAGGTGGACCTGGCTGCCGTCATGCGCCCCCGGCGCCACCGTGAGCAGTGCGACCTCGGGACGGAACAGCATGCGCGCGCGGGCCAGCAACTCCTCGGACTGCAAGGCGTTCTCCGCGACCAACGCCACCCGGAAGCGCGGGGCCGACGCCGCCATGGCGGCGTGCGCGGCCACGGTCTCGACCAGCTCCTTGGCGCCGATCGTCAGCGCCCGCGCCTTCCCGGAGGCCTCCGCGCCCAGGGCAGCGAGGTAGGCATGCTCGCTGGAGGCGGGCGGGCTGGGCGCGACGTGCGTGCCGGCACGCTTGCGCTGCACCAGGTAGCCCTCCGACTCGAGCTCGGCGTACGCGGCCGCCACGGTGTTGACGTTGATACCCTCACGCGCCGCCAGCTCGCGAACGGTGGGCAGGGGGTCGCCGCTGCGCAGCGCACCCGCGTGCACCAGCGCGCGGACCTGCGCCTTCAGCTGATCGCCGAGCCGCAACGGCAGGGAGCGGTCGAGGTGGATGTCCATGCCACAGATATTATCATGCTAGTAGTACAATATGATAGGATTGGCCTACATAGACTAGACTATTATCTACCGTCATAGGATATTAGCTCGTTGGA
>Ga0315540_10000501_pt1 | contig 22331 bp, 18 predicted proteins | sample SalMarSW160110MG_FD_203677 | JGI IMG/M metagenome (GOLD analysis project Ga0315540, IMG submission 203677) | Salt marsh sediment microbial communities from the Plum Island Ecosystem LTER, Massachusetts, United States - Salt Marsh Sediment SW1601-10 ...
TCGTTGGGCTTCGTCAGCACCGTGACACCCTCCTCGGCTTGCTGTGCCTGGGCATCCCATGAGCCGTTGGCCAGGACATGCGTGACCTGAAGCCCGCCGCTACCGTCCTGGGTGTGGTACAGCTCGCAGGTACCGCTGAACTTATACGTACGTATATTGCCACCCGGCACACCTGTTGCAGCCGTCAGATGCAGGCCGCTGCAGTTGATCGAACCATTGTGCTTGGACAGCCTTTTGGCCTGGGACACCGTCGCCATCCCCAGCAACAGCGGCCTGCCATTCACTGCGGAGGCGGCAAAACCACCGTTCTGGTCGCCCCAGCCCGTGGCGTTGTAATGGCTGACCAGGGTGCAAACCGCGCCCTTGTGGATCACAGGGTCCACATCGCAGTTGAAGGTGGCATCTTCCGCACCCGTGCCCACATGGGGTCCTTTGTTGACATAGGTCGATGAACTAAAAAGGCTGCCACCGTGGGTTATCTTTTGGGTATCGGCGCCACCCGGAAGGTGCACGTGCTCGCTAAAGGTATGGTTGTTGCCGTCCCATCGCGCCGACGCCACGGCAGGCCCTGTCCCGGTGTACTCGTCGACATTTTTCTTCGGATGAGGATCATCCAGATTGCACGTGCCCGCGAAGGTGTAGTTGTGCGTGCTGCTGCCGGGTACACCCGAGGCTTTCGTGAGCTTCAACCCTGAGCAATCGACACTGGCAGTGGCCTGGGCCGGCACGGCGTACAGCATCGCCCAGATCAGAACCAGCGTACCAGCCAGGCCGTGTAGCCAACCCGATCCCAGACGGTATCGATCACATTCGACATTACGGCGATATTTCATGGCTCACTCCTTCGTTCATGTCCTACCTTAATTGCACGGCCGGCAGCGACATCCGGTGCTCGGGAGACGTCGATGCTTTCGGGCTTTCCATCTTTCTCCCATTTGCACCCAAGTGATTGGGCTGCATCTGATGCATCGGGGCCGTCGACTTGGCGCCGCCCGGTTGCATGCGCATCCCAGCCGGCGAGCCCATCCGCAACTTCGGCTGGCAATACCCGGCCGGGAAATTCACCGTCAGCCGCAGCGGCCGTGGCGGCACGTAGGCCAACGAACTCTTGAGCGCATTCGTCGGACCGATATGCAGAATCAGCTGGTGCATGCCGGGCAGCCTCGCGAACGCCGATTTATCGGTCCCGACCTGCAGGGTCGAATTCCACGTCTTCCCGGGGGTCATGGCGGGCAGGCCGACGCTTTTGCTTTTTAAACCCGCGCCACCGGATTCACCGGCCTCGATATAGCCCAGATTGCCTCCGGCGGGATGATAGAACCCCGCATCATCATGAACGGAGAATGTCACCCGAACCAGGTTATCCGCGGCACATGATCGGGTCAGTTGGGCATAGCCGGAAATCGAAAACTTCGGCTTGGGCATATGCGGCTTTCGCGAAGCCGAGGCACCGGCTTGATGCGCACCCCCCATTGTGCTCAAGGCAATACCCGCCTTCTTCGACTTGCTCCCTGCCTTGAGCAATGTTGCAACCTGTGCCGGATTGGCCCTGCCTGCGGCAATCGGGCGCTTGGCCCGCAGGTCGGTGATGGGGTCATACACCGGCGACACCTTGTTCAGCGGTTGTTCCAGCGAGCACTGCACATTCCCGTGGACAAACGGGTCGGCTGCACAGTTGTAATCGGCCATCTTATACAGGCCGCCCCCCTCGTTGCCCGGCGCAAGGACGTTGAAGGTCTCCCGGGCCACTTGCGCTGGCGCATTCCAATAGCCGCTTACCAACACGTGGGTCAAGCGCAGGCCGCCGCTGCCATCCTCAGTGTGGTACAACTCGCAGGTGCCGTCGAAATGATACGAACGTGTGCCTTTGATATCTTTTACGGACTGCAGCTTCAGGCCATCACAACTGATCTGCGGGCGCTTGTTCTTCTGGGAAAGGGTGGCCGCTTGTGATTCCGTGGCCAGGCCCAGCAACAGCGGCCGATTGTGATTCGCACTCCAGGCGAAGCCGTCCACCTGGTCTCCCCCGTTTTCAAGATATTTGGTCTGATAAGGGGTCTGCCAACCGGTATCGTTATACTGGGATTCGAGCGTGCAGTGCGCGCTATGGTTGATCACCGGATCAACGTCACACTTGAAGCTCGCCACCTCCGGATAGGTGCCGACCTTCACTGAGGAGACATCGGGGGCTATATCCTTGACGGTTATTGGCGCCAGCAGGTGCAAGGATTCGGTATAGGTATTTGACGCCTGGTCCCAGTGCGCACTCCCGACCACCGGTGGCACCGCTTGAGTACCTGGTCCATCTGTGGACACAACACGAAGGTTGCAAGCCCCCCCGAACGCATAGGTGTGGACCGCGCCACCGGGCACCCCCGTCGCCTGCTTGAGGTGCATGCCTCTGCTACAGTCGACATCCAGCTCTTCTAACGCGACAAAGTGCACAGCCCATGCCGGCACGGCGTGCAGCACTGCCAAGATCAGAACCAGGGCACTGGTCAGGAGTTGGAGCCGAGCGAATGAAGACCGGCGATGCCCTTTGATCTTCGCGTGATGATCTTGCTTGTTTTCCATGGCATTGCTCCTCTGGTCTGTTCATCGAACGGCCGGCAGCTACTTGGACGAAGGTGGCTCGGGCTGCGGGTTCAGCTTGGGATTGGCCGGGACGCGCGTCCCCGTCTGCATGTGCATCCCCGTCGGTGTGCCGCCCATCCGCAGCATGGTGCGGGAATTACCGCATGTGTTGTCCACGTCTGCGATAACGCGGAACAGATTATTGTTCTCGTTCGATTCGGCCACGGCATTGCCGTCATCCAGCGATACGCTGATCGCATACCGGCCGGCCGGCATCGTCGGCTCCGTGTCCAGCGTCTTCGTCTCACCTGCCTTCAGGCTTAGCCCGGAATTGACGGCCACCAGCTTGCCGCGTTCGCGCAGGCGGTTGACGAACTGCGGCGCCGTATCGGCCTTGCCGTCGTTGCTCATCTGGTACACGAAATCGAAGACGCATTGGCCGTTCTGGATGCGCTTGGCCTCCTTCCGGCCGAGCCTGACGCTGCCGCCCCACGGCACGAACTTGCCGCCGATCTGCGGTCCCTTGTGACTGGTGATGTCCGGAAGCAGACCGCAGAAGCCCACCGGCATGGTGACCTCGGCCATACGGTCATTGTTGTTGTAATTGGACTCCATGACCCATTTGCCGGCATTGACCGTCACCTTGAAGCGATGGAAGCCCAGCATATATCCCGGGTCGCCCTGCAGGTAATAGACGGGAATGTGCACCACGGTACTCTGGCCGGGGGCCAGCGCTGGCAGACTGTGACCATTGCCCCAGTTTTTGCCAACGGTGTCGCGCGCCTGCACCATCCCGGCGTTCGACACGGCGTGGCTCGCCGCTTTGCCGATGTTCTGCACGGTCACGTCGACTTGCAACGCCGGGGCGCCCGGGCGGCAGGGCTTTTGCGGATAGAAGTTGACCCCTTGAATGACCAGGTCCGGCAGATGCATGGCCCGCATCGCCGGGCCGGTGCGCTGGACGGGTGTTTCGATACGGAGATCGGCCGCTGCGGCCGGTTTGGCAGCGAGGCCCAGCATCAATGCGGCTGCGCCTATCAGATATACGTTCCTTCCCATGGTTCCCTCCCTTGGGCCATCGCTGTGATGGCGGACATCGCGCCCCCCTCCGGTGCAATATCAGCGCACATAACCATGGCACGAAGCGATTTCATGGTGATTTCACGGCCGGATCGGGAATGGGAAGTTCAGTGGCTGTCCAATTTGATGGTGTCCGATCGGATGAGCAGTGCCTCGGCCAGGGACTGATGGCCGCCCTGGCGTAGTTTGTCGGCCATAAGGTGCATCGTGCTTTGCAGGCGGCCGGACAGGTGCGTGCGGCGCTCGACGATCAACTCCCCTTCCTCTCCCGGAAGGAACTCCCCCAGTTCGGCGGAAAGCAGGCGTTCGGCAAGAAGGGGAAGCTGGTCCGGTTTGGCGCCGTGCGCAGCGGAAATCATCTGGTCCAGCCTCTGCACGTCGCTATGGCAGATCTGGGCATTGAGGCTTGCGCGCCCATGGACCACCTGGACTGCCGAATCATGGCCAACAAGCTTGCGCAAGCGATGCAGATTGGTGCGCAGATTGCGCATCGCCACGTCGCCGTCCGCATCGGGCCACAGAATCTCGGCCAGATGATATTCCGCGATACCATGCGGCCCGACGGCCACGAGCTGCTTCAGCAAGGCGCAGGGCCGGCCGTGTTTGCCGCCGGACAGATCCACCGGCTCGCCATCAACCTCGAGTGAGAAGTGACCGAGCGTGTGAATCCTGACCGGCCAGGGCCAGTTGTCGCAGGCTCCGCCTTCCGGGGGAGGAAGATGAAGCCGCCCGATGAGATTTCGGACCAGAGGCGCTTGCACATCGTGTTCCAGCGCCAGGGCGCAAAGCCGTGCCATGACTGGTGGACGCCATCCGTTGAAGGTCACGAGGCCGTGCTGGCGCAACTGGTCCAGGGCCTCTCGTAACGGCGCCAGGGCCGCCGCCCGGTCGCCGCCATCGAGGGCGAACTGCGCCCGAGCCAGCGTGCACTGGAATGCCATGGTCCAGCTGCCGAACCGTTTCCCCAATGCCTGCGCCTGCAGCAAATGTTCGTTGGCCAAGGCGGAATCACCCACTTCATGCCACACCTGCGCCATGCCGAAATGCGCCTCGGCAAGGGTGTAAACGGCACCGAACTGTTCGGCTGCAAGCATGGCGCGTCGCTGATAACTCAGAGCCTGTGGCGTATCACCGCGCAGCAACTCCGCCCAGGCCCGATCGATGAAATAATAGACCTGGTCCATATCCCGCATCTCCGCCACAAGCGGTTCGATCTGTGCGAGATAGCCGTCGGCCTCGTCGACCGCACCGTGAATCAGGGCGTTGGTAACCCCCTGCAACCAAATGACGACGTTCCAGACCCGGACGCCGGTGTCTTCGGCAAATTTCACGCCGCGGGCGAATGTATGCCGGCATGCTTCATCGCGCCCCGATGTCCAGTCCAGCCAGGCCTGCATCAGGATATTCGCGGTCGCTGCGAGCGGCGGCAAGGATTCCCCGGCCCGATTGGTGCGTTCGACGAACGCGGTGGCCCGTTCGAGGTCACCGCTCCATATATCGTGCGTGCACAGATAGAAACCGCTCAGCGTACGCAGATTGGCGTCCGTCATCCGGGCGACCGCCCGCTCAGCGAGTTCTCTCCAACGGCCCAGCTCGGGGTGATCCGGCTGGCGCAACATCAGGATGCTGGTGATGCGCGATTCGATCTGTCCGATGATTTCCTCGTCCGGATCGGCACCGAGGCTTGCCAGCAACGGCTCGACACGCGGCAGCCAGATATCCAGGCGCGAGACCTCGCTGAGGGAGAAAATAATCGCATCCACCGCACCGATCCAGGCGAGGACGGCGCCGAGCGCATCGCCGATTTCGCTGAAACGCCCGTATGCGCGAGCGTACAGATCGTAACTGGCGAAATAATCGGTGGGCAGGCAACTGGTCGCTAGCCAGAAATCCAGCCAGGGTGATTCGCCGGCAACCTCCCCGGGAATCTCCTGCAGCCAACGTGCAAGCTCCCGGTGACGCCCCTGCGCCATCATTGCCGGCGCTGATGCCAGCAGCACGCTGATGAACCGCTCCCAGTCGGCGGCATCCCGCAACAACGGCAGGGCCATGTCGGGCTCATTGCGCTCAAGCAGCAGCAAGGCCGTACGCTGCCGGTGCTGCTGAAGCCTGTCCGCTTGCCACTCACGGCGAAGCACCCGCAGCAGGAAATCACGGAACAGCGGATGGTAGCGATAGCTCCCTTCCTCTTCGTAGATGAAGAAATTTCTCCACAGCAGCCTTTGCAGCATCTCGGCCGCATGCGGCATGTCGCTCAACGCCTGGGCCAGCGCCTCGTCGAATTGCACCGGCAACGCGGTTGCCATCAGGAATTCCCGTTCCGGGGCATCGAGACCTGCCACCACCTCGGCGGCGAAATAGTCGAAGATCGTGCTGGCGTTCAGAACGGACCACTCCCCCAGCAGCGTTTCGCCCAGGTTCTCCAGCGTCAATACGACGCCGGCTGCCCAGCCCCGCATCTGCCTGTGCAGCAGTTCGGCCGATACCTCCGAACCGATCACCCCCGGCCAGGCAGCGATCATGGCGGCCGTCTCGGCCTCATCCAGGCGCAATTCCGCTTCACCCAGTACGGCGATCTGCCGGTTGGCGCGCAGGCGTGCCACGACGGCCGGTGGGCCATGACGACTCAGCACAAACACGTTACAGGTGGATGGAATGCTGTCGAAAATCGCACCCATCAGCGACTGCAGCGACGCATCCTCCGGCAACTCCTGGAAATCGTCGAAGACCAGGACAGCGCCATCCGGCGCACTCGCGCACAATGCCTCGATGAAGTTGCGTGCAAAGGCCTTCTCGCCACCGGCATACTCGCCGGTCAGGGCGGGCAGGCTCTTGATCGCCGCAAAGCCACGCTGACACGCCGCCTCGCGCAGGCGATGAAAGAAGGCGCCGGGGTCGGTATCCCGGTCGTCGATCCGGTACCACAGTACCGGGCGCTCGCGTTCGCTGAGATAACTGGCGACCAACACGGTCTTGCCACTACCGGCCGGGGCATCGACCCAGACCACGGGCGATGCAACAAGCCGGTCCAGCCGCACGAACAAACGCTCCCGCTTAAGCCAGTGGCTTGATCGCGGCGCCGTGTATTTGGACAGTCCCTGTATCGAGTTCCGCGTCGCTTTCGTTGCCATGGCGCACGCCGGCCGTTTACGTATGAACCGGGATCATCCGTGAGTGCCGCATGCCCACCAGAAGTTGCCGACGGTTCATCAACCTGACTACGATGGTTCTGACATCCATGCGCTCCCTCCGCGCAACAAATTGGAGCCCTCAAGTCGTCCCATGATCCCTATCGTTCCTTGGTATCATTCCCCAACCCGGTTGGCAACAATTTATTCAACAGCGCGAATGCTTCATGGCAGGTGCGCAGCGACGGCGGGATGGACGGCACAGCACCATAAAAAAGGCCGGGATAAACCCGGCCTTTTTCATCCTCCCCCCAAGGAAAGTGTGGACATTAGCGTACCGGCGTCAGCCAGTCCAGATGTTGTTTGCTCCGCCCATGCACCACGTCGAAGTACTGCTTCTGCAGCTGCGCCGTGACCGGCCCGCGTGATCCCGTGCCGATGGTGCGGCCGTCCAGTTCGCGGATCGGCGTCACTTCGGCGGCGGTGCCGGTGAAGAAGGCCTCGTCGGCGATGTAGACCTCGTCGCGCGTGATGCGCTTCTCGCGCACCGTCATCCCCGCCTCCTCGGCCAGCTGTATCACGGTGGCGCGCGTGATGCCGTCCAGCGAGGCGGTCAGCTCCGGCGTATAGATCACGCCGTCGCGCACGATGAAGATGTTCTCGCCGCTGCCCTCGGCCACGAAGCCGTCCACATCGAGGAACAGCGCCTCGTCATAGCCGTCGCGCAGGGCGTCGGACAGGGCCAGCATCGAGCTGATGTAATTGCCGTTGGCCTTGGCCTTGCACATGGCGATATTCACATGATGACGCGCGAACGAGGAGGTGCGGATGCGGATCCCGCGCTCCAGCGCCTCCTTGCCCAGGTAGGCCCCCCAGTTCCAGGCGGCGACGATGACGTGCGTCTTCAGGCCGTCGGCCCTGAGCCCCATGCCTTCCGATCCATAGAAGCACATCGGCCGGATGTAGGCCGAGTCGAGGCCGTTCTCACGCACGGACGCGACCTGGGCGGCGGTCAGCTCCTCCCTGGAGAACGGCATCGGCATGCCCATGATCTTGGCCGAGCGGAACAGGCGCTCGGTGTGCGCATCCAGGCGGAAGATCGCCGTGCCCTGGTCGGCATGGTAGGCGCGCACACCCTCGAACACGCCCATGCCATAATGCAGCGTGTGCGTCAGCACATGCACCTTGGCCTCCCGCCACGGCACCATCTCGCCGTCAAACCAGATCACCCCATCCATATCGGCAAAGTTCGGCATCGTCCTATCCTTCTCCATCCGTATTCAGCAGCACCTCGAAGGCGTCACGCACCTGCCGCATGCGCTCGCGCAAGGCATCCACGCTCTTGATCGGCGCATGACGCCTGAGCGTCTCCCAGGCCGGCGCATCGTCATCGGCCGGCAAGCGGCCGATCGAATCCCATAGCTGGACCCGCAGCACGTTCTCCATCTGGCGATAGTCGGCAAAGGACTGCGCCAGAAAACCCGCTCGCTGCCGCCAGAGCTCCGGGGCCGCCGCAGGCAGCGCCCGCAGGGTGGCGGCCATGCCGGTCGTCTTCCCTCCGAAGGCAAGCCTCGCATACTGGGCAAGGAATTCGATGTCGACAAGACCGCCCTCATCCTGCTTCAGGTTGATCCGGTCCTGTTGCCGGCTTCCCAGGTGCTCGGACATCTTGCGGCGCATGTCGACGACCTCGGAAGCCAGCCGCCGCGGATCGCGGGGCATGGCCAGCGCCTCGTCGACCACGGCCATCACGGCCCGGCAGGCGGAGGCCGGGCCGGCCACGGCACGCGCACGGCACAAGGCCTGGTGCTCCCATGCCTGGGCCTCATGCAACTGGTAATCGCGAAAGCCCGTCAGCGTCGTCACCAGCACCCCGGACACGCCGGATGGGCGCAGCCGGGCATCGAAGGCAAAACCGAGTCCGAAAGGCGGCTCCATCGTCAGGTGCTGGATCACGCGCCGGCCGAGGCGCTGCGCCCACTCGCGCTGGTTGCGCCCCCTGGGGCCGGGCCGGGTCGGATCGTCGCTCGCCAGTACGAACACCATGTCCAGATCGGATACCAGCCCCATCTCCCGGCTACCGTGTTTGCCCATGGCCAGCGCCACCAGCGGGAAATCCGCCGGCAGCCCCAACTGCCTGACGGCGATGGCGATGGCCTTGTCCACGGCGGCATCGGCGATGTCGGCAAGCCAGCCTCCCACCGCCTCGGACGCAGCCGGCGGGTTGTCGACGATGGCCATCGACGCCGTGATCCGCCCCTGATCGACCAGCCGGCCCAGATCGGCCAGGGCCTCGTCATCGTCCAGGTGCGCGGCGTCCAGGGCCGCGATCTGTTGGCTGATGTGCCGGATGCGCCCTTCCCCCCGTTCCGTCTCCAGCGGCCACTCCAGCCAGGAGGGATCGTGCACCACATGCGTGGCGATATAGCGGCTGGCCGACAGCACGGACACGAGCCAGTTGCGCACGCCCGCATGGGTGGCCAAGAGATCGACCCATGTGGCGCGTCCGGCGATGCCCTGCAGCAGTTCCGCGAACATCTCCACCGCCTGCACGCCGTTGGCATCCCGAATCCACGACGACATGGCATGGGACAGGATGGTATCGACGCCGGCATGACAGCGCTCCGGCAGCAGGCCGCGTTTGAGCTGGGCGGCGATGCGCGCCAATGCGTCGAGGATGCGTTGCTGGTCCGGGGCATCGAAGGCCGCCAGCTGTGGACCCAGGCTGGCCCGGCTGCCATGCAGCCAGGAGACAGACTCGGGCACCGCCTCGGCCATATCGGAAAACTGGCCGGCAAACAGCTGGTGCACCGCCTCGGCATGGCGGTGCATGCGGCCGGACACATCGTCCATGTCCAGCACACGCGACAGATAGGCCTCGAAGCCATCGGGCAGACGATGGGTATGCTCGCCCAGCCTCGCCTGCAGGGCATGCTCGATCCGCCGCCAGAACCAGTAGGCCTCGGCAAGCATCGTCGCATCCTCTGTGGACAGGTGGCCGGCAGCGGCCAGGGCCTCCAGCGCCTGCTGACTGGGCTGCACGCACAGCTGCGGCTCCCGGCCGCCACGCAACAGCTGCATGGACTGGATGACGAACTCGATCTCGCGGATGCCGCCGTGGCCACGCTTGACGTCGAAACCGGGGCCGATCGCCCGCGCCTCGGCCTGCACGTCGATGCGCCGTTTCATCTCGGCCAGCGCCTGCACCGTCGTGAAATCCAGGTAGCGCTTGAACACGAACGGATGGATGCCGGCAATGAACGTCTCGCCGAGCGCAGTGTCGCCGGCCACCGGCCGGGCCTTCAGCAGCATGGCGCGCTCCCATGTCTGACCGTAATCCTGATAGTGGGACAGCGTGGCATCGAGGCTCAGGCAGATCGGGGCGCCATCCCCTCCCGGACGCAGGCGCATGTCCATCAGCCATGCCTCACCGTCCACCGTACGCTCGGCCATCAGCCGGATCAGCAGCCGGGACAGATGCTGGTAATACTCCCCCGCTCCGACCGAACGCCGCCCGTCGCTGACGGCATCGGGTGGGGCCTGCCAGATGAACAGCAGGTCGACATCCGACCCGAGATTCAGCTCCATGCCGCCGAGCTTGCCCAGCGCGATGATGACAAAGCGGCCGCTGGGCAGCGATCCGTAGCGTCCGGCATGCAGACGCATCGCCATCGCCAGTGCGCTCTCGAGCATCCCCCCCGCCCACACGGACAGGTGCCGGGCCGAGGTACCGATGTCCCCGCCCAGACCCAGCTCCCACCAGATGAACCGGCGCAGGCCGTCCCGCTTGGCCAGGCGAAGCGCCTGCTGGCAGGCGGCCATGTCCTCGCCGTCGAGCCGAGGCAACCATGCGGGCGAGTCATCCGGAAGTGCGACGGCATCGGCGGGGCGGAGCACATCCCGGCATGCCGCCTCGTCGGCGCCGCGCATCAGCGTCAGGAAATACGGCGCTTCGTCGGTCAGCATGCGCAGCCGCCCGGCAAACCCCGGTGCCGCCGCGATCAGCCGTACCATCGTTTCCTCATGCATCGCACCGAGTATAGCGGCGCACACCGGCCACGAAAGCCACGTGCAAATCACATTTGCAACCGTTACATTCCGCCCATGATCCGCGGCGAGAAGCTGACCAAGCGCTTTGGTTCGACAACGGCCCTGGATGCGGTGGACATCCAGATCCAGGAACATGCCACGACCGTGGTCATGGGCGGTTCGGGCTCGGGCAAGACCACGCTGCTGCGCCTGCTGGCGGCGCTGGACCCCCCGACCTCCGGCCATGTCTGGTTTGCCGGCGAGGACCTGGCCGCGGTCCCGCGCAAGCGGCTGTACGAGCTCCGGGAACGCATGGGCATGGTGTTCCAGTACTCGGCGCTGCTGAACTCGCTGAACGTCTACGACAACATCGCCTTCCCGCTGCACGAACACACCGATCTCGACGAGTCGGTGATCCACACCATGGTGACCATGAAGCTCGAGCAGGTGGGCCTGCGCGGTTTCGAGCACCTGATGCCGTCCGAGCTGTCCGGCGGTATGGCCAAGCGCGTGGCCCTCGCCCGGGCGCTGTCCATGGATCCGGACATCGTGTTTTTCGACGAGCCGACCTCGGGGCTGGATCCGATCTCGGCCGGTGTCATCGCCACACTGATCCGCGACATGACGCAAAAGACGAGGATGACCTCGGTGGTCGTGACCCACGATGTGCAGGCGGGACTGGCCATCGCCGACCATGTGGTGCTGCTGTGGCAGGGCGCGATCATCGCCGAGGGCGCACCGGACGACATCCGCCGCGCCGATGACGAGCGCGTGCGCCAGTTCATCGAGGGCCGTCCGGACGGTCCGATTCCCTTCTCGCGCAGTAGCACCTCCTATGTCGACGACCTGCTGCACAGCCCCGGCACCGTGAGGATCGCATGACGGCGATCATATCGATGTTCGGCTATCTGGGCCGGCGATTCCTGCGCCTGCTGCAATGGCTCGGCGATGCCGCCACGCTCTCGTCCTCGGCCCTGGTCCTGCTGTTCGCCCGCCCGTGGCAGGGCAAGCATTTCGTGCTGCAGCTGTACGCCCTGGGGGTCGGTTCGCTGGTCATCATCGCCATTACCGGGGCCTTCACCGGCATGGTGCTGTCCCTGCAGGGCTATTACACACTGACCAAGTTCGGCTCCGAGTCCCTGCTGGGTTCGGCGGTGGCATTGTCGATCATCCGCGAACTGGGGCCGGTGCTCGGCGCCCTGATGGTGGTCGGGCGCGCCGGCTCCAGCATCACGGCCGAAATCGGCATCATGCGCGTCACCGAGCAGATTGACGCGCTGGAGATGATGGCGGTCAATCCGCGTGCGCGCATCCTGCTGCCGCGCATCGTTGCCACCACGATGGCCGTGCCGCTGCTCGTCGCCTTCTTCGACGTCATCGGCATCGCCGCCGCCTATGTGCTGGCCGTCAACCTGCTCGGGGTCAACCGCGGCTCGTTCATCGCCGAGATGGTGGCCAAGGTCACGACGCACGACCTGAACACCGGCTGGATCAAGGCCGTGGCCTTCGGCTTCATCATCGGCGTGATCTGCACCTATATCGGCTACCGCGCCACCCCGACCACCGAGGGTGTGGCCAAGGCCACGACGCAGGCCGTGGTGATCGCCTCGGTCAGCGTACTGATTTTCGATTACATCCTGACATCCTTCTTCCTGTGAGCGTGCACCATGAATCCCTATAGACGCATTGAAATCACCGTCGGCATCTTCGTGTTCCTCGGCATCGTCAGCATGGGCTACATGGCCCTGAAGCTCGGCGAGGTGGGCGGCCTGGGCACCACCGGCTACGTCGTGGATGCCTCGTTCGGCGACGCCGGAGGCATCCGCCCGGGCGCGGACGTGATGATGGCCGGCGTCGTCATCGGACGGGTCGAGAACATCGGGCTGAAGAAGGACAAGGCGTATCTGACGCTGCGCATCAACAATGACGTGCGCCTGACCGACGACGCCATCGCCTCGATCCGCACCAAGGGCATCATCGGCGACCGCTACGTCCGCATCTCCCAGGGGGCCGATACCCAGTACCTGAAGAACGGTGACGAGATCGAGGAGACCGAGTCGGCGATCAACATCGAGGACCTGATCAGCAAGTACATCTTTTCCCCCGGCGGGAAGTAAAGCTTCCGCTTATCATCGGCCGGGGTCTCGGATACAATGAATGGGCAACCCAGCACTCGCGCTGAAAGGAGAATATCATGTCACGCATCCTGAACCCGGTCCGCACTGCCCTGGCCACTGTGGCATTGCTTGCCAGCATGGTGCTGCCGGCCCAGGCGGCCCAGGCCAACACCCCGGATACCGTGATCCGCGATACGGTCGAGGGCATCATCCATGTGCTGGATCACCGCACCGACAAGAACCGGATCAGCGAGGTCGATCGTGTCGCCATCCGCAAGATCATCAGCGACCATTTCGATTTCCATGCCATGTCGCGGCTGTCCGTCGGTGCGCCTTGGAACGACGCCACGCCCGAACAGCGATCCCGTTTCACGACGCTGTTCAAGGAACTGCTCGAATACTCGTACGGCAACCGTCTGAGCGCTTACCACGGTCAGACCATCCATTACGATGCCGCCGAATACAGGGGAAACCGGGCCCGGATCAAGTCGATGATCATCGATACCGACAAGCAAACGCCGGTGGAATACCGCCTGCTCAAGGACGGCGATGACTGGCGGGTCTATGACATCCGCATCGAGGGGGTCAGCCTGGTTGCCACCTTCCGCACCGATTTCCAGAACGAGATCGACAGCGTGGGATTTGACGGGCTGTTGAAATCCCTGGCAAAGAAGGTTGACGAACTGAAGGCCAAGGATCAAGAACATCACCAGGGCTGATCCGCCCCGGTGAGACTGCTGCCTTCACTGCGCCGCTGGGCCGTCGTGGCCCGCCGCATGGCCGTGCTGACCCTGTTCGGCCTGACAGTGCTGGGCAGCTGGATGTACTGGCATGCCCCGAGCCTCAACGAGCTCAAGCCGGAGATCGGGCGTTACCTGCAACAACGCTTCAACCTGTCCGAGCTCAGCATGGGCGATCTGTCCTGGTACTGGGCCGGTTTCCTGTGGCTGCATGCCGACCATCTGAGCTTCGCCACGAAAGACGGCCATGTCCGGCTCGATGACGGCCGTCTGGCGGTCCGGGTTCCCATGTGGCGGCTGGCATTCGGCGAATGGCGCCCCAACCGCGTCACCCTCAGCAGCGGCCAACTGACCGTCGCCCTGCCTGCCGGGGCGGGCGGCGGCGAGCGTGTGGCCGGGCTGCTGCCTCAGCTCTTCGGACAGAACCTGCATATCCAGGATACCGACCTGCATTGGCAATACGGTGAGATGCACGGCCAGATCACCCGCCTGAGCCTGAACATCGATGCCGATGAACGCGGCATCGAACTGGCGTGGCCGGGGCTGCAGCTGAATGCGCGACTGGACGCACGCATGCTCCCCCAGAGGCTCGACCTGGCTGTGGACAGCCTGCATTGGCTGCCCGAAGCGCTCAAAAAGCCGTTCCAGGGCACCATGCAGGCCCGGGTCCGCGTGCGCGAAACGGATACCGGGCGCTGGCTGTGCGACGTCGCCGCCCATTCCGATGACGGCGCCACGCTGGTGCTGAAGCCTGACGCCATGGAACTGCACTTCCAGCAGTTGAAGATGCGGACGGTCCTGGTTGCCGACCCTGCGGCATCGGACGCCGGATTGAAGGAGATCCGTATCGAACCCCTGGAATGGACGCAGGGGAACAACCATGTCCGGCTGTCGGCGACCTGGAATGCCGGCGTGCTCGAGGTCAAAGGCCATTCGGAGCATCTGGACATGCCGACCATGTGGCGCTGGCTTCGCCCGCTGGGTGACGCCGGTTGGCGGCATTGGCTGGCCAGCATGCATCGCGGTACGGCCACGCATGTCCAGGCGGAAATGGCCATGCCGTGGGCACAACCGGCAAAGGGCATGCCGACGGATGGCGAATGGAAGCGGCTGCAATACCGCGTAGATGCCGACGTGGCCGGCGCGGATATCGCCCTGGGCCTGAGCGGGGATGCCCTGGCCGATACCAATGCCCGGGTCGAACTGGATGCAACCGGCCTGAAGGCCGACATCTCCGCCGCCGACCTGCCCCGGGGAATCGGATCGGTGCAGGGAACGCTGTTGATTCCCTGGTCAACGCTGACGCTCGACATCCGCGGCCAGGCGGACATCCGCAATGTCGCATCCCTGATTCGCTGGCAACGACCGGACCCGGCGGCCGACTGGTTCACGGCGACGAGCCGGGCCAAGGGCAACTTCGCCCTGCAATGGAACCCCGACGAGAACAGGCCGCGCTCGGCTCAGGCCACCCTGCATCCGGATGGCGACTGGCCGATGCACATCGGCGGCCTGGATCTTGTCGCGTCCGACGGCCGGATCCGGTGGGACATCGACAAAGGGCTGCAGATCGACCAGGTGCATGTGACGACCAACATCATGCAGGGGTCGCTTTCGATGGACATGGGCGCGGATGCCAAGGGCCAATGGATACTGCGTACGCTGGACACCAGCCTGCAGGGGAGGATGGCCGATCTGGTCAGCCGCTTCCGCCTGCCCGTGGCGGCGCCACAGGGGCGATTCTCCCTTGGCCTGCACTACAACGAAGGCTGGCAGGGAACGGTGAACCTGACCGATGCCGGCTGGTCCAATATCCTGGGTACCACCAAGGCCAGCGGCGAAGCGTTCATGATCCACATGGACGGACAGGGCGGTACGCATCTCGGTGTGGACACGGTCCGCATCACGCATCTGAGCGCCGATTCCCACCTGGTCCGCTTCGACGGCACTGGCCTGCTGACCCCGGACAGCCTGCATCTGCAGCTGCAATCACTGAAATCCTACGCCTTCGACGGCAGCGTACAGGTGCTCGCTCCCTTCGGGCCCGAACCATGGGAAGTCAATGTGCAGGCCAAATACATGTCCCGGGCCGCCCTGCCGAAGCAGCTGCAGCAGGAGGCCGAGGTCCCGAATGTGAAGCCCTGGGCCCTGCGCGCCCGTATCGGCCGCTTCGACTGGGATGCCGCCACCATCCTGCAGGCGAAGCTGCAACTGGCCTCCTCCACCAGCAGCATCGGCGTGTTCGATGCCAAAAGCGTCGAAACCGGCGGCATGCACATCCAGAACGTCCATGCCGTATTCACGCTGCCGGGCTCGGGCGCCATCGACCTGAGGCAGTGCACGGGACGGATCGAACGGGAAAACATCGAATTATCGGCCGAGATGACGCCCCAACAGGACGGGCCCGGGATGCACTGGCGCGGCTATGCCTTCGTCACCGGCGATTTCGGACACCTGCTGAAGCGGGCCGGCATCTCCAAGCGTTTCCTGCACGGCGACATGCGCATGCTGTTCGCCGGCCAGGGGCAGCTGAACAAGGACAAGCCCTGGTGGCAGGGCCTGGACGGTCGCCTGCGCCTGCGCGTGGATGACGGACGCATTCTCGAGGGTGGCACCCTGACTCGCCTGCTGGCGGCCATGAATCTGGCCGACCTGCCCAAGCTGTTCATCGGCCAGCGCGGCGATCTGGCCGGGCCCGGCATGATGTACGACCGGCTGCAGATGGAATCGACCATGCACGGCCAGGAGGTGCAGCTGCACAAGATCGCCCTGCGCGCCCCGGCCATGGACCTGGCCGGCAACGGCCGGATGACCCTCGACAACGACAATATCGACATCATCCTCATTGCTCGGCCCTTCCAGAACCTCGATGCCATCCTGTCCAAGATCCCCCTGTTGCGGGATTTCCTGGGTGGCGGCAGTTATACCCTGATGCGGCAGGTCTACTGGATGCACGGGCCCTTCACCAATGCCACCGTCGAGCGGATCCCCCCGGAAAAGGCCGGACTGGCGCCGCCCGGACTGGTCGAGGCCCTGCTCACCCTGCCCGAGCGCTGGTTCGGCAAAAGCACCCCGGCCAAGCCCCCCAAACCGTCTCCCGGCCAGCGCTAGAGCGCGCGTTGGCATTTCGTCCCTGCCGCCTATAATACCTGCATGCGTCTGATCATGCTGGACACCGAGACCACGGGCCTGTCGCCCTTCAGCGGTGACCGCATCGTCGAGATTGGTGCCGTCGAGGTCGTCCACCGCAGCCTGGAACAGACCCGCAACTTCCATCATTACGTCAACCCGGGCCGCTCCATCCCCGATGAGGTGGTGCGCATCCACGGCATCAGCGATGCCCATGTCCAGGACAAGCCGGGATTCGCCGACATCGCCGGTGAGTTCCTGGAGTTCATCGCCGGCGCCACGCTGGTGATCCACAACGCGCCGTTCGATCTTGGCTTCATCATGAACGAGCTGCGCCTGGCCGGGCTTTCCGGCATCGACACCGTGCCGGTGATCGACACGCTGGATCTCGCCCGCAAGCGTCACCCGCATCAGCGCAACAACCTCGATGCGCTGTGCGACCGCTACCGCATCGAACGCGGGCACCGCACCCTGCACGGCGCCCTGCTCGACTCCCAGCTGCTGGCCGAGGTCTACCTGGCGATGACCGGCGGCCGCCAGTTCTCGCTGACCTCGGACGTCCAGCCGCACCCCGCCTCGACATTCGTGCGTATGCCCGAACAATCCAGCCGGCGCGACGAAAAGGCCGAAACCGCCACCCTGATGCGCCGCGATCCGCCCCCGATCCATCCCCAGGAAATGGAGGCACACATGTCGCTGATGGCCCGCATTCAGGAGGAAAGCAATGGCAAGGCCATCTGGCAGCAGCCGAGTCCGAGCCCGCAGGGCTGATCGCGGGCGTGCAGGTTCCCGCCCCCATCATGATGGTCTGTGCCGGCAACCTGTGCCGCAGCCCGTTTGCCGAAGGGCTGATGCGTCAACGACTGCAGCAGGCGGGCATCGAGGCCGAGTGTTACAGCCGGGGGCTGATCGCCATGCCCGGCCGCAAGGCCCCGGATACGGCAGTGAAGATTGCCGGTGAGTTCGGCGTCGATCTGTCCTCCCATATTTCGCAATCCGTGCTTCGCCCGGACATCGAACGGGCTGGACTGGTGCTGGTGATGGAGCCGGCACAACGGCAGCATCTGATCCGGATGAACCCGTCCAGCACCGGCAAGATCTTCATGCTTTCCCAGCCGACCCACGGCCGGGCCGTCCCCGACCCGGTCGGCCAGGACGAGGACGTGTTCCGGGCCGTCTATGACGAGATTTCGGATCATATCGGCGCCTGGCTGCAGCGCTTCGGAATCGCATGAATGCCGGGCGCATCCTTGCAGGGCATCCCGGTTTGCCTACAATGAGCCGCCGCGCGGGTGTAGTACAATGGTAGTACAGCAGCTTCCCAAGCTGAGAACGAGGGTTCGATTCCCTTCACCCGCTCCATCCCCCCGCCTTCTGCCATGAACGCGCATCCCCCCGTCCTGTGTTCGCTCCGTTCCGACCTGCAGTCATCGGCCATCCATGCCGGGGAGATGATCCTGGTTACCGGGCCGGTGGGCAGCGGCAAGACCCGGCTGCTTTGCCGGCTGGCCGGCCTGTCCCCGTTTCCCGCCGGCATCAAGCTGGACTGGAACACTGCCGTGGGCACGGCGCGCATGCTGTTCGATCATTCCCCGCCATTGTGGCTGGCACCAACACTCGACGAAGAACTGGCGTTCGGCATTCATCCGGCGCCAGCAGCCGAAGACATCCGCCGCATACGCAAGGCCTGGCGGCTGGAGTCACTGGTCGACGGCACGCCGGTCGAGGCCCTGAACCGGATCCAGGCCATCCGCCTGGTGCTGGCCGCGATGGAACTGTCCCGGACGACGCTGGCGCTGCTCGACAACCCGACCGCCAGCCTACCGCTGGACGATGCCGAGACACTGAGGAAGGATATCGCCGCATGGACAGGGCGAAGCACATGCAGCGTCGTCATCGCATGCAACCGCGAGCAGGACTGGCAGCCTTGGGTGCAGCAGGTCTGGCGGCTCGCGATGGATGCAGACATGCCCGAGGCGGAATCCCGGAATGACTGAGCTGGTCCGCTTCTCCTACGCGCTTAGCCCGCGCATGCAGGCGTTCATCGAATTGCGCAACGGCCTGTACTGCCTGGACAAGGCCGTACAACAGGGAAATGCCCATGCCTGGCTGTGCGCGGCCTCCGACATCCGGGCCTCCCTCGTCGGCGACCAGGGCCGCAAACTGGCCCTTCCCGAGGTCGTCGGCCTGCTTGTCGCCATGCAGGCCCATCTGCAGTCCCTGGCCAAGGATTACCCGCGCTACGGCCAGACGATCCAGAAGGCCTGCGATCGTCTGGATGCACACATGCAGAACCTGCACGGCGGCCACAACGAGGCCATCGACTGGCTGTACAATGACGCGTTGGTTTCCACGCATCTGAATGCGCTGAAGAAGCAGGACTGGCTCGGCCACAAGCCCGCCCTTCCCCAGTGCCTGGACGCCTTGTGGCATCCCGACCATGAACGCGTGATGCATCTGAACCAGGTGCTTGAGCCACTGCGCCAGGCCATCCACAGCCTTGATCAGATGCTGCACGAATACGTGCAGTGGAACAGCCGCAAGGCCGAGGACGGATGCGACCAGATCACCCCCCAACGCGGCATCAACTACGGCCTGCTGGTGATCGGCCTCGACCAGGCCTTGGTCGAGGCCGGCATCACCCCGGACATCTCGGGCAACCGTGTGGCGGTCCGGGTACGCTTTCAGCAATGGCCGCCCGGGGAGGCGGCGCGCGATGTCACCAACACGATCGACTACGCCATGATGCTGGTGCCGTTCGCCTGAGCCACCCTTGACCGTCCCGCCTTCCTCTTCACCCGCGAGGGCCACGTATGTGGATGTCTATCTGCTGGTCAGCGCCGTGCTGCTGCTGCCAGTGCTGTTATGGCCGGCCATGCTGTTGACCGGACTGGCCCTGAACCCCGGCGCCAACATCGTCGGCCACTGGCGTGTGGCGGCGGCCGCGATGCTGCTGGTTGCCGTTTCGGTCGACTCCATGCTGGCCACGCATGCCGACAGGCCGCGGTCACTGGTCCCACTCGCCGCCTGGCTGACCGGCATGGGCCTGTGGGGTGCCTGGGCCTGCAACGAGCCAAACGGGCACCTGATCCTCGGCGCACTGTTTTTCATCCATTCGCTGCGTTCCGCACATCGTCTTTGGAACGGCGGCGCCGAATGGTGGCTCTGGCCTGCCTGGGGCCGGGACATGACCGCCTGCCTGGCTCTGTTCCTGTGGCCCGGGTTTCTGGCTTGACGGCTTACCCGCTGATCCTGGCATCCACCTCTCCCTTCCGCCGGGAACTTCTGGCCCGCCTGCAGATTCCCTTCACCGTCGAAGATCCCGGCTTTGTCGAGGCCGCTGCCGGCAGCATGCCCGCCCATGAACTGGTTCGCCACAACACGCTGGGCAAGGCCCGTGCCGTCGCTTCCCGTCACCCCGAAGCCTGTGTCGTCGCCTCGGATCAGATCGCCGTCTGCGGCGATACCATTCTGGGCAAGCCCGGGAGCGCCGAGCAGGCATGCCGGCAACTGGCCGTGCTGTCGGGCCGTACGGTCGATTTCCTGACCGGCCTGGCGATCCTGTCGCCGGATGCCCAGCACTACGAAACCGTTGCGTACCGCGTCGTGTTCCGCACCCTGAGCCGGCATGAGATCCGCACCTATGTGGATCGGGACCGGCCGCTGCACTGCGCCGGCAGCTTCAAGGCGGAAAGCCTGGGCATCAGCCTGTTCGAACGCATGGAAGGAGAGGACCCGACCGCCCTGATCGGCCTGCCGCTGATCCGGCTCAGTGCCTGGCTGCGGCCCTTGCAGCGCGCCTGACGGCGCGGGCGCTATTCAAAGGACCTGCTTCTCCGGCCACTGGCATTCGCCGGCGATCGGGCAAACGGCACACCTGGGTCGTCGCGCCGTGCAGATGTAGCGACCATGCAGCACCAGCCAGTGGTGGGCATGACGCCGGAACCGCTTCGGGATGACCCGCATCAGGCCCTTCTCCACCGCCAGCGGCGTCTTGCCGGGCGCCAGTCCCGTCCGGTTCGCCACGCGGAAGATATGCGTGTCGACGGCGACGGTCTCATCGCCAAACACCACATTGAGCACCACATTCGCCGTCTTGCGCCCGACCCCGGGCAGGCGTTCGAGGGACTCGCGTTCCCTCGGCACCTCGCCGCCATGACGATCCAGCAGCATGCCGCACATGCGGATGATGTTCCTGGCCTTGCTGTTGAATAGGCCGATCGTCGCGATGTAGGGCTTCAGCCCCTCCTCGCCGAGGGCCAGGATCGCCTCGGGTGTATTGGCCACCGGAAACAGACGGGCCGTGGCCTTGTTGACGCCGACATCGGTGGCCTGCGCGGACAGGATGACGGCCACCAGCAACTCAAACGGCGTGGAATAGTGAAGCTCGGTTTTTGGTTCGGGGTCGGCCGCCTGCAGGCGTTCGAAGATGCGCCGGACCTGTGACTGGGAAAGCGCCAAGGCCGGCTATTGGCTGTTGATGTTTTTCAGCGTCAGGGTCACCTGGCGGTCGGTGATCTCGCCGGCCGGGTTCAGTACCTGTTCGACCAGATACAGGCTGTCCTTACCGATCTTCTCGATGCGGCCGTTGTTCTTGCCCATGTAATTGCCGCGATGAACGATATACCCCTTGCCCGTGGCATCCTGGATCATGGCCACGCGGTCCGTGCCCATGGTGTAGATGGCGACGAGTTTCAGGGTCGACAGATCGAAATTCTCAAGCACCTCGCGCGGACGGTTGCTCAGGCGGGCCTCGCGTTCACGCAGGGCCGCCTCTCCACGCTGGGAAACCGTCACCAGGTAGGAGACAAACGGATCGCGAAGATGCGTGTAATCCACCTCCGGCGCCTTCATCAGGCGCTTCATGGCATCCGGAATCTGGTCGTCGTCCTGGGAGGCAGTGGCAGTGGAGGCGGCGGGTTTTCCGGCCGGTTTCGGGGCGTCCGCAGCCAGGGAAGGCGTTGCCCCCAGCAGCACCAGCGCCAAAATCAATATGCTACGCAGCATTGCAGCCCCCCGTGTCCATAGAGCACGTTATGCCCATCCACTTATGTAACACAGAAGCAGATTAGCAGAACCCATTGAAAACGCAAGAGATTTAAAATACGGGCAGGAAAAGACGCCTGCCCGCATATCGTCGCCGTGAAGAACCCCGGTCAGAAGCGGAAGAACGCCCCGGCATACGGACCATCCATGCGCATATCGAGGAACACCCCGGAGGTATCGGCCTTCAGATCGAACTTGCGGTAGCCGGCGTAAATGCCGAGCAGCGGCACCGGCGAGAATTCGATCTGGCCGTCGACATCCAGGAAGCGGTTGCTCGCATAGCCCATGTACCCGACCCGCCCCACGACGCCGATAAAATCGGCCAGGGCCACGCGCGCCCTGACGCCGATGGTCGGGATCGGCACGGTGGCGGAAACCTCGTTGGTCACGTTCGTCGCCGTATTGGTCAGGCTGGACTTGGCCTGGATGAACTTGACGGCCGGCTCGATCCCGAGCTGGAACCGCGACGGCATGTCGTTCATATTGATCAG
>Ga0315540_10000502_pt1 | contig 22311 bp, 13 predicted proteins | sample SalMarSW160110MG_FD_203677 | JGI IMG/M metagenome (GOLD analysis project Ga0315540, IMG submission 203677) | Salt marsh sediment microbial communities from the Plum Island Ecosystem LTER, Massachusetts, United States - Salt Marsh Sediment SW1601-10 ...
CAGCGGGCCTCTTCGTCTTCGATTCGCCGTCGCGCGGCCGCGGTTCGCGGGTGTTTCGGGTCAGTCGTCCCGGTGGGCCCGGCGCCGCTCGAGCCGCAGCCGGCGCCGCTCGAGCGCCTTCCCGTGCTCGGCCCGCTCCCCGTCGGTGGAGAGCACCAGCGGCGGCACCGGCGTCGGCCGCTTCGTGACCGGGTCGAGCGCCACGAACGTCACGTAGGCCGTTCCCGTCCGGCGCCGCTCCCCCGTCAGGACGTCCTCCGAGTCCACGTCCACCCGGATCTCCATGCTGCTGCGATCCACGAGGGTGAGCCGCGCCCGCACGAGCGCGATCTGGCCCACCATCACCGGGGCGTGGAACGCCATTTCGTCGAAGGCGGCCGTCACCACCGGCCGGCGGCTGTGGCGGTTCGCCACGATGGCCGCCGCGAGGTCCACCCAGTGCATTACGGTCCCGCCCAGCAGGGTCCCGTGCACGTTGGCGTGCTGCGGCAGGACCATCTGGGTCATCTCGGTGGCCGAATCGGCCACCGTCCGGCCTACCTGCTGCCCCTCGGGACCCACGTGGCGAGCTTCTCCCGGTCGAACCCGCGGCGGCCCCGGCGGGGCTGCCCGAAAAGAGGGCGGCAGTATAGGGGCCGCCCCGGAGGCCCGCAAAGCCGCGCCCGGAGCGCCTCCCGGGGGCACGGGGGCCGCCGGTGCCGCCCCGGCCGGGCCCTCAGTCGTCGTCCGCCTCCGCGGCCAGCCGGCCCTGCGCCGCCGCCCGGGTCGTGAACGCGCCCCGGATCATGGGCGGGAGCTGGGCGAGTGCCCCGTGGGCGTTCCGCCACAGGATCTCGTTCACCTCGTCGGGCGGCACGAGGTCGGCCAGCTTCCAGTTCATGCGGTCGCAGCGGTCCTGTCCGTAGGCGCCCGCCATGTTCGTCTCGGTCAGGTCCATCCGGGCCGGCCGGCAGTCCCAGGGCGTGAAGTCCGGCGTTCCCGTGAAGGCGCCGTACATCGGCGCCGCGGCCGCGTCGAACTGCGACATGGGCTCGAGGCCCAGGATCAGTTCGATCGTGCGGAGCATGCCGGCGTTCGTGTAGAAGCCGCTGTCGGTCACTCCTCGTTTCGCCCACGGGCTCGCGACGAACGCCGGCGTCCGGTGCGCGTCCACGTGGTCGGGTCCGTTCGCGGCGTCGTCCTCGATCACGAAGATCGCGGACTCCTTCCAGTAGCGGCTGTGGCTGATGCGCTCGACCATCTTCCCCAGCGCGAGGTCGTTCTGCGCCACGTACGCCCGCGGCGTGGGCACGCCGCTGCAGGTGCCCTGCGTGTGGTCGTTCGGCAGGCGGATGATGGACAGGCGCGGCAGGCCGCCGTCGCGATCGTAGCGGTCGAACTCCTCGAGCCAGGCCTCGTAGCGGTCGAGGTCCGAGTACTCGAGGTCGTAGCCGCGGTAGCGCGGCGCCACGTGGCCGCGCAGGGCCTCCACGCCCGCGACGACCGTGTCGCGCGGGTCGTCCGGGTTGAAGACGTACTCGCCGTAGCTGCGGTAGCTCACGCCCGCGCGGGCGCAGGCGTCCCACAGGTAGCCGCCGCTCGGCGCGGAGTGCGGGTTACCGCCCTCGTAGTCGTAGATCGGCGACGTGGCGATGGACTTGTCCACGTAGTCGGTCGAGTAGGCCGCCATGCCCCAGTTGTGGCCGTCGGCGCTGCCGTCCGCCTCGAGGTAGGTGTTGTCGAGCAGGACGAAGTCGCGGGCCAGGGCATGGTGGTTCGGCGTCACGTCCTCCCCGAACAGGCACAGCGACGGGTCGCCGTCGCCCTGCGGGAGGTCGCCGAGCACCTGGTCGTAGGAGCGGTTCTCCTTGAAGACGTAGAAGACGTGCTTGATCGGCGTGCGCCCGCCCGGCCGCGCCGGGATCGGCGAGCCCGCCGGGCGCTTCGGATGCGCTCCGGGCGGAGAGGGCATGTTCGCCAGGACCTGCTTCGAGCCCTTCTCGAGCGAGCGCGCGTCGGGCGGAGCGAGGATCGAGAGGCCCCCGCGGCCGAGCAGCCGGTACGAGAGGTAGCCGCACCAGTTCGTCGTGTCGGCGGGCACCAGGTTCGTGGGCCAGGAGCCACGGCCGCGTCCGTTCGCGACCACGATCGTTCCGGTCGCGGGCACGACCTGCACCGCGGTCGGATACCAGCCCGTGGGCAGGAAGCCCAGCGGCCGGCTGTGGCCGGGCCGCGAGACGTCGAAGAGCGCGACGCAGTTGTTGTCGGCGTTCGCGACGACGAGACGGTGGCCCGCCGCGTCGAGCGCCACCGCGTCCGGGGTGCTCCCGTTCGGGGCGCGCGGGTCGAGGGACGTCGTGATCGTCTCCCCGACGCGGCCTTCGGAAAGGTCCAGGACCGAGACGGTGTTCAGGTTGGCGTTCGCCACGAAGAGCCGGGTGCCGTCCGGAGCCGCGACGAGGTCGCACGGATGGTCACCCACCGCGAACGTGCGCGTCACCACGCCGCGCTCGGGGTCCACTTCGGCGACCGCGGAGGCGCTCCACAGGCTCGCGTACACGCGGGCGCCTCCGGGCGCCACGACGCAGGTGAAGGGCACGGCCCCGAGCGGGACGCGGCGCAGCACGGTCCGGGCGCGCAGGTCCACGACGTAGAGCGCCGAGTCCATGCGGGTCACGACGTACAGGCGGCCCCGCGCGTCGTCCACGGCCAGCCCCGTCGGCCAGATCGCCGTGGGGCCGAGGTCCATCGGTCGTCCCTGCGGGTACTGCGGGCCCGCCGAATACGGCGGCCCCAGCGCGATCGAGTCGGCGAGGCGCGCGTGCCCGGCGGAGAAGTCGTAGACGAGGAGGCGGTTCGAGAGACCGCCCGCGGCGACCAGCCGGCGGCCGCTGTCGGCGAACGCCAGGCCGAGCCAGGTGCCGGGGATCGGCACGAGCTGCTCGCGGCGCGCGGTCGCGAGGTTCACGATCGAGAGGCCGGCGTCACGCTCGCCGCTGCAGCTGGCGACCGCCCAGCGGCCGTCCGGACTCAGGCGGACCGCGAGCGGAAAGTCGCCGGTGTCCGCCCAGCGTCCCGCCGGGGTAACGGTCCAGCCCGTCGGCAGCCGCATGCCGCCTTCCGGCGTGCGACCCGGCCGCTCGGGTGCGGCGCCCGTCGCCGCGAGCGCCAGGGCGCCGAGCAGCACGAGCGCTGAAAATGCGGAGAACGCGGGGGACTTCACGAGGAAGCGGCCTCCATGCCTGGGTCGGGGAAAAGCGGGCGGCCGGCCGTTTGCTGGAACGGCCGGCCGCGCCGGTGATGCGACGTCAGTTGCCGAGATAGACCGAGCGCGAGGTGAGCACCTGGTCGTTCACGTTGAGCTTGTAGAAGTACACGCCCGAGCCGACCTTCTGGCCCGAGTCCGTCAGGCCCGCCCACGAGCGCGTGTAGGAGCCGGCGTTCATCGTGCCGTTCGCCAGCGTCGCGATGCGGCGGCCGAACAGGTCGAAGACCGCGAGGTTGACCTTCGAGGTCTGCGGCAGCGTGAACGCGAGGCTCACGGAGCGCGCCGGGCTCGGGTAGGCCGCGAAGCTGAGCTTCAGGCCGCCCGGGTTCACGCCGGTCATGCCGTGGATCGTGATGTCCGACGCGTCACGCGGGCACACCCGGAAGCTCGGCGTGCTCGTGTTGGTCGTGTAGTGCATCACGCCGACCACGTCCACCAGCGATCCGACCGCCGGGTAGTTCGGGTTGTCCGACGCGTTGAGGCCCAGAACGTTGTTCTGGTTCTCGCAGAAGATCGTGTCCGGGTAGCCCGTCGTCGGGCCCGCGACGTGGAAGCCGTTCGTCGGCAGCGTCGCGTACCGCTGGACGACCTTCACGTTCGTGAGCTTGACCAGCTCCGACAGGTAGTCGCGGCCGCTCTCGATGTTCTGGTTCACGTCGCAGGTGTCGTAGCTGGCGATCGCCACTGACAGGTCGATCGGAGCCGGAATGCCCGGCGTGCCGACGTCCTGCACGTAGACGATGGCCGCGAACTCGATCTCGCTGTAATACTCCTCGCACGCGCCGGCGATGATGTACTTGTGGCCGGGCGTCAGCGCCTGCGGCGGAGCGAACACCGTGATGCCGCGGTGGTTGTCCGCCGGGCTCAGCGGGTTCTCGTCCTCCATGTAGTACAGGTTGCCGTAGACGCCGGTCACGACGCCGGAGAACGTCGAGCGCGGACCGAAGCCGCCGTTGCTGTACTGGCCGGTGCCGCCACCGGTGCCGATGTCACCCTGGTAGCGGGAGATGTCGCGGCAGGGCGTCGCCAGCAGCGAATCCGGGTCCGGGGCGGCCATCTCGCCGCAGGTCAGCACGCCGGCGAGGAAGTCGCTCGAGGCCGGCGAGGTCATCGCGATACCGTTCGCGGCGCCCTCGATGTTGTTCGCCGTCACGGTCTCGGACTGGCCGTGCGACAGGCCGGTGCCGGAGACCGTCAGGATGACGGCCGAGCCTCCGTCCATCACCGCCGAGTCCACGTTGCCGAACGAGGCGAGCGAGTAGTTGGCCGCGTCGGTCGCCGTGGCCGGGGTCACGTCGCGGTCGTACACGACGCGGTACTCGTTGTCGGCGATCGCGTAGGCGTCCGTGATGTTCGGCGGGCTGGTGTCCACGATGTCGTTGCCGTCGCGCGGCATGATCCGCCAGCCGCGGGACGCGCTGTTCACGATACCGGTGATGCTCTGGAGGACGGTCCCGACCGCCGGCGGCACGATGGACGTGAGCTTGGCGTAGTCGATGTAGACCGAGTCGCTCGGGGCGGCGTCACTGACGACCAGCATGCCGTTGAAGCCCAGGCCGGCGCCCGTGCGCGCGACACGGACCGGGCCGTCCAGGGTCACCAGCGTGGTCATGTACGGCGGGATGTAGGGGTTGGTCGGGGTCTCGACGAAGTCCGTCGTGGTGCCGTGGAGGATCGGGGGCAGCGCGTTCCCCGAGCTCACCTTGCGGAACATGATGTTCGGGTTGGAGAAGCTGCCGTTCGGGTAGAGCAGCTCGACGTCGCCGTAGTAGTTCGCGACGCGCGCCCACTCGACGACGACCGAGTCGCCGAGCTCGAACCCGTAGACGGGCCGCATGTTCGTGCCGCCCGTGAACACGTCGATGCCCGAGTTCGGGCCGCCGCCGCTCATCTCCAGGTAGACGTCGTAGCCGGTCGGGTTCTCGTCGAAGCCGATGACGATGCCGCCGACGCCGAGCACCGTGTCGCCGGCGCCGCCGCTCGTGTTCGGCGTGATGGCGCTGCAGGGGTTCAGGAGGTTCAGGTTGTCCTTCAGAACCTTGATGGTCATCGTGTCCGGGCAGGCCCCGCCGGTGCCGGGAGGAAAGATCGTCGCGAATGCAGCGCTCGCCGTGACGAGCGTGATTGCGGCAATGCCAGCGCTGAGAAGCAGCTTCTTCATCAAGCACCCCCTAAGAAGTGGAACCACGGTGAAAGTTGTCGCCCTTGGGGCGGCCGGATCGGGCCGGCACGGCGTCCCTGCGCGCACTGGGGTCGCCCTCTCGGGGAGCGACGCCGGATCAGCCTGTTGAGGCGGAGCCCTTGAAAGGTCCGCAACAAGCCTACCAAGGTCCGGTTCCGGGAGCGAACCAAAATGCTTGCGGCAACGGCGTTACCAACGTGTTGCCGGGCAAGCAAGAGGCGTGCGTATCGTGGTCCCAAACCCGGGCCCGCAGCGGCAAACCCGCCCACTTCCGGACGGGCGCGGCTCCGCCCGGGACGACCCCTCCGGCGGGGGTCAGGGGGCCAGGCCGAGCAACCCGAAGATCTTGGAGAGCACCGCGCTGGAGCGCTGGGGGAACGTGGGGGCGGCGACCGTGCCCGAGACCATCGGGTAGGTGCTCACGACGAACAGGCCCCCGTTGGCCTGGGGAACGGCCATCCCGAGGGCGTAGTCGGCCGGGTTGTCCTCGGACAGCAGGTGGGGCGGCGCGTAGAGGAGCACCTGCGACCAGTTCCTCGGCTGGAAGGCGCGCATGCCGCCGATGATCCGCCGGTTCAGCAGGCTGTCCTGGAGCCCCGGGTAGTACAGCACGCCGTTGCCGTTCAGGCTCCAGGAGGCGCTCGAGTCCGACGGCACGTTCGGGATGCCCCGCAGGAAGATGCCGTCGCAGTTCAGGTACTGGCGCACGAAGTCCTCGTCGAACGGACCGCCGCTGCTCCAGGACCGGACGAGGTTCAACGACTCGAGGAACATCTTGCCGCCGGAATCGAGGTACGCACCGACCCCTCCGCCGTAGTTCGAGAGCACCGTCGAGGCGGTCGTCTGCTCGCCGCGGTACCAGACGACCGCCCGGAACTGCTCGAAGGTCTGCTCGAGGTCCTTCGCCGACCGGAACGGCTGGTTCGACTGCAGGCGCAGCACGGTCCACGTCCCGGCGGGCAGCTGGGCGCGCGCGACGGCGTTCGCGTACAGCGTGTCGTTGCGCACGTTCGACGCGTCGGTCGTGGGCACGTCGTCCACGAGCAGCAGCCGGCCGTAGCCGTTCGCGTCCGGGACGTCCACGGGCGCCTTCACGTACCACGAGACGCTGTCGATCGGGCCGGCCATGCCGCCGTCGTCGATCCCCTGGATGTAGAGCGTGCGGCGGCCCGAGACCCACTGGCCGTTCTGCTGGAACTGGGAGCTGGGCACCGTGAACACGCCATTCGCGCCGATGACCGGCGAATCCGCGTGCCCGCTCAGCCACAGCCGGCAGACGACTTTCGACGGGTTGCCGTCCACGTCCACGACGGACCACGTGACGGTGGCCGAGGCGAACGTCGTGTCGGAGCGGTCGCCCGCGTTGGGCTTGCCGACCAGCGTGACGACAGGCGGCACGTTCCGGAAGTAGAAGCGCTGGCGCGCGGGATCGGGGTCGCGGACGCCGCGATCGTTGATGGCGCGGGCCTCGAACACGGCCGACGTCTTGCCGTTCGGCGTGTACACGGTCAGAACGCTGTCGGTGCGCGAAGTGAAGCGCCAGCCCGTGTCGGCAGGTGCGTAGAGCGAGTCGATGAGGCGCACCTCGTAGCCCGCGATGTAGCCGTGCGGGTCCGTGCCGAACCAGTGCAGGTGAACCGTGTGGTTGACGCCGTTCGTGTCCACCGGACCGTCGATGAAGATGATCGTCTCCGGGGGCTGGAGCGTGACCGCGACCGTCTTGAGCTTGCCGCAGCCGGCCCCCGCGAGGACCGCGAGCGCGGCGAGCGCGGACAGGATCAGGAGCGCGAAGTGGCGGCGCATGTCAGAAGTCCTCCCGGTCCGACTTCACGAGGAGGAACTTGCCCGTCTCCCGCTTGCCCGAGTGCTTGTCCTCGACCGCCCACATGTACAGGCCCGTCGCGGCGGCCTGGCCTTCGCGGGTGATGAGATCCCAGCCCCACATCGAGCCCGGCAGGATGGTCTTGATGTCCGCCCCTCCGCGGTTGATGCCGCGGGCGTTCAGGCCCGAGTAGCTCGTGCCGTCGAAGTCGGTCTTGTAGATCAGGTCGCCCGAGAGCGTGTAGATGCGGATCGAGCACTGCGCGGGCAGGTTCGCGAACCACAGGTAGTGGTCCCTGGCCTGCGCCCCGCGGTCCCACGAGGCTTCGACCCGGTACGGGTTCGGGAAGACGGTCACGCCCGACCCGGCGCGCTCGCCCGGCGCGGGGCCGGGAATCACGACGACCTCGTTCTGGGCGAAGCCGCTCTCCAGCGACTCGATGTTCGGGTCGCCGATGTCGTAGGACGTCACCGCGGCGTAGTACTTGAAACCGTCCCTCAGGTTCTCGACGGTGAACTTGTACTGGTAGGTCACGCCGTCGATCGTCACCGGCTGGGGCAGGCGGGGCCCGTCGAGCCCGGTGTTGAAGCCGGTCGTGTCGTGGGGGGGCGTCGCGAGGTCGAACTGCGCGATCAGGTCGAGCGAGTCGCGGCTCTCCCCGAGGTAGAGGCGGTAGCCCTCGAAGTCCAGCTTGATCGGGCTGGTCGGGTCCGAGAACGACTCGGGATCGTCCTCCCAGTAGTAGTCGAGCGCGTTCTCGCGCGCGACCACCTTGATGCGCGGCGAGGGCGGCGGGACCGGCACGATGTAGTCGAGATCGTAGGCGCGCTGGGCGATGACGGCGCGCTTGTTCAGCTGCTCGTACGACAGGGCCCCGAGGTAGGCGAAGTCCACCGAGATGCTGTCGCCCGGATTCACGGTCGGGAACGGACCGACGGCGAGCAGCGTCACGGGATCGCCCGTGCCCGGTGCCAGGCTGTCGGGCAGCGGAACGAGGCTCTGCTTCTGGCCCGTGGACATGATCTCGTACTTCAGGCTGTCCACGTCGCGCGCCGCGCTGCCGGGGGCGTAGCTCCACGCCGCGAACGTGATCTTCTTGTCGGTCGTGTCGCGGTAGTTCCCCGGCTTCACGCCGAGCAGCTTCACGCCCACGATCTCCGGCACGAGGTCGAAGCGGCAGGCCGCGAGCACGCGGGCCTGGCAGTAGCGCTCCGTGACCATGGAGAGCGAGTCCACCCAGCCGATCAGCTTCTTGCTGAACCAGCCCGTCGGCGGATAGGTGTTCTGCAGCCGCATGTTGCCGCTCGCCAGTTCGTCGTACATGCCGAGCCAGACGTTGCGCAGCGGCGGCCCGTCGTTGTGGATCACGTAGTGGAAGATGATCAGGCTGCCGTAGTCGGAAAAGGACCATTCGAACGTGTACTGGTTCACGATCACCTGCAGCGGCCGGTGGCGCTTGCGCTGGTCCGCGGGGCGGTCGCTGAAGCTCGAGATGAAGTCCAGCTCGCTGACGGCGTCCGGGTCGTAGAACCGGCTGTTCGGCAGCGTCGAGCGCGCGATCACCGAGTTTCCGGCGGGCGTGAACTCGCTGGACGAGGCGCTGTTGCCGCCCGCGGCGCCGTCTTCGGCCGCGATGGTCACGCCGATGAAGGCGCCGTCCTGGTCCTGCGCGATCGCGCCGATCCACGGGCCGCCGCGCACCATGTGCATGTGGCCCGAGCCCAGCGGGTACTCGAACGACGGCGCGAACGACGAGAAGTTCGTGCCGATGAACCCGTAGTTCGTCTCCGTCATGCCGACCTTATTGCCGTTCTGGATGCGGGCGGCGAACGCGATCGAGTCCGCCGACGCCGCGAGCACGCGCTCGGCCTCGAACGGGCTGGCCGTGTGCGAGCGATCGTCCGCCGAACGGGCGGGTGCGGCGAGGAGGGCGGCGAGCGTCGCCGCGACGAGAAGGGGGCGGAGCCGGCTCACTTGCGCCTCTTGTAGCGGATGACCTGCGAGCGGCCGTAATCGGCGACGTAGGCGAGCGAGTCGTCCACGCCGAGTGCGACCGGATCGAGGAGCGGCAAACCGTCGCTGTTGTCCTCGACGTTGACCTCCTGCACGTACGCGCTGGAGTTGGTGTAGCGCAGCACGCGGCGATTGCCCCGGTCCACGATGTAGAGGTAGCCCGAGCCGTCTATCGCGACGTTCGTGGGCTCGTTGAAGCTGGTGCCCGTCGGCGTCTCGCTGCCGTCCATGGCCGGATAGCCCACGTTGGGAGCGTAGGTTCCGATCAGCTTGACCTTGTTGTTGCCGCGGTCGGCCACGAGCAGCTCGCCGCCGTTCACGGGCGTCCAGCGCATGCCCCTCGGGTCGTGGACCGACGAGGCACCGGAACCGTCGAGCACGACCCAGGTCGTGTCGCGGTGCCAGTTGGCGCCCGGCATGTAGAGGTCGTTCGGGACGACGCCCGGGTACTTCGGGCCGCGCGCGTAGCGGTAGATGCGCGAGATGAACTTGCGCGTGCGGATGCGCGGGTCGGTCGCGAGGGTGTCGAGCACGACCGCGGTGCCCGACACGTAGACGTACCCGTTGTCGTCGGCGGCGATGCCGCTGACCCAGGCGAAGGTCGTGTCGGTGAACGTCGAAATCGTGTCGCCGCCCGAGAGCGGGTACTCGCGCACGCGCCATGTCGCCGTGTAGTCGTAGATCATGCTCTGCCTGCCACTGCCACCGTCGCTCACGCGGACCGAGTCCGCCTCGCAGGTGTTGCGGACCGGGTCGAACTTCGCCATGCACGAGTCGCCTTCGTCGAGCACGAACAGCTTGCTCTGGGCGGACGCGAGCGCGACCGGGTCGAAGAGCGTCCGCGGGGCGTCGAAGAACGGCGAGCCGATCGGGTTCGGCGTCGTGAACGGGAAGAGCTTGACCTCGCCGCGCGGGACGGCGGGACCGCCGCTGCCGCCGTGGTTGAAGAGCATGAAGAGCTGCGAGCCGGAGCCGCGCGTCATGATCACGTCGGAGACGCCGTCGAGTCCCTTCCAGGTCGCGAGCATCGCGTAGCTCTGGTCGGTCGGCACCGGCGTCGCGATGCGCTTCTCGGTCGGCAGCTCGAACTTGCCGCCGCAGCCGACGCCCACCACGACGAGCACGGCGACCAGGAGGGCGATCGCGAGCCTCATCAGAACCTCACCCCGAGCGTGACCCGGTGGATGCCGCCCAGGTAGCCGCCGTCCGTGTAGGCGTAGTCGAGGGTGCCGCGCATCGTCGAGAAGTCGCCCGTGAAACCGGCGCCTGCGCTGAACTTGAGGGCGTCGGCGTTGAAGTTGTAGCCGGTGCGAAGCGCGACGGACCGGTAGAGCGAGTACTCGACGCCCGCCTTGGCCTGCAGCCGGTTGTCGGCGGGCTGGTTCATCTCGAACGAGGTCGTCAGGCGCTGGTTGGTGTTCTCGATCGGCTCGAACGCGACGCCGTACCGGAACGTCATGGGCGGGTCGTAGCCGTCGTACTCCCGCACCTCGCCGGTGTACGGCGACGTGAACTGACCCGACGGCTTCAGCTCGGAGCCGAAGTTGGTCAGCGCCGTGGCGATGCGGATGCTGCCCAGGCCGAGGTAGAAGATCGAGCCCACGTCGAACAGCATCGAGGTCGTCGTCGGGCCGCCGACCTGCGAGCCGAGGTCCTCGCGCAGGTACTTCACGCCGAAGCCCACGAGCAGCTTGTCGGTCCAGCGCCGCGCGTAGCTCACGCCCGCGATGAAGTCCGAGTACGTGAACTGGCGACCGGTGCCGAACGGCTGCGTGTCCGTCGTCTCGTCGATCGTCGTCGCGAGGGCCGCGACCTGCACGCCGATCGAGCCGCCGAGCCTCCGCGACGGCTGCACGAAGGTCACGTGGTCGTAGTGGATGTCGGCCGGCCAGTCCACGTGCGACGCCGCGATCTCCCGGCGCTGGAGCGACGCGAGACCGGCGGGGTTCCAGTAGATCGCGCTCGGGTCGTTCGCCACGGCGACGAAGGACTCGCCCATCGCCGCCGCGCGCGCGCCCACGCCGATGCGCAGGAAGGTCGCCGACGACGTGCCCGCGCGCTGCCCTCCGAGCGACACCTGCGCCCCGGCCGGAGCAGCCGCGGCCAGCAACGTCGCGATCATGATCGCGGCCGCGCGGAAGGCGCGGCGGGCGGCCGGGCGGAGGGGATCAGAGGTCCACATCGAGCTGCAGTCTCCACTGGGCTCCCGGCCCGTAATTCGAGGGGTCGTCCACGGTCCCCGTGCGCACGTAGTCGTTCAGGCCGTGAACGTAGGTCGGATCATACGCTCCCTGGCCCCAGACGTACCCCTTCCCCGTGATCGGGTCCACGCGGTAGATGAGCCGGTTGTTGAAGACGTTCGTGCCCTGCAGGCTGACGTCGAACCGGCGGCCCATCGCGCGGAACCAGCGGTTGACCTTCACGGCCGTGGTCGTCTGGAACGGCGCGTTCATCGAGTAGGGCAGGCCGATCTGGTTCTGCCGGTTGATGTCGTAGGGCGTGTAGGCGCGGCCCGCCTGGCCCTGGATGAAGACGTTCAGGCCCGACTGCTTGAGCCAGCGCCAGCCGGCCGGGGCGTCCTGGTCGTAGCGCAGGTCGAAGTTCACGCTCAGCTTGTGGGGGCGGTTCCAGCTCACGAACACCTCGGACAGGCGCGTTTCCGCGGCGCCCCCGATCTCCTGGAGTGCCTTTTCCTCGGCCGGGTTGCTGCTCTTGCCCTTCGTCTGCTGGTACGAGTACGAGATCTTCCCCGACCAGTGATTGGAGCGGCGCTTCTCGATCTCGATCTCGAAGCCCTTCGAGCGGGAGAAGTGGCCGTTGAGGTAGACGAAGTAGGACTCGATGTTCGTGCCCGACAGCGGGTCCACGCGCGTGGCGCTCGGGTAGTCGTAGACGTCCTTGACGAAGAAGGTCAGGTTCGCGGCGGCCGTGGGCAGGAACTGGTGCTTCGCGCCGACCTCGTAGTTCACCGAGATCTCGGGGTTGAGGTTCGGGTTGCCCTGCAGCGGGAACGACTCGCTCGAGATCGAGTTCAGCTTCGAGTACACGTAGCGGTAGGACGGAATCTGGGTGAACTCGCCGTAGTTGAAGAAGAAGCTGCTGTTCTCGGTGATCGGGTGGGACACGATCACGCGCGGCGAGATGTGCATCTTCGCGCGCCGCCCGAAGAACGACCGCGTCTCGTCGTAGAAGCCCGTGCGCTCCGAGGTCGGGATGTTGTGCCGCGACGTGTCCGCCAGGGCCTCCTCGGCCTCGCGTCCGATGACCCAGTAGTCGGCGCGCACGCCGACGTTCGCGATGAAGCCCTCGTATTCGAGCCGGTCGCGCAGGTAGATGTCGCCGACCCACGGGTGCGCGACCCACAGGTCGTGCGCCTGGCCGAGGCCGTTGGGGTCGTAGATCCAGGGGTACTCGATGTCCACGTACTGGACCGACTGCCACTGGTGCTCGAAGCCCGCCTCGATCTCGTTGTGGTGCAGGCGCTGCGTCACGCTCCAGTTGAGCGCCCAGCTCGTCGTGCGCCGGTCCGACCACTGGTAGTCGTCGCCGGTATCGAGGAAGTAGTCGGTCTGGCGCGGGTCGCCGGTCGGGAACGCACTGCGATCGTCCGGCTCGACGTACTCCCACCACATCTTGCCGCCCACGTCCTGCCGCTGCGCGAAGAAGTACCGCGACAGCTGCGCCTCGGTGTACCCGGTGGTCGAGAGGGTGCGCCTCCACGAGACCGAGGACTGGACGTTGTCCTCGAAGATCGTTGGCGCGTGGTCGAGCCGCCGCGACCACCGCCACGGGTAGGCCGGATCGCCGAGGTCGCCGTTCGCGGTGAGGAAGGTGCGACTGAAGCCCTGGTCGATCGCGATGCGCTTCTGGAACGAGTAGGTGAGCTTGTCGTTCGCGTTCGGCTTCCAGGTCAGGCCGTAGCGGGCGGCCCAGCGGTTGTCCTCGGCCGGCGACCACATGTCCGGGTACTTGAAGTGGTAGCCGAGGAAGGAATCCTCGTAGCTCGAATGCAGCCGCGGGTGCAGGTAGGGCGGCGCGATCGAGTTCTCGGTGATCGAGGCGTCCCCGTAGTTCAGGTAGCTGAAGCGCGTCTCGAAGAGCGAGCCCGATACGTCGAGGATGCTCGTCATCGTGCCGGGCAGGCGGACGCCGACCCGGCGGAGCATCGGGGTCCAGAGCGGGTCCGGCCCGCTGATCACCGTCTGCCAGGAGCGGCCGCCGTAGCTTCCCGTCGCCGTGGTCAGGCCGGCCTGGAACTGGTCGGTGCCCTCCTTGAGCTTGATCTCGACGATTCCGGAGAGGGCGTTGCCGTAACGCACGTCGTAGGCGCCCGTGGCGACGTTCACCTCGGCGACGGAGCGCGCGTTCAGCTGGCCGGCCGTGGACTGCCCGGTGACGAGGTCGCGGTTCGCGACGCCGTTGACGACGAAGACCGTCTCGTCGGTGCGCCCGCCGCGCACGTGGAGCTGGTCGGCGTCCGTGCTGATGCCGGCCTGCTGCTGAAGGACGTCGCCGACGGTGGTCACGCCGAGGTTGCGGATCTCGTTCGCGTTCACGCTGCGGACCGTCGTGCCCTGCTTGACCTCGACGAGGCGCCGCTCGGCGGTGACCTCGACCGCCTTCTCCTGCCGGACGACAATGTCCTCCATCTCGAAGTTCACCGTCGCGATCTTGCCGGCAACGACCTCCACCCCGGGCTTGCTCACGGGACGGTAGCCGAGGAACTGGACCCTGACCTCCCAGGTGCCGGGCGGCACGCCGGAGATCGTGAACTGGCCCTCGGAGTCGGTGAGCCCGCCTCGTTTCGCCTCGGGAATGGTCACGTTGGCGAAGGGAATCGCGTGGCCGGTCTTCTTGTCCACCACGCGGCCCGTGACCGTGCCGGCATCCGCGGCCAGTGCGGGTGTGTCGAACGAGGCGATGATCAGCGCGGAAAGGAGGAGGAGTCGGAAGAGTCTCATCGTGAGGAAAGCCGGTTACGGTATGGGAGCGCGGACCCTAGAGGCCCCCCGCCCGGGGGTCAAGCCCCGTGCGACGGACGCGGCCGCCGCGGGGCGCCGGCGAAGCCGCGCTCGCGCGGGCTTTCGCGGCCCGGCTCTCAGTAGCTGCCGCGCAGGTCGTACTCATGCGGGAAGGCGTCCATGAAGACGCGGTCGATCTCGAGGTTCACTTCACGGAGCATGCGCGCCTTCTGGGGGTAGGGCATGAACGCGCTCTTGAAGCCGTTGATGATGATGCGCTTGATCTCGTAGGCGCTGAGCTTGAAGGCGCGCGCCGCGAGGGCGATCTCCTGCGAGGACGTGGTGGCCGACATGAGCCGGTTGTCGGTGTTGAGCGTCACCCGCAGTCCCATGCGGAAGTACTGCCCGAACGGGTGGACGTGGATCGAGCGGGCGACCCGGGTCTGCACGTTCGACGACAGGCACATCTCGAGCGGCACGCGGTGGTCGCGCACGTAGCGCAGCAGGTCCGGGTCCTCGAGGAGCCGCGTGCCGTGGCCGATGCGGTGCGCGCCGCAGTAGTGGAGCGCCTGCGCGATGCTCTCGGGCCCGAACGCCTCGCCCCCGTGCACGGTCGAGTTGATGTTGTGCTTCGCGATGAGCTGGAACGCCTCGCGGTGGGCCTTCGCCGGGTAGTCCTTCTCCTGGCCCGCCAGGTCGAACGCGAGAACGCCGCGGCCCTTGTAGGCCACGGCGAGCTCCGCGAGGGCGAAGGAGACCTGCGGGGACATCGAGCGGATGCCGCAGATGATGACGCCCGTCGAGATGTCGAGCCTCGCGCCCGCGTCGCGCAGCCCCGCGATCACGGGATCCACGATGTCCTCGTAGGGCAGCCGGCGCTTGCGGTGGAGCACGGGCGAGTAGCGCACCTCGAGATGGCGCACGTTCTCGGCGGCGCAGTCCTCCACGAGCTCGTAGGCGATCCGGTAGAGCGCCTCCTTCTCCTGCATCACGGACAGCGTGATGTCGAAAATCCGGAGGTAGTCCGCGAGGTTGCGTGTCCGCTTGCCCGCCTGCATGAGGTGCGTGAGGCGGGTGAGGTTGCTCGTCGGGAGCCGGACCTTGTGCTCCTTCGCCAGCTCCATCACGGTGCGCGGCCGGAGGCTCCCGTCGAGATGGCAGTGCAGCTCGGTCTTCGGGAGCTTCCTCAGTACGTCCAGCGTCAGCTTCATGTTCGGCGATCCCTCGCGCGCCCGGGGCTATCGCCCGCCCTCGAGCGCCATGATCTTGCGGACGCGCCGCTCGTGTCGGCCGCCCGCGAATTCGGTCGTCAGGAACAGTCGCACGATCCGCACCGCGGCGCCGCGGTTCACGACGTTCGCGCCCAGCGCGAGCACGTTCGCGTCGTTGTGCTCGCGGCCGTTCAGCGCCGTGCGGTCGTCGTGGCAGAGCGCGCAGCGCACGCCCGCGATCTTGTTCGCGGCCATCGTCGAACCGATACCGGCCGCGTCCACGATCACGCCCCGTCCCGCCCGGCCCGAGGCGACCTCGCGCGCGACGGCGGCCGCGAAGTCCGGGTAGTCCACCGCGTCCGGCGAGTGCGTGCCGCAGTCGAGGACGTCCCATCCCATCTCGTCGGTGATCGCCCGCTTGAGGATCTCCTTCAGCGGGTAACCGCCGTGGTCCGAACCGATCGCGACGCGTCGGGGCGCGGCGGGGCGCGCGGGCGGCGGTGCGGGTGAGGTGGCCGGGGCGCGCGGGGCGCCGGGTTCGGGCCCGAGCGCGCGGTCCACGGCCTCGCGCACGAGCCTGCGGACCTCGGATTCGTCGGGTGTGGTCATGGGCCGTGCAGCATAGTCCCCCGCAGGGGGGCGCCGCCAGCCCCGACCCCGGCCGGAGCCGCGCGCGGGGCGGCCGGCGGGGCTTTCACAACGCCTGTACCGGCCCCGCACCCGGCCCGTGCTAACCTTTCCCGCCGATTCGCGCCGGCGTGGCGCCGGATGCCCTCCCCACCCGACACCGGGAGTCGTCTTGAACCGTCGCTCGCTCGTCCTTTTCGCCGCGTTCCTCGCGGCGCTCGCCCTTCCCGCCCGCCCCGTCCACGCCGCCCTACTCCCCGACAGCACCGAGATCGACGGCTGGCGGCTCTCGAACGGCCTCGAAGTGCGCATCCGCCACGTCTCCGGGATGAAGGGCGTCGTGATCACGGCCGGCTACCGCTCGGGGATGCTCGACGACCCCCCGGGGCGCGAAGGGCTGTCCGAGGTGCTCTCGCACCTCGAGTTCTTCTCGGCCGCCGGCGACATCCCGGACCGCAAGGTGGACGAGATGGCCAGCCTGCGGCCCCTGGGCTGGAAGGTCTCGACGACGCCCCGGGTCACGCTGCTCACCGAGGTCGCCTCGCTCCACCAGTTTCCGGGCGTACTGAGGCAGGTCGCCACGCGGATGCGCGGGGTCACGCTGACCCCGGCGGGGCTCGAGGCCGCCGTGGACACGGTCCGCCGCAGCCTTGGCCAGCGGAACTTCGGCATCGTGAGCCAGGCGCTGTACTGGCGGCTCGACGCGCTCGCGCGAGGCATCTCGGACGAGCAGCTCGTCGGACTCGCTTCGGCCCGCGGGCTGGGCAGCCTCAAGCTGGCCGAGGCCGAGCAGCTCCTGAAGCAGCGGTTCGTGCCCGCAAACGCCTGCCTCGCGCTGGCAGGCGACTTCTCGAACATGAACATCCGGACCGTGGTCGAGCACGAGTTCGGCTCGATTCCGGGTGGCGCACGAATGCCCGACGTGCCCGACCCTCCCCTGCACCCCGGGGAGCGGCGATCCGTGTGGCCGGGGCTCGACCACCCGGTGGGCGCGCTCGGCGTCCTGGCCCCCTCGCTGGCCGACTCGACGCACCCGTCCTTCTTCCTGGCGGGCCTCGTGATCGGCCTGCAGCTGCGCAACATGAGCGGCGACGCGCCCCCGCCGCTGGCGGCCCGCTTCCTCTTCTCGGCGTACGAGCAGCCGGAGATGCTGCGGCTCTACCCCGACCTGCAGAAGGGGGACACCCGCCCCGCCTCGCTCGGGGTGCTCCTGGATTACCTCACCGAGCAGATCGGCCGCGAGATCGTGACGAAGACCCTCCTCAACCGGGTCAAGATCGGCTGGGACTGGCTGCTCGGCGGTCCCATGCCCGAGGGACTCATCCGGCAGGCGCGCCCGGCCCCGGGCTTTCTCATCCCGCTCACGACGAGCATGGCCACGCGCGCGGTCTGGCGGGGCGACCGGTTCTGGAACCTCTACCGGTACCGGTTCGAGACCAGCGTCGACAACCCGAGCATCTTCTTCAAGTGGATGAACGACCCGGCCCACCAGGTCCGGGTGGTGTTCGTCCCGAAGAAATGAGCGAGGTCGGCATTGCCGTGCGCCGGAGCGCGCTGTTAACTTCCGGCTCGGCATGTCGCGGCGAATCCTGATCGGCATCGCCGGCGGGTCCGGCTCCGGCAAGACCCTGGTTGCGCGCACCATCGTGCGCGACCTGGGGTCGGGCCGGGTCGTCGTCATCGACCAGGACTCCTACTACAAGAACCTGGACGAGATCCCGTTCCGCGACCGCGAGGCGCGCAACTTCGACCACCCCGACGCCTTCGACAACGACCTGCTCGTCTCCCACCTGCGCGAGTTGCTCGAGGGCCGCCCGATCGACCAGCCGATCTACGACTACACCCAGCACTGCCGCTCGCCCGAGACGCGCCGGATCAGCGACCACGTCGTCATCGTGCTCGAGGGCATCCTCATCTTCCACGAGCCCGAGCTGCGGGCGCTCATGGACATCAAGCTCTACGTGGACGCCGACGCCGACGTGCGCCTGACCCGCCGGCTGCGCCGCGACCTCGTCGAGCGCGGCCGCGCGGTGGACTCGATCCTGCGCCAGTACGAGGAGAGCGTCCGGCCGATGCACCTGCAGTTCGTTGAGCCGAGCAAGCGCTTCGCGGACGTCATCATCCCCGGCGGCGGCCACAACAAGGTCGCGATCGACCTCGTGAAGACCAAGATCCGCGAGCTGCTGCGCGAGCGCGGCCCCGACCCCGCCGCCGCGCGCCCGCCCGCGTCCCCGACCGCTGCGCGCGGCTAGCGCGTCCCCGCCGCGAGGCGGGCGATCGTCTCGATTTCCGCGAGCGCAGGGTAGGGGTGGCCGCGGAACTTCCCCTCGACCTCCAGCGGCCTGAACTCGATCGCGTCCAGGCGCGCGCCGCCCAGGTCCACGCGCGTGCCGTCGGGCGAGAGCGCGTGGTCCACGCTCACGCGGCGCACCTCCGCGCCGCCCGAGAAGAGCACCAGCTCGCTGCGCTTCACGACGATCGGGCCGCCCTCCTTCGAGCGGCCACGCATGCCGTAGAGCACGGCCTCGCGCACCTCGACCGGCGCCGGGAACTCGAGGCGCAGCCATTCGCCGCTCTCGCCGCCGGCGATCCAGTCCACCTGCGACGGTTCGCCCACGGTCCGGCGGTCCACGGCGGCCGGCGCGCCCGGGTCGCCGCGCTGCTCGCTCGAGGCGGTCACGCGCGCCCCCGGCGCGAGGTTCGTCCACGCGGCTTCCGTCGGGTCGGCCGGCACCGGGCGGGCGGAGTGGCCCGCGTGGCAGCCGACGCAGGTCGCGGTCCCGCCGGGGGGCGTGAAGTTGTAGCCGGCCACGTGCGCGGGGCCGTGCGCCGAGCGCAGCACGCGCCCGTCCGCGCCGACGAGCTGCTGGAACATCGGCACGTCGCCGGGCACCTCGGCGCTCACCACGCCGCTCGCCGGGACCGGCGCGTCGAGGACGAGCGCCAGCGTGTCTCCGCCTTCGGCGAGCGGGCGCGGCAGCGCCGCCCAGAAGCGCACGCGCGTGCCGGGCTCGGCGGGCACCCCCGCCGGCCAGGGTGCGTCCACGGGAGCGTTCGCGAACACGTTGAGGCATTCGAAGCGTGCCGTGCGCGGGCCGCGCAGCACCTCCGCCACGGTGGTGCGCGGCGGGACGTCCGCTGCTCGCGGCGGGACGGAGGCGCGAGCCTCCGGGGCCGCCGGGCGCGGCACGATCGCGACGGGGTCGATCTCGAGCGTCTGCAGGTCGCTCGTGATCGGCGCGAGGTCGCGGCCGTCGGGCTTCACGACGTAAAGGTCGAAATTGCCCGTACCCGCCACGTCCATCGCGAAGAGGATCCGTCCGCCCGGCAGCGCCGAGGGCGCGCACGCCGACCAGCCGTTCCCCGAGCCGTAGCCCGCCAGCGGCCGCGGGGGCCCGAAGCGCCCCGGGTACGCCCACACGCCGAGGCGCGTCGAGCGCATCAGGTCGCGCCGGTCGGCCACGACCGCGACGAAGGTCGTGTCGGGGTCGGGGAGCACGATCGGCTGGTAGCCCTGCTCGCCGTCGCGCGAGCGCGGGTCGCCGCCGGCGAGTCGCAGGCCGCCGCCGCCGACGTCGATCGAGCCCGACTGCCACAGGTTCACCGTGTCGGCCGGCAGCGCGCCGTCGAGCCCCGAGACGACGCCTGCGGAATCGTCCGACGCGCGCCAGCGGTTGAAGAACCAGCGCGCGTAGAGCAGCCGGCCCGTGACCGGGTCCACGGAGGGCGCCTCTCCGCCGTCGCGCTCGGCGGTGAGCCGCGCGAGGCCCGTGCCGTCCTCGTTCACGACCCACAGGTTGGTGGCGGGCACGCCCGCCTGGGCGAGCAGCGGCCAGCGCGTGCTCGCGAACGCGATCCGCCCGTCGGGAAGCCAGCAGGGATCGAAGTCGTCGAAGCGCTCGAAGCGCGAGGCCGCGGCGGAGCCGTAGAGCGCGACCGGGTCCACGCCGCGCGCCGCGGGCGAGACGAGCTGGAGGTCGCGGCCGCTCGCGTTGCAGGACCAGATGCGCCACGCGCTGTCGGGCCCCGTGACCGCGGCGAACGCGATGCGCTTCGCGTCGTAGGAGACGCTGGGGTGGGCCACGTCGTAGAAGAGCCGCTCGGGCAGCAGGGCCACGAACCGCCCGTCGCTCTCGCGCACGACCAGCCGGCCGCCGGCGACGAGCGTGCGCCCGGCCGGGCCGACTCCGAGCGCGAGGGCCGCACCCGGCACGCGCGCGCGCATCGCGAACAGGATCGGCGGCAGCTCCGGTCCGCGCCGGCGCGCGCCGAGCGAGGCGGCGACGGCGAGCGCGGCCAGCGCCGTGAGCGCGAGCGCGGCGAGCGTGCGGAAGCGGGAGGCGCGGGCGAAGGTCATCGATGCCGCACCATGCACGAAACCCGGTCGCCGGGAAAGGTCCCGGCTACTTCCGGTTCACGAGACGGCTGAAGTCGGTGGCGACTTCGATGCGGGCCTGGCTCGCGCCACGGGGAGGAACGACGACGAAGAAGCGCTTGCCGTCCGCGCTGCACGTCCAACTGCGCCCGTACGCGCCCTGGGCGCCGAGCGGCAGGCTGAACAGCGGCTTGGGCTCACCGGAACGGAACGCGCCCTGCGTTTCCACCTCCGCCGCCATCAGGCGGCCGTTCGATTCGAAGACGATCTCGCGACCGCCGTTCGTCCACACGGGGTTGATGCCCATCTGGGTCGAGACCTGCCAGCGGCCCGGCACCCCGGTCGCGCTCTGGACGTAGACCTGCGGCCGCGGCGTGCCCTCGCCGCTCGCGTACGCCACCCAGCGGCCGTCGGGCGAAAAGACGGAGTTGCTGAGGTGCCGGGGGAGCCCCGGCATCATCGTCGAGCCGCCTTTCGAGCTGTCCGGGGAGACGGTCCAGAGTCCGAGGAAGCTCCCGGGGCCGTAGACGATCCGGTCTCCCACCGGCGTCCACTGCGAGAGGCCGCCGCCGCCGAGATCCTGCGCCTCGAGCGTGTCCACCCTTCCCAGCCCGTCCGTGGCGCCGACGAGGATCCCGGACCGGCTGCCCATGGCCAGCTCGCAGGCGAAGCGCCGCCCGTCGGGCGACCAGACGGGCCCCCGCGTCGGGCTCGTCGCGAACGTCAGCTTCGCCTCGGTGCCGCGGGCGATGTCCCGAACCCAGATCTCCGGCCGGCCCCCGGCCGACTGGCCCGTGGACTCGTACATCAGGCGGCTCCCGTCGGGCGAGAGGACGGGGTTGATGCAGTCGTTCGCGTTCAGCACGGCGTCCGCGATCTTTCCGCCGCGGCTCGCCTCGTGCAGGGCGTTCGCCGCGCCGCTGGTCTTGGGCTCGAACGCGAGGATCCCGCTCGCCGAGACGGAGAAATCCCCCGCGTCCTCGCCCATGCGCAGGTTCTCGGCCACCGTGATCGGCTGGCCCGTGAGCTTGCCGGCCCCGAGGTCGAGCTTCTGCGCCATCAGCGTCGCGCCGCGCGCGAACAGCACCCAGCCACCCGGCGCGTATTCGACCCGGCCGTCCGACTGTCCGAGCAGCTTCGAGTCCAGTGACCCGAGCTTCCCGAGCCGGATGTTCCCCGCCCCGGTGCCGTTCTGCAGGTTGCCGATGAACAGGAAACGCTCGCCGTCGGGGAGGAAGCAGGGCCAGCCGGTGCCCACCTCGCCCGAGGCCCGGTCGATCCGCGTGGCCGGGCGCAGCTCGCCGCCGCCGGCCGGAACGACCTTCAGCGAGTCGTTGAAGCGGCCGTCCATCAGGATGGACCCCTTCGAGCCCCAGCTGAGGTCGGCCCCGTTGTGCGCCGAGCAGACCACCACCGGCGTGCCGCCGGCGACCGTGAGGCGCTGGATCTTGTCATCCGCCACGAAGACGATCTCGCGGCTGTCCGGCGACCAGTAGGCCCGCTGCAGGCCGTCCGAGCCCGCGATGACGTGCGCTCCGGTCTGGTCGAACGCGCGGATCCACGCACGGGAAACGCCGGTCGAGTCCGTCGTCTCGAAGACCAGCGAGCGTCCGTCGGGCGAGACGCGCGGCCACGAGATGTCCACGACGTCCGGCACCGGATCGGTGTGGAACCGGAAGACGTGTCGCGGAGCGTTCGTCCGCGTCCAGCCCCACGCGAAGGCGCCCGCCGCCACGATCGCCAGGGCCGCCGCGACCACCCACGCGAGCCGCGAGCCGCCGCGGGCCCTGGCCGCCGCGGCCGCCGCCGCCGGCGCGGGCGCCGCGACGCCCACGCTCGAGATGCCCGCGCCCTCGGCGATCCACTCCAGCTG
>Ga0315540_10000504_pt1 | contig 22238 bp, 21 predicted proteins | sample SalMarSW160110MG_FD_203677 | JGI IMG/M metagenome (GOLD analysis project Ga0315540, IMG submission 203677) | Salt marsh sediment microbial communities from the Plum Island Ecosystem LTER, Massachusetts, United States - Salt Marsh Sediment SW1601-10 ...
TTTTCAATTGCTTCCTTTACTTCATCTAATTCCTTTTGGATTTCGCCTTCAAAGGAAGCATCATTTTCCATTTGTGCAAGCTGGATTATCTCTTCGAGGTTTTGGGATTTGTCGTGTACCTCTTTCCACAAATTTACCCACAACTCGAGAGATTTTATTTCCTGCAGGGTTTTCTGAGCAGCAATCTGGTCATCCCAGAAAGAAGGTTGGCCGGTTTGGTTTTGTAACTCTTTTACTTTTGAATCTTTTGTATCGACGTCAAAGATAACTCCGTAAATTATCGATTCTCTTTTTATAGTCCTTTAACGTTTTTAATTCTTCTTCGTACATATTGTCTCCTGATTATATTAATTATTTATTTTTAGACATCTAATTCCATCCGCAACATTGCACTCGCTAAAATTTTCCCTTGCGCATCGTGTTTAAGAGAAACAGTTCCGCCCCCACCAAGTGTATTATGCAAGAGAAAGTTTATTGCGCGTATGTTTGGCATTTCATATCGCTCAACCTTACCAAAACAAATTCCTTCGAAATGCTTTTTTACTCTTTCAGTTGTGAGATGTTTTTTTATAATCTCGAAACCTTTGTCGTCGTACGCAATAACACCGACGTTTCCTGCATCACCTTTATCACCGCTTCTTGCATGGGCAATATCTAATAATTTCATTTTCATTATTTCAACTCCAGAATTTTGACATGTGGCTCAACTAAATTTTTAGGTATCAATGCAGGCCAATAAGCAATGACCTCGCTAGGTTTTGGTCTACCTCCGGCAAAGCCTGTAACACTTGGCGGACCAGTTAAAATCAATGGTGCTATTTCTTTTCCAAATCTTGCTACTGAGTCCTTATCACCGGATCGCACCGCAATTCGCAGCATTATTTCATTAATATTATCTTCATCTAATTCTTTTGAAAGTGGTCCCTGTGTTGAATTGTAGCCAATAAACTCTGTCCTGATTTCATCAAATTTCAAATCCAGGTTTTCCAGTCTTTTTCTTAAAATTTTATCGGCTGCTTTCGCTTTGGACAAAGCCTGCGGCCAGGAATATGTCAATGAACCAATAGCCGAATAACCGTCCGAATAAGAACAGGATACTTTATAAAATTCTGTTTCCTTATTTCCTTTTACGTCGTAAACTTTCACCCTGTTATTTCCAAGATCTTCCAATCTAATGGAAGAAAAGTCCGCGACACAATCAGGCGTGATATACGATTTGGGATCTCCAATTTCATAAACAAGTTGTTCCGCAACGGTTGCATATGAAACTAGTCCGCCGGTGTTTTCGTGTTTTGTTATTATCACTTCTCCATTTGGATAAGCCTCTGCAATAGGAAAACCAATCTCGGCAAAATTATCAATCGATTCCCAATCACCAAGAAAATTTCCTCCGGAAGACTGTGCTCCGCATTCAAGTATATGTCCTGCTACTGTCCCGGCTGCCATCAGATCATAATTTTTCGGATCCCATCCGAATTCATAAATCATTGGGGCCAGCGTTAAGCCGGTATCAGTTGTTCTTCCTGTGATGATAATATCTGCACCTTTCTGCAAGGCTTCAACAATTGGAAGGGCACCAAAATAAACATTAGCACTGAGGATTTTATCCTTGACTTTAGTTAATGGTTCATCGGTATCCATATTCTTTAACTCGGCTCCGGCTTCAAATAATTCATCGACCCTGTCTTTTATGTCATCACCTAAAACTACGGCAATTTTCAAATCTTCGATATCCAATTTTAAAGCTTCATCAAGTATTGCATCCGCACAAGCAACAGGATTTACTCCACCGCCATTTGTAATTACTTTAATTCCCTTTTCTTTGCAGACCGGCAGAATTCTTTTCATAAGTTCCGGCAGATCGCGCGCATAACCAAGGTTGGGCTTTTTGTTTTTTTGCTTCTGAAGAATTGACATTGTTACTTCAGCCAGATAGTCCATTACAAGATAGTCTATATCTCCTTTTGTAACCTGATGATAAGGCGCATCAATAAGATCGCCCCAAAAACCCTGACCGGATGCAATTCTGATTTTATCTTTCAACAAAGACTCCGTTTATTTTAATTTTCGATTTTCCTGGAATGTAAAAATACGAATGGAAACTATATCTACATATAGTTAGGCGATTTCTTCAACAAGAGCTGTAAATATTAAGGCTAATTTGTAAAAAGAAATTCACACAAATTCCAGATCTTTCATTTTAAATTCTAGTACAAAAATAGCCTTGTATAAACTAAATTACAATTGCTTTATAGCCGTAGCAATGGAGCCCAGCCGCTCCCTCGTCCTGAATTTTTCTGAAAACAAGCTTTAACTTCATCCCGATTTTAATTCTATCGAAATCAACATTGGCAATTTGAGTGGTTAATTTAACCCCATCATTTAGTTCAACAATACCTACAGCGTACGGTGCCTGAATAGAAAATTTATCCGACGCAATTCTGATAATCGTATAAGTTAACAGCTTACCTTCAGGATTTAGTTTTATCGTTTCAAACTGCTTGGATTTACATTCAGGACAAATTAACCTCGGAGGGAAATAAACCTGTCCACACTTTTTGCATTTACCAGCTTCAAGACGATACCTTTGTGGAATTTCTCTAAAATATTTTGGACTAATCATAACGCCTCCAGAATATTTATTACACAACTTGCTCCCGAACCACCCATGTTTTGTGTCAATCCTATTTTAGCATTCTTAACCTGTCTTTTTCCTGCCTGACCCGTTAGTTGTTCATAACATTCTATCACCTGTGCAACACCGGTCGCACCGACAGGATGACCTTTAGATTTTAATCCGCCACTTGTATTAATCGGAATCTTTCCACTTTCTAAGGATGTTAATCCTTCTTCTGCCGCCGAACCGCCACATCCTTTTTCAAAAAATCCAAGATCTTCTGAAACGACTATTTCTGCAATCGTAAAACAATCGTGTACTTCTGCAAAGTTAACATCTTTGGGTGAGATTCCTGCTATCTTATATGCCTTTTGAGCAGCGGCTGTGACTGAATTTAAAGTAGTAAAACTTTTTCTGCTGTGCAGTGCTATTGTATCTGAGGCTTGCGCAGAAGCTTTTATCCTCACAGGATTTTTAGTGAACTTTTTAGCTATATCCATCGAACATAAGATTACTGCCGCGCCTCCATCACTTACAGGCGAACAATCCAATAACCTTAAAGGATCAGCAACCAAAGTAGAATTCAAAACTTTATCAATTGAAATTTCACCTCTGAACTGAGCGTTCGGATTATTAACTCCGTTTTTGTGATTTTTAACTGCAACTGCAGCAATTTGTTCTCTGGTCGTTTTATACTGATACATATGAGCATTCGCAATCATAGCATACAGACCGGGAAAAGTTACACCCTGGTACACTTCATATTCCTGATCTGCTGCAGTTGCTAATGCTTCAGTTACATCTGCGCCGTCCGTCATTTTTTCAACGCCTCCGGCAAGAACAATCTCACTTGCACCGGAAGCAACTTCAAGGTATGCCTGTCTGAAAGCAATGCCGCCGGAAGCACAGGCAGACTCGACTCTTGTTGCAGGTATCGGACTCACCCCGAGATAATCTGCCATAACAGCACCCAAGTGTTCCTGCCCAACAAACAATCCGCTTGACATCGATCCAACATACATTGAATCAATGTGATCAACATTTGCATTTTCAATTGCTTTAAGGGCAGCCTCAACAAAAATATCTTTTATTGATTTGCCCCAGAGTTCCCCAAACTGTGTCATCCCAACACCAATTACAGCTACATCTTTCATTTCAATCCCCGCTATTCGTTTAGGATAATTTTATTTCTGTATTTTGCATATTCACCATAGTCAAGATATATCTGACCATTATTTAGCATATCTCGTACTTTTACAGCCTTGTTCTGAACATCTTTAATTTTTTTAGTGACATTAAAAATGAAACCATCACTTCCTGCTCCTGAACCGAAAGAAACCATAAAAATTTTATCACCCGGTTCAGCTACATCAAGCACAGCAGAAAGTCCCGTTGGAGAAGAACCGGAATAAGTATTTCCCATCCACGGTACAATCCATCCTGTTTCAAGTTGCTCCTTTGTAAATCCCAGTTGCTTTCCTGCCATTTGTGGAAATTTACCATTGGGCATATGAAATACAGCATATTTAAAATCTTCCGGTTTCATTTTGGACTTCTTTAAAAGATTTTTTCCGGCATTAACAATGTGCCGGAAGTATGCAGGTTCACCGGTAAATCTTCCGGCATGCCTTGGATAAAACTGGTGTTCGCGTCTCCAGAAATCAGGTGTATCAGAAGTATATGAATCTGTAAAAAGAATTTCAGCAACAACATTTTCTTTTCCCATTATAAATGCCGAACCTCCTGCAGATGCAGAATATTCGAGTGCATCACCCGGTGCCCCCTGTGAAGTATCAGCACCTATTGCAAGGGCATACTTCATTTCGCCGGCTTTTACAAGACTATAGGCAACATACATAGCCTCAGTACCAGCCTTGCAAGCAAATTCATAACTTGCGACATGCACCTCGGGACCAATTCCCAGAGCATCAATTAAAATTGTACCGCTGGGTTTCACCGCATACGGATGTGATTCGGAACCGATATAAACAGCCCCAATATCTTTAGGATCAATTTCTGCTCTAAGCAACGCATTCTTTGCTGCCTCAACTGAAATTGTTATTGTGTCTTCATCAAGGCCAGGAACTGTTTTTTCGAAGAGTCGGAGACCACGCTTAATTACTTCAGGATCGGAGCCCCATTGCTTTGCAATGCTCTCGACTTTAATACGATAACAAGGCAGGTAAGAACCAAAGCCAACTATTCCAACCATTATGTCCCCCATAATTTATTTGGGAATGCAGTTAACTACGCTCAATAATTTTTAAGTACTATTACAATATATTGAATTTTATTGAGCCAGTAAATAATAAAATCACTAAGCTCAAAAAATACTTAATATTTGCTCACAGATATTATTTAATTCTTCAATTTCTTTAACATCAAACCATTTTATTCTCTGATCCTTTCTGAACCAGGTCATTTGTCTTTTAGCATATCGTCTCGTATTTCTTTTGATAAGTTCTACTGCTCTTTCAAGTGTAATCTCACCTTCGATAAAAGAAATAATCTCTTTATACCCAACAGTATTAAGTGAATTTAAATCTTTATTGAATCCTTTCCAGATTACTCCTTTTACTTCATCAACTAACCCGGTTTCTATCATTTTATCAACACGACTTTCAATGTTTTTATATAGAGTTTTTCTTTCCCAGTTTAAGCCGTATTGAACAAAATAAAAGTCCACCTCTCTTTCATACTTTTGTTGATGAACTCCAATTTTTTCGCCAGTTAAATGATAAACCTCCAACGCTCTGATAATTCTTTTCCAGTTTGATGGCTGCATTTTCCTGGCACTTTCAGGATCAACTTGCTTCAGCTTATCATATAAAAATTCATTGCCAAATTTATCCTTCAGCTCCAATAGTTTAAGTCTGTATTCTTCATGTGTATCAACAGTATCAAATATTCCGTCTATCAAAGCTTTAATGTATAAACCTGTTCCACCAACAACAATTGGCTGTTTATTTTTCCTAAAAATCTCTTCAATAATCTTTAATGCTTCTTTTTCAAATTTACTAACATTAAAATCTTTGTCAGGCTCCAGTTGATCAATAAAATAGTGCTTAATTTTTTTAAGGTCATGCTCTTCAGGTTTTGCTGTTCCAATATCAAGATATTTGTAGATTTGTCTGCTGTCAGCAGAAATTAATTCACCATCTAATTTATCTGCCAGTCGAATTCCTAATTCTGTCTTGCCGGAACAGGTAGGACCAACAATTACAATTACTTTTCGTTCCAACCCTCTTTACCTATTAGTGGGACAAATTTAAATTCAGGGATGTCTTCCTCTTCAAATCTATTTTCATCAATCTTTGTAACTATTTTCAGCTTCTGGGAAAATTTATCTCCAACAGGGATTACTATCTTTCCACCAATTGATAATTGATTTTTTAACGATAAAGGAACTGACGGCGAACCGGCAGTAACAATTATTCCAGCAAAAGGAGCATATTCATTCCAGCCAAGTGTACCGTCCGCACATTTTGTCTTAACCCTTACAGAAAGTTTATCAAATAATTTTTGCGCTTCAATTAAAATATCATAATTTCTTTCAATGCTGTAGACTTCCATTCCCATTTGAAATAAAATCGCTGCCTGGTAACCTGAACCAGTTCCTAATTCGAGTACTTTTTGCCCAGGTTCTAATTTTAATTCCTGTGTCATAAATGCTACAGTATAAGGTTGTGATATAGTCTGACCGTAACCAATTGGAAGCGCAACATCTTGATAAGACATATGCTTAATTGCTTCAGGAACGAATTTATGCCTTTCAACTTCACCAATTGCTTTGAGAACAGAAATATCGTGAATCCCTTTCATTGATAACTGATCAACCAGTTCACTTCTTTGTGATTTATACATAAAGATTAATTAATTCAGAATAATAATTTGACTTACAAAGATAAAATAATATTCTTTAATTGTTTAATTTTGGGAAGTAACATAAATTTGAATTGTTATGATAGACTCAATAGTTGGTGCAATCCTCATCATGTGCATGAGAATTTGTGATGTAAGTATTGGAACGATGAGAACAATTCTGGTTGTTCAGGGGAAAAAATACTATGCAGGAATTGCCGGATTTTTCGAGGTACTGATTTGGGTTTTCGCTATAAGATATATTTTTCAACATCTGGATTACATTCCAAATCTTTTTGGCTATGCAGCGGGATTTGCACTGGGAAATATTATAGGCGTAACTCTGGAGCAAAAAATAGGTCTTGGCTTTGCACAACTAACTATAATTTCCAGACATTATACAGATAAAATAGCAGACACTCTGAGGAAATCAAAATACGGAGTTACAATTCTACCAGGTGAAGGAGGAGCAGGTGGCATTTCTATAATTGTTTTGATTATCCAAAGAAGCAAGCAAAAAAAGGTACTCGAACTTATAGAAGCAATTGATGAAACGGCATTTATAACAATACAGTATTCTTTGCCTTACAGGGGATTCAGACACGGTGTGAGAAAATAAATATTTATTCGACCTTTTCACAGCAGCCGCTGGCAGCTTCAGGTGCTTTTAGCTTAAATAAATTTTTAGTTATTATAAATTTCCATAATTTATCAGAAAAACTAATTGGTGCTGAAATTCCAGCCTTCATTAACTTTTTGAATTTCCTTAGAAAATAAAAAGTAATATGTAACTTAAACTCGCTCATAGTTCGCCTTTATTTTTGTTACAAGCCTGATTCCGTGTGGCTTACAGTGGTGTTATGAAATTCATCGACTGCTGATTGAGAAGAAATCGATAATTTTTGTTAATCACTTAATATGCCAAGACTTATGTCCATTTTTTAATAATTATAATTAGGTATGAGAAACTAATTTGTTTCAGTTTGAATGGATTGTACTGATTTGAGGCATCACTGAGGTAATAAAATAACATTTTCTAAACAAAATTTGTTTAGAACGATTGTTGTACATTAAAAGTATAATTTGTTTATAATCATATAGAAAAATGTCACTTAATTCTACATTAAATATTTATCTTGAAATTGGCGCCATCGTTCTATCGTTAATTTTCATTGTTGGATTTTTAAACCTCTACGTGCCTTTCCCAAAAAAACTTAAGGTTTTTTTTAGTTTTTTAATTATAATCGTTGCTACTATTTGGCTATTAAATGATTTGGGAATTCTATATAATATTATAAATCCTTTATCAAATTGGATAAGAGCTATAAAATAAAAAATCCTGATTGAAAATCAGGATTTTTTTCGAGGCGCCGGTCGGATTCGAACCGACGAATAAAGGTTTTGCAGACCTTCGCCTTAAACCACTTGGCTACAGCGCCATTCAAACAAATTTTCAAGAACTCGAAATCTCCCCATTTTATCATTTCTTCAGAGCGGGAAACGGGACTCGAACCCGCGACATCAACCTTGGCAAGGTTGCGCTCTACCAACTGAGCTATTCCCGCATTTTTTATACAAAGCTAATAATTTTGATCATAAATTTCATAACCGTGGTCACAAATATAATACCATTACTAACATCTTGCAATAAAAGTTATTTTTAGCCTTTTGGTAATTAAGTAAGTCCATTTTTTTTATTAAATTGAGAAAATAAATTTAATATTTTCTTAAAAAAATATGAACTATTTATTTAGTGCTTTAATAGGATATTTACTAGGATCTTTCCCTACGGCATACATTATTTTAAAGCAAGTTTACAATATAAATATTACAGAAGCTGGTAGTGGCAATGTCGGCGCTATGAATTCGCTAGAAGTTAGCAAATCAAAAATGACAGGCATTCTTGTTCTTTTAATTGATGCAATAAAAGGTTTATTGAGCGTCTATTTATGTCTTGTAATCTTTCCAACAAATTTTATCTATCCTGCTCTAGCTCTGTTTTTCGCTGTTTTTAGTCATTGTTTTAATCCCTGGCTTAAATTTAGAGGTGGGAGAGGTTTGGCAACAGCAGCCGGAGGTGCAGCCCTTTTATCACCACTTATTCTTGCCTGCTGGTGTATTTTATGGGTATTCGTTTATCTATTTAAAAAAAATATTCTTTTAGCTAATATTAGTGCTACAGTTTTGACTATATTTTTAACCATTTCATCAATTGATATTGTTTATAAATATTCCTATCCGACACCCGATTCTTACAGCTCATTGCTTTTATTCTGTGTTGGACTTTTAACTATTATTTTCATAAAACATATTGATCCATTGAGAGAAATCATGGATAAATATAAATCGACTTAGAAAAGGTAAATGTGATGACTAAATTTTCAAAAATAATTTTATTCGTATCTTTTTTATTTTTTGTCAGCGGGGGAATTTTTTTCTACATAAATTCACAGAAGTCAACCCCTTACTTTTACGAAGATGATGCATACACTAACACATTAAAGAATGGTCACGAAGAAGTAGTAAAAACAGACAGCGGGATAACAGGTCAACGCCGTACGGTTATTACCGAGACAGTAAAAAAGGTAAGTCCTGCGGTAGTTGGAATTAATGTTACGGAAATAATGCAGTACCAGAGCCCATTTTATAATGATCCCTTCTTTCGTCAATTCTTTGGCGATGAAGGTATTTACAGCCAAAAGGTTAAGGAACTTGGTTCCGGATTTATAATTTCGCCTGATGGATATATAGTTACTAATGACCATGTTGCCGGTAATGCATCCCAAATTACAGTTACACTTACAAACGGTGAACAGTACGACGCAAAACTTATCGGCACAGATCATGCTTCTGATATTTCATTAGTGAAGATCAACGATAAAAATCTCCCTTTTGTAACGCTCGGAAATTCCGATGATGAAATTATAGGCGAATGGGTGATTGCTCTTGGTAATCCTTTCGGTCTTTTTGAAATAAATGATAAACCAACTGTAACTGTCGGGGTTATTTCTGCCATAGGAATGAATCTTGAGCCAATCGACAACAGATATTATTTGAATATGATTCAAACCGACGCTGCTATTAACGGCGGCAACAGTGGTGGCCCATTAGTAAATAGTCTGGGACAGGTTATCGGAATGAATACTCTTATTTATACTGCTAGTGGAGTTAAGGGTAACATTGGACTTGGTTTTGCAATTCCTATAAACAAGGTTAAAAGGATAATTACAGAACTAAAAGAACACGGAAAAATTAATAGAAATTTTGATGTTGGACTTGGAGTTCAATCAGTTGATGAGAATTTGGCTAAAGCTTACGGATTACCATCAACAAAAGGAGCTATAGTTACACAGGTTGTCCCGGGTTCGCCTGCTGCCAAATGTGGAATTAAAGTTCGTGATATTATAATTCAGGTTGATAATTATCATATTACGAATCAGGAAACTTTAATAAGTGTATTCCAGGAATTCCGAGCCGGACAAAAAGTAAAGATTAAACTTTTGCGTGACGATAAAGAAATTTCCACTACTATGACATTGGACCGTAGATGATCGAACGTTATACGCTCCCTGAAATGGGAAATATCTGGAAAGATGAATTTAAATTCAGTACCTGGCTTAAAATTGAAATTCTTGCCTGTGAAGCAAGATGTGAACTTGGAGAAGTTTCGAAATCAGATCTTGATGAGATAAAAAATAAAGCTAAGTTTGATGCAGCAAGAATACTCGAAATCGAAAAAACTACAAAGCATGATGTTATAGCATTTTTAACAAATGTTTCTGAATATGTTGGACCTGCTTCTCGACACATTCATTATGGAATGACTTCTTCAGATATTCTTGACACTACACTTTCTTACCAGATGAAATCTGCAGGTGAATTATTACTCAAAAGATTACTGGAACTAAAGGATGCATTAAAAAAAAGAGCAGTTGAACACAAAAATACAGTTTGTGTAGGAAGATCACACGGGATACATGCTGAACCTACCACTATGGGTTTGAAATTTGCTCTTTGGTTTGAAGAAACGAAAAGAAACATTGAACGACTGGAAAAAGCTATTAAAGTAATAAGTGTAGGGCAAATATCCGGTGCGGTAGGGACATTTGATCACCTTTCGCCTAAAGTTGAAGAATACGTCTGCAGAAAGATTGGGCTTTCCCCCACCCCAGTTTCAACCCAGGTTATTCAAAGAGATAGGCACGCTGAGTTTATGACCACTCTTGCAGTAATTGCTTCGACGCTTGAAAAAATTTCGATTGAAATCAGACACCTGCAAAGAACAGAAGTTCTTGAAGCGGAAGAATATTTTTCGAAAGGACAGAAAGGTTCATCGGCAATGCCGCATAAAAGAAATCCGATTATCAGTGAAAGGATCACAGGTCTTGCAAGAATTTTACGTGCCAATTCAATGGCTGCGCTCGAAAATGTCGCTCTCTGGCATGAAAGAGATATTTCACATTCTTCTGTGGAAAGAATTATAGTCCCTGATAGCTGCATTGCTTTGGATTATATGCTTGATCTTATGACAAAGCTTATTGCAAATCTTGTTGTTTATCCTGAAAATATGATAAAGAATTTAAACACTACCCGTGGATTGGTTTTTTCACAGGCAGTTTTATTAAAGCTCGTGGATAAAGGATTAACCAGAGAAGAAGCTTATAAAATGGTACAGGATTCTGCAATGAAGGTCTGGGCAGATAAAAATAAGACTCTTTTTGAGGAATTAAATAATTCGCAGGAAATAAAAAAGTATTTGGACGAAAAAGAACTGAAGGAAATATTTGAGAATAGAAAAATGTTAAAAAATGTTAACTTTATATTTTCAAGAACCATCGAAGCCGATTAAGCAACTACCTTCCGTTCATCATAAATGCGTTGAATAAATTATTAAATCTACAATTATTACAACTATCTTTTATTACTTTTAAACAGTGGAACAAATCTGTTTTATAAATGTGTATTTATATTAAATTATATCTATAAATGAAAATAACTACGGGACAATTGATGAGAAGAATCTTCATTCTTTTACTATTATTAACGGCAGCTAATCTTTATTTCGCGAATACATCTGATAAAAAGACCGTTTATATAAATGGCAAGGATACGATAAAAGTACTGACTCCTGCATCATATATGGCACAAGAAGATGAAGTTGTCAATACTATTCTTTCCCGCTATCATTATAAAAAATTCAAGTTAAATGATTCTCTTTCTTCAGTAATTTTTGATCGCTATATAAAATCACTGGATCACAGTCGAAGTTTTTTCCTTGCTACCGATATAAAAAACTTTGAAAAGTATCGTTTTAAACTTGATGATGATTTTAAAGATGGAAACGTCTCCCCTGAATTTGATATATACAATGTCTTTATAAAAAGACTTGATAACCGAATCAAATACGTTCACGAATTATTGAAAAAAGGATTTGATTTCTCAATCAAAGAAAATTTTGAATTCAAACGAGATAGTGCTGCCTGGCCAAAAGACGAAAAGGTATGGAATGAGCTTTGGAGAAAAAAAGTAAAAAGTGATGCTCTGAATCTACTCCTTACCGGGAAAAACTGGCCATCAATAGATACGGTATTACAAAAAAGATACAATAATTACAGGAAGGCATTTGCTCAGTTAAATAGCGAAGATGTTTTCCAGATCGCAATGAATTCGTTGACCGAATCAATTGACCCACATACTAATTATCTTTCGCCAATCACATCAGAAAATTTTAAAATAGATATGGCCCGTACACTTGAAGGAATCGGCGCGCAATTAACCACTGAAGATGACTACACAAAAGTTCATGAAGTTATACCAGGAGGTCCCGCATACAAGAGCAATCTACTTCATAATGGTGATAGGATAATTGGGGTAGCACAGGGCGACGACGGAGAAATGGTAGATGTAATTGGTTGGAGGATAAATGATGTAGTACAATTAATAAGAGGACCTAAAGGAACAGTAGTAAGATTACAAATACTACCTGCATCAGAGGGACTAAACGCGACACCAAAAGAGATTAAACTTACGAGAGATAAAGTTAAACTTGAGGAAATGTCCGCAAAAGATGATACTCTTGATATTACAAATAACAAAGTTCCCTTCCGATTCGGTGTTATTTCTATTCCGGCTTTTTACAGCGATATTGAAGCACAAGCAAAGGGAGATAAAAATTACAAAAGCACAACTCGTGACGTAAAAAGATTAATTGAAAGGTTAAAAAAACAAAAAATAGATGGAATAATAATCGACCTAAGAAATAACGGGGGCGGTTCCTTGCAAGAGGCCATTTCATTAAGTGGATTATTCATTAAGAACGGTCCGATTGTTCAGGTTAAGAATTCGGATGGAAGTATTGATCTCGGGAAAGACCCTGATCCTGGAATCGTATACGATGGACCCCTAATTGTTTTGGTAAACAGATTCAGTGCATCTGCTTCTGAAATATTTACTGCTGCAATGCAGGATTATGGCAGAGCGATTATCGTAGGAGAAAATACTTATGGAAAGGGAACGGTCCAAAATATGATTGACCTCAATCGCATAATGAGAAATTCTGATAATAAATATGGACAGATAAAATTGACAATTGCTAAATTTTATAGGGTAACGGGAGGAAGTACTCAACATCTCGGAGTAAAACCTGACATTGAATTTCCTTCAACATACTCTGCAGAAGAATTCGGGGAAAGCTCGCAACCAAGTGCATTGCCATGGGATCAAATAAAAGCAGCGATGTTTACTCCTTATGGAAATATCAAGAAATATATTCCTGAACTTGAAAAAAAACATGAGATGAGAATTAAGGACAGCCCCCTCTTCCAGGATTTAATAGCGGATACCCGTGAAAACAAAGAGTTATTGGATAAAAAATCAGTTTCTTTGAATCTCGATGAACGTAAAAAAGAGAAAGAAGAGGAAGCGGACAAAAGACTAGCCAGAGAAAATGAATTAAGAAAGAAAGAAGGGTTGAAACTACTGAAAAAAGGTGAGGTACCTGAGAATACCCAAAACGCTAAGGATGCTGAGCTCGAAGAAAGTGGTTATATCTTATCAGATTATATTTTAATGACGATTGGATAAATTTGCAATATTTAAATAGATGGTTTATTATGGCAGGTATTAATCCTGCCTTTTTATTTTTATAAGGACTTATTCATTATTTATTTTAATTATGAACAATTTCACAAGCACAGATATTGAAAATTATTACGATCAAACTGAAGTGCATTATAGAATGTTCTGGAAACTCGATAAAGTTGCTGGATTGCATTACGGTGTTTGGGATGAATCAACAAATAGCATCAGCGACGCAATTCTTAATACCAACAAATTATTGATAAACTTAGGCGAAATTAAAAAAGAACATAAAGTTCTTGATGCAGGTTGTGGTATTGGCGGTTCAAGCATCTACCTAGCTAAAAATATAGGATGCAATGTCCACGGAATCACTTTAAGCAAAAAGCAATCAGAAACTGCAAAAGCTCTGGCACAAAAAAATAAATTAGATCAAATAACTAAATTTTCACAAACTAATTATCTTAAAACAGGATTTGATGATAACGCTTTCGATATTGTTTGGGCACTCGAAAGTTTCAGTTCCTGTACTGACGATGATTTATTCTTTAAAGAAATGAACAGAATCCTGAAGCCTGGAGGGAAAGTTCTTATTTCGGATATATTTAAAACACATTCTTATGACATCTCGAAAAATAAACCAATGAAAGCTATGCTTAATGGCTGGGCTATTTCAGATGCACTTACAATTGAAGAACTGCCTGAAATAGCTGCTAAATATAATTTTGAGATAAGCACGATAAATGATTGCACGAAGAAAATAAAAAAATCGGTTAATTTACTTTACTATGCATCAATTCTCGGGTTTTTGGGAACAAAGATTTATAACTTCTTTAAGAAAGCAAGCTATTTCTCCAGGATTCATTATACAACTGGATTAGGACAAAAAAAAGCTTACGATAATGGGGATTGGGGATATTATATGATTGTTTGTGAGAGCAAGAAATAATGCATATTTATTACTGTATCGCTGTTGTGCATATACAAATTACATAAATCAGAAATCTGATTCTTAACTAACACCGACAAAGTTCATTCGCCCACCTCGTCGTTACATTCGACCTCATGGAAGTAAAAAATAAGTTAAACGATCCAAAACGTTCGAAACTTTTAAAAATATAACGAATACTTTCTGGCACAATTATTTTAATACCTTTTCTGTAATCGTTAATTAAATAATCTATTTCTAAGAGGTACAAGATGAGACGCATATTTAATCTTTCAGTTATTGCAATTACAGCAGTTATGTTATCCGGTGCAGCTTATGCACAGAGCACTTCCCAGTTTCAATATATGAAACAGGTAAAAGCTATGAAACAAGTTAAAGCTCAGATTGAAATCAATGGACCACAAGCCAGAACCAATTGGGTCGATGCAGATGGTGATGGTATTTGTGATAATTATTCTTCTGCTGCAAGGATAAGAAACAGGAACGCTAAAGGTGGTAAAGGAATGGGATTGCAAAATACCGGTAGTTACTTAGCAAATGGTTCAGGTTATCGATTCGGTGACGGTAGTGGATTACATCCACAGGATGGGACAGGACTAGGCTTTAAGAATGGTGGTGGAACGGGAACCGGCACAGGTGTCTGTGACGGTACAGGTCCGAAAGGGAATACTAAAGGAAGAAGGTAAAAATATTCCTGAATCAAAGTACGAAAGAGCAGCATTTTTGCTGCTCTTTTTTTTGTATAGTAGTAACTCGACTAACCAGTCGATATCCCCCGCCTGCTTTGTCGATATCAAGACTTTTATATAATGAAAGTATTTACTTTTAATCGAATTAAAGACATTTATCTTCCATTTTCTATGGCACAACGATTGAGTTAAATGACTAAATAGAATGAGCTTAAAATGAAAAATATAATTTTTTATATCGCACTGATCTTTGCCATAGTTTTATTTTCATCTGATTTAAGTTACTCTCAGGATACAACTAAGGCCAACTCAGAGAACAAAAAGCCGACACCCGGTATGAAAAATCAACATAGACAAAGGACGCAAAACTTTGTTGATAAAAACGGTGACGGTTACAATGATAACGCTCCTGATGATGACGGCGACGGAATACCAAATGGTCTTGATCCTGATTACGTTAAAAAATCAAAGCTAAAGAATAATAAAGATCTGCCTTACATTGACCTGAATGGAGATGGCATTAATGACAATTTACAGAAAAAAGGAAAAAAGGAAAATAAAAGGAACTCTCCTAAAAATATAAAGCCTCAGGATGGAACTAATTCTGGAAACAATACGCAGGGCAAAGGACAAAACGGTACAGGTAAAAAGCGGGGTAAAGGATGATTTCACAATTATTAAAGAATAGTAAGAAAAAAATATCCGTAATTATTATAGTGATTGTTACTTTATTTTCTTCACTTACTCCGGCACAATGGAATTTTACAATTTCAACTGAGCACGAATTTAACAGCAATCCTTTCCGTTCTCCTTTTCCGAAAGAACAGTTTAATTCCTCACTCAATATTGGAATTGAAAAAGAGTTCGAGGATATAAACATACTTTATTACGGGAGCTATTCACGTTTCTATGAAACCAATGAACGGAATTCATACTGGCATCAGTTGGGATTATATAATAATGATGAATCCACAAAATTTGGTATCTATGCCAATCAGAGATTTAATAAGGTTGAATACGATTTCTTCAATTACTCTGACTTTACCGGGTATTTAAAACAAAAAATAAACTGGAGTTTTATGCATGTTCTTTTACAAACTTCAGCTACTTATAAATGGTATAATAATTTGAAATCTTACAACAATGCTTTGTTCACTCTTGGGATTCAATTAAATAAAGGCTTTGAAACAAAAACTACATTTATTTTTCAATCACTTTTATCGTACAAGAATTATGTAAACACCGGCACCGAGTCTATAACACAAGGCAGAAGCGGTAAAGGAATGATGTCGGGATATGGATATAATAGTACTTATACCGATACTCTATTATATCCTAAAGTAACTTCAACTCAAATATTCAGCAGTATTAGAATTGCTCAATCAATATTTGAAAATACTGGCATAGCTGCTTACTATCAAAACCGGTCATTGATAGAAGGTTCCGGTACGTGGTATGGCAGTACAAACTATAATTACGGTGATGAATCCGATCTTTATGATGATCCAATCAGTAGAAGAGAAAATACTTTCGGATTGGAATTAACTCAGATTTTGCCCGGATTAATAATCTTAAAATCCGGCTTTATGTACAGTGATCGTACCTATCCTTCACAGGGAATTTATACTGATGCCGAAACTCTTCTAGTAGATTTAAATCGCAATGATAAGCAAAAATACTATTACGCAAGTCTTTCAAAAAGTTTCTTATTAAGTGAAAAATCAGAGCAATCTCTGAATCTTAATTTAGTATACAATTACATTAATAGTGAATCAAATAGCTTTTGGTATAACTATAATCTAAATCATGTTTCATTAAATATTGGGTTTGCATTCTAAGGAAATGTTTAGGACGCATAAACCATTAATTGAAAACAAATGAATCTTTTCCTTTATAACAACTACAGGGATTGTTTTTTATATTAACAGCAAGAATATTATTTCTTTGAGAACTTAAGTGAATATTAAGGGGGCCAGATAATTGAAATATTTGCTAAATAAATTCATCCAGCCAAGATCGCTTCTACTAATCTTTACGGTTGTCGCTTTGTTGATAGCTCTTTTTGCATATAATGAAGTGAAACAAAGTAAAGCTGAATTACTCGAATTAATGATCAACCAGTCTCATTCACTCCTCGAAACAGTTTTAGTTTCGTCTGAACAAGTATTACAGACAAGTTCCCAAATAGAAAAACAGACAAAATTACGCTTAATCAATAACGCCAATACTATTAAAACTTTATTAAGCACAAACAGAATAAATAATTCAGTACTTAAAAAAATTGCAAATGAGAATAAAATACTGAGAATAAATATTGTTTCATATAAAGGTAAATTATTATATACTAATTTCAGCAGGATTTCCGATCAAAATATTTCTCCGGAATTTGTAAAGGATAATCTTTCAGAAATTATAAACGGACAAAGAGAGCAATTAATTTTAGGAATAAGAAAGGCAAGAGTTGGTGAGGGATATCGGTATATAGTAGCAGTGGCCGGACAAAACAAAACAATAATTGTACTAAATGTAGATGCGGCGCCGATACTTGAACTCAGACGAAATATGGGATTTGGTGTTTTACTCAGAAGACTTGCAAATAATAAGGGAGTAGTATTTACTGCACTGCAAAATGAAAATACAATCATAGCAGCTTCTTCTAATGTTGACAGTCTAGACGATATAAAGGACTCCCCTTTTCTTCAGAAAGCAATTTCAGATTCTACGTTCGAATGGCGGATAACAGAGTTTAAAAGTAGGGATGTCTTTGAAGCGGTACATCCTTTTACTTATAACCAAAGAATTGTTGGTCTGTTCAGAATTGGATTGGACCTTGAAGCATTTAATAAGATTGAAGAAAGCATTTACAAGAGAGTTGTGATTATTAGTATAATTTTCTTCCTGCTTGGCTCTCTTCTACTGGTTCTTGTATTCGTTTACCAGAATTTAGACCTGGTAAAGCGACAATTTTCCTCTGTAGAAACATTTTCCAAAAAGCTGGTTCAAAGTGTAAATGACGCAATCATTGTACTCAATGATAAGCTAAAAATAAAGCAGATTAACAACGCCGGGGAGAAATTATTTGATAAGAGAATAAATGAAATTGAGAACAAAGAATTCGGCATATTACTAGGCAATAATGACAGTATTGACTTTGAAAATGATGAATCAATGATGGAGCAGATTGATTGTACAATTAATGGTGCGAAGAAAAATCTTCTGATTTCCAGGAATCATTTTTTTGATGAAAATAACGGGAAAAATTTTGTTGTTGTTATAAAAGATCTTACAGAAATGAAAGAACTAGAAGAACAGGTTACAAGAAAAGAACAGCTTCTTGCAATGGGCGAACTGGCATCGGGTGTTGCTCATGAGATCAGAAATCCGCTCAACACAATTGCGACTATCATTCAGCAATTAAACAAAGATTTTAAGCCGGTTTCCGAAAGTGATGAATATTACTCTTTAACAAAATTAGTTCATAAAGAGGTTCAGCGGATAAATAATTCTATTAAGAATTTTTTAAATTTTGCTCGGCCGGAACCTGTTAAATTTTCTGTTTTCACTCTTTCAGAACTGATAAATGAAATTAAGCATTTATATCAGAACCATTTATCAAATAAGGACATCTCATTCAATATAAATCAGGAATGGGATGGAGAGGTAAACTGGGATAAGGATAAAATCAAACAGGCTTTTATTAATCTTATTAAAAATTCAGAGGATTCGATTGAAGAAAACGGTAAAATAGAAATGATTCTTTCTAATGTTAAAGGAAATATCTTGATCACTTTATCAGACTCAGGCAAAGGTATTTCAAAAGAAAATCTAGCTAAAATTTTTAATCTTTATTTTACCAGTAAACCTGAAGGTTCCGGTATTGGACTAAGCATAGTTCAAAGGATAATAACCGAACATAACGGAATAATCTCTGTTGGCAGTGAATTAAATATCGGTACTACTTTTAACATAAAAATTCCGGTTAATAATTAGCGGAAATCAGAATGGATAATTTATCAATTTTATTAGTCGATGATGAAATATCACAGCTCGCATCATTAAAGAGTTTTTTATCAAGACGAAATCATGCTATTTATACAGCAGAAAATGGTAGCAATGCCCTGGACGTTATAAATAAAAATGTAATTGATATTACGCTTACGGATTTCAGAATGCCCGGCATGAACGGCCTTGAACTACTAAAAGAGATAAAAAAGATTAATCCTGAAATAGAAGTTGTGGTTACTACCGCATACGGAAATATCGATCAGGCTGTTGATATAATGAAAAGCGGTGCGTACGATTATCTTACAAAACCAATAGATCTTGATGAGTTGGAGAATTTGCTTTTCAGAATTAAAGAGAAAAAAACTTTATTAAAGGAAAACAAATATTTAAAAGAACAGCTAAAAGAAAAATTTAAATTTGACTCCATCATTTCTCAAAGCAGCAAGATGGAAGATGTTTTAAATTTGGTAGGACGTATAGCAAACAGCAAAGCAACCGTTTTGATTAAAGGTGAAAGTGGAACAGGTAAAGAATTAATTGCGAAAGCTCTGCATTTCGCGAGTTCGAGGAAAGATAATCCATTTATAACTGTTAACGTAGCGGCTTTATCCGAAAACCTGATGGAGAGTGAACTTTTCGGACATGAAAAAGGCTCATTTACTGGAGCCATTGCAAGACGAATCGGACGATTTGAAGAAGCGAACAAGGGAACATTGTTCATCGATGAAATAGGCGACATTCCTCTGAATATACAGGTAAAACTATTGCGTGCAATTCAATTCGGAGAAATTCAAAGAATCGGTAACAATAATACTGAAAAGATTGATGTGAGAATTATTGGCGCTACCAATCGTAACCTGGAAGAAATGATAGAACGAGGTGAATTCAGAGAAGATCTTTACTATAGGTTGAACGTAGTTTCTGTGGATATTCCTCCTCTCCGTGAAAGGAAAGAAGATATACCGTTATTAATTGAGCATTTTATAAAGAAATATTCCCAAATAAACAGCAAAGATGTTTCCAAAATTTCTCATTTTGCACTTGATAAGCTTTTAAAGTATCACTATCCCGGAAATATAAGAGAACTTGAAAATATTATAGAACGCTCTGTAATATTAGTGCGAAATGATATGATTGAAGAAAACGATTTGCCGTTGCAGCTAGAAGCACAGGTAAGTAAAAGTTTATTAAACCCGCACGTTATTAATAAAGACTATGATGAAAAAATTCGTGCTTTTGAATCTGAAATAATTAAAACCGCGCTGGAAGACAATAATGGTAACCAAAGTGCAGCGGCCAGGTACCTTGGAATAACGGAAAGACATTTAAGATCAAGACTGGAAAGATTGGGTCTGAAAAATAATTTTAAGTCATAGGGACGGGACATGCCCCATCCCTACAGAAATAGATTAAATATCGAACTTAATCCCCTGTGCCAAAGGCAGCTCTGTGCCATAATTTATCGTGTTCGTCTGTCTTCTCATATAAGCTTTCCACGAATCAGAACCTGATTCACGACCACCGCCTGTTTCCTTTTCACCACCGAAAGCACCACCAATCTCAGCACCGCTTGTGCCTATATTTATGTTTGCAATACCACAATCGGAACCTCTCGAAGAAAGGAATTCTTCCATCTCTCTCATATTGGTTGTAAATATTGCTGAGGATAATCCCTGCACAACATCATTATGGATTTTTATTGCGTTCTTTACATCACCTGAATATTTAATCAAATAAAGTATTGGGGCAAAGGTTTCCTCCTGCACAATTTCAAATTCATTCTTAGCTTCAACTATTGCCGGCTTCACATATGTGCCTGCCTCAAATCCTTTACCTGAAAGAACGTCTCCGCCATAAAGGACTTTTCCACCTTCTTTCTTAACTTTTTCGAGCGCTTCGGTAAACATTTTCACAGCATCTTTATCAATCAATGGACCAACGTGATTCTTTTCATCAAGCGGATCACCTATCTTTAATCCTTCATAGGCTTTTATAATTGACTCTTTAACTTTATTATAAATTGATTCGTGAATTATTAATCTGCGTGTACTGGTACATCTCTGCCCACAAGTTCCGACAGCACCAAATACAATTGCAGGCATAGCCATTTTAAGATCAGCATCAGGTGTAAGAATAATTGCATTGTTTCCACCAAGTTCCATAATTGCCTTACCAAATCTTCCCGCTATTACCTGGTTTGCGTGTCTGCCAACCTTTGTCGATCCTGTAAGAGAAATAAGAGGAACACGCTTATCATTAAGCATTTTTTCTCCTATCGTTGAGCCCCTGCCAATAACCAGGTTAAAGATACCTTCCGGGAGCATATTCTCCTTTAATACTTCCGCAATTATATTTTGAGTGGCAATTGCCGATAAAGGGACTTTAGAAGAAGGCTTCCATAAATTAACATCACCACAAATGGTGGCAAGCATTGCGTTCCAGGACCACACTGCTACCGGGAAATTAAATGCTGAAACGATTCCAACTATTCCAAGCGGATGATACTGATCATACATTCTGTGATTCGTCCTTTCGGACTGCATTGTATAGCCATACAATTGCCTTGATTGACCGACTGCAAAGTCACATATATCAATCATTTCCTGAACTTCACCTAATCCTTCCTGTAAAGACTTACCCATCTCAAATGAGACAAGTTTACCAAGGAAAGGCTTATATTTTCTCAGCTTAATGGCTATTTGTCTTACTATTTCTCCTCTTTTAGGAGCAGGTGTGTCTCTCCACACAAGGAAAGCTTTCTCCGCCTGTTCGATAACATTATCATAATCTTTTTCTGAAGCCTGAAATACTGATGCTATAAATTCACCAGTGGCAGGTGAATATATCTTTAACTCCCCTTCTGATTCAGCTTTATTCCATTTTGTTCCTGTTGATGATCCGTAATTTTGCTTTTTTATCCCTAATTTTTCCAAGAATTCCATAATGTGCTCCTTATTTTTCTATTTTTTCAAGTACTGATTTTAATGTTAATTTTCTCATTTTTTCTTCAATTTCTACCTGAATATCTTCAAACAGATCG
>Ga0315540_10000505_pt1 | contig 22235 bp, 18 predicted proteins | sample SalMarSW160110MG_FD_203677 | JGI IMG/M metagenome (GOLD analysis project Ga0315540, IMG submission 203677) | Salt marsh sediment microbial communities from the Plum Island Ecosystem LTER, Massachusetts, United States - Salt Marsh Sediment SW1601-10 ...
GTTCGCTGGAAATGTTCTACAGTCACTACACGGCCGGCCTGTTCAAGGGCAAACTGGTGCTGGTGGGCGCACTGGATGATGCCACGCTCCTGCGATTGCGCAACCGCGCCGGCAAGGCAAGATACCTGGATAGCGGCGCCCGGAAATATCACCTGCGCAGCGAAGACCTGCAGCAGGCCTATCAGGCTCTCATCGAGAGCATCGCTTTCGTCCCCGCGGTCAATCTCGACGAGGACGTCGTCGGCAAGCGCTTCGGCTCTCCGCAGGAATCCATCCGTGTCAGTGCCGAGACCATCCATCTGCTATACCCCCGCCTGGGCCTGGACGTAATGCTCAATGAGGGGCACAAGGACGTGTTGCAGTATGTCGCGCCGCGCGATTTTGCACGCCTGCGCACACCGTTGCTCAAGTTCCTTTCGAATGGCACCGGGAAATGACCGCGCTGCTCATTTTCGAGACACCACAGACCCGCTGGCACCTGCAAATGTGCAACAGCCTGTTGCACGAACTGTAGCGGCAACGGTCAGCCCCTCGCCGACCGCAAATACCGGGCTTTCAGCCGCCTCAACCAATCCCGCCTGCCTGCCGCTAATGTTGGTACATGATGTTGATCATCAACTCAGGGAAGATACGGTTGCCACAATGAGACCATTTCGCACAGCTAACTCCTTGCCCGAAACAGGCAATCCCACAGCACCCGGCGACACAGCGCGTTTTCCCCGGGTCATCGGCGAGATAGACGAAATCGTCAACCGGCTGGTGAGCCTGGCCGGTCCGTTGCAAAATGCCGACCTGGTACGCGAGATGGTCGCCACCACGCTCAAGGCCGGGGGTGAGTGTCTATCCAGGGCTGATCTGAAACTGATGAACAGCACCTTGAAGGAGATGCGCTATACCGCGAAGGTGTTCGGCGAATACCGTGGCATCAGGAAAGTCACGGTATTCGGCTCGGCGCGCACCCCCAGCGATGATCCCGCCTACCGGATGGCCAGCGAGCTTGGCCGCGCGCTGGCCGAACAGGGTTCGATGGTCATTACCGGCGGCGGTCCCGGCATCATGCAGGCGGCCAACGAAGGTGCCGGCCGGGAGCATTCCTTTGGTGTCAGGATCAGGCTGCCTTTCGAAGCGGGCGCCAATCACGTTCTCGAGAACAATCCCCGGCTGATCAATTACAAATACTTTTTCAACCGCAAGGTCGCGTTCGTCAAGGAAGCCGACGCAGCCGTTCTGTTTCCCGGTGGCTTCGGCACGCTCGATGAAGCGATGGAAATCCTGACTCTGGTGCAGACAGGCAAGCGCGACCCGCTGCCGCTGATTCTTATCGAGCCGCAGGGCGGAACCTACTGGTCGTCGAAGATCGATTTCATGAAACGCGAGCTGCTGGCTCTGGGTTACATCGATGCGGCCGACCTCGACCTGTTCGAGACCGTGCATTCGCCGCAGGCAGCGATCGCCGCAATTGATCGCTTCTACTCTCGCTATCACAGCATGCGCTTCGTCGGCGAACAGCTCGTGCTGCGTCTTAACCACCCGCTGGCCGCAGCCACACTTCGGCGTCTCGCTTCGCGCTTTGCCGACCTGCTGACCCCCGGCGGGCAGATCACGCCCTCGCCGGCGCTGCAGGAGGAGACCAACGAACCGGAACTCCTCGATCTCCCGCGCCTGCTCATCGACTTCAATAGAAAAGACCACGGGCGCCTGCGACTGCTCATCGACGCCATTAACGATTGACGCTTTGCGTCGCTACGCGTTCTGCGGCCGCGTCCGGACATGATTCACCACCGGAAGCGCCGGATGAGACCGGTACTCAATGCGGGCAACACGCGACAAGGCGGTTCCCCCAGAGCCTACGGAGGATTTCCGGCCTGCTGCTGCATTTCCGCCGCCAGGAAGTTAGTATGCTGCATTTACGTTACCACTGATTGTGTATTTCCATGCTAGAACTGAACGAATCCAACTTCGAAACGGAAGTTATCCAGAAATCATTTCAGATGCCGGTGCTCATCGATTTCTGGGCCGACTGGTGTGCGCCCTGCAAGATGCTTATGCCGGTTCTGGACAAGCTCGCCGCTGACTACCCCGGGCAGTTACAGATCGCCAAGGTGAACACGGATGTGGAACGCGGGCTCGCGCAGCAGCACGGCATCCGCAGCCTGCCGACGCTGCACCTGTACCGCAATGGCGAGCTGGTTGAGGAAATACTCGGCGCCCAACCCGAATCAACGCTGAAGATGCTGGTCGAGGCATACCTGGTGCGCGCTTCGGACGAGACCCTGGAGCAAGCGCTGGCGTGCGCCGCAGGCGGCGACCGCGCACGGGCGCTGCAGCTGCTCGAACAGGCCTGGCAGGAAGACCCGCAAAACCCGCGTGTGCCGCTGGAACTGTTACGGCTGTACATCGAGGACGGCCAACTCGAGAAGGCCGCACAATTCCACGAATCACTGCCGCACGAGGTGCGTGAAAGCGACGCGGGAAAAGGCCTCAGGCTGCTGGTGGAATTTGCCGCCACGGCGGCCGAAGCCGCGGACAGCGCCACGCTGACAGCGAGACTGGACGAGAACCCGGGCGATTCCGAGGCGCGTCACCAGCTCGCCGCGAAACAGGTTATGGACGGCGATTACGACGCCGCGCTGGAGAGTTTCGTGGAGTTGCTCAGACGCGACCGCGCCTTCGGCGACGGGGCCGCGCGACGCGGCTTACTGGCGGTTTTCACCGCATTGGGCGAAGACGATCCCCGTGTCGGCGCCTACCGGCGCAAGATGTTCACCTTGTTGCACTAGTGTACCCCGCAGTGCCAGGCCGAATGGGTCAATAGTCGGGGCGGGGGGCACTATCCGCGACAGCCGAACAGGCGTTTGTTACGGATAATGCGGACCACGGTTTCCGGGACCAGTTTCTCCCAGTCCGACTCGCCGTTGCGGATTTTCGCCAGCACGTCGTGCGAAAAGATCGACAGCTCTATCTCACCGATGGCGTCGATCTCGCGAAGCAGGCCGTTTTCCAGCAGGTACAGGTAGAGATGCCGCAGCTTGTGCTGCACCTTCAGATTGTGCACCGTCACGAGTTCACCGGTGTCGCAGTCCAGCATCGGGCACACGTACAAACGCAGGTCATTCTTGAACAGGCGGCCGAAAGACTCGAGGATACCGCCGGCAAGGTTGTCGTAGTACTTTTCCTTGAATATCTCGATCAGCGTCGGCACGCCGAGCGCGATGCCGATCGGCCGCTGCGTGTACGCGGACAGGTACTGCGCCAGCCGGTAGAATTCGCCGTAGTTGGAAATCAGAACGTGCTTGCCCAGGGCACAGAGAATCTCCGCACGGTGCAGAAAATCCTGCACATCGATGTTTTCACCCTCGCTGAGGTTATGCAGCGTCATTTCGCTGAGCACGATGACCTTGTCGGGATCGACGTCGGAGTCCTTGCAGAAGGCGCTGTGGGCGCAGTCCAGCAGACGCATGGTAAGTCGGGTCGGCGGCCGGAAGCGGCTGCGCTCCACCAGCACCGCTTTCTTGTAGAGCACGTCGGCCGGCTGCACCACCTTGCCGTCGGCCCTGAACATCGCTGCATCCGACAAGCCCTTCTGCACCAGGCGCAAGGCCATGAGGCGATTGTCGACCCCGGCAAACGCCACGCCCGAGAAGTCGATCATGTCGATGGCCAGCAGGTCCGTACTCAACTGGTCGAGCAGCGACGCGAGCAGCTCATCCGGTTTTTCATGCAGATACAGGGCCCCGTATATCAGGTTCACGCCCAGCAGGCCCAGGGTTTCCTGATCCTGGATATTCTCCTGGCCTTTCAGCTGAACATGCAGATCGATTTGCGAGGGCGCCTCGCCGGGCGAACGCTGAAAGCGGATACCCAGCCAGCCGTGACCGGGCTGCTTCTGGGTGAAACTGCGCGCCGCCACCGTGTTGGCAAAGGCGAAAAAGGCACTGCTGTCGCCACGCGCCTCGCCCAGCCGCTCATTAAGCAACTGGTATTCGTGATCCAGCATGGCCTTGAGACGGTCCCGGCTGACATAGCGGCTGCAACTGCCGTAGATCGAGTCGCTGAATTTCATGTCGTAGGCCGACATAGCCTTGGCGATCGTGCCGGCGGCCCCGCCCACTTTGAAGAACCAGCGTGCTGTTTCCTGGCCGGCGCCAATCTCGGCGATGGTGCCGTACTTGCCTTCGTCCAGGTTGACTGTCAGCGTTTTCTGATGGGTATCGATAGTACAGTGTTCCATGGCGGCATCCCTACCTGACCTGTTCTGTCATCGGCAGCCCGTCGCGGAACATTAAGCTGTGGACGCCCGGCCGGGCCAGTCCGCCAGCCCGGTGACGCTGCACCGGGCTGGCGCAGAAGCAATTACCTGGCGGCGTGGGGCGTTTGTTCCGCGGCCGCCTCGTCCAGGATTCTGGACATCTGTCGGGCCGGAACATAGCCGGGCTGTGTCTGGCCGTTTTCCAGCACGATGAAGGGCGTACCCCGTGCGCCGAGTTTGTCCACCAGCTCCATGTGCTCGGCGAGCGGGTTGTCGCAGGTTTTCATTTCAATCGGTTTGTTGTTCTTCGCCGCAGTCAGCGCCGCCTTGCGATCGTCGGCACACCAGACGGCGACGGCCTTCTTGTAAGAGTTGGAACCCACGCCGGCGCGCGGAAAGAACATATAGCGAACCCGGATACCGGCATCGAGAAACTCCTGCATCTCACTGTGCAGCTTGCGACAATAGCCACAGTCGATATCGGTAAACACGGTGATGGTGTGTCTGGTCTTCTTCGGCTCGAAGATAATCATATCGTCTTCGCTCACCGAATCAATCAGCGCCTTGACCGCTTTGCGGCGGCGCGGTTCGGTGAGGCTGCTACGATTCAGAACATCGATGAGGTCGCCCTGGAACATGTAGCGTCCATCGGCGCTCATGTAGACGATGTGCGTGCCGATCGACACCTCGTAGACACCCGCGACCGGCGTGGTCTCGATGCTGCCGGGATTGATCTGGCCCAGCGATTTGCGAATGGCCGCCTCGTCTGTCGCCCGATCGGCGACGGCGACACCGGCCGTCATCAGGGCCAGCGCCCCGAGTAGTAACACTTTGACAATGTTCACTAATATCTACCTGATAATTGAAAAAAAAGCCCCGACGTGTCTTCTGTGACCCTGCCACCGCCGCGGGGTTCAGTAGTGTGCCACATTCAGCCGCGCGGGTGGTGCGTCTGGTGCAGCTGCTTGAGCCGTTCCCGGGCCACGTGGGTATAGATCTGCGTGGTCGACAGGTCGCTGTGACCCAGCAGCATCTGAACCACGCGCAGGTCGGCGCCATGATTGACCAGATGGGTGGCAAAGGCATGGCGCAGGGTGTGCGGTGACAGCGGACCGCGTATACCCGCGCGGACCGCGTACTGGCGCAGCCGGTACCAGAACGCCTGACGACTGATCCCCACCGCCTTGCGCGAAACAAACACCTGCTCGCACAGGTTTGCCTTCAACAGTGCTTCGCGGGCCTCGCCAAGGTAGCGCTGCAACCAGTTCACCGCCTCGTCACCCAGGGGCACCAGGCGCTCCTTACCGCCCTTGCCAACCACGCGCACCACGCCCTGGCGAAGATTGACCTGCTCGTGCACCAGCCCCACCAGTTCGGAAACGCGCAGGCCGCTGGCATACAGCAGTTCGAGCATGGCACGGTCGCGCAGGCCCACCGGGTGCCTGACATCGGGCACTTCCAGCAGTGCCTCGACGTCTGCCTCGCTCAGCGAGTAGGGCAGCGGCCGGTCCATCTTCGGCGACAGGATGTCGGCCGTCGGATCATCGCCGCGTCGACCTTCGCGTACCAGAAAGCGGTAGAAGCGCCGCATGCTTGAGAGCAGGCGCGCACTGCTGCGCAAGGCCCGACCATCCCCGTACTGGGCGGCGAGAAATTGGAGCAAATCTGCAGATGCCGCTTCGGTGAGCGTCAGACTGCGCCGCTTCAGCCACATCGACAACCGGTACAGATCACGCCGATACGCCGCCAGGGTGTTCTCGCTCAGCCCGTTTTCCATCCACAAGGCATCGGCGAAACGGTCCACAATAGAGACATCGACAGCCGCGCAGCGCTGCACCAGCGGTGTACGCGCTTCAGCATCGGGCATGCTGGTATCCCGGCAAATTCCACACGACCGCTACCCTATCACATTATCACAGCGTTATTAGCGTCATGTTACACTGCCGCTCGGCCCGCGGCGGGGCTAAATCCGGCCAGGCCGCGGCCCGCGTCACACACGGAATTCAGACATGAGCACCAGCACTGTGGACAGTTGCGCACCACCCGAAGACCAGCTGTTAAGCGTCGACGAGGCCCGGCAGCGCATTCTCGACGCCGTACAGGTCATTGATGCGTCAGAGCAACTGCCCATTCGCGCGGCTCTGAACCGGGTGCTGGCCGAAGCGGTGGTTTCCGGCATCGATGTACCGCCGTTTGCCAACTCCGCCATGGACGGTTATGCGCTGCGCTGCGCTGATTGCGCCACCGCCGGGAGCACCCGACTGATGATTCTCGGCACTTGTTTTGCGGGTGCGCCCTTTGACGGTGAGGTACAGGCCGGCCAGTGTGTGCGCATCATGACCGGGGCGCCGATGCCTGCCGGCGCCGACGCCGTCATCATGCAGGAGCAGGTCGAACGCGAAGACGACACTATCCGCTTTTCGGGTACCCCCCCAGACACCGGCGAAAACGTGCGCCATGCGGGCGACGACACCTGCCGCGGTGATCTGGTACTGGAAGCCGGCACACGGCTCGGCGCTGCGGAAATCGGCTTGTTGGCGTCCGTGGGAATCAGCGAGATCCGGGTGAAACGCCAGCCGCGCGTGGCGTTTTTTTCCACCGGCGACGAGCTGACCAGCCTGGGTGCCCCGCTCGCCAAGGGGCACATATACGACTGCAATCGTTACACATTATTCGCCTTGCTGACGCAGGCAGGTTTGAGCTGCCACGATCTGGGTGTTGTCGCCGATGACCGCGAGGCCGTACGCGCGGCGTTCCGCCAGGCCGGTGAAATCGCCGACCTGATACTGACCTCCGGCGGCGTGTCCGTCGGCGAGGCGGACTTCGTGACCGAAACCCTGGAAGAAATGGGTGACATCATGTTCTGGCGGATGGCGATGAAACCGGGCAAGCCGCTGGCGTTCGGTCGCCTGCAGCAGGCCTGGTTTTTCGGCCTGCCTGGCAACCCGGTATCGGTGATAGTCACTTTTTACCAGTTCGTGCTGCCGGCGATCCGCAAGATGGCCGGCGAACCCGCGCGCGCGCCACTGTTGCTGCAGGCGCAGGCCGGCGAAAACCTCAAGAAAGCCCCCGGGCGCGCCGAGTTCCAGCGTGGCATCCTGAGCCGGGATGAGGCCGGCCAGTGGATCGTCACCAGCACCGGTGCGCAGGAATCCCACCTGCTGAGTTCCATGAGCAAGGCCAACTGTTTCGTTCTGTTGCCCGCTGAAAGCACGGGCGCGGACAAGGGCGAGGTAGTCAGCGTGCAGCCATTCTGCGACCTGATCTGATCAGGCCTGGCTCTCTTTCTGCTTGGCAATATCGGCGCGTACCTTGTCCATGTCCAGTTCCCGAAGCTGGTCGATCAACTGATCGAGCGCGGCTGCGGGTAACGCTCCGGGCTGCGCAAACACCAGGATCTGCTCCTTGAAAATCGCCAGCATGGGTATCGAACGCACCTGAAAATGGGCGGCGAGGTCCATCTGCTCCTCAGTATTGACCTTGGCAAAAATCAACTCCGGATTTTTTTCCGACGCTGCCTCGAATATCGGTCCGAAGGTCTGACAAGGTGCGCACCATGACGCCCAGAAGTCGATGAGAACGATCGTGTTGTTATCGATCGTTTCCTGGAAATTTTCGTTGGTGAGTTCTATTGCCGCCATAACACCAGCCCGCCATCTTCGGTTGCCCACATCAGGCCCTAGTGTAGCAACTGGGGCCGGGCAGAAAAACCGCTGTTCGGACTGTGATTTTCCGGCTGCCCGCCGATCGTGCAGCGCGACTAGCTGTGGTTGCGTGCGTCGTCCTTGGAAGGCGTTTCTTCCGCTTCCGCGTCACTCTGGTAGGTCGCGTCCATCTCGACACGGTTGCGTCCGAGCCGCTTGGCCCGGTACAGGGCCTTGTCGGCGCGTTCGATAAAGGCGCTCGCCGTTTCACCGGGCTTGTAGAGTGAGACACCGGAAGAGAATGTCGGTACCGGGATTGTGTCACCGTTGGCCTGCCAGCGAGTCTCGCCGGCGCGATTCTTGACCTTGGTGAGTGCGCGCAGAGCACCCTCGGCGTCGGTATTCGGCAACAGCACCGCGAACTCCTCGCCGCCGTAGCGGGCCACCAGGTCGTGATGCCGAAAGATCGACAGAATGTTCTTGGAATAGATCTGCAGCACTTCGTCGCCGCCGCCGTGCCCGTACTTGTCATTGATCTGCTTGAAATGATCCAGATCGATGAGCGCAAGCGACAGGGGAAACCCATACCGCTGTACGCGCGCCACTTCGTCTTCGATACGTCGCAGGAATGCCCGGCGGTTGGGCAAACCGGTGAGTTCATCGGTCAGGCTCAACAGGCGCACGCGAGTCAGTTCATCGCTGAGCTGGCGGCTGTCGGATTCAATCAGCTGCAGGTAGTGGTGAGTGCTGTCGAGTTTCTCGGCCAGCTCGTGGTGACCCCTGGTCAGCTTCTCGATCTCGCGGATCAGCGTCCAGCGTAAATCTTCGAGTTCCTTACCGTCGCCGGCCTGGCGCAGCTCTCCGAGAACCACTTCCAGCAGCACGCCGAATTCCTCGTTCTGCGAAATGGTCGCCAGCACCTGTTCGGCGAGGGTCGTCTGCAGTTTCAGGATATCGCGCCGTTTGGAATCCAGGTGACTGCGGTAGGTGGTATCCACCCGCGTCCCGTCTTCCTCGCCGGTTTCCTCCTCTTCCCCGCCTTCACCCACGATGGGCGTGCCGGTGCCCAGCCCCGAGAAAGGACCTTCGCGTTTCGCGGGCTCCGCCGTCTCGGACACCTGCGCCTCGCTCGCAGGCGCATACATCTCGCCTTCGTGCTGCCCGGCAATGGCGGCCGTCGGGAGTTCTTCGCCGGCGGCAGCGGACCGTGTTGCGGGTTCGGGTTCGGGTTCGGCTGTGGACGGCGCTTCGAGCGGCTCGGCGGATTCGCGGACGCGCTCAACCGATTCGACCGGTGGCTCGGCGCGGCTTTCTCTGTCGACAATCCCGAAAGACAGCAGCAAGGGTTCTACGGCCTGCCTGAAAGCTTCCGCGTCCAGTTGCTTGAAGGCGTCGATCTGGCTGGCAGACACTTCGATATACTCGCGCAGGCTGGCCATGTCGGCCTCGGTCAGGGGCGGTTGCAAACGCGCCTGCAGGAATTTTACCTGCACCTGCAAAGCCGACCCCGCACGCAAGTGCCCGGAGTAGACTTCGAGAAGCTGTTTGATCAGTACCAGGTAGGCCTGTTCTACACCCTGGTGGGTGTCCACCAGGTCCTCCAGCATGCGCTCCACCTGGCGATAGACCGCCGCACCGGTCGGAGACTGGCGCAAGCCATCGAGCAGACACAGAATCTTGTGCATGTCGGTCGCTTCTAGCCCACTGAAACTGGCGGCGCCCATGTTTTGCATTGTCTCCCGCGACACTGGTAACTCATTTGGCAATCTTCGCCTTATTGTGATTATCAATCAGCTTCGAGCTGCGACTCTGAGCCCGGCCACGTCCCGGTTACACCAGACTTTGGCTGAAACGTTACTCCGGTTGTCGCAAAAGGACAAACCGTCAAACAACGGCTCGCTGAACCGTTTGGCAAAGCGTTTGAAAAACATGGACAAATCGAGGCCCTCTTGAGAAACACTCTCGGCGGGTGAGCGGCATTTTTTTGACAGTATTTTCAGCCAGCTAGCGTCAGACGGATCCGGCCGCCCCGCCGGACCGACCCCGGAGATCGCCCCAGACAGGCCAATTTCTTACAAACCACCTTCCGATTTCGTCAGCTCCAGATCGCCATTTTCGACATCCTATCCGTGCCGGATTCGCCGGCTTTACACCATGGGTTCACAGTCGCAAAAACCGGGGAGCACCATACTAGCCGAGCGCAGCAAAAACAGCGTCCCGAATCGCTTCGACTTTTCCAACCCCGGCGATGCGGATGTAGCGCGGCGCATCCTTGCCGCCCTGTTCCGCCCAGGCAGAATAATAACCGATCAGCGGCTCGGTCTGGTCGTGGTAGACGTTCAGGCGCTGGCGTACCGTGTCTTCCTTGTCATCGTCGCGTTGCACCAGCGGCTCCCCGGTCTTGTCGTCCTTGCCCGCCTCGCGCGGCGGATTGAATTGCAGATGATAAGTCCGCCCCGAAGCCGGATGTACCCGGCGGCCGCTCATACGCTTGATAATTTCGTCGTCGTCGACGTCGATTTCCACCACCGCATCGATGGGAATGCCCTGGGTCTTTAGCGCTTCGGCCTGCGCGAGCGTGCGTGGGAACCCGTCGAACAGGAAGCCGTTGGCGCAATCATTCTGCGCGATCCGCTCCTTGACCAGGCCGAGGATAATGTCGTCGGATACCAGGCCGCCAGCGTCCATGACTCTCTTCGCTTCGATACCCAGCGGCGTACCTTCCGTGACAGCGGCGCGCAGCATATCCCCGGTCGAGATCTGCGGAATACGGTATTTCTCTTTGATGTAGTTGGCCTGGGTGCCCTTGCCGGCGCCCGGCCCGCCGAGAAGAATGATGCGCATGCTGATGTCTCCTTGAAGCGGGGGGCGCCGCTTGCCCGTGCGGCGCCCCGGATTTGACGAGTATTAGCCGCCTATTATCCGAAGCAATGCCGGGAGGTGACAACCAGTAGAATATATGAGGGGATGCGGACCTTTTATGAAGCAGCCGCGAGCTGGCGTGACAGGGAGACCAGGTCTCCGCGAGTAGCCACCACCCTGGAGAAAACCTCCAGCACCTGTTCGGGCAGCAGTTGCAGGGTACGCAGCGTGTTAGCCGGAAAATCCCCCACCTTGGGCGGCCTGGTATCGTGCTGTAGCAGAAAGTCGCTCAGCTGAACCAGGTGCACCAGCAGGTCGTGATCACCGACATAAGCCGGGTTGTGGTGTTCCAGCAGGGTGACGCGCACGGCCTCCGGCATGCGCCAGGCTTCCATCAGCCAGGCGCCGATGCGCGCGTGGCCCAGCGCGAGCACCTCGCGGGCCTGCCCCATACCCAGCAGGCACTGTTCGATATCGGCAACCGAACGCCCGGGGTGCGCCTGCGCGAGCTTGTTCAGCAACTGGAATTCGGGTGGAAACAGGTGACCGAGTAACAGGATACCGAAGTCGTGCAGGAGCCCGCTGAGGTAGCACAAGCCCGGCGGCGGGCGCATGCCCTCGGGCATGATCGCGCCCAGTTTCTGTGCCAGCAACGCGCTGCACACCGCGTGCTCCCAGAACCGGGACAGTCCCAGCGGACCTTTGTCGGGTATACGGAAGGAACGGCCCGCGGCAAGCCCCAGCGCAAGATGCATGACCGTGTCGTATCCCAGAACCCTGGCAATGGCATCGTGGATGTTGGCGACCCGGCCGGTATAGCCAAAGTAGGAAGAGCTGGCGTAACGAATGACCTGTGCCGCCAGACTGGGGTCCAGTTGCACGATTGCGGCCAGCCGCCGCGCATCTGCGCCCGAATCCGATTGCAGCTCGAGAATCCGGCGTCCCAGCTCGGGCATCGGCGGTAACTCGTACACCCGCTCGATGCGTCTTGCGACGACGCGTTCAGCTTCTGAATCGACGGAACTCGTCATGGATCGGACACCTGCGAAAATGCGCCCATCGGGCCTGTATTCAGCTCGCATCCGTACAGATAAGGGGAATCCGTTCAGCGCCCGGCGTGGAAATCCCGCCAGGTACCCGGCTAGCGGCCGTCGGCCGGGTATTCTTGAGCCCGCGCCCGGCGCCGGCCGGCCGGTCAGTTGAGCTGAATGCGTTGCCCCCAGGGAACTTTGGCGCGCCCCTTGACCAGCCAGAGGACGGGGTAGTCGGGCTCCCCCTTGGGAAACTCGCCTTCGGCGTCGGTGAAATACACCAGCAGATCCGGCTGCCGACCCTCGCGCTGCAGCCATTCGAACGGCGGCGTGAAACGCGTGCCACCGCGGCCGTAGACATTGCCCGGCATGCTGAACTCCTCCCAGGGCTCGAACACCCAGGGGCCGTGCTCGCAAAGCGTCGCATCGCAGGCGTGCAGGGTCAGGCGGGCGCGCATCTGGCCCTTGATAGCGTCGATTTCGGAAACGAATTCGCGCATCTCGGTGTCGTTGATCGAGCCGCTGGTATCCAGCACCACAATCACGTCGACCTGGGTGCTCTTGAGCGTCGGCAGGAGCGCGTCACCTTCGCGCCGCGAGGGCCGCTGGTAGCTGTAGTCGTCACGCGCCACCGCCGTCATGTAGCGCGCCAGCAGCATTCGCCAGGGCAACTGTGGCTGCAGCAGGTGCTCCACCAGGCGCGCCATGGCGGCGCCCAGTTTGCCGGTCTGCATGGCCTGTTGCGCCGCGCCCGCAAGCCGCTGGCGCCACTGAACCGCCAGCTGCTCCTGCTCGGTTTCAGACAGCGGGCGCGGGCCCTCACCGCCGGACTGCGAATCGCCATCGCTCCCCGCGGCGCCCGCACCGCCGCCCTGCTCCTGATCATGGTCGAGCGGCTGGCTGCCGGACGACGACCCGCTCGAGCGGTTTTCCTGGTCATAGAAATGCTCGTCGTGGGTCTCATCCTGCATATCGTCTTCGATAAAGGGATAGATCTCCTCGGCCATCATGCCTTCGAAACCGCTTTTCAACAGCACGCCGGGCGGTGGCTTGAGACCGTCCTTGATGAGCAGTGGATTGATCGCCAGGTCACAGGCGATGTCCCAGCGGTGCTTGACGCGGTGCTGGCGGCGGGCGAAGTGCGACAACGCGCAGTGCAGAGCTTCGTGGGCCAGCACGAACTGGGTCTGCTCCAGCGACAGGTTGCGGATGTACTCGGGGTTGTAGTAGAGCGCCCGCACGTCCGTACCGATGGTCTTGCAGCGTTCCGGTTTGGTGGCCGTCATCGGCAGGCGCAGAACGAGCGCGCCCAGAAACGGCCGATCGAGAATCAGCCGGGTGCGCGCGGCACTGAGTTTGGTTTCGATTTCGTCAGTCATGCTCCGGCTCCTGGCAGCCTGCCGGTCCGAGTCGCTACATATCGAACAGCATCACGTCGGCAACCGCTTTGGCCCAGCGGGAAAACTGCGGCACCTGAAACAGGTCCTGGCCAATGGCACGGTGCATATCGGATATCAGCATCACGCCCATCTCGCGCTGGGGAAAGGCCCCCGCGTAATCGATGATATGACCGTAGACGGTGTTGGCGTCACCGTTGTGCTGGGCTCGAATGGCGCGGCCCACAAGCGCCGAAGCCACTGCGTATTGCAGGTCGGTTTCTTTCGGCACCGGCACCGACTCGCCGCGGGTGATAGCATCGATATCAGGCAGCTTGTCCAGGTTGTCGACGAAGGCATGCAACTCGATGCCCGCGGCCGGCCCGACACAGGCCTGCAGCGCCTCCACCAGCACCTCCGAGTTATTGTCGAACTTCTGCAGCGCCCGGTGCGCGAACTCCCAGGAGCGCGGCGAGGGGAATGCCACCGGGTTGTGCGCCGGGTCGAACTCGAACAGCAGTTCCGGACGGAAGCGCAGAAACGCGATCAGGCGTTCGTCCATACCGGCCGCGTACGCCCATGCCACCCAGTCGTCCAGGTTCACATCCAGTTCATAGTGTGAGAAACGGTTGGCGAGCGGCGCCGGCATACTGTAGGTGACCCCGCGGTCCCCCTGACGGTTACCCGCAGCGAAGATCGCCCAGCCGTTCGGCACCTCATAGGCGCCCAGCCGCCGGTCCAGTATCAACTGATAGGCCGCCGCCGAAACGCTCGGCGGCACCGAGGTGATTTCGTCGAGAAACAGCACCCCGTTGGGCCCATGCCGCTCGGCATCCGGCAGCATGGCGGGCACCGCCCATTCGACCTTTTCGCCCACCCGAAACGGAATACCGCGCAGGTCGGTCGGTTCCATCTGCGACAGACGGATATCGATCACCGGCACCGCGTGCCTGGCGGCCACCTGGCCGACGATCTCGGACTTGCCGACCCCGGGTGGGCCCCACAGCATGACCGGGGTGTGCTGGCCGTGCTGCACGCTCTGGAATTCCGTTTCTAATACTGTTAACAACTGGGATGGACGCATGTCTCCTCCGAAAACCCGATACGGCCCGGCCGCTTTTCTGTAAGCCGCTTCATGGTACGCAAGTCATCGGAAAATTGCATGGCGGAGCCCGAAAACCACCAAAACACAACGGGTTAAAAATGGCACTGCGAGCGGCCGAATGCAGCCTCGCGGCCATTCAATAAAATCCCTCCGCCGCCGCTACCTGAAACCAGTGCAGAGACTGAAAACCCAAGCCGTTCAGATGCCAGCGACCTACTCCAGCAACTCCCGTCTGTTACTGTGCTCAACAGACAAACAGAAACTCGAACCGCTGAAAGAGCGCCTTGTCGCCGCCGGAGCCGAGGTGGACTGCGCCACGCGGACCGAGGACGCACGCCAGCTGCTGTGGAACCAGCACTATGACGGCGTGGCGGTGGACTTGTTGCTGGCCGACCGGGACGGCATCTCCTTTGCGATGGAACTGCGCGAAGAACACCCCTGGGTTTCCATTCTGGTCATATCAACCACCGAGAACCGGCCGCGCGTGGCGAACGGTCCCGCCTGGCTGGAACACACCGCGGACCACGCCCGCCTGATCTTCGCGCTCAAGCAGGCCGGCCAGCGCTCGGCGGGCCGCGCACCGAACATCCTGCATGTCGAAGACGACGACCGGCTCGCCGAACTGGTCCAGAACACCATCGGGAGACAAACCCGCCTGTTCCGCGCCCGCTCGGCGCAGGAGGCGAAAATCGCCATGGCACTGAGAAACTACGACCTCGCGCTGGTACGCACCCAGGTCTCCAGCCTGTCGGATCAATGGAAGAATCACCACAGCGCGCAACAGCCGGCGCTGTGTGTCAGCGTGGATACCACGGATCCTTTCCTCACCATCGTACGCAACCTGCGCCGCAGCGCCTTCGTGCACGAGCCGGCCTACTGCTGAGCCGACCGGCCTGCGCGCGACTGAGCCGCGCTCAGGACGAGGCTTTCTGATCGACCTGACTTTGTTTCGCGGCATCCGCCGGTTTTGCGGCGGGCGCGGTAACCAGCTTGCTGCGATTGTCTGACTTGATACTGCCCAACGTATAGCTGCTCACGCGGAACCGCCAGGGCTGACCCGACACCTCGAGCAGATAGTCCTTGGCGCCGGCCGGCTGCGTGAAGCGATAGTCGCGCCTGTCACCCGACTTGAGCGCCAGAGAGAGCTCGAACACCGGCCTGGCTTTGTCATCGCCGGTCTGCTGCGGCTTACCGGCACTGGCGGTATAAGTGAGGTTGGCGATGCGTTGCAGCAGCGCCTTGCTCTCGTCGGTCGCCGTCTGTTCACCCGCCCCCAGTTTCTCGACCTGCAGTGCGTCGCCGTTGCGCACCAGGGTAGCGTCCGGCAGCTCAACGCGTTTTATATCGTCGGGATTCAGCGTCAGCAGGGTCTTGTCCTCCCAGGCGTCGACGTCGGCCGGCAGGTTGGCACGTTCGAGCATAACGCTATAGATATCGTCCTTGCCATCGACCCGCACGTTTTCCTTGCGGTAAGTCGGCGAGGTTCCAACATACAGGCGGCCCAGCACCTTGTCGCCGTGGCGCAGCGTCAGGCGCCGCTCAAAGCTGTCGTCGGCCACTTTGAAACGTTCGGCCGCCCCCGACGTCGACGCCGCCGGCCAGCCGGTCTTGAGCGCTGCCAGAGTTGCAAGCAAGGCATCCACCCGCCCGGGAGTGGCGGGAAAATTTTCCGCTTGCGGCAACACCCAGTGATCGCCCTGCCTGAGCAACTGCGTCTGGTGTCCGTCACCGTCTTCGATAAGCAGGCGGTCAACCCGCCCGGTGTCCAGCGCAAGCAACGGGGTGTCCGAAGCGGAACCGCTGCTGTAGCGGTCTGCCTCCAGGTTCAGCCCCACGGCCAGTCCCACCTGGGCGAACAGTAACAGCGACAACCATTTCAGGCTTTGTTTGCTTGGAGTCATGCGCCGGCACCCCCCTGCAGAATGGTCTGGTAGTGCGCCCTTCGCCGTACATCCCGACGCCGGTGCAACAACCACACGAATACCAGTCCGAGTACGGCCAGGCCGTAGTTAAGGTATTCCCAGAACACCTGCGCCTGTTGACTCAGGGGCCTGAGCGTACGGTTGAAGTGTGCCCGTCCGCGCAGCGCCAGAAGCCCGCGGTCTTCCAGCGACCAGTCGATAGCGTTCTCCACCAGCTGCACCGAGTTGGTGTAGTGGCTGCGCGATACGACACTGGCGAGGTCGATCGCGGTGTCACCGAGAAAACTGTTGGACGCCAGCAGGATGATACGTGCCGATTCCGGTGACTTGTCTATCACCCGGCTGATAACGGGCTCGGGTTTGGCGGCAGCGGGTTTGCCCGCCGATTCAGTCGCCTTGCCGCCGGCCTTGTCGGTCTGCGGCTTGTTGACGTCGCCGACCTGCACCAATGGCGACGGCTGACCCTTGAAGAAGGACTCGAACTGCCCGGTAACCTCCACGCCCAGCAGCTGGCGGCCGCGCTGCTCGCCCGCGGGAAACCCGAGTTTCCCGTAGCGGCGGAAGTCCGGCTGCAACTGCGTCGAATCGCTGTTCCAGGCCTGCTGGGAACTCTCCAGTAAACGGGTAACGCGCCGGCCGGTCTTCTTCGCGTCGTCCACCTTGATCGGCGAAGCCCAGTTCAGGGTGACCTGGTTCAGGCCCGCGGTGAGCTTGCCACCCAGGCCGTCACCGCGCACATCGACGAAATACGGGTAGTTGACCAGTTCCGTCTCGCGCACCGTGAAACCCGCTACATTGCGCTGTGCCGGCACCGGGAAGGCGGCGTTCTGGGGATCAAGCACCATGTCGGGCTGGATGACCAGACCGTTGTGGGCCAGCCAGCCCTCCAGGCCGGAAGTCTGCTTGCGCGCCGCCAACTCACCCTCGGTCTGCACGTTAAACGCCGAACTGGCGAGTATGACAGTGCCGCCGCGCATCAGGAACTGGTCGACCGCGAACAGCTGCTTCCTGTCGAGGTTTTCGGGTGCGACCAGCAGTAGCAGGTCCGCGTCCGCGGGTACCTCCCCGGCTTTCAAATCGGTGTTGATCAGGCGCACATTGTCTTTGAGCCGGTCACGCAGCTGGGTGAACCCCGAGCCCATGGCGCCCATGCCCAGCCCCGACATGGAAGGCGCGGGTGCCGGCGTGTCGATGGCCACGCTTTTCAGAAAACCGGTAGCGAAGTGCTTCAGCCCCGCATCGACAGCGCGCTTGAATCCAGCCGCATCGAGTTTGTCGGGTAACGGCACCTGGACTGTCTGGCCGTTGCTTTCCAGCACCATGTAAAACCAGAAGGAGCGGCTATCCAGCAGGCTCAGCACCATCGGGCGGAAACCATACTGCTGCGTCAGTTTCCCGGCCAGTGTCCCGCCATCGGCGCCGGGATCCTGAATATCCACCTTCAACTTGCCCGCCGATGCCCTGGTCAGGTTGTCGAGCACACCTTTCAGCTTCTTCCTGGCGTCGACGAGTTGATCCGGCAGGGTCTTGTCGGCGGAGAAGTAACCGTGGAACACCACCGGATGATCGATCTGTTCGAAGAGCTTGCCCGAACCCTGGTAACTGTACAGCACCTTGCGGATCGCGCTGGTAACATCGTATTCGGGGTCTTTCAGCTCGACGTCCAGGTCGGTCTCGTCTTTCGCCTTGACCTCGATCAGATCACGAAACCCGAGTTTCTCGAACTGGTCGCCGTACTGCACCACGACATCGAAATACGAATTCACCACGGAGGCCTGGTACTTGCTGGCGGTCTGGAACGGCACCGGCTGGATACCGAACTTCTCGACCGCCTCGCGTTCCAGTTGCGGGTTCTCAAGCGGGTCGATGAATTCCACGCGCACCTTGCCGTGACCCGCCACCTGGTATTCCTTGAGCAGGTTCTTCAGTTGCGGAACCAGTGGCGCCAGCAGGGGGTGGGTCTTGGCGCTGAAATAGCCGCGGATCAACAGCGGCTCGCGCAGCTGCGCGAGGTAGCCGCGGGTTGCCGGCGAAATCGAGTAGACGTGTCCCTGGGTGATGTCGGCGCGCGCCCCGCCGATTGGCGCCAGCCACAGGTTGCCGGCGAGCATGTTGGCGATCATCAGCACCGCCAGCCAGCCCCAGCGACGGTGCCCCGTGGCATGCGCGTCGGCGGCCCAGCGCAGGCGTTCGAGCGTATACAGGTTCAGCATCAGGAACACGCCGATGATGCTCAGATAATAATACAGGTCGCGCAGGTCGAGCACGCCGCGCGTGATCGACTCGAAGCGCGATCCGGAGCCCAGCAGTTTGAGCACTTCCCCGGCCTGGTTGCCGAACAGACTGGTAAGGGCATCGGAACCGAGAAGGTAAAACACGCCACAGATCGCCACTGAGACAATCAGGCTGACGATCTGGTTGTCGCTGCGCGCGCTGACAAACAGGCCAATGGCCAGGTACGCGCCCGCCAGCAACAGGCTAGCGACATAGGCGCCGAACACCGGACCCCAGTCCAGCGGGCCGATCAGCGAGACCGTCACCGGCAAGGGCAACGTCAGCGCCAGGGCAATGGCGACCAGCCCCATACCGGCGAAAAACTTGCCGAGCACATAGGCGGACGGACGGACGGGCGCGGTCAGCAGAAACTCCAGCGTGCCGCTGCGCCGTTCCTCGCTCCACATGCGCATGCTGAGGGCAGACACCAGAAAGATCAGCAGCACCGGCATCCACTCGAACAACGGACGCACGTCGGCGATGTTGCGGGCGAAGAAGGTTTCGACCCAGAAAAAGATAAACAGATTGACCGCGAGGAATGTGCCGAAAAAGATAAACGCCACGGGGCTGGTGAAGAACGCCGCAAACTCCCGGCGGGCAATATTCAGGATGCGCTCACGCACTGACCACCTCCTCCCCCTGGTTGATCTTGTTGAACAGCGTTTCCAGATCACGCTGTTCCGGGTACAGGGCAAACAGCCTCGCCCCCTGCTGCAACAGGTCGGCGGCGACCTGTGGCGCCACTTCGGCGCTATCGCGCTCAAGATCCATGGCATAGTGATAGCGGCCGTCATCGGAGGCAATCACCTCCACCCCGGAAACGCCGGGCGCGGTGGCTAGCCGCTGGCGCGCGCGTTCCGGGGGTTGATCGACAACCGTTATCAGACGGTGCGCGTTCTTCAGTGTCTGGAGTTGTGCGTCCAGCACTTTGCGGCCGTTGCGGATAATCAGCACCCGGTCGCAGATCGCGTTGACCTCCTGCATGATGTGGGTGGAAACAATGACCGTGGCCTCCTCGGCCAGCTCGGTTATCAGGCCGCGCATGTGCCTGATCTGTGCGGGGTCGAGCCCATTGGTCGGTTCGTCGAGTATCAGGATGCGCGGCTTGTGAAGGATCGCCTGGGCAACACCGACGCGTTGCCGGAAGCCGCGCGACAGGGTCGCGATGGGCTGGGTCGCCTTGGTTTCGAGTTCGGTACGGGCGATGGCTTCGCGTATTGCCTGGGCGCGGCGGCCCGGCGGCACCGCGTGCAGCTGCGCGGCATAACCGAGAAAATCCAGCACTGTCATTTCCAGGTAGAGGGGGCAGTTCTCCGGAAGGTAGCCGATGCGCTGCTGCACCGCGGTACGCTGCGCATCGATATCCATGCCATCGATTTCAATCCGGCCGGAAGAGGGTTCCAGGTAGCCGGTCAGCATTTTCATGATGGTGGTCTTGCCCGCGCCGTTGTGTCCGAGCAATCCAACGATCTCGCCCTTGCCGATTTCGAAGGAGACCTGGTCGACGGCGGTAAATTCCCCATAGTGCCGCGTCAGCTCGTGAGTCCTGATCATCTGTGAATCCTGGTAGTGGTTCGCCGCAAAGCGGCTGGCGGCAGACAAGGTACAAAGGCCTGCATTAACCCAGGATTACCGGAGAATTAAATATTTTTAATCTACAGGCGCAGCGGTGCCGGTTTGGCGGTTTTCACGTAGCGGAGATAGTCGTCGACAATCAGGGCATGGTCGAAGGCCAGCGCAGGACACTCGCCGGGCAGGACGCAGCGCAGGTTGCGGGCATCGTCCCGGGCATGCGGCTCGCCGCGGGCGGCGGCGATATACACCGCGCTGACGGTATGCCCGCGCGCATCACGCGCCGGATCGGAGTAGCAGCCCAACAGCACCTGCAGTTCCACCTCCAGCGAGGTTTCCTCGCGCGCCTCGCGCCGGGCGGCGGATTCCAGGCGCTCCCCGACATCCACGAAGCCACCGGGAAGGGCCCAGCCGGGCGGCGGGTATTTGCGTTCGATCAGCACAATCGGACGTCCTGGCCGGTCATGCATCTCGATGATGATATCAACCGTCAGCAGTGGCGTGACCGGTCGGCTCACGGATCACCACTTCAGCCCGCGCAACTGGCGGCGGGCTTTTTTGTCCGGCTTGGTGTGCGGTCGCGGCGCGCTCGCCGCGGCCAGGCGGTGCTGCTCGCTGAGCGCCTCGCGCCGTTGCACGCTGGACTCCGATTCCTGGTAGAGCGTCTGTGCAACGGTCGCGGAACCGCGCCGCTCGGACAACGCCAGCACGGTGATGCAGAATTCGAAGCCGTCCTTGTGGATTTCCAGCAGGTCGCCGACCTTCACAGGGCGTGACGGCTTGGCGCGCGCACCGTTGACCTGCACCTTGCCACCACCGACCGACTGGGCCGCGAGGCTGCGCGTTTTGAAAAACCGCGCAGCCCACAGCCACTTGTCGATACGCAGCGTATCAGTCATCCGTCACGACCGTTATGCGCCACGCGGCGCCGGAACCGGACTCGCGCAAACGCGGCGATGCTCAGTCACCGCTGCTCGCGGATGCATCGAGCAGCAGGCCGTTCATGCGCTTGACGAACGCCACCGGGTCCTCCAGCTGCGCGCCTTCGCTGAGCATGGCCTGTTCGAGCAACAGCCTGGACCAGTCGCCGAAGCGGGCCTCATCCTGCACCTGGTTCAGGCGCGCCACCAGCACGTGCTCCGGATTGATTTCAAGAATCGGTTTACTGACCGGCAGCTCATGTCCGGCCTGCTTCATGACCTGTTGCAGGTGAATGGGCATTTCGTGGGCATCCAGCACCAGGCAGCTGGGCGAATCGGTCAGGCGGTGGCTGACGCGGACTTCCTTGACATCCTCTCCCAGCGCGTCCTGCACGCGCTTGACGAGGTCCTTGTATTCATCCTCGATCTTCTTCGCAGCCGCTTCCTCATCCTTGTCCTGCAGCTTGCCGAGATCAAGGTCGCCCTTGGCCACCGACACCAGCTGCTTGCCGTCAAACTCGGTGAAGTGCGATACCATCCATTCATCGACGCGGTCGTGCAGCAACAACACCTCGATGTTTTTCTTGCGGAACACTTCGAGGTGCGGGCTGTTTTTCGCCGCGGCAAAGCTGTCAGCGGTGATGTAGTAGATTTTCTCCTGGCCGTCCTGCATGCGCCCGACGTAGTCCTCGAGCGATACGTTCTGCGTGTCAGCGTCGTTATGCGTCGAGGCAAAGCGCAGCAATTTGGCGATACGTTCGCGGTTACTGAAATCCTCGGCCGGCCCTTCCTTCATCACGCGGCCGTATTGCGCCCAGAACTCGCTGTATTTCTCCGGCTCGTCCCTGGCCATGGTCTCGAGCAGGCCGAGCACCTTTTTGACCGAGGCCGCGCGGATCCTGTCAATGAACTTGTTCTTCTGCAAAATCTCGCGCGAGACGTTCAGCGGCAGATCGTCGGAGTCGACCAGGCCGCGCACGAAGCGCAGATACTGCGGCATGAGATTCTCGGCGTCGTCCATGATGAAAACACGGCGTACATAAAGCTTGATGCCGTGCCGGCGATCGCGGTCCCACAGGTCGAACGGGGCGTGTGCGGGAATATACAGCAAGCTGGTGTAGGACTGGGTACCTTCCACCTGGTTGTGGCTCCAGGTCATCGGTTCGCCGAAATCGTGGGCGACGTGTTTGTAGAATTCCTTGTACTCGTCGTCACTGATATCCTTCTTGGGCATTTTCCACAGGGCCGAAGCACTGTTGACGGTTTCGAACTCGTCCTCC
>Ga0315540_10000506_pt1 | contig 22215 bp, 20 predicted proteins | sample SalMarSW160110MG_FD_203677 | JGI IMG/M metagenome (GOLD analysis project Ga0315540, IMG submission 203677) | Salt marsh sediment microbial communities from the Plum Island Ecosystem LTER, Massachusetts, United States - Salt Marsh Sediment SW1601-10 ...
CAGTTTGCAACGACGGGCTCTAAATCAGATTGCTACTGAAATAGGGATCACGTCGCCAGCCTTGTTTGAGATCGCACTTTCATGCCTTGAGTGTAACAACGTTGTGTAACACTCCGGGCCGAAATGCCCTGCCTTTCCGCGGGCTTAGTTTTCTCTCAGCTACCTAGCGTGTAGCTGGCGTCCCCACGGAGATTCGAACCCCGGTTACCGCAGTGAAAGCGACGTAACTTAGACCAACAAGGATCTAACAGGACACCCAGTGCCCTATTTCCTCTAGGCAAGCCGTCCCGCTGTGCCTAGAATCGTCCATGGAATTCTAGACACGGATTCTAGACACACCCTAGACACGGGAGGGAGCCATGCCACGGACGGTGCGGGATAAGGCGATAGGGACGCGGGAATCGAGGCTCAAGTTGAAGTCGGGCCTTCGCCACTGGCGCGGGATTCACGAAGGCTTGGCGCTCTGCTACCGGCGCGGCGGGCAAGGGTCGGGGACTTGGAGTGCCCGCCTGAAGCGCTCAGACGGCCGCTACGCGCTCCGGGGGCTTGGTTCGGCAGACGACCATGCCCCCGCCAATGGCGTGGACGTACTGACCTTCGCGCAAGCCCAGCAACGCGCGCTCATCATTCAAGAGCAAGTCAAGCGGGACCAGGGGATCATTACGCGCCCCGCGACCGTGGCCGAGGCGGCCGAAAACTACATGGCATGGTTTAGAGAGCATCGAAAGTCCGTTACGGGAACCGAGCATTGCGTCAGGGTTCATATCCTGCCTGCCCTCGGGCAGCGGCGGATTGAAAACCTAAGAGCGCCTGAACTGCGCGAATGGCTTTATAGGCTGGCGGCTCGCCCCGCCCGCATTCGGACAAGCCGCTTCGGAAAACCACAACGCTTCAAAGCCGCTCCCAAGACAGCCGATCAAAAGCGCGCCCGCCGATCTTCCGCCAACCGCATTCTCAGCGTAGCAAAGGCGATGCTCAACAAGGCATTCCGTGACGGCCTTGTTTCGGACAACGTGGAATGGCGGAAAGTCCTGCCCTTCAAGAATGCCGATGAAGCGCGCATCCGCTTTCTTACCGACGCCGAGGCTGTGCGGCTGGTCAACGCCTGCCCTGCCGACCTTCGCGCCCTAGTTCGCGCCGCGTTGCTTACGGGCGCGCGTTACGGGGAGCTAGTCGCCCTCAAGGCGCAGGACGTGGACCTGCGCTCGGCAAAAATCTACTTGGCGCCCGCCAAATCTGGCCGCGCTCGCCATGTCCCGCTCAATCCCGAGGGCGTCACCCTCTTTCGCACATTGGCAACCGGAAAGACCGGCGATGCGCTGGTATTCAGTCGTCCGAACGGCGCAGCGTGGGGGAAGAATCACCATATCCGCCCGCTGCGCGACGCCTGCAAAGCAGCGAAGATTAAGCCCGGCGTCGCCTTCCATGAACTGCGCCATACCTACGCTTCGCATCTAGCGCAGGCCGGCGTTGATTTGCTCACGATCAGCAAGTTACTCGGCCACTCGGACACTCGCATCACCTCGAAGCACTACGCGCATTTAGCGGACAAGACGCTTGCGGCAGCGGTGACCAAGCTGCCGAGCTTTAGCACGAGATCGCCATCATTGCTGACCGACGTTCAAGCAGTGAAGTAGGAAAACCCTCCGCGTCTCGCCTGCTGGTGGAAAAACCGGATTCCCTTGCCCGGCTGGTGCGGCTCCCATTTACAACAAGGGTAACGGCGAAGGAGCGCGACCGTGATTACGCTTTTCAATCTGGACCAACTGTCGGATCCATTCATGGAAGGTTGCCGGCGAGCAGCCGGTGGATTACTCGGTAAGTTTCAACCCGTGTCGCTAACTCGCGCCCAGGAGCATATCGGGACTTCTCCGGAAAAGTGGACGGTCCATGAATGGCGACGCGCTGCCGAAATACTGGGCCACTTCGCGGACGTCCTTGACGAACGTCAACGAGATGCCGAGCGACATTGGAAACGCTGGCGACGATCAAGAATCCGTCGGTAGTTTTTGCGAGGCAAGCCAACGTAACGACGAGCCTGCAGCAAGTAAACAACGGGCTCGCGGCACCCTCTCCCGCGCGGAAAACAGAAAACCTGCAAAGCAAACTTTTGGAGGCGCAAAATGGCGAACGGCTGGACACAACAGCGCGGGCACGGCAAGCCGTGCTGATTCAAACTTGGAGGCCGTGGGAGCGATCAACCGGGCCAAAGACACCGAAGGGTAAGGCGCGAGTATCGCGGAACGGATACAAAGGGGCGACGCGGCAATTCTTGCGCGAGTTGCGTCGGGTATTGCGGGAACAGGATCAAACTCGGCAAAAGCTAGGCGCATAGGGGCCTGCGGGTGGGTATCGTCCCGGGAATGGTCGCTGTCCGATGTATGGTGGCATGTCCACCGGCAGGCTCATCACCCTCGGCAGAACTGCGAAGGCGGCGAAACGGGAACGGCGAGAGATGCCGTTGCGTGGATTGCCGATCAAGCATTGCCATCCCGCCGTGTCGCCAGCGCCGGACTCGCGACCGACTAGAGAACGTGTTGATTCGGCGTCGGACAGCCTTACAGTCCGGCCACAGCGCGTTCTACTTATTCAGCTAAGTCGCTGATGTTTCGGCGCCGAGACGGATCGGTATGATTCTTGCACGCTGTTTTCATAGTTTCCGGTCAGCCGATGAGGTGACAGATGAGGAAGCGCATGGTCCTGCGCCGGATCTTGGTCCTCGCGTTGACGCTACTTGCCCTTCCGGCTGAAGCGGCCTACATCTACAACGCCGATGCGCTGTCGGCTGGCGACTCCCTCGTCACTCTCGACTCGACCGGGTTCGGAGGCAGCGACTCGTTCAACGGCGTGCTACGTACGGCCAGCGGGACGCCGAGCACCGGAATCATCCTGTTGCACGGTCGTGGGGAGAGTTATCTCGACGGTCACGTCATTCTGCCGTTGCGCCTCTCCCTTGAGGACTCCGGCTACACGACTCTCTCGATCGATACGCCGGTCCCAAAACTTGCCGACCAGACGGTCACTCCCGATATTGCTTATACGAACTACCAAAATGACGCTTCCAGTGGGGGCTCTAACTACGTATTCCCTGAGGTCTATGCGAGGGTTCGGACTGCCGCCGACTTCCTGATGGGTCAGGGCGCAACCCAGGCCGTACTGGTAGGCTTCAGTCTCGGTTCCCGTTTTGGCGCCGCCTACTTGGCATATGGTGGCACGGCATCGATACCGATCCAGGGATACGTCGGCGTCGGGATGGGCGCGGACAGCCTCGTCAGCCTGCTCGATACCCCGACCTCTCTCGCAGGAGTGACGCAGCCCGTACTCGACCTCTACGGGTCAAACGACAATTTCGCGGTGCTCAACAGCGTAGGGGATCGCGCATCCAACTACACTGGCAGCGATTACACACAGCTCAGCCAGATCGGGTCGGGCCACCAATGGCTGGGTTACGAGCCGCAACTCGTCGGCGACGTCAGCGTCTGGATGGACAGGATCGCTCCGGTTCCCGAGCCCGCCACGATCGCGCTGCTCGGCATCGGTCTGCTCGGTCTCGGATTCGGCCGCCGCAAGCTGCGCTAAGTAGCTCCCGAATCACTCACGCGAACGAAGCCCGCCGCGTGCGGGCTTTGTTGTCTCTGGGCCGTAAATGCGGTGCTGCCGTGGGAGTGGCATAGGCGTTGGCCGACAAGGCTTTCTAAACACAGTCTAGACACGAAGCACGAAAGTCCTTGCTCTCATAGACTAAGTGCTTGTTTATATTGGCGTCCCCACGGGGATTCGAACCCCGGTTACCGCCGTGAAAGGGCGATGTCCTAGGCCTCTAGACGATGGGGACTTGAGGCGGAAATCAAGTCGGGTCTCTGGTGGAGGTAACCGGGATCGAACCGGTGACCTCTTGCATGCCATGCAAGCGCTCTCCCAGCTGAGCTATACCCCCACGCAAGGGCGCGAATTATAGCGAGCGGGGGCCCGTACGTAAAGCCAAGCACCGGATTTTTCTTTCATTTACAGGGGCCGACGCGCTTGGCGGAGATGTCTTGCGTCATGTCGATGCTCGCGCCGCCGATGCGGGTGCTGCTGTGGATCTCGCCGGCCATCTCGCTGCTGCTGTAGTGCATCTGGCCGCGGCCGCTCATGGCCGATCGCGGGCAATCGAAGGTCCACTTGTATTCGCCGTCGCCCGCCGGGGTCGAGGTGGTGGTGCAGTCCGCGCGCGGGCGGGCGCGGCGCGCGATCACGCCCGGGTCGCCGGCCTGCAGGCCGCTCACGCACTGCATCGCGGTCGCGGCCGGGGCGCCGGGCGTCCCGCTCTGGGTCAGGGTGATCCGCCATTCGCCGGCCAGGATCGACTGCGCCCAGGAGGGGGTCGCGGCAGTGAGCAGAATGGCGAGGTACAGGATGCGCATCAGTCGCTCTCCAGGTGGTGGGCAAGGCGCGCGAGCACGGCCTCGCGCCCGAGCAGTTCGAGCACGGCGTCGATCGACGGGGTCTGGGTGCGTCCGGTGACGAGCACGCGCAGCGGCATCGCGAGCTGCGGCATTTTCAGGCCGCTCGAAGCGAGCGCCTGCTTCATCGCGCCAGAGATCGCCGCGCGCTCCCACGCGGGCGCTTCGGCCAGGCGCGCCCGCAGGGTGCGCAACGCGGGCCGCGCGGTCTCGCTCAGGTGCTCGGCGACCAGCGCCGGCTCGGGGTGCGGCTCGGCGTAGAACAGCATCGCCGCTTCGGCCAGGTGCAGCAGCGTGGTGGCGCGGTCCTTGAGCAGCGCGACCACGCGCTCGAGCGGCGGCCCGGCGTCGAGCGCGGCGCCCAGGCGCCGCAGCTCGGGCTCGACCAGCTGCGCGAGGCGCGCCTCGTGCGCGGCCTTGATGTAATGCTGGTTCATCCAGGCCAGCTTGTCGGGATCGAACTGCGCCGCCGAGTGCGACACGTGCGCGAGGTCGAACCACTCGACCAGCTGCTGCATGCCGAACAGTTCGTCGTCGCCGTGCGACCAGCCCAGCCGCGCGAGGTAGTTGTCGAGCGCCTCTGGCAGGAAGCCGTCGTCGCGGTACTGGGTCACGCTGACCGCGCCGTGGCGCTTCGACAGCCGCTCGCCGTCGGGGCCGAGGATCATCGGCACGTGCGCGAACTCCGGCAATGCGGTTCCCAGGGCGCGGAAGATGTGGATCTGGCGCGGCGTGTTGTTGACGTGGTCGTCGCCGCGGATCACGTGCGTGATCTGCATGTCGAGATCGTCCACCACCACGCCGAAGTTGTAGGTCGGCACGCCGTCGGCGCGCAGGATGACCAGGTCGTCGAGCTCGGCGTTGGGAAACGAGATCGGCCCCTTCACCAGGTCGCGCCAGCCGACCTCGCCCTCTTCCGGGGTGCGAAAGCGCACCACCGGCGCGCCGCCCGCCGGCGCGACCAGCCCGGCGGCCTTGGCGCGCTCGGGCCGCCAGCGCCCGTCGTAGCGGGGTTTTTCGCCGCGCGAGCGCTGCTCGTTCCTGAGGGCATCCAGTTCTTCTTTCGTGGCCCAGCAATAGTAGGCGTGGCCCTGGGCGATCAGGTGCTCGGCGAGCTCCTTGTAGCGCGCCAGGCGCTGCATCTGGAACACAGGCCCCTCGTCCCAGTCGAGGCCGAGCCACTTCATGCCGTCCAGGATCGCCTGCGTCGAGGTCTCGGTCGAGCGCTCGAGGTCGGTGTCCTCGATGCGCAGCACGAACGTGCCGCCGTGGCGGCGGGCGTAGGCCCAGGAGAACAGCGCGGTGCGCGCGCCGCCGACGTGGAGGTAGCCGGTGGGGCTGGGAGCGAATCGCGTGCGCACGTTCATGGAGGCGCGAATTGTACCGCGCTGCCGCACGCGCCCGCCGCGGGCGCCGATGCTAGGATTTGGCAATGAGCGAAAAGACCTTCCAGCCCGACCGCATGGCGGGCTACACGTTGCCGGTCTACCAGACCCGCACTCCGCCCGAGATCGCGCACGGCGAGCAGAACGTCTACCCGGTGATCGTGGTCGGCGCGGGACTGGGCGGGCTCACCGCCGCGCTCGAGCTCGGCGCGCGCGGCGTGCGCACCGTACTGCTCGACGAGGACAACACGGTCGGCGCGGCGGGCCTGTCTTCGCGCGGCATCTGCTACGCCAAGCGCTCGCTCGAGATCTTCGATCGCTTCGGCGTCGCCGAGCGCGTTCGCGCCAAGGGCGTGACCTGGAACGAAGGCGACGTCTACGCCGGACTTGAGCGCATGTACCGCTTCAACCTGCAGCCCGAGCGCGACCAGAAGTATCCGGCGTTCGTCAACCTGCAGCAGTTCTACGTCGAGCAGTACCTGGTCGAGCGCATCATGCGCACGCCCGCGGTCGACCTGCGCTGGAAGAACAAGGTGGTGGACGTTCGCCCCGGCGCCGACGGGGTCGAGATCGAGGTCGAGTGTCCCGACGGACGCTATACCACGCGCTGCCAATGGCTGGTCGGCGCCGACGGCGCGCACAGCGTGGTGCGCGCGAAGCTCGGCGCGCGGGACGCAGAGTCGGCCCTGTCCGAGGACCAGTGGTGCATCACCGACATCAGGATGTCGCCCTCGGCCGAGGTGGTGCGCAAGGCCTACCTCGACAACCCGCTCAACGCGGGCGGCGCGATCTGGTACCACCAGATGGCCGACGGCATCTGGCGCACCGACTGGCAGGTGTCGCAGTACGAGGACCCAGCGCGCGAGACCGAACCTGCGCAGGTGACCGAGCGGCTGAAGAAGCTGCTTGGCCCCGACACGCCGTTCGAGCTGGTCTGGGTCGGCCCGTGGCGCTTCCGGCGCCGCTTTCTCGAGCGCATGCGGCACGGGCGGGTGCTGTTCCTGGGCGACGCGGCGGCACAGCACTCGCCGTTCGGTGCGCGCGGCGGCAACCGCGCGATCCAGGACGGCAACAACCTGGCCTGGAAGCTCGCGCTGGTGCTCGAGGGCAAGGCGCACGAGGACCTGATGCAGACCTACGACGCCGAGCGCGGCTTCGCGGCGCGCGAGAACGTTGAGCATTCGTCGCGCGCCGCGACCTTCATCGGCCCCCAGACCCACGGCGAGCGCCTGGTGCGAGACGCGATTCTTGACCTGGCGCGCGCCGACCCCGCCATGCAGCCGCTGGTCAACGTCGGCCGGCTTTCGGTCGCGACCGACTACCTCGAATCGCCGCTCAACATGGAACAGGGCGAGCCACTCGACGCCCCGTTCGCCGCGCCCGGCGCGGCGGCGCCCGACGGGCGCTTCGGCGAAGGCTACTTCGTCGACCGACTGCAGGGACAGTTCAGCGTCGCCTGGTTCGGCGGCGAAGCGCCCGCGCCGAACGGCGCGCAGGCGATCGCGCTCGCGCGCACCGGCAACGAAGCGCTGTTCGCGCGCTACGGCGTGCCGCCCGAGGGCGCGACCTACGTCTTCCGTCCGGACGGGCACGTGCTCGCGCGCTGCCGCGGGATCGACCCGTTGTTCGCGCGCGAAGCGATAGACGGCGTACTCGGCTACCGCGAGGGTGCCGCGCGCCGCGCACCGCCGCGGGCGCGCGAGCACGGCAAGCTTTCGCCGCTCGAGGCCGACCGGCTTTACGACGCGCTCGCCGCCCTGCTCGACCGCACCCCGCCCGAGGGGTGCGAGCGCGCGCTGGCGCGGCTCGCGGTGCTGCTGGCCGGGCAGCTGGGCGACTACGCCAAGGTGCTGGAAGCGGTCGACGCTGCGGCCGGTTCCGATAGAATGCGCGTTCCATCTGGGAGGAGGGAACCAAAATGAATCGCTTCACCAAGCTCGCGCTCGCCGCGGCCGCGGCAGGCGCCCTGGCGCAGCCGGCAGTGGCGCAGACCACGCTCACCATGTCGTCCTGGGTGCCGCCGAGCCATCCGCTGACCAAGGTATTCCTGCAGGGCTGGGCCAACGAGGCCGAGAAAGTCACCGGCGGCCGGGTCAAGTTCCAGATGCTGCCCAAGGCGCCGGTGGCGCCTCCCGGGACCTTCGACGCGGTGCGCGACGACCTGGTCGACCTGTCCTACGTCACCGCGAGCTACACCCCGGCGCGTTTCCTGCTCACCAAGATGGGCGAGCTGCCCGGGGGCGGCGCGACCGCGACCATCAACTCGATCGCCTACTCGCGCGTGCACTACGAGTACTTCGCGCCGGCGAACGAGTACAAGGGCGTGCACCTGCTCGGCGTGTTCACCCACGGGCCGGGCCAGATCTTCAACAGCAAGCACGAGGTGGCGAGCCTGGCCGACCTGAAAGGTCTCAAGATCCGCACCGGCGGCGGGATCGCAGCCGACATGGGCAAGGCAATGGGCGCAACGCTGATCTTCAAGCCCGCGCCGCTCGCCTACGAGCTGCTCAAGGAAGGCGTGGCGGACGGCGTGTTCTTCCCGCTCGAATCGCCGGCCTCGTTCCACCTCGAGAAGCTGATCCACTACGCAACGCTGTTCCACGGCGGCTTCTACAGCTCGACCTTCGGCTTCTTCATGAACCCGGGCAAGTGGGACGCGCTGCCGCAGCAGGACAAGGACGCGCTGAACAAGGTCTCGGGCGAATACGTCGCGCGCTTCGCCGGCCACATGTGGGACGCGGCGGACAAGGTCGGCCTGGCGGCGATCAAGCACGCGAACGTCAAGATCACCTACGCCAGCCCCGCGTTCGAAGCGGAGATGAAGGCGCTGGCGAAGGGCGTGATCGAGGACTGGTACAAGGACGCCGCCAGGCGCGGCGTCGACGGCCCGAAGGCGTTCGCCGCCTACCACGCCGAGATCGACAAGCTCGAAGCAAGGATGAAGTAGCAGGCATGGCGCGGTTCGCGCGCCTGGTCGAGGCCGGTCTCGGCGTCGTCGCGGCGGCACTGCTGTTCGCGATGATGCTGCTGACCTTCGTCGACGTGGTCGGGCGCTACCTGTTCAACCAGTCGGTGGTCGGCGCGTTCGAGATCACCGAGATCATGATGGCGCTGCTCATCTTCGCCGGGCTGCCGCTGGTGGTGCGGCGCGAGGAGCACGTGACCGTCGACCTCGCGGACCGCTTCTTTCCTCGCCGCGTGCGGCGCGCGTACCGGGTGGCGGTCGAGCTCGCCTCGGGCGCGCTGATGTTGGGCCTCGCGCACCTGATGTGGCGCAAGGCCGGGCGCGCCGCCGACTACGGCGACACGACCACGGTGCTGCTGATCAAGTACGCGCCCTTCATCTACGCGATCGTCGCCTTCCTGGTGATGGCGGGGATCATCCACTTCTACAACTCGTTCGCACGACAGCCGCCCCGTGAGTGAAGCGCTGCTCGCCTTTGCGGCGATGCTCGCGCTGACCTTCCTGCGCGTGCCGATCGCCTTCGCCATGGGCACGGTCGGCATCGGCGGGATCGCGCTCATGAAAGGCTGGGCGCCGGCGATGGCGATGGCCACCCAGGTGACCTACGAGACCGGGTTCTCCTACCTGTTCTCGGTGGTGCCGCTGTTCATCCTGATGGGCACTTTCGTCTCGCGCGCCGGGATGGCCGAGGAACTGTACGCGGCCTGCTACGCCTTCATCGGCCACCTGCGCGGCGGGCTGGCGATGGCGACCATCGCCGCCTGTGGCGGCTTCGGCGCGATCTGCGGCTCGAGCCTCGCCACCGCGGCCACCATGTCGCAGGTGGCGATGCCGCAGATGCGCAAGTTCGGCTACTCGAACGCGCTCGGCACCGGCTGCATCGCCGCCGGCGGCACGCTCGGCATCCTGATCCCGCCTTCGACGGTGCTGGTGCTGTACGGCATCATCACCAGCACCAGCATCGGCAAGCTGTTCGCCGCCGGGATCCTGCCCGGCCTGCTCGGGGTGTTCCTGTACGCCATGGCGGTGCAGTGGACCACCTGGCGCGACCCGAAGTCCGGCCCGCCGGGCGAGCGCCTGAGCTGGAGGGAGCGCTTCGCCACGCTGCGCGGCGTCGGCGCTTTCGTGGCGCTGGCGCTGGTGCTCGGGGCGCTCACGCGGCTGCGCGTGATCCAGGCCGACGACGCGCTGGTGCTGGGGGCGTTCGGCACCATGGCGCTCGCGTTCGTCTACCGCGGCGTAATCAGCGTGATCGCCCTGTTCACGCTGGTGATGGGCGGCATCTACGGCGGCATCTTCACCCCCACCGAGGCCGCCGGCGTGGGCGCCACGGGAGCGTTCGCCTTCGCCCTGGCGCGGCGCAAGCTGAGCCTGAGGTCGCTGCTGGGCGTGCTGACCGACGCCGCGCGTACCACCTCGATGCTGTTCGTGATCCTGATCGGCGCGATGATGTTCGCCAACTACATCAACTACACCAGCATGCCGGGCGACCTGCGCGACTTCGTCAACCGGTTCGAGATCCAGCCGCTGGTGGTCATCGGCGCGATCTGCGTGGTGTACATCGTGCTCGGCTGCGTGCTGGAGAGCATCTCGATGATCCTGCTCACCGTGCCGGTGTTCTACCCGCTGGTGCAGCACCTGGGCTTCGACCTGGTGTGGTTCGGCGTGATCGTGGTAGTGGTGACCGAGATCAGCCTGATCACGCCCCCGGTCGGGATGAACGTGTTCGTGTTGCGGACGCTGCTGCCCGAGGTGCCCACCGGCACCGTGTTCCGCGGCGTGCTGCCGTTCATCGTGGCGGATTTCTTCCGCCTCTCGCTGCTGATCGTCTTCCCCGTGATCTCGCTGCTCCTGCCGCGCTACATGGGCTAGCGAATAATCGGGGTCAGAGTCGAATTAATTAATTCGACTCTGACCCCGTTTTCCTTTTCATTGCCACGTAGTACAGCACCGGGATCACGACCAGGGTGAGCACGGTCGAGACGAAGATGCCGAAGATGAGCGAGATCGCGAGGCCCTGGAAGATCGGGTCGTCGAGGATGAAGGTGGCGCCGATCATCGCCGCCAGACCCGTTAGTGCGATCGGCTTGGCGCGCGCGGCGGCCGAGTGCAGTATCGCGTCGCGCAGCGGCACGCCCTCCTCCAGCTTCTGGTTGACGAAGTCGACCAGCAGGATCGAGTTGCGCACGATGATGCCGGCGAGCGCGATCATGCCGATCATCGAGGTGGCGGTGAAGTTGGCCCCCAGCAGCGCGTGGCCGGGCATCACGCCGATCACGGTGAGCGGGATCGGCGCCATGATGATCAGCGGCGTGAGATAGGAACGGAACTGCGCCACCACCAGCAGGTAGATCAGGATCAGCCCGACCGCGTAGGCCAGGCCCATGTCGCGAAAGGTTTCGTAGGTGACCTGCCACTCGCCGTCCCACTTGATCGAATACTGGCGATAGGGGTCCGAGGGCTGGTGGATGAAGTATTCGCCCAGCACGCCGCCGTCGGGCAGCGGCTTGCCGACCACCTTGCCGCGGATCGCGAACATGCCGTACAGCGGGCTGTCGACTCGGCCGGCCTTGTCGCCGACCACGTACACCACCGGCAGCAGGTCCTTGTGGTAGATCGGTCGGTCGCGCTCGTTCTGCACCACGTTGACCAGCTCCGACAGCGGCACCAGCGTGCCCGAGGAGGTGCGCAGCGCGAGCTTGAGGAACGCGTCCAGCCGCCCCTGGCGCTCGGCCGGCAGTTCGATCCGCACCGGCACCTCGTACTTCGAATGGCCGTCGTGGATCGGCGTGACATCTTCGCCCAGCAACCCCATGCGCATGGTCTCGACCACGTCGCGCGCGCTCACGCCCAGCAGCGCGGCCTTGGCCTGGTCGACCTTGAGCACCAGGCGCGGCGCGGGATCTTCGACGCTGTCGTCGATGCTGACGATGTCGGGCGTGGCGGCGAAGGCCGCACGCACCCGCTCGGCGGTGCGGATGCGCCCGGCCCGGTCCGGCCCGTAGACCTCGGCCACGATCGGCGACAGCACCGGCGGGCCCGGCGGCACCTCGACCACCTTTACCTTGGCGTTCCAGCGCGCGGCGATCTTCTCCAGCGCCGGGCGCACCGCGGCCGCGATGTCGTGGCTTTGCCGCTTGCGCTCGCCCTTTGGCTTGAGGTTGACCTGCAGGTCGCCCTGCTCGGAGTCGCTGCGCAGGTAGTACTGGCGCACCAGGCCGTTGAAGTTGATCGGCGCGGCGAGGCCCGCGTAGGCCTCGTAATCTGTGACCTCCGGCACGCCCGCGATGTAGGCACCCATGTCGTGCAGCGCCGCGGCGGTGTCCTCGACCGGCGTTCCGGCCGGCATGTCGACCACCACCTGGAACTCGGACTTGTTGTCGAACGGCAGCATCTTCAGGATCACCAGCTTGACGCCCGCGAGCGACAGCGACAGCAGGATCAGGACGAGGATCGCGAGCCACAGCTTGAGGCGGTTCCTGGCCGAGTCGACGAACGGGCCCAGCAGGCGCGCGAAGAAGCGCTCGAGCCGGCCGCCGCTGCCTTCCTCGTGCGGCTTGCCCTTGCCGAGCAGCTTGCACGCCAGCCAGGGCGTGACGCTGAACGCGATCGCGAGCGAGATCACCATCCCCATGCTGGCGTTGATCGGGATCGGGCTCATGTAGGGGCCCATCAGGCCGCTGACGAAGGCCATCGGCAGCAGCGCCGCGATTACGGTGAAGGTGGCAAGGATGGTCGGCCCGCCGACCTCGTCCACCGCGAGCGGGATCAGCAGCGAGAGCGGCGTCTCGGGCGCCTTGGCGCGGTGGCGATGGATGTTCTCGACCACCACGATCGCGTCGTCGACCAGGATCCCGATCGAGAAGATGAGCGCGAACAGCGAGACGCGGTTGAGCGTGAAGCCCCAGGCCCAGGACGCGAACAGAGTGGACGCGAGCGTGAGCATCACCGCCAGGCCGACGATTAGCGCCTCGCGCCGGCCGAGCGTGGCGAACACCAGCACCACTACCGAGGCGGTGGCGAAGATCAGCTTTTCGATCAGCTTGAGCGCCTTCGCGTTCGCGGTCGCGCCGTAGTTGCGCGTCTCGCTCACCTGCACCTCGTCCGGGATCACGGTGCCGTGCAGCTCGGCGACCCGCTTCATCACCCGGTCGGAAACGTCGACCGCGTTCTCGCCCGGCTTCTTGGTGATCTGCAGCGTGACCGCCGCGTGCTCGCCCTGGTGCGTTCCGATCCAGACGTAATGCGAGGGCTGGTTGGGACCGTCGCGCACCTCGGCGACGTCGGACAGGTACACCGGGCGCCGCTCGGAGGTTCCGACCACCAGCTGGCGCGCGTCGGCCGCCGAGCGCAGGTAATCGCCGGTCTCGACCACGATCTCGCGGTTCTCGCGCACCAGCTTGCCGGTGGGCAGCGCGACGTTCGACAGCTGCAGCGCGTTCCTCACATCGAGCACCGATATGCCGTAGGCGTTCAACCGGTCCGGGTCGAGCAGCACCCGCACCGCGCGCCCCGGGCCGCCCAGGGTCTGCACCTCGCGCGTGCCGGGCACCCGCTTGAGCTCGATCTCGGCCGCGTGCGCCACGCGCTCGAGCTCGTAGGCGCCGATTTTCGAGTCCTTGCTCCAGAAGGTAAGGGTCACCACCGGCACGTCGTCGATGCCCTTGGGCTTGATGATCGGCGCGAGCGTGCCCAGGTTGGGCGAGACCCAGTCGCGGTTGGAGTTGATCGTGTCGTACAGGCGCACCAGCGCGTCGACGCGCGGCACGCCGACCTTGAACTGCACCGTGAGCACCGCCATGCCGGGGCGCGAGACGGAGAACACGTGCTCGACGCCGGTCATCTGCGACAGCACCTGCTCAGCCGGCGTGGCGACCAGTGACTCGACGTCCTTGGAAGAGGCCCCGGGGAACGGGATGAACACGTTCGCCATCGTGACGTTGATCTGCGGCTCCTCCTCGCGCGGGGTCACCATCACCGCGAACAGCCCGAGCAGGAACGCGACCAGCGCGATCAGCGGCGTGAGCTGCGAGTCCTGGAAGTAGGTGGCGATGCGCCCCGAGATGCCCATCGCTCAGGGTCTCTCGTTGCCGCCGTCGGCCATACCGGCCCTGACCGGATCGAGCGCCACGCGCTCTCCCGGCCGGACGCCCGCCAGCACCTCGACGTAATTCTCGTCCGAGGCCTCGCCCAGGCGCACCTGGCGCAGGCGCGCGTCGCCCTTGTCGTCGACCACGTACACGCCGGTGACTTCGCTGCGGTGAACCACCGCGCTGCGCGGCACCAGCAGCTTCAACGCGCTGCCGGTGACGAAGTGCGCCCGCGCGTACACGCCCGGGTAGACGCCGCGCACGTCCTCGGGCAGCTCGAGGCGGACGCGCGTGGTGTGGGTGCGAGGGTCGGCCGAGGGCACGATCACGATGTTCCTGACGTCGATCCACTTGCCGCTCGAGGGCACCTCGACGCGCGCCCTGGCGCCGGCCTGGATCGCGGCCACCTGCGCCTGCGGCACGGTGGCCACCACGCGCAGGCTCGAGGGGTCGAAGCCGGTCAGCAGCGGCTTGCCCGGCGTGGCCATCTCGCCCAGCTCGACGTAGCGCGCCGACACCACCCCGCTGTAAGGCGCGACGATGGTCGCGAAGCTGCGCTCGGTGGCGGCCGCCCCGGCCCCGGCGAGCAGCGCCGAGACGCGCGCCTGCGCCGCCCGGTAGTCCGATTGCGCCTTGTCGAGCGCGGCCTGGCTGATGAACTTCTGCGCCAGCAGCTGCTTGGAGCGCTCGTACTGGGCGCGCGCGTTGGCGAGCGCGGCCTGCGCCTCGCGCACCTGCGCCACGCTCGCGGCTTCGGCCTGGGTCACCGCTCGCTCGTCGATGCGCGCGATCACCTGGCCTTTCTTCACGTAGTCGCCCACGTCGAAGCGCAGGTCGACGATGCGGCCCGCGATCTGCGCCGAAACGGTCGACTGGCGCACCGCCTCGACCACGGCCTCGGCCGTATAAGTCAGGTCCATGTCGCGCATCTCGACCGGCGCGGTCTTGAGCGGCTCGGCGGCCGCGCTCGCGGCGGCGGCCAGGGACAGGGTGACAAACAGGGCGGTACGGATCATGAGATGTGTTCTCCTACCCAGCGGCGCAGCGCTCCCGCGTCCATCGCGCCCGAAGTGCGCGCGAGCTCCTTGCCCGCGCGGTACAGCACCATGGTCGGGATGGCGCGGATCCCGGCGCGCGCGGCGATGCCCTGCGCTTGTTCGGTGTTGACCTTGGCGAAGCGCACGCTCTGGCGCAGCTCGCCGGCTGCCTTCTCGAACTGCGGCGCCATGGCGCGGCAAGGGCCGCACCAGGGCGCCCAGTAGTCGACCAGCACTGGCAGCTCGGTGCGTGCGACGAAGGCGTCGAACGACGCCTCGTCGAGCGCGACCGGTGCCCCCTCGAGCAGCAGGGCGCCGCACTTGCCGCACTTGGGGCCCTCGCCCAGGCGCCCCGCCGGGACGCGGTTGGGCGTCAGGCAATGCGGGCAGGCAACCTGGACCGTATCCATGGCTTCAGGCCGCCACGACGCGCAGGCGGCGCAGGATCATTTCCAGCGGGCAAAAGCGCGTGAAGCCGCTCTGCAGCAGGTTGGCGCCGACGAAGGCGGTGAACCAGAGGAAGTTGTGGCTCACGAACAGCGGGCTGCCCGGCACGCCGAGCGCGAGCGAAACGAGCACGAAGGCGCCGGCGAAGATGCGGATCAGTCTCTCTACGGTCATGCAATTCTCCTCACAGGGTGGATGCGCCGGACGTCCCGGCAGGCCGCACTATACACTAGGGAGTATAGTATAGCAAGCCACCCCACCCCGGGCAGCCCATCATGCCGGGCGTACGGCAGCGCACTTTGCCTCAGGTCAATAAACCCCCATCGGGGCTTGAACTTATATACCGGGTAGGGTATATAGGCCCGAACGGGAGACGGCCATGGCGGTAATCCGCGACGAACGCCACAAGAGGGACCTGGTGCTGCGCCTGAAGCGCGTCGAGGGGCAGCTGCGCGGCATCCAGGGCATGATCGAAGACGGCGCCGAATGCGAGAAGGTGACCCAGCAGCTCTCCGCGGCCCGGCGCGCGCTCGACAAGGCGTTCTTCGGCGTGCTGGCGTGCGCGATCCAGGCCGCACCCGAAAAAGGCGCGGCCGCCAAGCCCGGCAGCGAGGAGCGTGTGCAGCAGGCCGCCGCGCTGCTGGCCAAGTTCGGCTGACTAGATGAAGTCCTTCATTGCGGCGGGCATGCGTGCGCCTCGCCCGCGGCGACCGATCGCGTCGTCGCGGCGATACTCGCCGCAAGCGTGCGCAAGGCCTGCTGATAGCCTTGCACCAGCGCGTCGTAGCCGGCCCCCACGGATTGCCGGATAACGCTGCGGCAGGTCGCGCTTTCGCCGCCCTCCAGGCCATGCACCGCCCACGACGCGTCGAGCAGCGCATAGCTGCCCGGAACCGAGTCGAATCGGCGCAGATCCAGCTTGATGCGCAGGCGCGGCATCCCGCCCTCGGGCAAGCCGCTCGCGTCGCGGGCGTTCAGCTCGCGCGACAGATCGGCCGACAGTGCGGCACGCACCTCGTCCGCCAGCGGTGCGGCCCAGCGCTCGCCGTCAAGCACCAGCATCCCCTGCGCGCCCCGGCGAACCAGCAATTGCGGCCGATCGACCTCGGCCGGCACGCCGACCGGCAGCAACTCGAACTCGAACGACGCCGGCGGCCCGCCGAGCGGCGCCTCGGCAACCGGTGCGACCAGCGTGTAGTAATTCAGAGGTGGCGCCGAGCCGCAGCCGGCCAGCACAAGCGCGAGCGCGAGCGCCGCGACAACCTTGTAACGCGCGCAGATCATGGTCGAGTCCCTTGTTGCGGCGGCGCCTGGTCCGGCTGCCGGCCTCGTATCAGCGCTTCCGGGTGCGCGCCGATGTAGTCGGTGAGCGCCCGCAGCGAGCGCGCCGTGCGCCGCAACTGCTCCAGCGTCGCGGCAAGATTCTGCTGCAGCGGCGAATCGGCCGACAACGCCCGATCGGCGCCGCGCAGCGTGCGCTGCGCGCGCTCCAGAGTGCTGTTGAACTGCGGCAGCGTCTTGCCGTTGAGTTGCTCCATCGCGCTGTTGAGCTGCGGCAGCGTCTTGCCGTTGAGCTGCTCCAGCGCGCCGTTCAACTGCGGCAGCGACTTGCCGTTGACCTGCTTGAGCGTCTGGTCCAGCTCGGCCAGAGCCCGGTCGAGGTTTGTGCCGATGCGATCGAACGGAATCTTCCTTAACTTGCCCATCACGTCGGCCAACTGCTCCTGCAGCTTGTCCAGGCTGCCCGGCGCGGTGGGGATCTCCAGCGGCTTCGCCGCGACGTCGAAGCTCACCTGCGGCGCGTTGGGCACAAAATCGAGCGCGATGTAGATCTGTCCCGTAATCAGATTGCCGACGCGCGCCTGCGCCCGCAGGCCGCGTTCGACCAGCACGCCGAGCACCGAAGCCGCGCCGGCATGCTCCTTCCCGGCAATGGCCGCGTCGGCAAGTTCCCGGTATGCATGGCCGAGGCGTAGCGCATAGATCACCGCGCCGACCTCGAGCCGGAAGCGCCGCTCCTTGGCGTCGTACTCGAGGTTCAGCGAAACGACTTTGCCGATGTCGATGCCGAGGAACTCCACCGGCGCGCCCACCTCCAAACCGCGCAGCGGCTGGTCGAATCGCATGCGGATGTAGCGCGGCGGCCCGTCCGGCGGCGCGAGTGCGGTGGCCTCGTCCGCGAACAACGTAAATCTCGCGTTTCCCGGCGCCGGCCTGGCGTCGTGCGGCCCCGGCGGATCCTCGAACGCCACGCCGCCGGCCAGCACCGTGGCGAGCGACTGGCTGTTGATCTTGAGGCCCGCGGCGCCAAGCGACACGTCCACGCCGCTTGCGTTCCAGAAGCGCGTCGAGCGTGTGACGAACTTGTCGTTGGGCCCGCTCACGAAGATCCGCAGCGTGACGCCGTTGCCGTCCGGGTCGAGTTGGTAGGATGCCACCTGCCCCACCGGGATGCGGCGATAGTACACGGGCGATCCGATGTCCAGCGAGCCAAGATCCTGGCTATGCAGCGTGAAGCTCTTGCCGGGCGCGTCGTGCAGCACGGCCGGCGGCGTCTCCAGGCCATCGAACTCATCCTTGGTCACCTTCGAGCGGCCGACGTCGGCGCCGATGAACGCGCCGGAAAACAGCGTATCCACGCCCGACACCCCGCCCAGGCCGATCCGCGGCCGCACCACCCAGTAACGGGCATCCGCGGTGGCGAAGCCCTCGGCGGTCTTGTCCAGCGCCACCTTCACCAGCACGTGACCGTGGTCCCGACTGAGCACGATGCCGGTAACCTTGCCGATCACCACGCTCTTGTACTTTACCGGCGTCTTGCCGGCCGCCAGGCCATCGGCGCTGAGAAAACTGATGGTGATGGTGGGTCCAACCTGAAGCCAGTGGCCGACCACCAGCACCAGCCCGACCAGCGCCGCAAGCGCCGGCACCAGCCAGATCAGCGCCGCTTTGCCGCGCCGCTGCGTCACCACCGGCTCGGGCAGGTCATCCGTGCGCAACGGTTCTTGTGCCTCAGCCATCGGCCTGCTTTGCGTCCCAGATCAAGCGTGGATCGAAGCTCATGGAAGCCAACATGGTAAGCACTACCGTAAAGGCAAAATACATCACGCCGCGCAGCGGCTCCACCAGCCCGAAGACGCCGAACTGGACCAGCGCCGCCAGCAGCGCCACCACGAACACGTCGAGCATCGACCAGTAGCCGATGAATTCGATCACCCGAAACAGCAACGCGCGCTGCGACCTCGCCCAGCTGCTGCTGCGCTGCGAGCTGACCAGCAGCATGCCCAGCACCAGGAATTTCGTCGTCGGCACCACGATACTCGCAGTGAAAACGATGAATGCCACCCCCTGCGACCCGTTGCGCCACAGCTCCGCCACTCCGCCGAGGATCGTATTGTCGTCCACCTCGCCCAGACTCGCGGTGCGCATGATCGGCAGCACGTTGGCCGGGATATACAGGATGAAGGCCGCAATCAGCAATGCCCAGCTCCTTGCCACGCTGTGCGTCTCGCCCTGGTGCAGCGATGAGCCGCAGCGTGGACAGGCCGCGTCGCGGCGCGGAACGTCCCGGCACACCAGGCCACACACGCGGCAGCCGGCCAGGCCCAGTTCGTGCGCACGCGGCAGTGTGCTCATGCGGGCGACTCGGCCAGATCCCAAAGGGAGCGCAGATCGACCCCCGCGAACACGGTGACCAGCAGCATCAGGGCGGCGTAGGCGAAGACGCCGGCGTTCGGCGTCACGTCGAAGTACAGGCCCACCTTGACGCTTGCCACCAGAACGCCGAGCACGAACACCTCGCTCATGGTCCACGGATCGAGATAATGCAGCGCCAGCATCGCGCGCCGGAAGCCGGGAGCGCGCCGGCCGCGCCGGGCGAACCAGAGCAGCCAGCCGAGCAACACGAGCTGCAATAGCGGAGAGAAGACCAGCGTGGCTGCCACCAGCATCGCCACCAGCGGGAAACCGGCGTGCCACATCGCGACGATGGTGCCCCACAGGGTCGCCGAGACCTGCTGGCCGTTGAGCCCCAGCGTGACGATGGGCCACATGTTGGCCTGCACGAAGACAACGATCGCGGCCAGCGCCAGTGCCAGCAGCGCATCCTCGTTCAACCGCTGATGCCGTTCGAGCTCTGCGTTGCAGCGCCGGCAGCGCGCCACTTCGCCGCGGGCAAGCACACGCCGTCGGTAGACCGTGTCGCAGTGATGGCAGACCAGCAAAGGCGGCATACCCGTTCCTCGTCTCTCTTGCCGTGTCCGGCGTGGGCGCTTAAAATTCGCCCTCCCCACGCGGGGCGGTTAACTCAGCGGTAGAGTGCCACCTTCACACGGTGGAAGTCACTGGTTCGATCCCAGTACCGCCCACCAAGTTATCGACCGGCCGGCCCGAATATTGCTCCTTCCGGGTCGTATGCCGCCGTTCTCGAGCACCGTCCGCACCGCCAGCGAAGGCGCCGAACACATCCTGCGCCGGGTCTGCACGCACGCCTTCGGCTACCGGCTGGAGGCCGGCATCGCCGGCTGGACCCTGCGCGTCGAGCGTGCGACCGATGAAGGCTGGCGGGCCTACGAACTCGCGGTGGACCCGACCGAGCTGAGCGGCAGCCTGCGCGACGCGGCCGTGCGCGAGCGGCTATCGAGGGCCTGGGCCCTGCAATTGGGCGTCGCCTGATCCCGCTGCACCGGGTTGGTGCGCGACGGGCGCAAGCCCGATTCAGGACCGGGAATAGGCGGGCATGGCATCCTGTTGGCCTGGAAGCGGGGCATGGTGCTCCGCATGCCAACTGCCGAGGAAACCATGAATCGAAAACCCAAGCACCTGGCCATGGGCCTGATCATCGCCGCTGCAGGCGCGACTACGATCGCCATGGCCGCGATGAAGCCGGAGGATGCGATCCACGCGCGCCAGTCGATCATGCGCGTCATGGGCCTGACATTCGGCCCCATGGCCCACATGGCCCAGGGCAAGATCCCGTTCGACAAGAAGGCGTTCACCGCCGACGCACTGCGGCTGGAGGCGGTCTGGCAGATGGACCCGGCGAAGTACTTCTTCCCCGGCACCGGCAAAGCGATTCCCGGCTCGAAGATCGCCGAATACACGAAAGCCAAGTCGGAAATCTGGTCCGAGCCGGACAAGTTCAAGAAGGCGGCGGAGCATGCCGGCGAGGCGATCGGCAAGCTCGCGCAGGCCGCGCGCTCGGGCGACGAAAGCGCGATGAAGTCGGCCGCCGGCGACGTCGGCAAGGCCTGCAAGGCCTGCCACGACGACTTCCACGCCAAGTAACCTAGACGTTCAGAATCGCGACCAGCGCCGCCGCGGCCAGCGCGGCGAGCGCTAGCGCGCGCAGCGCCCCCGGGAAGCGCAGCGCGCCGAGTGGCTGCGCCGGCATCTGCTTGACCCCGGTGAGCATCGGCCGGAGCAGGTTCTCGCGCTTGTACCAGAGGTAGTACAGCACCGCCGCGACGTGCAGCCCGATCAGCGCCAGCAGCACCACGGCGTTGGCCTGGTGCACCGCGCTGATCGTATCGGAAGTCGCCTTGCTGACCTTGTCGTAGAGCGGCCCCTCGGTCGCGATGTCGTCGTTGGCGAACAGTCCGGTGCCGGCCTGCAGGGTCGCCGAGGCGAGAAGCGCCAGCACCATCCAGCCGCCGATCGGGTTGTGGCCCGCGCTGTGCGAGGGCGCGCGCGCCAGCAGCCCGCGCGCGTAGCCGAGCGCCGCGCGCGGCCCGCGCACGAAGTGCGCGAAGCGCGCCGTGGTGCTGCCGGCGAAGCCCCACAGCAGGCGGAAGATCAGCAGCCCCAGGATCGCGCAACCCGACCACACGTGCCAGCGCATGAGGTTGCCGCCCAGGTAGCCGGTGCTCGCCGAGACCGCGACCAGCGCCACCAGCAGCCAGTGGAACAACCTGACCGGCGCGTCCCACACCTTGATCGTCACGCTCGCGTCCTGCCGCCCCATGCACTGCTCCGAGTGGTTCGCACCCGCCCTATGGTATTTCAAACCAGGAACGACCTAGTTGAATTCATAGCGCAGGTTCAGCGCGGCGAGCTCGTGCGTGTGAGGTCGTCGCCCGGCGCCCCGCCTGTCGCCCCGGACAGCTTGGTCTGGCCTCGCGCGCCGGCGCCGGATAAACTCCCGCCCCATTCCACGACGCGGAGGTGATCCATGGCGAGCAGGCCCCGGTTGTTCACGCCCATTGCGCTGCGCGGCGTGACGCTCAAGAACCGCGTCGTGATCTCGCCCATGTGCCAGTACTCGGCCGTCGACGGCCACGCCAGCGACTGGCACCTGGTGCACCTGGGCCGCTTCGCGCTCGGCGGCGCGGCAATGGTGTTCACCGAGGCGACCGCGGTTGAGGCGCGCGGGCGCATCACCCACGGCGACCTCGGCCTGTGGTCGGACGAGCAGGTGCCGGGCCTGCGGCGGATCGCGACGTTCCTGCGCGAGCACGGCTCGGTGCCCGCGATCCAGCTCGCGCACGCCGGGCGCAAGGCGAGCATGCAGCGTCCCTGGCACGGCAACGGCCCGCTCGACGAGCACGACCGCGCGCGCGGCGACCTGCCGTGGCAGATCGTCGCGCCGAGCGCGCTGCCGCTGGACGAGGGCTGGCTCACGCCGCACGAACTGAGCGTGGCCGAGATCGGCGCGCTGCAGCAGTCCTGGCGCGCCGCCGCGTTGCGCGCGCTCGAGGCCGGATTCGAGGCGCTCGAGCTGCACTCTGCGCACGGCTACCTCGGGCACGAGTTTCTTTCGCCGCTGTCGAATCGACGCAGCGACGGTTACGGTGGCGACCTCGCCGGGCGCATGCGCTTCACCCTCGAGCTGGCCGAGACGGTACGCGC
>Ga0315540_10000507_pt1 | contig 22211 bp, 20 predicted proteins | sample SalMarSW160110MG_FD_203677 | JGI IMG/M metagenome (GOLD analysis project Ga0315540, IMG submission 203677) | Salt marsh sediment microbial communities from the Plum Island Ecosystem LTER, Massachusetts, United States - Salt Marsh Sediment SW1601-10 ...
CGTCTGGGCAACGCGGTGTTCGCGCCCGGATACTATGCCTATGTCGGCAGCGCCTTCGGCCCCGGGGGAGTACGCTCGCGCCTGGGGCGTCACTTGCTGGGCGGCGATGCGCTGCGCTGGCATATCGATTATTTGCGCCAGGCATGTCACGTGCACAGCGCCTGGGTCAGTCACGATGCGCGCCGCCTGGAGCACGCCTGGGCCGACGCACTGCTCGCACTGCCCGGGGCACGGCCGCCGCTGGCTGGCTTCGGCGCTTCGGACTGTCACTGTGACGCGCACCTTGCTGGGTTTGCGCGGCGTCCCTCGCTGGCGGCGTTCCGGCAACGCCTGGAAACGCCCCGACCGGTGATAGAGGAGCTTCGCGACCCTGGCGCGTGAGCCCGGGGCGCGCGACGCCGTCAGGCTGACAGCGGCAGTCCGCCCCGGTTCATTTCACGACCATGGGTTTCACCGGGCGTTTTTCCAGTGTCCATTCGTGCATCGAAACGTCGTAGAGCCTGACTTTGCTCCCGACTTTTGCGCCAGGTCAAAAATGCCGGCCATGTGGGGTACTAGATCTCGTGCGGACGCCGATGCCTCTGCCCGATTTGTGAATAATTTCCTTAATATTCCTCCCGCTTGTGCCGCTAACGCCCCTAATTCGGTCGATTTCAGCCGAGAATTGGCCCGGATAACCTATAATGGCGATAACCCTGTTGGGTGTGCTCGATTAAGGAGACACAGATCATGCGCATTTTTTCCAAAAGACTGGCCAGTTACGTGATGGCAGCCATGTTTGCAGCGACTTCGCTGACGCTGCCGGTTGTCGCGAGCGCCAATTCCAATTCCTATGACTATATGGCGGAAAGCACCGAGCCGACCGGCGGCGAGATGATGGCGGATGCATTCCTGCTGCGGCCCTTCATGCTGGTCAGTACGGTCGTGACCACGGTAACCTTTGTTGTCATGCTGCCGTTCAGCCTCCTGGGAGGCAATGTCGGCGAATCGGCCGAGAAGCTGGTCGTGGAGCCCGCCAAGTATACTTTCACCCGCCCGCTGGGTGACCTGTAAACGGCAGACTTGACGACCAACGTAAAAAACGGGGCCACTGGGCCCCGTTTTTTATTGCCCGGGCACGACCTGGCCGAACAACCAGAAATAGCCGCTGTTGTAGAACACGTGCAGAAAGACGGGCGCGCCCAGCGTGCCGCTGCGGTCCTTGAAGAAGCCAAACAACAGCGACGGCACAAACACCGCGGCCGCCCACAGCGGTGGGTGATTGATGAAATGCAGGGCTGTGAACAGCACGCTGGTGAGAATATTCGCGTGCGTCAACGGACCCAGGCGCCAGGGTTTCGCGTGACGATGCGCCAGGTCCTGTAGCAGGCCGCGGAACACCAGTTCTTCGGCAACCGGGTAGAACAGCGCCGGATAGAGAAACAGCAGCGGTGCATGCAATGGCCAGTCGAGCGCTGTCTGCGGCCGCGTCACGATGTAAAGCCCCAGCCAGTAGACGAGCGCGGCGCCAACGGCCGCATAGAACAGGGTGTCTCGCCAGAAACGCGGTTGCAGTGTGTTCATCCCCGCATCCTACGTCAATCAGCCGCCCGATACATCGTCAGGCTCTGGTAGTACAATTGCCGGTTCCTATTCGAGTTGTCAGAGGAGTTCAGCGATGTATGGGTTCAGTGTGCAAATGAGCTGCGGTTTTGACGAGGCCGTCGACAAGGTCACCGACGCGCTCAAGACTGAAGGATTCGGTGTCCTGACGGAGATCGACGTCAAGGCGACGTTGAAGAAAAAGATCGATGTGGACCGCAAGCCCTACAAGATTCTCGGCGCCTGCAATCCGGGGCTGGCCAACCAGGCGCTTAACGCCGATCCGGACATCGGCCTGCTGCTGCCGTGTAACGTGGTCGTACGCGAAGAGGATGATGGCGCCGTTACCGTTGCATTCATGGATCCCGCTGCGGTACTGGGCCTGGTCGACAAGAGCGGCGTTGCCGAGCTGGCCGGCGAGGTGCGGGGCAAACTGGAGAAAGTCCGCGATCAGTTGTGCGGCTGAAATCGGCCGCCTAGGCGGCCCGGCGGTTTGGCAGGATGGCGGCGCGCGCCTCCTCGAACTGCGCATCGGCTTCGGCAACCACCGGTTCCATGATCTCCACCGACAGCCCCGTGAGTTCCCAGGCGCCAGGTTCGAGCGCCGACGCCCGTCGGGTGGCGCTGGCGGTGCTGTGGGCCATGCCGGTAATAACGTCGGCGAGGTGGATGGTGGCCGTTTCCAGGCGGTAGCGCTCTGCCGTTGACGGTTGGTGGTGGTGCCGTGCAATCGCTACAAAGCTGTCGGGCAGGTTCCAGGCGCGCATCAGTTCGGCGCCGACTTCGCCGTGGTCAAAGCCAAAAACCTCGCGTTCCGCGAGGTGCAGCGACAAGGGTTCCCGGGTGGCCTTTTCCAGCGCCTCGCGCGACAGATCCGGCTGCTGGCGGTACATCACCAGCGCGCCGATATCGTGCAGCAGGCCCATGACAAAACAGCGCTCGGTATTCGGCGCACGCAGGAAGCGGGCGAGCACCCGTGCGACGACTCCGGTATACAGGCTGTGTTCCCAGAACCTCTCCATATCGACAAGTTGATTGGGCAGTCTGGAGAATACCTGTACGGCGCTCGAGCCGAGGATCAGATCCGTCAGTTCCAGTGTGCCGACAATGGTAATCGCGCGCGATATGGTTTCGATACGGGAGGGAAAGCCGTAAAACGCGCTGTTGACTATACGCAGCAGCCGGGCTGTCAGCGCCGGATCTTCGGCGATGATTTCGCCGATTTCGGAGGCCGAGGTATTGGGGTGATTCAGTAGTTCCATTGCACGCATGACGACCCCGGGCAGTGAAGCCAGCTCAAGGGTATCGTTAACGAGGTCTCTGGCTGTCAGCGTCATTGCTTACCCTCGGGACGACGTTCTCCAACCCGGCCTCGTGCGAGCCCCAGGTGATATGCGCTGACCGGTGAGCGGGCACAGGGGGAGCGTCGTCCATCGATTCCCGCGAAAACCCCGCACGCCGCAGCATGGATTTTTACCTGGTCGATTTCTCTATCCACAATGCCATCCTGGCAATCCAGTTAACCGTACAAGAAACAAATGCATAAGCCGAAAACCACGGGACACCTGCGGCGCTCCGGCGGTTCAGTCACTAACGGGGCGCGGGAGATATGGCGCCCGTATCTGAATTTAATGGTACTCATTGGGATCTAATATCACAATAACAAATACTGATGAGCGGTTGATTTACAGTGCTGGTCGGGTCTGCGAGAATGCGCCCCAATAGTTTTTTAGTTGTGAGTTGCGTGGAGATTGAATGATGAAAAAATTTATAGTTGCTACCCTGTCCAGTCTTTTGCTGGCAGGTGCCACGGTTAGTTCCGCTGCCGGTGATGCGGCTGCCGGTAAGGCGAAAGCTGCCGTGTGCGCCGGTTGTCATGGTGCCAACGGTATCAGCATGGCGCCTATCTACCCGAACCTGGCCGGTCAGAAGGAAGCCTACCTGGCCGCCCAGTTGAAAGCGTTCCGCGATGGCAGCCGTGCCAACGCGATTATGGCGCCGATGGCCAAGCCCCTGAGTGACGCTGACATTGACAACCTGGCAGCCTATTTTTCCAGTCTCAAGTAACGCTGGACTGGTGCGCTGACATCAAGCCCGGCCGCGTGCCGGGCTTTTTTTTGTCTCAATCTTTCTGCAGACGATGGTTGACCAGCAGAGCGAGGGTCAACAGCACGAGCGCGCCGGCCTGGTGGGTGGCCGCCAGCGCGACAGGCACGTGCAGCAGCAGCGTGCTGATACCGAGGGTCACCTGAATCGCCGCCATCAGCATCAGCAGGTGAATGGCAACACGCGCCGAAGGTGTTGGTCGCAGGCGCAGCGCCGTCAGCCAGAACAGCAGGATCGAGCTGAACGTCAGGGTTGCCAGCACGCGATGATCGAACTGTACCGTGGCGATGTTTTCGAACAGATTTCGCCAGCCGGGCTGGAGCATCCAGCCCGCGGGTGGCAGCCACTGGTCGCCCATTTTAGGAAATGTGTTGTAGGCGTGACCGGCTTTGAGGCCGGCCACGAAACCGCCGGAGACAATGGTCACTGCGGCAAGTCCCAGCAAAAACTTCGCTGCTGTTTTCAGGCCGGCGGGGTTTACGGAAGGTTGCCGCTGCTTGAACAGCAGGTCGTAGAGTATCCACAGCAGGTAGGCATAAATCAGTAACGCCAGACTCAGGTGGGCGGTAAGCCGGTACTGGCTGACATGCGGGTTGTCGATCAGACCGCTCTTGACCATGTACCAGCCGAGAAGTCCCTGCAGACCGCCCAATACAAACGCGAAGCCGAGCCGCGGAACAAGTGACGCCGCCAGCTTGCGCCGGAACATGAAATACAGGAAGGGTATCAAAAAGACAGCGCCAATGGACCGACCGAGAATGCGGTGGCTGAACTCGAACCAGTAAATGGATTTGAATCCGCCCAGGTCCATACCGATATTGATCTTGCGATATTCGGGTGACTGCTGGTACTTGGCGAACACCTCCTCCCAGGCTTGCTGGTCAAGCGGCGGCACCACACCGAAGATCGGATCCCACTCGACCATGGACAGGCCTGAACCGGTCAGTCGGGTGACGCCGCCCAGAATCACCATGGCGAATATCATGGCGCAGCACAGCAGCAGCCAGGCAGCCACCTGGCGGCGGGTGGAGTCATCCATCTGGGCGGGGTATCTGGTCACGGGGCCTGCTGTATAGGCTCAAACCGTGGCATTGTAACGTATGCGTCTGTGCTATGCTGCCCGAGGTTTCTTATACGCTGTTAAAATCGACTTCGCCGCGGGAGGCATCGGCATTTTGGTGGTACGCAATCTGTTGTTACTGATGGTGGCTATCGCCGGTTTGTGGCTGGCCGCCGATAGGCTGCTGCGCGAACCGCAATCGGTCATTCAGTCGGCAGCTGTTGCGCCGGGTTCCTCGCCCCCGGTTGTGCCGCTGGAGCAACCGGCGTTGAAGAACGTGGGCGATATCAGCGTGCACAGCGTCGAAGAACTGGAACTACTGTTCAGCCGGGTCGAGCAGTTGCTCGAACGACCACGCCGGGCGGGTGAAGAGCCGCTCGTATCCCTGGTACTGCACGGTCCCGAAGTCGAATTTTTCGCCTTGAGAAACTACTCCAGGTACAAAAGCGTGGTCGATCGGGCCGCCAAACTGGCGGCGCTGGGTGCTGTGGATATCAGCATCTGCCGGGCCCAGATGAGCAATTACGGTATAGCCCCCGAACAGGTGCCCTCGTTTCTTCGTCAGGTGCCCTTCGGTCCCGACGAGGTGGATCGCCTGGTGGATCAGGGTTTCGTATACATGTAGAAGTATCGGGCGTGCGCTTTCCCGCTTGTGATGGCCCGGGTTTACAGCAGCTCGGCGCGCTCGACCTGCCCATAGCGGTCGAGGACCAGCCGCAGGCGCCCCTGACAGGAAATGCGCCGATGAACGCCGTCCACGCCTTCCAGGATGACTTCCTCGAACTGAACGAACGCGATCACGTGCTGATCGTTGCGCTCGATAATCTCATAGTCCAGCGTCTGGTCGTCTATCCAGCCGTTCTGGGAGCAGAAGGCGGTGAGTTCGCGGCACGACATCAGGTAGCGCGCGATATTCTGCATCATGGGCTGCATGGGTACCGCAAGTGCGACGGCGGGTCGTCGCCAGTGAGCAGCGCCGGTTCCGCGGGCAGCCCCGACAGACAGGTTTGCCGGGAGTCTTTGGTCTCAGAATAGATTTGCATGTCGGCAGTGGGGTCAAGCGTGGTCACTATCATCTGTCCTTCTCCGTGCGGGCACCACGACGGAGCCTCAGCCGCGGGTACCGGTGACCTGGACACAAGTATAGATCCACCTGGCTCGACCGCAAGTCGGTCCGCTGCGGGCAGGTTAATGACCGGATGGTGGGAAGGGTTAAGTGACGAACGTGGCTTACACGAACAGGGTCAGTACACCGGTGTACCCGTAGAGTCGCTGGTTGAAAATTTCACCGTTGGCGAAGAACCCGACCAGCGGGAAATCGCCGAGTGTGGCGTGGATCATTTTCACCTCCGCGGAGTCGTCCCCGAACAGCGCCTCGCCGCGGCCCAGGCAGGAAAAATACAGGCCGCCCCGGGGTGTTGCGCCGCGAATGCGCAGTTTCAGTTCGTCTAGCATGCGCTGCATGTCTTCCCAGGCGGTTTTCCCGTCGCGGCGGCAGAACTGGATTTTCTGTCCCGGGTGCGCCATGTCGCCGATGGCGATGCGCTTGCCCTCGACGTCGATGCCGACAAGGTTGCGCACCAGGTAATCGCCGGTATCCGAGCCTGCGATGGGCAAGCCGACGAATATGTAACCCGCAGCGCGGTTGAGGTCGCGGGCGAGAATTTCGCCGATATCTTCATTGAAGACGTCCAGGGCCGGGCGCTGGTCGATGTAGTTGATAATGTTGCTGTCGCAGTCGGTGATCACGTGCTTGTCCGCGATCGGGCTGCAGCCCTGGCTGAGTGCGGTAGCGATCGTGATGGCGTTGTTGAAGATCACGCCCGACAAGCCGCCTTCGAGCAGCTCGTCGGCGATCTGCGGATGAGCGCCGTGCGAGGAACTCAGACCACCGACCAGGTAGCCCCCCGGCAGTTCGGCGTGCAGCTGTTTGAGGAGCTCCGGCAGCATGCCGTTGCCCGGGTCTCCGTGCAGCACGGCCACATGCGCCTGCGAGTCGTGCAACCAGCCTTCCCAGGTTGCGGGCAGGTGGTCCGCCGCCCGGCCATAGAAGGACAGCAGCTGGAAGCTGTCCTCGGGGAAACAACCGATCATGACGGCCATGGCGGCCGACTGGTGATACTCCCGGTTGGTGGCGCAGATGCCGATCCCCACGGTACCTGTCCAGTGAACGACGCCGGTGGCCTCACGCAGCCGCTCGAGTATCGGCTGTAACACATCGGCGTAGGCGTCGCTGACGTAGACAAAACCCAGGTTGGCCGCCGGCGGAACCGTGCCCAGCTGCTGCAGGCAGGACGTGAGTGCGTCCTGCCAGTCGGCGGCCTCGGCATGGCCCAGCAAAAAGGCGTTGCTATCATTCATGCGGATTCACCGGAATGCAAAAGGGGGCGGCCAGCAACAGGCTGAGCGCCCCCGATGCGGTGTGCAACGAGACGGCTGTGATCAGGCGGTTTTCCGAGCGTCCATAATGCGCTCGATGATGGGCGCCAGGATAATCTCCATGGCGAAGCCCATTTTACCCCCGGGCACGACCAGCGAATTGCGCCGCGACATGGAAGACCCGTCGAGCATGCTCAGCAGATAGGGGAAATCGACGTCCAGTTTCTTCGGATCGCGGAAGCGAATCACCACGAAACTTTCGTCCGGCGTGGGAATGTCGCGGGCGATGAACGGGTTCGATGTATCGACTGTGGGCACACGCTGAAAGTTGATGTCGGTGCGCGAGAACTGTGGCGTGATGTAGTGCACATAGTCGTGCATGCGGCGCAATATGGTGTCGGTGACCGCTTCGGCCGAATAGCCCCGCTGGGCGCAGTCGCGGTGAATCTTCTGTATCCATTCGAGGTTGACGATCGGCACCACACCGATGAGCAGGTCGACGTACTGTGCCACGTTGGTCGTGCCGTCGACGGCACCGCCGTGCAGACCTTCGTAGAACAGCAGGTCGGTGCCCGGCGGAATAGTCTCCCACGGCGTGAACTCGCCCGGCTTCTGGCCGAAGGGTTCGGCTTCCTCCTCACTGTGCAGGTAGTAACGGCGCTCGCAGGTGCCGGTTTCGGCATAGGTCTGGAACGTTTCCGCAAGCTTGTCGAACAGGTTGGCCTCGGGGCCGAAATGACTGAAATTGGTACGACCCTCTTCCTCGGCCTTGGCCATGGCCTGTTTCATGGCGGCACGGTCGTAGCGGTGGTAACTGTCGCCCTCGATGACGGCCGGGTTGATGCCTTCGATGCGGAAAATATGCTCAAAAGCCACCTTGACGGTCGTGGTGCCCGCGCCGGAGGACCCGGTTACGGCGATCACTGGGTTTTTCTGGGACATGCCAATCTCCTCAAAACTCTGACTGAAAGTTGCCCGGTGCCACGGCGGGACAGTACCTGGCGTGGCGCCTGAATTCGCTGATTTGGGTCGCGCAAATGGCGGTAAATGCGGCGACAGCCGGCTGGCGGCCAGAACGGCGTATTGAACCACTTTTGGCCAGTGGTCGACAACTTGGATATAAAATACTGTTATTCATTACAATTATCCAGGTCGCCCCGATCCGCAGCCGGGTGTTCGACGCCGTTGCGCCGGTACAGCAGGTCCCACACGCCGTGGCCCAGCCGCTGGCCGCGTTGCTCGAAGCGGGTCACCGGTCGGTACGCGGGGCGTGCCGCGTACCGACCGGGGCCCGCGGTATTGCCAAACGCCGCGCTCGCCTCCATGACCTCCAGCATGTGCTCTGCGTAAGCCTGCCAGTCGGTGGCCATGTGCAGCAGGCCGCCACCGCGAAGTTTGCGGGCCAGCAGGCTGACGAAAGCCGGCTGCACAATGCGGCGCTTGTGGTGCCTGGTTTTCGGCCATGGATCGGGGAAGAACAACAGGATCCGATCCAGGCTGTGATCGTCGACACAGCGGTTCAGTATTTCCACCGCGTCGTCACAGAAAATGCGCACGTTGCCCAAGCGGTGTTCGGCAATGGTTTTCAACAGCCGGCCGACGCCGGGGCGGTGAACCTCGATGCCGATGAAATCGCCGTCAGGTTCCGCGCCGGCCATGGCCGCGAGGTTGGCGCCGTTGCCGAAACCGATTTCCAGCGTGAGCGGCGCCCGGCGACCGAAGGTGGCAGGCACATCCAGCCTTTCCTGCACCGACAGGCCGTAGCGCGGCCACAGTTCGTCGAGGGCCTTTTGCTGGCCGGGGGTCAGCCGGCCTTCGCGGCGGACAAAGGAGCGGATGCGCCTGTGGTGAGGCTCTGTGTTATGTTTGCCGTCGGACATTGGTGCGTTCCTGAAAAACGGGATTATACGGACTTGCTGGAAAACTACCTGAACAGAGCCCTGGTCTGGGTGGAGGGGCTGGACTTCGTCTCGCTCGGCTGGGAGACGGCCGTTCTGGCGCTGGCGTTTGTCGGCGCCGCCTTCGTGCACCGGACGCTGGGCCGTTTTCTCATAGAGAGCACCTTGGCTACCGCCAGCCACGATTTCCGGCGCATCACGCTGCACAGCCTGCAGCGCATTGTGTTCCCGCTGAGTATGTTGCTGGGCACGGTTGTCGGCAAGGCCATACTGCTGCAGTTCGGGCAGCGCATACTGCTGCTGAAACTCGCCGTGCCGCTGCTGCTGTCGCTGGCCGGCATCCGGCTCACGGTATACGTGCTGCGCAAAACCTTCCGTTCCCGGCCGGTGATCAAGGCCTGGGAAAACGTCATCAGTACGGCAATCTGGGTGCTGGTGGCGCTGCACCTGGTCGGCTGGCTGCCGCAGGTGACAAAAACCCTGGATGCTGTGGGTTATACCTTCGGTTCGGTCCGCATTTCGCTGTTCACGGTGTTGCAGCTGATAGTTGTGGTCGGCGTTTTGATGCTGCTGGCGGCCTGGCTGGCCAGGGCCGTGGAGCAGGGACTGTCGCGCTCGACCCACCTTAGTCCAGGCCTCAAGGTCGGGCTGGGCAAGACCTTCAAATTCGGGTTGTACACCCTGGCGGGCCTGTTGGCGCTCAACGCTGTCGGCATCGATCTGGGTGCGCTTACCGTGTTTGGCGGCGCACTGGGTGTGGGTATCGGCTTTGGCTTGCAACGCATCGCCAGCAATTTTATCAGCGGCTTTATCCTGGTGTTCGACGGCTCCATCCGACCCGGCGATGTCATCAGCATCAATGACAAGTTCGGCTGGGTGCAGGAGCTGCGCGCGCGTTACATCGTCGTGCGTGACCGTGACGGCGTGGAGACGCTGATTCCCAACGAAAACCTGATTACCACCGAAGTCATCAACTGGAGCTACAGTGATCCGCGGGTGCGGCTGAAACTGCCGGTGCAGATCAGCTACGCGGACGACCCCGAGCAGGCGATGCAGATTCTCATCGATGCGTCAGCGGCGTCCGGGCGTGTGCTGAAGGACCCTGCGCCCGCGGCCCGCCTGATGGGGTTCGGCGAACACGGTATCGACCTGGAGTTGCGGGTGTGGATCTACGACCCCCAGGAAGGCGTGGCCAACGTGCGCTCGGACATCAACCTCAACATCTGGAAACGCTTCGGGGAAGCCGGTATCACCATCCCGTTCCCGCAGCACGATCTCTACGTGAAGGAGCTGCCGGCGAGCTGAGCCGCGCGTTGTGGCCTAAAAGAACATCCCGTCGAGCGGCGATGACGCGCTGGCGAAACGCTTCCGGGGAATGCGGCCCGCCAGGTAGGATTCGCGCCCCGCCTCGATGGCTTTCTTCATGGCCGAGGCCATCAGTACCGGTTCTCTCGCGCCGGCGATCGCCGTATTCATCAGGACCCCGTCACAACCCAGTTCCATGGCGATGGCGGCGTCCGAGGCGCAGCCGACCCCGGCGTCCACCAGGATGGGCACTCCGGCGTTCTCCACGATGGTGACAATGTTGTAGGGGTTGCGGATGCCCAGGCCCGAGCCGATCGGGGCTGCCAGCGGCATGACGGCGACACAGCCCATGTCCTCCAGGCGCCTGGCGATGATCGGGTCGTCGTTGGTGTAGACCATGACCCGGAAGCTATCCTTGACCAGGGTTTCGGCCGCCGCCAGTGTCTGCACGATGTCGGGAAACAGGGTCTTCTCGTCGCCCAGGACTTCCAGTTTGACCAGGCTGTGGCCGTCGAGCAGTTCGCGTGCCAGCCGGCAGGTGCGCACCGCGTCTTCGGCGCTGTAACAGCCGGCGGTATTCGGCAGGTACGTATAGCGGTCCGGGGGCAGGACATCCAGCAGACTGGGTTCGTCCTTGTTCTGACCGATATTGGTCCGGCGTATGGCCACCGTAACGATTTCCGCACCGCTGGCTTCCACGGCCAGGCGTGTTTCCTCCATGTCCCGGTACTTGCCGGTACCGACCAGCAGGCGCGACTGATAGGCCACGCCGTCGATCATCAGCGGGTCGGACGTTGTCGGGTTCGTCGATTTCATCACTGTGGACATGTCGTGCTCCTGTTTGTCACGAGCCGCCGCCAATGGCGCGCACGATTTCGATCTCGTCGCCGGGGCTGAAGTAGTGGCTGTCAAAGCGGCTGCGCGGCACGATTTCACGGTTGACTTCCATCGCCAGGCGCTCGTTCTGCAGTCCCAGATGCTCGATCAGCCGGGCGGCATTCAGGCCGTCCGGGAGTTGCTCGGGCTTGCCATTGATGACCAGTTCCATGTCGGTGCATTCTACCCGAAAAGTTGCATTGGCGCAGATTCCATGCACCAATAACGGGTTATGAGCGAGCTGCACGAAGACCTGATCAACGTCGAGACGGCCGGGACGCTGGACGGCCTGTTTTTCGAGCGCGTGCGGCGCACCCCGGAGGCAACCGCCTATCGGTACTTTGACAAGACCGCGCGCGACTGGCGGGACATCAGCTGGTGGGAGATGGCCAACCGGGTGGCACGCTGGCGCGCCGCGGTCGCCGCCGAGGGCCTGGAAGCGGGTGAACGCGCCGCCATCCAGCTGCGCAACGGCATCGGCTGGGTGTGTTTCGACCAGGCAGTGCTTGCCGAGGGCCTGGTGTCGGTGCCGTTGTACACCGAAGACCGGCCGGACAACATTGCCTACATTCTCCGTGACGCGGCCGTCCGACTGCTGCTGGTGCAGAGCCTCGGCCAGTGGCAGAAGCTGGAACCGGCCCTGAGGGACAACGAAATCCTTGCCCGGGTGCTGATCATGGACGAGCCGGATTCGGTCGAACGCAAGGCCAGCGCCCTGATCGCCGACGAGCGCCTGGCCTTTGTCGCCGACTGGTTGCCCGCCGAGGCGCCACGGCTGCACCGGCACGACCGTGACCCGCAGTCATTGGCTTCTATCGTCTACACTTCCGGTACCACCGGGCGCCCCAAGGGCGTGATGCTCAGTCATTATAATATGCTGTCGGTGGCGCACGCGGCGCTGGCCTCTATGGAGTGTTACCAGCAGGATCTGTTTCTGTCCTTCCTGCCGTTGTCGCACACGCTGGAGCGGACCGCGGGTTATTACCTGCCGGTGATGTCGGGCGCAGCCGTGGCGCACGCGCGCTCCGTGGCGCAACTGGCCGAAGACCTGGTGCAGGTTCGGCCCACCGTCATGATCGCCGTGCCGCGGATTTTCGAGCGGGTGTACTACCGCATTACCGATCAGCTCGCCAAACGCTCGCGGCTGGCGCGCGCACTGTTTCACGCCGCGGTGCGTGTCGGCTGGCGGCAGTTTCAGTGGCGCCAGGGACAGGCGCGCTGGTCGCCACTGTTGCTGCTCAACGCGCCGCTGAAAAGACTGGTCGGTAACAAAGTCACCGCGAAGCTCGGCGGCAACATGCGTTACGCCATCAGCGGCGGCGCCGCCCTGCCGTTCAAGGTGGCGCAGACCTTCATCGGACTCGGCCTGGAAATCCTGCAAGGCTACGGTCTGACCGAAACCAGCCCGGTCATCAGCGTCAACCGCCCCGGCAGCAACGACCCGGCCAGTGTCGGCGAGCCGCTGCGCGGTATCGAGGTGCGCATTGGCGAGACCGAGGAACTGATGGTGAAAACGCCCGGCGCCATGCTCGGCTACTGGAACAACCACGCCGCCACCGCCGATGTCATCGATCCGGACGGCTGGCTGCACACCGGCGACCAGGCGCGTATCGAGGCGGAGCGCATTTATATCACCGGGCGCATCAAGGACATCCTGGTCATGTCCAACGGCGAAAAGATACCGCCCGCGGATATGGAAGCCGCTATCTGCGCTGACAGCCTGTTTGACCAGGCGCTGGTAGTCGGTGAGGGCAGATCCTGCCTGGCCGCTGTGCTGGTTTTGAACCCCGACCTCTGGTTCGGTGTCGCCAGGGAGCTGGGACTGGACCCGTTCGCGCCCGCCAGCCTGCAAGACAGTCGCCTGGAGAAAAAAATGCTGTCCAGGGTTCAGGTGCAGCTGCACGACTTCCCGGGTTACGCCAAGGTACGCCGCGCCATCCTGACGCTGGAGCCCTGGACGGTGGAAAACGGCCTGCTGACACCGACCTTGAAGCTCAAGCGTGCGCCAGCGCTGGAACAGTTCGGGCCGCAGATCGAGCGGATTTACGCCGGTACCTAGTCACCGAAGCTCGTCAATCGGCCCGCTGGCGCCAGCGTGACAGCTGAAACTTTCAGCAATTCGCGTAAACATGGTGAGATGCCGCAGATCCCGTAGGTTGGGCTTCGCTGACGCTCAGCCCAACCTGCCAGGCGTCGCCCAACCTGCGAAGCGGCTCGATACACACCGGCAAGGCGTTCAGGCGCACAAAAAAGCGGCCCCAGTGGCCGTCTTTGCGGGGAGGGTTGCTTCAGGTAAGCGGTGTCAACTTGATTTCCACACGGCGATTCTGTGACCGGCCTTCGGCAGTATCGTTCGACGCGATCGGCGAGTTCTCGCCCATACCCATGGTGACGATGCGCGCCGGCAGTACCTTCTGGCTTTCGAGGTAGCGGGCTACGCTGTTGGCGCGGGCCTCGGACAGGCGCTGGTTGTAGTCGGCCGCGCCGGTGTTGTCGGTATGACCGATAACGTCGACGTAGGTCTTCTCGAATTTGTTCATGACCAGCGCAACCGAGTCCAGTACCGGATAGAAGTCGGCGGAAATGTTGCTCGAGTCGGTAGCGAAGGTGATGTTGCCGGGCATATTGAGCACAATGGAATCGCCGACGCGGCTGACACTGACGCCGGTGCCCTGTAGTTGCGCGCGCAGCTGGTCTTCCTGCTTGTCCATGTAGTTACCGACCGCTGCACCCGTCAGCGCGCCGAGACCGGCACCGATCAGCACGCCCTTGCGCTTGCCGCCACCGAGGATCGCGCCGGCAATGGCGCCGCCGACGGCACCGATACCGGTCCCCTTGGCGGTGTTGCTGGTTTTCTGTTCGCCGGTATAAGGATCGGTTGTCTGGCAGCCGCCCAGAATCAGGGTGACAGCCGTTGCCAGGGCCAGCGTGCGCAGCCGTGGGCGGTGCAGGGGTTTGTTCATCAGCATTACAGGTCTCCGGTTTCGTGCGCAGCATTTCGGCGCGCAGCATACCTAAAATTCACCCGGGGTGCGATGACTCGCGGCCGGTAATCGCGTCGATGCGCGCTTCATCCTTGCGCAGCTGGTCGAGGATTTCATCGCGGCGTAGCAGGATTTGCTTGTTGAGATCTTCTTCAGACAAGCCCGTATTGGTATCTATGGCGGCGATATCGGGCAGAATGGCCAGCGCCGCATCCATCAGGTATTTCTGGGTCTCGTAGGCGTAGGCATTGTCGTTCATCAGCGAGGTCGCCATGTCCGAGCTGATGCGCCGTTCGCGAATCAGTTTATCCAGTGTTGCATTGCTGACCACGTCCTGCTCCTCCAGGGACTGTTGGAGCTGGCGCAAGCGCTCGCGTTTCATGCCCGGACTCAAACTGTCGTCAAAACGGAACAGTATTCTCAGCAGCATAGCAATGTTCAGGCGGATACCGTTGTACTCGCCGCGGATGTACTCGTTTTGCGCATTCATATAATGATCGATGTTGTCCTGCATTTCGCCCATCGCCTTGATCGCATTCACAATCTCCCAATTGGCCCGCTTCAGCTGATTGAGGCGTTGCAGTTGTGTCGCGTCCATTTGTGGTTCGGCCTGGGCCGAGAAGTCGACGATGGCGCTATAGAGCGGTTTGACCTTGCGCCGGTACAGCTCGCGGATGTTGGTCCCGAGCCTGTCGGTGCTGCGCGCCAGGATGGCGTTGATATCGCCGCTGGAGGTGATCTCCGAGCGTTTGAGATTCAGGGCATGCGCCAGAATCTCGAAGGCGTTGAAAGCCAGGTGCACGGTTTCCTTCTGTATGACTTCGAGTGCGGTGTCCGGAAATTGCAGCGCCGAGCCATTCAGAAACAGCACGCGGGTGGTCTCCTCGGGCTCAACTTTTTCGTGCAGCAGCTTTTCCAGAAAAGCGACCAGCACGCCAATGAACGGCAGCATGAGGAGCACGCCCACGAGGTTGAACAGGGTATGGAAAACGGCAAACTTCAAGGTGTAGTCATCGCCGGCAATTCCCAGCGCTGCACTGATCCAGTCGACCGCCGTCGTGAATTGCCCGATCAGGACGATGGCAATGGTACCGGTGATCAGGTTGAAGATAAGGTGCGCGACCGCCAGACGCCGACCCGCCACGCTGGCGTTGATAGAGCCGAGGATGGCCGTAATGGTGGTGCCGACGTTGGAGCCGATCGCCAGCGCCAGGGCATTCTGGTAAGTGACCTGGTCGGCGGCGAGCGCCGTGATAGCCAGGATCAGGGTGGCGTGGCTGGACTGCATGATCACCGTGGCGATGATGCCGACCGCCGTGTAGATCAGCAGGCCTTTAAACCCGGGGACCGCGAACTGCGCCAGGTCGATCTGACCGCTGGCGGCCTCGAAGCCGCCCTTCATGTAGGCGATGCCGAGGAACAGGAATCCCATGCCGACCAGCACCCAGCCGGCGCCCTGCAGGCGGGCGTTGCTCTTTTGAAAAACCATGATCACGCCGAACACGAGCATGGGCATGGCGTAGGCGGCGATATCGACCTTGAGGCCCAGCCCGGCAACCAGCCAGGCGCCGGTGGTGGTGCCGAGGTTGGCGCCGAAAATAATGCCGATGCCCTGCGACAGGGCGATCAGCCCGGCACTCAGAAAGGAGATAGTCAGCACCGACACCAGCGAGCTGGACTGCATCAGCGTGGTGGAAACGATGCCGAAGCCAAGACTTTTCCAGGTCGTGTCAGTGGTCGTTTTCAGAAAAGTTTCCAGCACGCCGCCGCTGAACGCCTTGAAGCCCTGCTCAAGGGCGAACATGCCGAGCAGGAACAGGGCCACGCCGGCGGCAATGGTCTTGAAATCCGGGCTGACCCAGAAACCGTAGGTCAACAACGCGAAAATGGCCAGCAACAGGACATTACGTTTCATGTGGTTCTCCTGTCGATTATCGAGCCCTGCGTTACGGTAGACACCCGTAGGTTGGGCTTCGCTGGCGCTCAGCCCAACCTACGGGCATCCCCTGGACGCTGCAACCCTTTATTTGAAGGTGCGTTGCAGGTCTTCCCAGGTACCGATATCCACGAATGGCTGTGCAGACACCTGCACGCCCTGGACATCTAGCCCGGCCTGCATACCGGCGCGCACGACATCACCGACAAACAGTTCCGGCGCCTCCCGGGCAGTGTGCTGGTGAGATGCCAGAAATGCGTGCAGGAATTCGGTAAAGGCGGGTGTCCATACGGCGACACCCCAGGTGTGGCGCAGGCTGGTAGCGCCGGGTTTGATGAGAATCTGTTTAACCCGGTGGTCATCGCCCAGTTCGATCATGTCGGTTTTGTGCGGCCGGTCACTGGGGAAGATGCCGAGGACCACGTCAGCATTCGACGCCTGCTGATGTTCGAGCACCCGGTTAAAAATCTGCCGGTTGTCAAAGCACATGTCGGGAAAGCCCAGCGCTATCCGCCGATCGCGGACGAAAGGGTAGGCCTGATCAATGCTGTAGGGCGTGCCCCAGGGCGCGCCCATCATCAGGTAGGCGAGGTGCAGTCCCAGGTGCGAGCCGTCGCCGAGATAGGCTGGTATGTCCCATTTGCCGTCGCGGATGATGACGTAGACGTCTTCGATGCCGGCCGTCTGCAGGCTGCCGAGCAGGTGCTCGCAGACGGCCATCGGTCGCTGTTCCTGACTGGCACCGGCCTTGACGAAATCGACCGGGAAGATTTCCTTGCTGCACGGCAGGCCCGACAATCGGGTGGCGCTCCCCGCCATGGGGACGATGCCGACCACGTCCGGGAAAGGTTTTTCCTTGCTGCGCGAGTCCGCCAATCGATGCCCCTGAGAACAGCCCTGCTTTTCCAGACTACGTAAACCACCGGCGCGAGCTGTCCGCGCAAGCCCCGGCGTTCGTCTGACGGGGTAATGAGGGGTTGGCCGAGCGCCGGTGCTCCGTAAGAAGCTTGGGAAGCACCAGTTCTACCATTGAACTACACCCGCAGAGTGCTTAACAGACAGGAGTTTACAGAAGAGGGGGGGTGACTGTCACCATCAGACGGCAGAGGAATGGTGATGGTCAGTATCAGCCATCAGACTCGGTTGTCGCAGGCCCCGTCTGCGACGTCTGCAGACGGGTGGCTTTCGCTAAGCGGGATCTGGCACCGGTTGTGCTCCCGCGGCTATTTCCGGTCGGCGATACTACGTGATAGGCGCGGTTCCCGCTAACGGCCGTCGAGATGTCGGCTGAGCAGGCTGCGTCACGGCTCGGGAAGAGATTCGATATCGTGTGAACTCAGGTGGGCTGCTGCGGTGAATTTCCGGTCTCTGTAAAGTATTAGAGAAAATATGTCGGGACTACTTACATTTTGGCGGTCAGTGAGAATACGTACTTACTCGCTAACCAATTGATTATCATGCTAAGAGTAATTATGGTGCAAATCATGCATATTGTCCCGCCTAGGGTAGATGCTCGTCACGAGCTATCCATGCGCAATGGTTACCAAGAAAACAGCTAGAATTTTGGTGTTCGCTGGCGGACACCGGCTTCGGAGGAGAATTATGAAGATTGAGTGTTTCGCAAACAGGGATTGGAAGAGAAGTTTTATGGCGCTGGTGGTGATGGCGAGTGTTTCATGGTTTCAGCCAGCCATCTCCGCTTCAGTAGCGGTCAACTGTCCTGGCACGGCTGCCACTACGGACCGGGAGTTCACAGTCACCACAGATCCAGGAACCGCCGTTTGCCTGGCCTCGGACTCCGGCAACATCAACGGCAACAACGACGCGGTCAATCTGCTTGGCTACATCACGCTCGACAAGACTGATGATTTGACGTCTGGTGCCGTGCCCCAGTCGTTAACGGCAAGCCCGCCCACCAGCGGGCTGAGTGGCACGTTCTCGTTCGTGGCTCCGGCGGGGTACACCAATTTTGTCATCGCCTTTAAGTCGGGCGAGGGCCAGCTTGACCCGGACTGGGCCGCGTTTAGTCTGCCGAATGGCGTGACGTCGGGCGAGTGGGCGATCAGCGGAAACCAGGAGCTGTCACACGCCAATCTCTATGCTCAGGCAGTCCCGGTACCGGCCGCCGTTTGGCTGTTTGGTTCTGGTCTGCTGGGTCTGGTGGGGGTAGCCCGGAGAAGCCATAAAGCATAAAGTTAAGCCACACTCACAAATAAATTGTAGTGTAAACGGCGACCTCAACGGGTCGCCGTTTTTTTGGTGCGAATATCCCGATTCTATGAAAAGGGATCGTGTAAACGGATCGGTGACAACTGAGCATCATTCTCGCCACCAACCGTTGCAATTTCTCTACCGCCCGATGGTGACACCCTCCCCCACTCTTCTGTAAACTCCTGTCCCTTACGCACTCTGCGGGTGTAGTTCAATGGTAGAACTGGAGCTTCCCAAGCTTCAAACGTGGGTTCGATTCCCATCACCCGCTCCAAATCGCTGCAAGGATATCTGATGGGTAAATTATTTCGCATTCTCGCTTATCTGGTCGGTGCGCTGGCGCTGCTGATCATTGTCGCCGCCGTGGTGGTGCCGATGGTCATCGATCCCAACGATTACAAGGATGAGATCGCCGCGGCGGTTGAGGCGAAAACCGGCCGCACCCTGGCGATCGAGGGCGATATCGGCTTGTCGGTGTTTCCCTGGCTGGCGGTGGAAATCGGACCGACGCGTTTATCCAATGCGCCCGGTTTTTCCGATCGACCGTTTGCAGCCGTCAAGCAGGTGAGCGTGCGCATCAAACTGTTGCCGCTGCTGCACAAGCAGGTGGAAATGGGTACGGTGGTACTGGATGGCCTGAAGTTGTCGCTGGAAACCCGCGCCGACGGCAAGACCAACTGGGCGGACCTGGCCGCCCATGAAGCCGCGCAAGCAAAGCCGGCGCCCGAGGCGGCTCCGGAGGAGCCATCGAGCGGTCAGCTGGCGCTCGCGGGCCTGGCCATCGGCGGTGTCCGGATCAGCGATGCGAATGTGCTCTGGGAGGATAAAAAACAGGGTGCGCGCTACCAGGTCGAGGGCCTGAGTCTGCGCACCGGTGCCATCGAGCCGGGCGCCACTGTCCCGGTGGAGCTGGGTATGCAGCTGGATGCCTCCGAGCCGCCCGTGAAAGGCCCGGTGAACTTCAGCGGTGAGGTTTCCCTGTCGGAAGACAGCCAGACTATTCGGCTGGCCAAGTCTGAACTGACAACCGATCTCAAGGGTGAGGGACTGCCGGGCGGTGCCCTGAAGTCGCGTCTCGGGTTCGATTCGGTGGTACATCTCGACAGCGGGGAACTCGACATGCCCAAGCTGGTGGTCGACCTGCTGGGTCTGACGCTGGAAGGCACAGTGCAGGGCAAACAGCTGTTTAACGCGCCGACTGTCAATGCCGATCTGAAGATCAAGGAGTTTGTGCCGCGTCAGCTCATCGAGGCGTTGGGGCAGCCACTGCCGGTGGTCTCGGATGCCACCGTTCTGGGTAAGGCCGACGCGAGCCTGAAACTGGCGGCGACCGCCGACAGCGCGCGGGTGTCGGATTTGCGTCTGCGCCTGGACGATTCCAGCATTAACGGCAATTTGAGTGTGGCGAACTTTGCCAAACCCGCTATCCGTTTCGATCTGCACCTGGACAAGATCGATGCTGACCGCTATTTGCCGCCGCAGACCGGCGAGCCCGCCGTGCCGGTGACCCCGACAACCGCCGCGGCTGCGGGTGCGCAGATGTTCCCGGTCGACACCCTGCGCGCGCTGGATGTCGACGGCAGCCTGAAAATAGACCAGCTCAAGGCCTATCAACTCAACAGCGCCGACATTGTCATGAAGCTGGTGGCCAAGGGCGGCCAGATCCGCGTGCACCCCGCGCAGGCGAACATGTACCAGGGAAGCTATAACGGCGATCTGAACCTGGACGTACGCGGCAAGCAGCCGAAGCTTTCGATGAACGAAAAGCTCGCGGGGGTACAGGTCGGGCCCCTGCTCAAGGATATGAGCGGCAAAGACATCCTGTCGGGTGCCACGCGCGGCAGCGCGGTGTTGACCACCAGCGGGCAGACGCCCGAGCTGTTGAAGAAAAATCTCAACGGCACGCTCGATTTCGCTTTTACCGACGGGGCCGTGAAGGGCTTCAACCTCGCGGCTCTGCTGCGCAAGGCACAGGCACAGCTGAAAGGTCAGCCCGTACCGCCGGAAGAAGGCCCTGACCAGACCGATTTCTCCGAGTTGACCGGTACCGCAACGGTCACCAACGGGGTCATCAGTAATCGCGATCTGATGGCAAAAAGTCCGCTGTTGCGGGTAGAGGGTGCGGGCGATGTGGATCTTCCCGCAGAGTCGCTGGATTATCTGCTGACGGCCAAGGTTGTCGGCAGCCTGAAGGGGCAGGGCGGCAAGGAGCTCGACGATCTCAAGGGCGTCTCGGTGCCGGTGCAGATCAGTGGCTCGTTCGCAGAGCCGAAGTACCAGGTGCGCCTGGATAAAGTGCTGAAGGATACGACAGAGAAAAAGGTCAAGGAGAAGATCGAGAAGAAACTGGAGAAAAAGTTTGGCGATCAGTTCAAGGGGCTGTTCCAGTAAGTTCGCCGTCCTCGCTGTGGCGGGACTGGTCGGCCTGTATGCGCCCCTTGTACAGGCCGTCAAGGTTCATGCGGCCTCGGCAAGCCAGCAGGGCGCTACCTATCGGGTCCAGGTCGATGCGCTGGTCAGCGTGCCCGCGTCCCGCGCCCGCCGGTTGCTGACCGACTACAATCACCTCGGGCGCATCAATCCCGACATCAAGCGCAGTGAAATCCTGTTGACCCGCACACCGGGCGACTACCAGGTGCGCACGGTCACCGAGGTCTGCGTGTGGTTCTACTGCAAGCGTCTGCACCAGGTGCAGGACGTTGTCGAGGCGCAGGACGGTTCGGTGACGGCGACCGTGCTGCCCGAACAGAGTGATTTCCGCTATGGTTTTGCGCGCCTGCACGTATGGCAGGAGCCCGACGGCACGCGGGTGTTGATCCGCGGGGAACTGGAACCGGATTTCTGGATTCCGCCTGTCATCGGTCCCTGGCTGGTAAAGCGCAAACTGATCAGCGAGGCGCTGGAAACGGTGCGCAACCTGGAGCGGGTGGCACCGCTGGAGGGATTGCCCCACAATGACGCCGTCAGCCATTGATCAGGCAGTCCCTTGCGCTATTCGACTTTACCCCCAACGCGTGTGTAACGCGTGCTGAAACCGGAACAGGCAAGAGTCGCCGTTGTCGGTCTGGGCTATGTGGGCCTGCCGCTGGCCGCGGCCTTCGGCAAGCTGATGCCTACCGTGGGCTTCGATATCAACCCCGCCCGGGTGGACGAACTCAGGGCCGGAAGAGACTGCACGCTCGAAGTCGAGCCCGGTGCGCTGGCCGAGGCCACGCAGCTCAGCTATTCGAGTGAATCCGGGGATATTGCCGCCTGCAACGTGTTCATCGTTGCCGTCCCGACGCCGGTCGATCGCTTCAATCGCCCTGACCTGGGGCCGCTGGAAGCAGCCTGCGGGCTGGTCGGAGAGGTGCTGGGCGCAGGTGACGTGGTGATTTTCGAGTCCACCGTGTACCCGGGTGTCACCGAAGACGTCTGCGTGCCTATGCTGGAGTCGGTGTCCGGCCTGCGCTGCAACCGGGATTTTTATGCCGGCTACAGTCCGGAACGCGTCAATCCGGGTGACAAACAACACCGCCTGACAAACATACTCAAAGTGACGTCGGGTTCCACACCGGAGGCGGCCGACTTCGTCGATGCCCTGTATCGTAAAATCATCACCGCGGGGACACACAGAGTCAGCAGTATTCGGGTCGCCGAAGCCGCCAAGGTGATCGAAAACACCCAGCGCGACGTGAACATTGCGCTGGTCAACGAGTTGGCGCTGATCTTCAATCGCATCGGCATCGATACCCGCGAAGTGCTGGAAGCCGCGGGCACCAAGTGGAACTTCCTGCCGTTTCGTCCCGGGCTGGTGGGCGGCCACTGCCTGGGCGTCGACCCGTATTACCTGACGCACAAGGCCCAGGAGATCGGCTACCATCCCGAAGTCATCC
>Ga0315540_10000509_pt1 | contig 22184 bp, 20 predicted proteins | sample SalMarSW160110MG_FD_203677 | JGI IMG/M metagenome (GOLD analysis project Ga0315540, IMG submission 203677) | Salt marsh sediment microbial communities from the Plum Island Ecosystem LTER, Massachusetts, United States - Salt Marsh Sediment SW1601-10 ...
GGTCGGATAACGCTTCGTCTTCCGCTCGATCGCGGCCATGCGGCCTCGCGTCGTTCGTGTCCACATGGAAATCGTGAATCACAACGCCGCTGATTTGCAAACCCTCATTCTCAAACGGACACTAAGAGGCGAGCTCATGTCGGCGTCGATCCTTGCCGCCTTCTGCTGGGCGGCCGGCATCAAGGGGGGTGTGGTGTTCCTCGGGCTGGCCGCCGTCGGCATGCTCTACCTGCAATGCGTCAACTACATCGAGCATTACGGCCTGGTTCGGGTTCCGGGCGCCCGCATCGCCGAGCGGCATTCCTGGGACAGCAATCGGATGATCTCCAGCGCCGCCCTCTATAATCTCACACACCATTCCGAGCACCACCTCAATGCCTCCAAGCGCTATTGGGAGCTGGGCACCAACCGCCTGGCACCCCACCTGCCGTTCGGTTACATGACCATGATCTGCATCGCTTTCGTCCCGTTCATGTGGCGGCGGCGAGTGCATCCGCTGCTGGCCGACTGGGACGCTCACATGGCGAGCGATGCCGAACGCGCCATTATCGCCGAACGCGGTTGGCAGATGGCATGAGGAAACCGCCTCCATGTGCGGCATAGCGGGCGCCTATTGCCGGCGACCGGGCGATCGGCTCGACCCGCACGACCTGTTCGGCATGGTCGATGCGCTCAATCATCGCGGCCCCGAAAGCGTTGGCTACTGGGTCGATCCCGAAGCTGGCGTCATGCTCATGCATGCCCGCATGGCGATGGTCGATCCCGAAGGTGGCGGCCAGCCGATGTCCAACGAGACCGGCTCGGTATGGATTTCCCTCAACGGCGAGATTTACGATTTCCGCCGCCAGTCGCGCCAGCTCGCCGAGCGCGGCCACCGTTTCCGCAGCCGTTGCGATGTGGAGGTTGTGCCGCATCTCTACGAAGACCACGGCATCGGGTGCCTGAAGCATCTGCGGGGCGAGTTCGCTCTCGCCCTTTATGACGGCAAGGCAAAGACGCTCTATCTGGCCCGCGACCGGTTCGGCACCAAGCCGTTGTTCTACGCCGAGGCGGGGGGCACGGTGGTGTTCGGATCCGAGGCCAAGGCGGTGCTGGCCCATCCCTTGATCGAGGCCGAGCTCGATATCGAGACCCTGAAGCTGGTGTTCCTCGGCCTGCCCCTGCCCGACCGTTCGGTGTTCAAGGGCCTCAGGCAGGTGCGTCCCGGCCACTATCTGAAGATCACCCCTTCCGGCCTCGTCGAAGAGCCCTGGTGGACGCTCAGGCTGGCACCGGGGCGTTTCAAGGGTTCGATGGGCGATGCCGTGGACAAATTCCGCGCCCGCCTCGATGAAGCGGTCAAACTCCGCCTCGATGCCGATGTGCGCATCGGCGGGTTCCTGTCGGGAGGACTCGATTCGGCGGCCGTCCTCGAATCGGTCGCCCGCCAGTACGACCAGAAGATCGAGACGTTCACCATCCGCTTCGGCGACGAGGCCGGCGACGAAGCCAACGCCGCCGCCGCTGCGGCGCGCCAGTTGGGCATCGAAAACACCGCCATCCGCGTCACCGGCGACCAACTCGCCGCTGAGTTCGCCCGGACGGTGTGGCATGCCGAGATCCCCATCATCAACAGCGCCGGCACCGCCAAGATGCTGCTTGGTGTGGCGGCGCGCGATCGCCTGAAAGCGGTGATGACCGGTTCCGGCGCCGATGAGCTGTTCGGTGGCTATGGCATGTACCAGCACCAGATGCTGATCGAGGAGGCCCGCGCCGGCAAGGACGTGGCCGCCGAGATGCGCGCGCTGCGGGCGGGCGAGGATGTGGTCGCCAGCCTTCTGCCGGTGAAGGGCTATCGCCGCCACGCCGAGGTGAAGGCGATGTTCGGCGCCTACCCCTATCAGGCGATCCGCCCGTTCGTGTTCGGCAGCATCGTTTCGCGCCTGCTTCACCGCGACCACGCCGGCGGTCTCGATCCGATCTCTGCCCTGAAAGAGGTAGCGGCATGGCTGCCCGAAGGCTGCCTCGAGGGTTTGAGCCCGCAGGGTGCCAGCCAGTACCTGAAGGTCGCCTGCGATCTGCCCTGGTACATCATGACGTCGCTGGACGACCGCCCGGAAATGGCCGCCTCGATCGAGGGGCGCACGCCGTTTCTCGATCCCGAACTGGCCGAATTCGCCTTCAGCCTGCCGCCGGAATTGCTGTTCGACCGCCAGCGCGGCAAGCTGGTGGCACGCTCAGCCCTCGCCGGCCGCTTGCCCGAGGCCGCGGTTTCAGGCCACACGCGTCTCTTCCGCACGCCGCCGCGCCTCAACGACCGGATTTTGACCAGCGAGGAATCGCGGCATTATCTCTCCGGCCGGGTGAGCGGCGAGGTCGGCCTGTTCAGCCCCCGCCGGGTGGCGCTGGCACGCGCTGCCTTGCGGGTGGTGCCGCGTTCGACCTGGCAGGGCGCGGGTCTCAGAACCATGCTGATGTCGGTGCTGTCGGTGCACATGCTGCACGATCTCTATGTCAAGCGCTTTGCCGAGAGTATTGGCCGCTTCTCCAGCCGGCGGCGCTGCTGGAGCCTTTCCGATCTCGGCCATGTCGCCCCGCAACGACCTCCGGCTGCGGCGTGATCAAAAGCCATGAAGCGCCAGTTAACCTAGGGTGCATTTGTCGCGCTGCAGGGGTTTGACTTTTCGCCCGCCGGCACTATGTTGGCGCTAATCACGGAAATTTCCGGGATTGGCGATTTGTGATCGGCAAGGTATGGCCGACGGGTCGTCAGCAATCGGGCAAGGCCCGCATGCGACCGGACACGTGTTCCCGCTTACCAATAGGCCGCATCGTTGCCGAGAGAGGTGGTCGTCACGTCATCTCGCAGATGCACGACATAAGGTTGTTTATTCCAAAACATGACATTCGATGAACTCGGGCTCAGCGACAAGGTTCGCGAAGCCGTCAAGGCCGCAGGTTTCGAGACCCCCACGCCCATCCAGGCCCAGGCCATTCCCCCCGCCCTTGAGCGCCGCGACGTCCTCGGTCTCGCCCAGACCGGTTCCGGCAAGACGGCGGCTTTCGCCCTGCCAATGCTCACCATGCTGGAAAAGGGACGCGCCCGCGCCCGCATGCCGCGCTCGCTGGTGCTGGAGCCGACACGCGAACTGGCGGTGCAGGTTCACGAGGCCTTCGAGCGCCTCGGCCGCGACCACAAACTCACCATCGCGCTGCTCATCGGCGGCGTTTCCTTCGGTGAGCAAAATGCCAAGATCGACCGTGGCGCCGACATCGTGATCGCGACGCCAGGCCGCCTGCTCGACCATCTCGAGCGTGGCAGGCTGATGCTGCACGGCATTGAAGTGCTGGTGGTGGACGAAGCCGACCGGATGCTCGACATGGGCTTCATTCCCGATGTCGAAAAGATCTGCCGCATCCTGCCGATCACCCGCCAGACGCTATTCTTCTCGGCCACCATGCCGGCTGAAATCCAGCGCCTGACCAATCAATTCCTGCATAATCCGGTCGTGGTGGAATCCTCACCGCCTTCTTCCACCGCCGCCAGCCTCATACAGCGCGCCGTGTGGACTCCTTCCGACCCGGCCGCCAAGCGCGCCAAGCTGCGCGAATTGCTGCATCTGTATGACAACATCAAGAACGCCATTGTCTTTTCCAACCGCAAGATCACCGTGGCGGCGCTGGAAAAATCGCTCAAGCGGCACGGCTTCAATGCCGCGGCCCTGCATGGCGACATGGACCAGTTCTCGCGCCTCAAGACGCTGGAAGCTTTCCGCAACGGCGAAGTCACCTACCTCATCGCATCCGATGTCGCCGCCCGCGGCCTCGATATCCCGCAAGTTAGCCATGTGTTCAATTTCGACGTGCCGGTGAGCCCGGAAGATTACGTGCACCGGGTAGGCCGCACCGGCCGGGCCGGTCGCGAGGGTCATTCCTTCACCCTGGTGACGCCGGAAGACCTGAAGACCTTCCACGCCATCGAAGCTTTGATCCAGATGAAGGTCGAGTGGCAGGATCATGAACCGAGCGAGGACGAGGTCGCCGAAGCCATGGCCAGCAGGCGACGCGGCCGTGGCGGCGCCAGGGGGGCCGGCAAATCGGCCGCCGCGCCCGCCGACAAAGGTGGCCGTCGCGGGTCCAGAGGCAAGGCAGCCGCCAAAGCGGAATCCGCCGAGCCGAGCAAGCAGGCGCGCCAGCCCGAAGCCGTGCCCGCTGAAAACGTTGCGAAGACGGCCGATGAAGCCCGATCATCCGGCGACAGGCATGAGCCCCGTCAGCGCCGCGAACGCAAGGCCGCCGAGTCGCGCCAGCAGCAGCCCGACGAGCGCAAACAGCATCCCGAGCGCAAGCGTGGTGGGCGCGATCGTGACGGCGACGGTGGCGAGCCATTGGGTTTCCATGCCGGCAACATGCCCGCCTTTCTCGCCAGGCCACCGGTCAGAACCTGAAACCTTAGCCGCGACGGCGCTTCTTTGAAGATTTGGGCGCGTTGGCCCTCACGGCCGCCCCGAAAGCCAGGCGGCACCATTCGGTCATGTCATCGGGATCGTCGAAGCAGCGTTCGGGCGCCCGCCTGAACGACATGATGGTGTTGCTTCCCTTGCTGGTAGCGTAGGAAAAGGCTTCGAGCCCTTCTTCTTCGAAAAAACTTCGGCTGGTTTCATCGGCTTTCAGATAAAGCACATCATCTGCCACCAGCGCGAACATCAGCCCGTCGCGAAAGAACCCGGCGCCGGAAAACATCCGGCGCACCGAGACCGGGCCAAAGCCCGACATCTGCTCTTTAAGGAATGCGATCAGTTCGCCCGAGGCGGCCAAGGCGCCTGCCTCAAGCCTCTTGCGTGGCGGCCTTCAACTCAACCGATTCACCACACCCGCAGGCCGATGTCTGGTTGGGATTGTTGAAGGTGAACCCCGACTTCAGCTTTTCCACCTTGTAGTCCATCTCGGTGCCGAGCAGGAACATCACCGCCTTGGCGTCGATCACCACGCGGGCGCCCTTGTCCTCGATGACCTCGTCGAACTTTTCCGGCTGGTCCACCCAGTCGACGGTATATTCCATGCCGGCGCAGCCGCCCTTCTTGACGCCGATGCGCAGCGCGGCATCGGCATCTTCAGCCTTGGCCATGAGCGCGCGGATGCGCTCGGCGGCGGCATCGGTCAGGGTCATCACCTTGGGCCGGGGGCGGGAAGTTGCAGTCAGGTTCATTTCACGGTTCGTCCTTTGGCGACAGACTAAATTCTACCACATATTGAGGGCGACGCGGGCCTCGTCCGACATGCGCGAGGCATCCCACGGCGGATCGAAGACGAGGTTGACCTTGACATCCTGCACGCCGGCCACCGTCGAGACGGCGTTTTCCACCCAGCCCGGCATGTCGCCGGCCACCGGACATCCAGGTGCTGTCAGCGTCATGTCGACGACGACATTGCGGTTGTCGTCGACGTCGATCTTGTAGATGAGGCCGAGTTCGAAGATATCGACCGGGATCTCCGGGTCGTAGACCGTCTTCAGCGCGGCGATCATGTCATCGGTCATGCGCTGCAGCTCCTCGGGCGGAATGGCGCTATCGGCGTTCTCGACGGCGGGGTCCATGTGCCCGGCCGGCCCGGTGGGAGCGGCGGGTGCGCAGGATGTATTCTGGTCGTCCATGACTTTGCTTTTCCCTTCCCGCTTAGATGAAAATCCGTGCCGCTGCCTTCAAGGCATCGACCAGCCGATCCACGTCGTCCCTGGTGTTGTAAAGCGCAAACGAGGCGCGGCAGGTGGCGGTGACGCCCAGGAGCTCCAACAGCGGCATGGTGCAATGGGTTCCCGCCCGCACCGCCACGCCGTAGCGGTCGATGACGGTGGAAATATCGTGCGGGTGGGCGCCCTGCATGGTGAATGACATGATGGCCCCCTTGTCGCGCGCCTGTCCGACGACCTTCAGGGTGTTGATGCCGGCAAGCTGCTGCATGGCGTAGTCCAGCAGCATCTTTTCGTGCGCCACGATGGCCTCGCGGTCGAACGCCATCAGGTAGTCGAGCGCCACCCCGAGGCCGATGGCCTGGACGATAGCCGGCGTTCCCGCCTCGAAGCGATGCGGCGGCGCGGCATAGGTAATGCGGTCCATCGAGACCTCGCCGATCATCTCGCCGCCGCCTTGATAGGGCGGCATGGCCTCAAGGTGCTCCTTCTTGGCGTAGAGCACCCCGATGCCGGTCGGCCCATAGGTCTTGTGGCCGGTGAAGACAAAGAAGTCGCAACCCATGTCGCTGACATCGACCGGCAGGTGCACGGCGGACTGGCTGCCGTCGACAAGCACCGGCACGCCGCGCGCATGAGCGATGCGCACCACCTCTTTCACAGGTACGATGGTACCCAGCGCGTTCGACATCTGGGTGATGGCGACCATCCTGGTGCGCGGGGTGAAGAGCTTTTCGAACTCTTCAAGCAGGAAGTTGCCGTCATCGTCCACCGGTGCCCATCTGATCACGGCGCCGCGGCGCTCGCGGTGAAAATGCCAGGGCACGATGTTGGAATGGTGCTCGAGGATGGACAGGATGATCTCGTCGCCCTCCCCCAGCACCATGCCGCCGAAACTCGACGCCACCAGGTTGATGGCCTCGGTGGCATTGCGGGTGAAGACCAGTTCCTCGCTCGAGCCGGCATTGAGGAACTTTCTCACCGCCTCGCGGGCGTCCTCGAAATTCTGCGTTGCCGTGTTGGAGAGGAAATGCAGGCCGCGATGGACGTTGGCGTATTCCATTTCATAGGCGTGCTTCATCGCCTCGATCACCACCCTTGGCTTCTGGGCGGAAGCGGCGTTGTCCAGATAGGTGAGCGGCTTGCCGTAGACTTCGCGTGACAGGATGGGGAAATCGGCCCGCGCGGTTTCGGCATCGAAGGCAGGTAGTTCGGGCTTGTTCCTGGGTACGGTGATGATGGCGCTCATGTGATTGCTCCCCGCTCCCCGGCGAGCCAGCGCGCTGCCAGTTCGGTCAGCACCTCGCGGACGCCCTCGTTCTCCACCGCCTCGATGGCCTCGCCGACGAAGGCCGCCACCAGCAACGACCGGGCTTCGCCTTCCGGGATGCCGCGAGAGCGCAGGTAGAACATGTGATCGTCATCGATCTCGCCCGAGGTGGCGCCGTGTCCGCAGACCACATCGTCGGCGAAAATCTCCAGTTCCGGCTTGGCATCGAACTCAGCCGTCGGCGACAACAGCAGCCCGTGGCTCGACTGCTTGCCGTCGGTCTTCTGGGCATCACGCCTGACGACCACCTTGCCCTGAAAGATGCCGCGCGCTTCATCGTCCATAACGCACTTGAACAGTTCGCGGCTGGCACCTCCTGGCACCGCATGGTCGACCACCAGGCGAGTATCGGCATGCTGGCGCCCGCCCAGCAGATAGGCCCCGGCAATGCGGGCGTTGGCATTTTCGCCGGCAAAGCGCACAAAACCCTGCTGGCGGGTGACGCGGGCCCCCAGGGTGAAGGTGAAATCACGAAAATCGGCGCCCTCGCCGAGGGTCGCCACGAGGTTGGCGAGATGGAACGATGTGGCATCGTCGCGCTGCAGCTTGATGCGGTCCAGCCGGGCGCCCTTGCCGAGATCGATTTCGGTGACCGTGTTGGCGACATGCGCCACGGCATTGCCCAGATGGGTCTCGATCAGCGTGAGGGATGAACCTTCTTCCATTACCACCACATTGCGGGTGGTAACGGTTGCGGCCTCGCCGGGTGCTGAAACAAAGCACAACTCGATCACGCCTTCGGGCCGGGCGCCCGCCGGCACCCGCAACGCGGCGCCATCGCTCACATGCGCAAGGTTCAGATCATCGATGGGATCATCGTCGGTGCTTGTGACCTTCACCCACTCCGGACGCCCGGTTGCTGAAAGCGGAACGATCTCGACGCCGCTGCTGGCATCGATCAGCGAACGGCCGGCATCGAAGCGGCCGTTAACGAAAATGAGACGGGTCGCGGCGATGTCCTTGAGCGGCGAAGCGGCGACCAGTGCGTCGATCTCGCCTGCGTCGGTCTTCACCGCACCCACAGGCGGATAGGCGCCGTCGATGAGGCGCTTCAGGTCGGTCCACTTCCAGTCTTCCAGCCGCCGGTTGGGCAGGCCGGACCGGGCAAAGTTCGCCGCCGCCTTGCTCTGGACGGCACCGAGCCACGAAAGCCCCGCCCCGCCCTCGATCCACGCGGTTTCAGCCGCGGTCTTCTGCACCAGCGCATCCATCAGGCGGCCTCGTCGGCGTAAGCGGCATAGCCGGACTTTTCCAGTTCCAGCGCCAGCGACTTGTCGCCGGTGCGCACGATGCGCCCCTTGGAGAGCACATGCACGACATCGGGCACGATATAATCGAGCAGGCGTTGGTAATGGGTGATGACGATCATGGCGCGATCAGGCGAGCGCAGGGCGTTGACCCCGTCGGCCACCACCTTGAGGGCATCGATATCAAGGCCTGAATCGGTCTCATCGAGAACGCACAACGTCGGCTCCAGAATGGCCATCTGGAGGATTTCGGCACGCTTTTTCTCACCACCGGAAAAGCCGACATTCACCGGCCGCTTGAGCATTTCGGTGGCGATGCCGAGCTTTTGCGAGCGCTCGCGCACCAGGCGCATGAAGTCGGGAGTGGTCAGTTCGGGCTCGCCGCGCGCCTTTTTCTGCGCATTCAACGCCACTTTCAGGAACTGCATGGTAGCAACGCCGGGGATTTCCACCGGGTACTGGAAGGCGAGGAACACCCCCTTGGCGGCCCGCTCGTCCACGTCCATGGCCAGCAGGTCCTCACCCTTGTAGGTGACTGAACCTTCGATGACCTCATAGCCGTCGCGGCCGGTCAGGACATAGGACAGCGTCGATTTGCCCGAGCCGTTCGGCCCCATGATGGCATGCACCTCGCCGGCCTTCACCGAGAGATCGACGCCACGCAGGATTTCGCGATCCTCATCGGCAACTTTCACGTGTAAATTCTTGATTTCAAGCATTTTTGTTTCCGTCATCCGTTGAATTGCAATTGTCTCGTCAGTCGTCCGTGTGGTTCCGCAGCGGCTTGCCGCCCCAATGCCAGTTCCATCCGCCCCGCGTCCTCTTGCGGGTGAAATTGGCAAAAAGGATTGCCGCGATGAGCCCGATGCTCAGCCATGTCGTCCAACGAGTCGAACCGAGTTCGTGGCCCGATGCCGAAAACGGCAGCAGCATGAACGCCGTCCAGGCGAGGAACACGACCAGAAAGCCGATCTCGCGGCAACCCAGCCCTTCCAGTTGTCCAGATAACCGCCATAGCCGTATCGCCGCGGCCTGAACCAATACTCCTCTGTATTGTTCCCGTTGCTTTGCATGCGACGTTCCGCCTGTTCCGGAGCCCGTTCAGTCCCTATCCGACGCTGCCTTCCAGCGAGATGCCGATGAGCTTTTGCGTCTCGGCCATGAACTCCATCGGCAGGTGCTGCAGCACGTCGCGCACGAAACCGTTGACCACCAGCGCTATGGCTTCCTCGGCGTTGAGGCCGCGCTGCTGGCAGTAGAACATCATGTCGTCGGAAATCTTCGAGGTGGTCGCCTCGTGCTCGAAATGGGCAGACGACGTCTTGGCCTCGATATAGGGCACGGTATGGGCGCCGCACTTGTCGCCGATAAGCAGCGAGTCGCACTGGGTGAAGTTGCGGGCATTGGCGGCCTTGCGATGGGCCGAGACGAGGCCGCGATAGGTATTGTCGGAATGCCCGGCGGCGATGCCCTTCGAGATGATGCGCGAAGAGGTGTTCTTGCCCAGATGGATCATCTTGCTGCCTGAATCCACCTGCTGGTAGCCGTTCGAAATGGCGATGGAATAGAATTCTCCCCGCGAATTGTCGCCGCGCAGGATGCACGAGGGGTATTTCCAAGTGATGGCCGAGCCGGTTTCCACCTGCGTCCACGAGACCTTGGCGTTGCGGCCGCGGCAGTCGGCGCGCTTGGTGACGAAATTGTAGACGCCGCCCTTGCCGTCCTTGTCGCCGGGATACCAGTTCTGCACGGTCGAATACTTGATCTCGGCATCGTCCAGCGCCACCAGTTCGACCACCGCGGCGTGAAGCTGGTTCTCGTCGCGCATGGGCGCCGTGCAGCCTTCCAGGTAGGAGACCTGGGCGCCCTCGTCGGCGATGATCAAGGTGCGCTCGAACTGGCCGGTATTGCGCTCGTTGATGCGAAAATAGGTCGAAAGCTCCATAGGGCAACGCACCCCTTCGGGTATGTAGACAAAGGAGCCGTCGGAAAACACCGCCGAATTGAGCGCGGCATAAAAGTTGTCGGCCTGCGGCACCACCGAACCGAGGTATTTCCTGACCAGTTCAGGATGCTCCCTGAGGGCTTCGGAAATGGAGCAGAAAATGACCCCCACCTTGGCCAGTTCGGCCTTGAAGGTGGTGACGACGGAAACCGAATCGAACACCGCGTCGATGGCGACATTGCCATAAGAGGCGTTGCCGCCGCCGGTGTCATCAAGATCGCTGGGCTCGCCCTGCTTCCGCACCCCGGCCAGAAGTTCCTGTTCCTTCAAAGGGATGCCGAGCTTGGCGTAGGTAGCGAGCAGCTCCGGGTCGACCTCGTCCAGCGAGGTTGGCGCGTTCTGGCCCTTGGGCGATGCATAATAATAGAGATCGTTGAAGTCGATCTTGGGGTAATGGACGCGCGCCCAGGTGGGCTCGTCCATCATCAGCCAGCGGCGATAGGCCTCCAGCCGCCAGTCGAGCATCCATTCAGGCTCGCCCTTCTTGGCCGAGATGTAGCGCACGATATCCTCGCTGAGGCCGCGCGGGGCCTTTTCCGAGGCGATCAGTGTCTCGAAGCCGTACTTGTACTTGTCGACTTCGATCTCGCGGACCCGCTGGATGGTGTCGAGATCAGCCATGTTCAGTATCTTCCCTGTCCTTGTTCTCTGTCATCATGCGGCCCGCCGGGCGCGATGGCGCGCCACGATCACCTGCCATGCGGCGGCCGCCGCCTCGATATCGTCTTTGGTCGTCGTCCAGCCAAGGCTGATACGCACCGCACCTGCTGCCAGTTCATCGTTGACGCCCATGGCGGCGAGCACGTGAGAACGTGCCACCTTGCCGGACGAGCAGGCCGAACCGGACGAGACCGCCACGCCCGCCAGGTCGAAGCCCATCAGCGCGGTCTGGGCATCAAGGCCGGGAACGGCAAGGCAGGTGGTGTTCACCAGTCGCGGCGCGGCGCCGCCGAACACCACCAGGTCGGGCGCAATGGCCTTGAAGCGCTTCTCAAGATCGTCTCGCAAGTCCGCATTCGGCAACAGCTTTGCGTCAATGTCGTGCATGGCGGCGGCAAAGCCTGCGATCGCGGCGGTGTTTTCGGTACCGGCGCGGCGGCCGTATTCCTGTCCGCCGCCCTTGATCAGGGAATCGAGCTTCAGGCGATCGTTCACCACCAGGGCACCGGCCCCGAGCGGTCCACCGAGCTTGTGGGCCGACAGGGTGAGGAGATCGGCGCCCAGCAAGGCAAAGCGCACCGGGAGACGCCCAAAAGCCTGCACCGCATCGACATGCAGGAAGCCCTCATGAGCATGCACCAAGTCGCTCACCGCCTTGATGGGCTGAACGATGCCGGTCTCGTTGTTGGCCAACATCACGCTGACCAGCACCGGTGCCGGTGCCGCAGCCAGCATGTGAGCCAGCCGGTCGAGATCGACCAGGCCATCCCCGTCCACCGGAATCTCCGCAACGAACCTCTGATCGGCGCGCGCCGCGGCCAGGACTGAAGGGTGTTCGACGGCGGAGACAATGAGGGCTCGGGGTTCGCTGGCCCGCAGCGCCAGATTGTTGGCCTCGCTGCCACCGGAGGTAAAGACCACCATGTCGGGGCGCACCCCAAGGCCGGTAGCGACCGCCTGGCGAGCATCATCGATCACGGCGCGCGCGGCTCGACCCTCGGCATGCACCGAAGAAGCATTGCCGCCGGCCTCCATCGCCGCCAGCACGGCGGCGCGGGCGGCCGGACGCAGCGGCGAAGTGGCATTGTGATCGAGGTAGGAACGCGGCTTCATGGGTTTTCCCGTGTCGGTCAATTGATCGCCCGGGCCGGCTGGGCCTTGGCCCGCCTGACCGAGGCAGCAAGCGCCAGATTGCGCCTTTCGATAACATCGCCGAGGGTAATGGAGGCCAGAAAGCCATAGATCTGGCGGCCCAGTGCCGCCCACAATTCGTGTGTCACGCATTTTTCGCCGCCGACGCAGCCATCAATGGCATCGCCCTGGCAGCGGGTGATCTGCATGGCTTCCTCGACCGCGGAGATGATGTCGGCAATACGGATGTCTTCCGCCGGCAGAGCCAGGAGGTAACCGCCGCCCGGGCCGCGCACGCTGTCGACGAGGCCAGCCCTTCGCAGCTTGCCGAACAGCTGTTCCAGGTATTCGACCGAAATTTCCTGCCGCCCGGCCACATCGGCGAGCGAAACTGCCGATCCCCCCGAATTGAGGGCAATATCGGCCAGAGCCATCACGGCATAGCGACCTTTGGTCGAAAGTTTCATCTTTTTGGCCTGTCTCCGCTAAACAGCGTCGGTCCACGCCCCCTTGAGCCACACAACAGTTGCAATTGCTGCCTCCAGTCGTCTATGACCCGCCGGTGTCGGCCACACTGCCTGCCAGTTCCTCGAACTGTTCTAGACTGTGATATAGAAAAGCCGACTAGACAAGTCAACTATTCAGCGACGATCAAACGCCGCACGGGATCAAGCATCTATGCCAGAGGTAATCGTCAACGGTCCGGCCGGCCGGATTGAAGCGCGCTACCACCACAACAAGGAGCAGGGTTCGCCGATCGCGATCATCCTGCACCCGCATCCCCAGTTTGGCGGCACGATGAACAATCCCATCGTGCACGCCCTCTATTACATGTTCGCCGAGCGCGGCTTTTCGGTGATGCGTTTCAATTTCCGCGGAGTGGGCCGCAGTCAGGGGCTGTTCGACAACGGCGCCGGCGAACTGGCCGATGCCGCCGCCAGCCTCGACTGGCTGCAGGCGCTCAACCGCGAGGCGCGGGTGTGCTGGATTACCGGCATATCGTTCGGGGCGTGGATTTCCATGCAGCTCTTGATGCGCCGTCCGGAGATTTCCGGCTTCATTTCGATCGCGCCGCTGGCCAAGCATTACGACTTCTCGTTCCTGGCGCCCTGCCCGGCTTCGGGTCTGTTCGTCAACGGCGATCAGGACCAGGTGACATCGCCGCTGGTGGTTCAGAACCTCGTCACCAAACTGAAGACCCAGCGCGGCATCGCCATCGACCATGTCGTCATGGAAGGCGCCAACCACTTCTTCGCCGACCGCATCGACGAATTGACCCAGATCTGCGCCGACTATCTCGACAAGCGCCTCAAGGTAGAGCTTTAGGCCGGCTGGTAAAGCACTCCGCCGCTCAGGGGTTCAGGCGCCCCTGTGGTTGACGGCCAGGTGATCGGCAAGCCCTTCAGCGAACGCACCGCCATATAGGCCCAGGCCTCGGCCTCGACGATGTCGCCGGCGATGCCGGCTTCCTCGGCACTCTGCACGGTCTGGCCCAGGGGTTCGATGAGCCCCCGAATTTCCTTCATCAGCACCGGATTATGGCGGCCGCCGCCGCAGATCACCCATAGCGATGCGGTTTCGGGGAACCAGCCGGCGGCGCGGGCCAGCGAGGTGGCGGTGAAGTGCAACAGCGTCGCCATGCCGTCGGCGGGGCTCAATCCTTCCAGGCACGCCACATCGAAGGCGTTGCGGTCGAGCGATTTCGGCACCGGCTTTTCGAAATAGGCATTGAGCGCCAGTTGCCTGAACGCTTCGGCATCGAGGATGCCGGCAGCCGCCAGCGCGCCATCGCGGTCGCAGGGGTTGCCAGTGTGGCGCAGGGCCCAGTCGTCCATCAAGGCGTTGCCCGGACCGGTGTCGAAGGCAAGCATGTCGCCGTCCGTCCCGATCCAGGTGACATTGCCGACCCCGCCGATATTGACGAACACCACCGGGCGCGCATCGAGGGCGGCCGCCAGGGCACGGTGATAGACCGGCGCCAGCGGCGCCCCCTCGCCGCCGGCCGTCACATCGGCGGCGCGCATGTCGGCTACCACCGCAATGCCGGTCTGCCGGGCAAGGGCCGCACCATCGCCCAGTTGCACCGTCAGCCGCGCTTCGGGGCGGTGCAGCACTGTCTGGCCGTGGAAGCCGATGACATCGACGGCGTCCGGATCAAGCCGTAAGCGGGTGAGCAGATCATTGACCGCTGTGGCGTGGCGCGCGGTGATCATCGCCTCCGCCGCCGCCAGCGGGCCGGGCCGCGCGTGACGCTGGGTGAGCATCGTCGCGGCATTCAGTGCCGTGGCCAGCAAATCCCGCTCGGCGGCGGTGTAGGCAAAGCTCGCCGCGCCGAGGTGCTCGACGACATCCTCGCCGTCGCTGCGGATCAGTGCGGCGTCGATGCCATCCAGAGAGGTACCGCTCATCAGGCCGATGGCGGTGAGAGGTTTCGCCATGTTTCGATCTCGTGCTAAATGCGGCTCCAATTTCACATGCGACGGTTAACATGAGCCAGTACAAATCGGAATTCCTCAAGGTCCTGGCCGAACGCGGCTATATCCATCAGCTCTCCGATGCCGATGGCATCGATGCGCTGGCGGCCAAGCGCCAACTCGTCGCCTATGTGGGCTATGACTGCACTGCAGCCTCGCTGCATGTCGGCAGCCTGTTGTCCATCATGATGTTGCACTGGCTGCAAGCGACCGGCAACCGCCCCATCGCCCTGATGGGCGGCGGTACGACCCGGGTGGGCGATCCGTCGGGGCGCGATGAAAGCCGCAAGCTCTTGAGCTATGAACAGATCGACGCCAACAAGGAATCGATCAAGACCACGTTTTCGCGCTTCCTGACCTTCGGCGACAGCGGTAACGGCGCCTTGATGGTCGACAACGCCGAATGGCTCTCAGGACTCAACTACATCGAGATGCTGCGCGAGGTTGGCCGCCACTTTTCCATCAACCGCATGCTGACCATGGATTCGGTGCGCCTCAGGCTGGAGCGCGAACACGAGCTGTCGTTCATCGAGTTCAACTACATGATCTTGCAGTCCTACGACTTCGTCGAACTCGCAAGGCGTCATGGCTGCAACCTGCAGATGGGCGGCTCCGACCAGTGGGGCAACATCGTCAATGGTATCGACCTTGGGCGGCGCATGGGAACCCACCAGCTCTACGCCCTCACCTGCCCGCTGTTGACCACGTCCTCGGGCGCCAAGATGGGCAAGACGGCCGCCGGCGCCGTGTGGCTCAACGCCGACTTGCTCTCGCCTTACGACTACTGGCAATACTGGCGCAACGCCGAGGATGCCGACGTCGGACGCTTCCTGAAGCTGTTCACTGTGCTGCCGATGGACGAGATCGCACGTCTGGAGGCCCTTGGCGGGGCTGAGATCAACGAAGCCAAGAAGGTGCTTGCGACCGAGGCAACCGCCCTCATGCATGGGCGCGAGGCAGCAGCAGCCGCTGCTGCCACGGCCAGCGAAACCTTCGAGAAGGGCGGCATGGCCGAGGGGCTGCCGACGGTGGAAATCGCCCACGCCGAGATTTCCGCCGGCTTCGGCTTGTTGACGGCCATGGTGAAAGCCGGCCTTGCCGCCTCCAACGGCGAGGCGCGGCGGGCAGTGGATGGCGGCGCCGTGCGCATCAACGACGAGCCCATATCCGACCCGCGCCGCAGCGTCAGCGAAGCCGACGTGACATCCGACGGCCTCATCAAGCTTTCCATGGGCAAGAAGCGCCACGTGCTCCTGAAGACGATTTGAAGGCGCAACGCTACTTGTCGGTGCCGATCGTCCTCGGGGGTGTCGGGGGCGCGACGGTGCCGTCGGCGTTGATGCCGCTCACCCCGCCGATGCCGAACAGGTTGCGCAGGAAGCCGGGGGCGATCGCCGAGACCGGATTGATCAGGAACTGCGGGTTATGCATGGTGCCTTTCAGGGCATAGTTGAGCCCGAAAAGCCCCTGGCCCTTGCCGCCGACCAGGATCTCGCCCAACACCGGCACCTCACCCAGCGCCGCGTTGAGGGCGTAGGCGGGAATGATGGTGCCGCCGATGTCGAGCGCACCATCAGCCTTGCGGATCACGCCTTGCGCGGATGCGCCCAGGTCCGTCCCCCGGACCAGTGCATCGCCGATGCGGACGTACTTCGGATCCGTCGAGAACGGCAGCGTGAGCTTGGTGAAGTAATAGCCATTGCTGCGAGGCCCGGTCTTCGTGGGTTTTTGCTGCTTGCCGAGGGTTTTGGTATTGATCGATGTGAGGGCTTGTTCGCCCAGCACCTCGAAGTTTCGGATGATCAGCCTGCCCTTTTGGATCGAGCCGTCGGTGCCGGCGGTCAGCAACGCCTCGAAGTCGAGCGTGCCGCCGGAAATCTTGGAATAAAGATTCGAGGCCCTGAGCGCCGCGCCACCATCACGGCTGACGATGTGCAAGGCGCGCAAGCCTTGCGTATCGGGGGAAATCTGCAACGTGATGGGCGACTTGCTGGACTGGGTCCCCTGTAGTTCGGCGCGCAGCACCTGCCCGCCGACAAATTGCAGGCTGCCCGCGACGTTGGTAAAGGCCTCGCCGCGATTGGCATAGACACGGGCGATATTGACCGAGACCTGAACCGGACGCGGGCTGGCCTCAGAGGCCTTGCCGACATCGCTGCTGCCGGTGAACAGGTTGGCCATGAGCGGACGGGCATCGAAACTGTTACCCGTGGCGTTGACCAGCAGCAGGCCGTCCTTGTCCTTGAGCGACACCTTGAAATCGTTGGCGGCGTCCAGCTTGAATGTCGAGAAGTTGGCACTGCGGAAGCTGCCATCGGCGCCCAATGCAATATCGCCGGCGATCTTCATTCCATCGCCGCTCATGGCGAGGTCGGTGATCTTGATGGCTTTCGGATCGCTGAGATCGAGGTCGAGACTGGCCGTGGTGCCCTTGGCGGCGATGCGCTGCCAGTTGATAGCGTCGAGTTTCAGAATGGCATCCGACAGGTCAGCGTCAATATGAGCGGAGATCACCTTGCCATTGTCGATCATGGCCCTGACCTTCACCGGCGTCGTTCCGACAATATAGTCGGACAGATCGGCACCAAGCTTGTTGCGACCGTCGGCATCGAGGCTGGCACGCAAATCCAACTGTTCGGTTCCGGTAAAATTGCGGACATAGGACAACTTCACCGGGATATCCTTGATCTTTGCCGTGCCCGTGGCCTGCATGGCCTTGCGGTCGACCGTCAGGTCAAGGTTCATGTCGGTCACGTTCGCCTGCTCCACGGCCTTCTTGAAGCTGCCGTTGTCGATGTGAGCCTTGGCGGAAATATTCACCTGCCGGGGCTTCATGAAGCGCGACAGGGGTGCGTTGACGGCCAGCAGCACGTTGACCTTGCCGGTAAGTCGATCGGCGTTGATCTGCTGCTTCGAAATCAGGTGCAGCGGCTCTTCGTCCAGCAATTCGAGAAACTCTCCAGCCTGGCCATTCGCCTCCACCCTGATCTGTGCCGGCGACTGCCGCGCCGCCAGATCGGTGATGTCGATACTGCCCTTCGGCACATAGATCGTCTTGCCGGACGGCAGGTTGATGGTCCCGCCCTGGGCATCAATGTGGAAATTGTTGCCGCTCATTGTTGCATTGCCACTGGCGCCAGCTATGGGCGACAGGGTCTTGAAATAGCGGAATTTTACGCCGACGAGACTGAATTTCGAGGCGACCAGCTTGTCGAGAACCGGTTTGTCGCGCAGCGCCGCGGCGATCACCTTGGCAGGCAAGGCGATCTGGAAGGTGCCGTCGGGAATGTGCCCGGTTATGACGTTGTCATTGATCCATTCCCTGGCCCCTGGCGCCACGACCGGTGGCCACAGCTTCTTGATCATGTCGAAGCTGACGTCGCGCATGGCACCGGCGATATAGACGCCAATGCCCCCGTCTTCGCCGACAAAGCGGCCGCGTATCCGCATGCCGGCATTGCCCGAACGCAGCACCAGGTCCTTGACTTCTAGTCTGGCATCGTCAACCGAGGCAACGCCGATGAACTTGATGTTGTCGAAGATGAACGGGTTCTTGACCGCACCCTGGGCATCGATGGCCACATTGTGGGCATTGAGCGACAAATCAAAGCTTTTCAGCCGTCCGTCCTTGTCGCGCACCGGTTTGATGCGGCCATCGAGCTGGGCCTGCGAACCGCCCACGAAGATCGCCGAATTGCCGATCACGATGTCGCCGGTGGAGGGTTGGTAATCGAAACGCAACAAACCTTCGTCGACGACGATGGGATCGGAGATATAGCCGGGAAAGCCGACGACTCCGGCGGCCACCGTCAGTTCGGCACTGGCCTTGGTCAACCGGCCGGTGTCGGTGAACTCCACTTCCGCATGGCCTGACAGCGGCAATCGCACTTGCGCCAGTTGCGACAGCGCGAACACCTGGTCGGAAATGTCGGCCGGCACCAGGTCGAACAGGCGGGCCGACACGGTAAAGCGGTGATCGGCAATGCGGTAGTTGGCAACCACCTCGGTGCGCCATGGTTCCTTGCCCGAGGCGATGGAGGCATCGGCGAACAGGACAAAGCCGTACGGCATGCGGCGAATGACGAGATTGGCCTTGGGGGCGAACCACAAGGCGTTGTTGGCCTCGTCATAAAGCGATATCGAGGCATGGGTAATGCGCACCGCCATCACTGAGGATATCGGCGAGGTGCCGTCCCGGTCGGCGGCTATTTCCTTGCGCAGCAGCCCGATCAGGTTGACCAGCGGCTGGTCCGAAGGTATCGCGACATTGGGTGGTGTATCGACGCGATCGTGCTTGCCCACCTTGGTGGCGGTCTTCTGATCACTCGAAGCGATGCCGAACCCGAACTGCAGGGCGCCGTCCAGCTTCCGCCGCGCCATGATGCGCGGGCCGATCAGCGTCAGTTCTTCGGGAACCACTTTGCCCGTCAGCAATGCGGCGGTATTCATGACGACGGCAGCCCGCGGCGCTCTGGCGATCAAGTTGCCGTCGAGATCGTGGACGCTAATGTCGCGCAGACGAATGCGGGGGCGGCCGGTATCCTGGTCGCGCTCGATGATCACATCGCCGATCTTGACCCGCATGCCGGCGAGGCTGGAGTTGATGGTGTGCTGTACCGTAGGCTTCAGGAAGGCCAAGGACACCGGTCCTTGCGACAGCCGCCACATGACCGACACCGCGAGCGCCATCGTCAGCAGCAACGCCACCGCGAACGTTAGTCCCACAGCCTTGGCGACTTTGCGGTGCAATCAAGCCTTCCCTGCAATAACATTACCGCTTCAAGGTATTCTTTTGCCCGTTGGCCCTGGCATTGTACAGGACCGCCGGCCGGATCCATCGCAACCGACCCTCATAATTTGCCGCCATCTGTTCGCTGCGGTCGGCTGCCGTCCTCGCCAGGACGGGGCACCGGCGCACACAACGTCGAGAAATGGTCAAAAGCATGGCGGCGGGGTCGCGATGGTGCGCTGCCGAGCCCAGGAATTCATCTTCATCGGGTTCATCGGGACAATGATGGCACAGAACTTCGATGATGCCGCAAAATGAACAAAGACTCGCCCGAAAAGTAAACCCAGGCATGCGCGGCAGGGGCATTGCGTGCCGCAGGTCAAAGGAGGGGGGATGCGGCATCGCCACGTCCATCACGGGAAACTTCGACGAAGGGGGCTGATTTCACGAATCACCGGCATCTTCCGCGCTCGCCAGATCTATTTGCGCAGCGATGGGCATGTCCGGTTCTTCACCCTGAAACCGTGGCACCAGGTGGCCGCGCTGGTGTTCGGCATGGCCGGACTGTTCTGGGTCGCCTATGCCAGCATCAACGTCGCCTTCAAGGACCAGCTTCTGGTGGTCAAGGAACGCCGGCTTTACCAGGCGCGGCTTGAGTACGAGGATCGAATCGCCCAGTTGCGCCGCGCCATCGACCGCATGAACGACAAGCTGCTGCTCGATCAGGGTAAATATCTCGACAAGGTCGATGCGGTCCGCGCCGACTACGACAAGCTGGTCAAGCGCCAACGGCTGCTGAGCGAGTTCTTCCACCAGGGCTGGATGCCGACGCAGCCCGAACCTGCAACAAAGTCCACAGGCGACAAGCAGCCGCCAAAGAACAAGCAGGGTTTCCTCAACGTGCCCGATGACAGTTTCAAGGAGCCGAATTTCCGCGAGAAATACGCCGCCGCCTTCCGCACGCCCGAAGAGGCTCTGGCGCCGCTTGCCGACATGCATCGCCTGTTTCAGGCCTACGACGACAAGGAAGCCAGCCTGCTCGAGGACGTCATTACCGAAACGGCCCGCGAGGCCAGCAATGCCCGCCGTGTCTTTGCCCGGCTGGGCATCGATGCCAAGGCGGTTATCGCCGGATCGTCCTTGAGCCAGGCCAACACGGGCGGTCCGCTGGTCGCCGCCTCGGCGGCCGATCTGGGGCCCGGGCGGATTGCCGACCTGATGGGCCAGGTCACCAGCAATCTCGCCGAAATCGAGAAGCTCCGCTACGAGGGCAGCCGCATGCCGGTGTGGCTGCCGCTGCACAAGGTCGAGCGCATCACCAGCCCGTTCGGGGTGCGGTCGGATCCGCTGTTGCATGTCGCCGCATTGCATACCGGCATCGATTTCAAGGCACCCTACGGCTCGGAGGTGCTGGCTACCGCCTCGGGCAAGGTGGTGATGGCCGGCTGGGACGGGGGCTATGGTCGTCTGGTGGAAATCGACGACGGTTTCGGGGTGAGCACCCGGTTCGCCCACCTCAAGGCCATCAAGGTAAAGGTCGGCCAGCACGTCAAGCGGGGCGAAGTCATCGGCCTTCTCGGCAATACCGGGCGCAGCACCGGCTATCATCTGCACTACGAAACGCGCGTTAATGGGCGCCCCATCAATCCTGTGCGCTTCTGGAAGGTGCGTGATGAACTTCAGGCGATTTCTGACTAGGCGCCGGGCACCCGTCAAGCGGGTCGAGCCGGCACGACATGTCGGGCTCGCTCCCTCGATCATTACCGCGGATGTCGATATCGAGGGCCATCTCCACTCAGTCGGCGAATTGCAGATCGACGGTAATGTGCATGGCGACGTCAGGGCGCACGCGGTGGTGATCGACGTCAATGGGGTCGTGCACGGCTGCGTTGTGGCCGAAGAAGTTGTGGTGCGCGGCCGAGTGGTCGGGCCAATTCGCGGCATCGATGTCCATATCTTCACCGGCGCCCAGGTTGAGGGCGACGTAATCAGCACCACCTTGTTGATCGACAAGGGGGCCTGGCTGGAAGGCGAGGCCCACCATTCGAATTCACCTTTTGACGACCCGGTTGGCCGTCTGCGCTGGCACCGCGGTACAGATGCTGGCGGCCCCGCCGCCCTGCCCGACGACGAAGGTCACGGGGAAAAGGATCCACTTTTTCGCCCGCTGTTCACCCGCCGCTAGGTGGGGTTTCCATTCTGCGGTATCATGTCCTGAGGCCGGCCACCGGTCTTCACGATGCGATGCGCAAGGCTTCGCCGAGCAATCGCCCCAGGCGCTCCGGCAGCGCCAGGCGTGATGCCGCCTCAAGACCTTCCGGTGACATCTTGAAGGCGGTCTTGGCGAGGATGGAAATGACCTTTTCGTCGTCGTGTTTTGCGATGAATGCGCCGGCATAATGGGCGAGAAACACCAGGCACACGACATCTTCCAGCGCCTGGGCATCGGGGTCGTACTTGAGGCGCTCCTTCCTGATCAAGGCGGCAACACGTTCGACGTCGGGCGTCGCATAACCGGCCTGGGCCATCAGCGCACTGACGCGCGCAGCGTGATGGTCCTTGAGATCCTTGCGCCACTTGAGATAGCCAGTGCGGCCTTGGGGATAACTGCTACGCGGAGAGGTCCAGCGCTCGATATGCTGGCCACGCACGGCGATGGCCAGGTGGTCGCCGGCATGGGGCCGATAGCGCGCCAGTTCGGCGCTCATGCGCTCGCCATAGACCAGTTCAGCCGGGCGCGGGCCATCGGGCGTCGCAATGACATGGGGATCGGCGGCGTTGGCGGCATCGATCAGCGCTATGACGCGGTGAAGGCGTTCCTGGCTCATGTTGCACCTTCTAGAGCGGGTTCGGCGTTTTCCGATTCGTGATGGGATTCACAAATCAGCGGAATGGTGCGAGTCCTGCGTCATGGCTATGACGGAGGACGATAATGGCACG
>Ga0315540_10000510_pt1 | contig 22153 bp, 19 predicted proteins | sample SalMarSW160110MG_FD_203677 | JGI IMG/M metagenome (GOLD analysis project Ga0315540, IMG submission 203677) | Salt marsh sediment microbial communities from the Plum Island Ecosystem LTER, Massachusetts, United States - Salt Marsh Sediment SW1601-10 ...
AGGCCCCCGTACCCGATGTCATAGGCCCATCCGTCTCCGCCGAAGATCCATATGGATTTTTTGGTGAAGTAATCGCTCTTTTCCAGGATATCAAAGAAAACGGGATTAATCTCGGACTCAGAATTGGCAAATTCGACCTGCAGCAGTTCTTCAATTTGCCTCCCGAAAGCTCTGGATTTCTCGCCGTCCTGTATGTTTTCAAGCCACCCTTCCATGGCTTTCCTGAGGTCATCAGACAGGGGCTTTTCTAAGGCCTCCCCCACAAGTTGTGCAAGCTTCTGTCGCCGTTGAGAGACCCCAAGGTGGATTCCAAAGCCGTATTCGGCATTGTCCTCGAAAAGGGAATTTGCCCACGCCGGCCCATGGCCCTCTTCGTTCACGGTGTAGGGACAGCTCGGAGTGGAGCCCCCGTAAATGGAGGAACAGCCGGTGGCATTGGCAATGATCATCCGGTCTCCAAAGAGCTGGGTGACAACCTTGATGTAGGGCGTTTCACCACAGCCCGGGCAGGCGCCGGAGAACTCAAACAGGGGCTGACAGTACTGACTGCCCTTGACCGAGGTGGCGGACATCAGGTCATCGTGTACAGGAACGGTGGTCGAGAACTGGTGGTTGGGGACCTGTGTTTCAATTTGTGAGGCCAGGGGTTTCATGACCAGGGCCTTTTCCTTGGCTGGACACACGTCGGCGCAATTTCCGCAGCCCGTGCAGTCAAGGGCGCTCACCTGGATCCTGAACTGCATGCCCTTGAGTTCCTTGCCCTTCGCCTCAACGGTCTCAAAAGTTTCCGGTGCCCCTTCCAGTTCTTCGTCGGTGGCAAGGACGGGTCGAATAACCGCGTGGGGGCAAACAAAGGAACACTGGTTGCACTGGATGCAGTTTTCAGGAATCCATTCAGGGACATTAATGGCGATTCCCCGTTTCTCATACTGTGTGGTTGCGGTTGGGAAGATGCCGTCCGGGCTGAAGGCGCTCACGGGTAGTTTGTCGCCCTGCTGGGCAAGCATGGGCCTCATGACGTCCTTCACAAATTGCGGTTCCTCTCCTTGCATATATGCTTCATGTCCGGCTGCGGCCCATGCCTTTGGGACTTTAATTTTTTGGAGGGCCCCCACGGCCTTGTCCACCGCGTCAATGTTCATTTGGACGACTTTTTCGCCCTTTTTGCCGTAGGTCTTCCTTATAGCATCTTTCATGTATTCAAATGCCTGCTCCGGCGGGATCACGTCCGCAATCTTGAAAAACGCAGCCTGCATAATCATGTTGATGCGACCGCCCAGACCGAGTTCAGCGGCGATTTTCACTGCATCGATATTGTAAAATGCGAGTTTTTTCCGAGCAATGGTACGCTTCATGTGGTCGGGGAGTTCCTTTTCCAGATCTTTCAGGGGCCAGGGAGAGTTGAGAAGAAAGCCCCCCTCCTCCCGGATACCTTCCAGGATCTGGTACTGGTCTACAAAATGGGGATTATGGCAGGCGATAAAGTCCGACTCGGTTAAAAGATAGGGGGACTGTATCCGGTGGGGCGAAAATCGCAGGTGGGACATGGTAATGCCGCCTGATTTTTTCGCGTCATACGCAAAATAGGCCTGGGCAAACAAATCGGTGTTTTCCCCGATAATCTTGATGGCATTCTTGTTTGCTCCGACCGTACCGTCTGCACCGAGTCCCCAAAACTTGCACCTGACCGTTTCCTTGGGTGATGGTTCGATTTTTTCACCCAACTCAAGGGAAGTGAAGGTGACATCGTCCTTTATGCCGACAGTGAAATGATTCTTGGGTTCACGCCCCCGGAGGTTGTCAAAAACTGCTTTCACCATGGTCGGGGTGAAATCCTTACTCCCAAGACCATAACGGCCGCCGATGATGACCGGTGATTCCTTTCGTTCCTGAAAGGCGGTACACACATCCTGATACAGCGGCTCCCCAAGAGATCCCGGGGCCTTCGTACGGTCGAGAACCGCGATTCTCTGAGCGGCGGCCGGGAGGGCACGGAAAAAATGTTCAGAAGAAAAGGGAAGATAAAGCCGAACCTTCAAGAGACCCACGCGCTCACCGAGTCCGGTCATGTAGTTGACGGTTTCGTCAATGCTGTCGCAACTGGAGGCCATTGAAACGATGACCCGCTCAGCCTCGGGGTCTCCTATGTAATCGAAAAGGTGATAGGAGCGGCCCACCAGATCCGAGACCTTGTCCATTTCCTCCTGGACAATTCGGGGGATACGTTCGTAATAAGGGTTGCATGCTTCGCGGTTCTGGAAGAAGATATCCGGGTTTTGGGCGGTTCCCCGGAGTTGGGGATATTCAGGATTCAGTGCCCGGCTTCTGAAATCGTCAATGGCTTCCCAGTCCACAAGAGCGGCCATGTCCTCATAGTCGATCATTTCTATTTTCTGAATTTCATTGGATGTTCTGAAACCGTCAAAAAAATGTACAAAAGGCAAACTGGACCGGATGCTTGCCAGGTGCGCCACGAGCGCAAGATCCATGACTTCCTGGACGGAAGAGGAGGCAAGGAGTGAAAAACCGGTCTGCCGGACCGCATTGATATCCGAATGGTCTCCGAAAATGGACAGGGCATGAGCGGCAACGGCCCTGGCCGCCACGTGGAAGACCACGGGCATGATTTCGCCGGCTATTTTGTACATATTGGGAATCATCAAGAGCAGTCCCTGGGAGGCCGTAAAGGTGGTGGACAGGGCCCCTGCCGCCAGGGAACCATGAACGGCCCCGGCCGCTCCCGCCTCTGACTGCATCTCGGATACCTTCAAGGCCTGGCCGAAAATATTTTTGCGACCGTGAGCTGCCCATTCGTCGCAATATTCTCCCATGCTGCTGGATGGGGTAATGGGATAGATGGCGGCCACATCGCTCATGGCATAGGCCACATGGGCTGCAGCCTCGTTTCCTTCGAGGGTTTTTTGGGATTTCGACATGTTTGTCTCTCCTTACGTTAATACCGTTGAAATTATACTGGAATTATCCTAATATCAGCGTACTATGGTATTCCATTCACCTGATCATGTCAAGAAACATACCCTGCGGAGAACATACCCGGAGAGGCCCCTTATAGGGGTGGCGGCCGTCATAACCCGGGCCAGGGATGTGCTTCTGGTGCAACGGGGAAAGATGCCCGGCAAGGGTGAATGGAGTCTGCCGGGCGGACTGGTTGAAGTGGGAGAGACGGTCCAGGAGGCCTTGCATCGAGAACTATGGGAAGAACTTTCCATAGAAGTTAAACTTGAGGGGCTCGTGGGGGTTTATGACAGAATTGAAAGAGATGTGAACAATAAGATTCAATATCATTATGTGATCGTAGACTATTGTGCACAAATTGTTTCTGGTATTCCCCGGCCTGGATCAGATGCTGCAGCGGCCAGGTGGGTAAACCGGGGAGCCTTGAAGGAATTCACCGGGGATGACCAGATCAGAGAGGCTGTTGCAAAGGCCTTCAGTTTTCAGCCTAAACACCTGCATAGTTCTCACTAATGTATGATATGGAAAAAACGTTTCCAGTGGGGCCAGGACCAGTAGACTATAAAGGCCTCACCTTTCACCGATGCAAGGGGTACAAAGCCCCAGTACCGGCTGTCGTAACTGTGATCCCTGTTGTCTCCCATCATGAAGAGGTGGCCTTGCGGTACGATGACAGGGCCGAAGTGCGCCGTGGGCTGAAAGGGAGCCGTATACACACCGTATTTGTCCTTGAAGAGCTTCCCATTGATGTAAATAGAGCGCCCGAGCATTTCGATTCGGTCGCCCGGGACTCCGATAACCCGTTTAATAAAATCTTTACTCGGGTCCATCGGATAAATAAAAACAATGACATCATTCCGCTTCGGTTGTTCAATGGGAATGAGTGTTTTTCTCAAAAAGGGAATCTTGACACCATAGATGAATTTGTTCACAAGAATGTGATCCCCCACCAGAAGGGTTGGCTCCATGGACCCTGAGGGAATCTTAAAAGCCTGCACGACAAAGGTTCGTATGAAAAGGGCGAGAATAATCGCAATGATTGCGGCCTCGGCATATTCCCTGAATACACTTTTTTTCTTTAGTTTTTCCTGGTCATTCCGATTTTCCAAAAGTAACCTCCACAATGTTTATGTCCGAATTTTCACTTTTTCGATCAAACCAGAGACAATTGGCTCGATTTTTGAAGGGATTTAATCCCTAAAGAAGAAGTTTGTAAAGAAAAATCTGCCTCCTGCCGATAATTCAAGAGAAAGGAAGCAAAAAAAGTCGTTTGAAAGGAAAAAGCAAAGAAAAGTAAAATGCACAACATATGGTATTCACAAGGGAATGGGAATTCTCTATGATTATAAATTATGCAAAATGTAAATAATTCATAAAATATGGTTGACAAATATAGTTATATATGCATGATGATGACTCATCTCCCCTTGGCAAGTTTTTAGGAAAAGAGAACTGGAGGGTACATTGGGTCAAAACCTGGTAAAAAACGTCAGAGAAGAACTCCTTATGAGCAAGGCAGAATTGGCGCGAAAAGCAGGCGTTTCCCCTTTGACCATTGATCGGGTTGAAAAGGGGATGTCCTGCCGGATGGAAACCAAGAGGAAAATCATCCTCGCGCTCGGCTACAAGCTCACAAATAGGGAAAAGCTCTTCCCGGAAAATTAGAGAAATGATCACCATGGCTGTGCCCAAGAAAAATCAATTGATCGGTCTGGATATCGGCTCAAGGGCTGTTAAGCTGGTTGAGATTGATCACGGCAAAAGAGGTAAGGTTCTGAAAAACTTTGGGATCATTGGATTGCCACGGGATGCCATTGTTGAAGGAACGATCAAGGAAATGGAGATCGTCTCTTCTGCCATCAAGACCCTCTGTCGGAATTTGAAGGTAAAGAATAAGGACGTGGCTACATCCATTTCAGGCTATTCGGTCATTGTCAAGAAAATCGTGATAAGCGACCGAAACGAATCGGAACTGGAAAATACCATTCAGAGCGAGGCCGAGCAGTATATCCCCTTCGACATAAATGATGTCAATCTGGACTATGATATCCTGAGCATCGGTGACCAAACCGGACAGGGCAAGGGGGGTGAAAAGGAAAAATCCGCCGCCGGCCAGATGGAAGTCATGCTGGTGGCGGCCAAGAAAGAAATTGTTGAGGATTATGTAACCCTTCTTCAGCTTTCCGGGCTCAATCCGACGGTCCTTGATGTGGACGCCTTTGCCCTTCAGAATGCCTTTGAGGCCAGCGCCAGTGAACCGGAAGGTTGTTATGCTTTGGTCAATGTCGGCGCGGAAGAGCTGGGTATCAACGCGATTAAGAATGGCGCCTCCATATTTAGCCGGGATTCATCCTATGGTGGAAACCAGATCTCTGAAGCCATCATGTCCGAATTTGACGTGGATTTTGAAGAGGCCGAGAGGATGAAACTGGGTGGCAAGAAGGTAGAAAATACAAAAGCTGCCCTGGAAGAGATCTTTACTTCAGTGCTGTCCGAGTGGGCCCAAGAGATAAAGCGGGCTCTTGATTTCCTGGCCACAACCTATCCAGAGGAAAACATAGAAAAAATACTCTTAAGTGGCGGATCATCCAGGGTGCCTGGTTTTCTGAAATACCTTGAATTGGAAACCAATCTTCCCGTGGAAGAATTGAACCCTTTCGCAAATCTGATCGTCAACGAAAAGGCTTTTGATTCAAAATACTTGAGCTATATGGCAACCCAGGCCGGCGTAGCGGTAGGTCTGGCCCTTAGAAGCATCGGTGACAAATGATTAGAATCAATCTTCTTCCTTTCAGGGCGGCGAGAAAAAAGGAAAATATCAAGCGCCAGACCAGTGTCTATGTTTTGACGGTGGTGTTTGTTCTTGCCGTCATGGCATTTGTCTTTTTGCAACTCAACAGTCGGTTGCGTACCCTCCGGACCGAAAAAGAAACAGCAAGGAAACAGCTGGCGGCCTACGCACAGACAACAAAAAAGATCAATCGCTTGAAAAAGCAGATTCGTGAAATTCGTTCTAAGTTGAATGTCATCCGTGATCTGGAAAAAAAGAAGACAGGGCCTGTTCTCCTGCTTGATGAGATAGCAGAAGCAGTACCAAGAAATCGATTGTGGCTCAAGTCACTGGATGACAAGCGAGGCACCCTGGTGCTTCAGGGCACCGCTATGGATAATGAGACGGTGGCCCTTTTCATGACAAACCTGGAGAAGGCAAAACACATAACGACTGTGAATCTCAGGAAAGCCTCCCTAAGATATTTGAAAAAATACAAACTCAACGTGGTGGATTTCGATCTCGATTGCAAGACCTATTCTTTCAAGGAAAAGGTAAGCAATAAAAAGACCGACAGCAAGAAAAAACGGTGATCTAACCTAAACAAAGGATCTACAGGGCATGGAAAAAAGCCCGTTTTTTGAGAAAATAGAGCAAATGAAGATGGCCTACAGGGTCCTGATCCTGGTTGGCACCATCGTCTTTTTAGGTGGTCTGTTCATCTGGCTTGTCGTCCTTCCGAAAACCGGAGAGATTGCTAAGACCAAGAAGGAGATCAACGCGCTGAACCAGCAGCTGGTACAGGCCAGGATTCGTGCGAGGAACCTGAAGAAGTTTGAGGCGGAGCAGGCAGAGGTGACGGCCCAATTCCAAGAGGCCCTGAAATTACTGCCCAATGAGAGGGAAATCCCTTCCTTATTGAGAACGATCACACAACTCGGCACGGATTCACAATTGAAATTTCTTCTGTTCAGTCCCAAGAAAGAAAGGGTCAAGAATTTCTATATTGAAATTCCTGTGGCCATAAAGGTTAGCGGTACGTACCACAACGTTGCCTCTTTTTTCGATAAAGTCGGCAGGATGGAACGTATTGTCAATATCCTTGATGTTTCCATGAAACCTAATAAACCCCTTTCCACAACATTGATTACAACATGCAACGCAATGACCTATCGATTTAAAGGAACGATGAATGCAACGTCCGGGGCGAAAAAGAAAAAATAGTCTTGTCGTGGCGGCAGTATGTGCTTGGCTCCTTTTCCTCAGTATGGAGGCCTGGGGGGTCAGCAAAATGGTCTATAAGCCCCCTCGAAGTTTGAAAGATGTGTCCCTGGCCGGAGACTCGCAAGGAACGCCTTTAAAGGGGCAAACGTTGCTCAGTGCCAAGGGGAAAACAGATCCTTTCAAGTCGTTTTTGTCCATTGAGGAAACCGTAGAGAAAAAAAGGAAAAGGCCGAGAACGTATCTGGAGACACTGGATCTTTCACAACTTGACTTGATAGCCACCATCCTGAACGGAAAGGGTAACTGGGCCATGGTTCGAGACGCCAAAGGCCTGGGACATGTGATCCGCAAGGGAACGCTTATCGGCACCAATGAGGGCGTCGTTCGTGAGATTCGAGAAGGAGAGGTGGTTATCCGGGAAAAACATAGGGATTTTATGGGGAAGGTGAAGACCAAAGAGGTGGTCAAGAAGCTTCCCGGGCGACAGTGATAACTTTGTGAGAAATCATCATCGTGCCCATGGACGGGCACGAAAATCAGTGGGGTGCGGCAACCCGTTGATTTGTAAGGAAACCGAAAATCGCACTTTTCGGTTTCCTTGAGTAAAAAGTCCTGAGGACCGGATTTTTTGCGATTCCATCAGGTATATAGGGAGATCACTCATGTGCAACGCGTCAAAAAGGAAACGTAAGCTCCTGCAAATCGTCTATATAGTCGGGGTCCTGTTCATGGGTATTTATGGTTGTGCGTCCACCCCAAAACAGGTCGACGAGAGCGCGAAAACGGCGCCTGCAATTCTGGAGACGGTGAATGTCCGATCAATAGGTGCCAACGAAACTGTTGTAGAACTCCTTTGCAGCCGGATGATCCCTTATACGGCCTTTAAGCTCATCGACCCGAACAGGGTCGTCATGGATGTGGCCGGCGATGCTGAAGCCCAGGCCCTTGGAACAAGACAGGTCAAGGATGGAAATGTGGATCAGGTCTCTGTGGAAAAGGACCGTTCGAGGACAAATATGACACGGGTGGTCGTTTTTCTGACCCGAAAGCTGGACTACCAAGTCGAAAAAAGAGGAACTTCACTTTTACTGTCTCTAAAAAAACCCCCGGTTGCGGATGAGACGGAACAGTCAGGTGTGGCTAAAAAGTCTGCAACACCTGGTGCGAGCACTGAAGGCGAAAATGCGAAGGTAACCGAAGAGAAACCCAGAATTTTCTTTAAGGCCGGCAAAGATAACTTGACTCAGATTCTGGGCGTGGATTTCACAAGGTTGCCCCAGGGAAAGTCACGTCTGAGCATCACCACCAGCCGGAAAGGACAGTATGGTCTGGAAAGGACGGGTTCCAAATCGATCCGTCTTAACCTGGCAGAGGCCAGCATCCCGCCCCTCCTGATGAGGCGGCTGGACTCTTCCTATTTCGAAGGGGCCATCGAACGCGTCAAGGCAAAAGCATTTTCTGATGAAAAGCGCGTTGTCCTCGATATCATTTTGCGGGAAATGGTTCCTTTTCACATCGACCAGACTGATACAGGAATCTTTATTGATTTTGGTAAGACCCAGGTGAAGCCGCCGGAGAAGAGACTGGTTCCGATTACGGTGGCAGAATCAATCGCTCGAACTTCGGCGTCCGACTCTACCGGTGTGAAGAAGATATTCAGGGCGACCGGGAACACCCGGAGAAACCGGATGGCCAGGGGAAAATACACCGGAGCCCCCATGACCATGGATTTTGTCAATGCAGATGTAACAAACATCCTGAGACTCATTGGAGAGGTGAGCAATCTCAATATTATCTGGGGTCCTGAAGTCAAGGGAAAGGTCTCCATGCGGCTCAGAAAAGTCCCCTGGGATCAGGCCCTGGACCTTGTCCTGGAAAATAACGACCTGGGCAAGCGCCGTGAAGGCAATGTCATCTGGATTACGACCAAGAATAAAATTGCCCAGATAGAGGCGAAGGAGAAACAGAAGCGGGAACGGGAGGAGGCTGAAAGGAAAAAGCGCCTGGACGCTGAAAAAGCGGCAAAGGCAGACGAACCACTTGTCACTGAATACCTGACTATAAATTACGTTGATGTGGAGAACATCAAGAAGTTGATCAGTGAAAACGTCAAGGGACCCAGGGGGAAACTGTCCATTGACAAGGCGAACAAGACCATTATCATGACGGATACCGCCGCGAATATCGCCGCTGCAAGAAAACTGAGCTTGAGACAAGACCGACCCACCAAGCAGGTCATGATAGAGGCAAGAATCGTGGAGGCCCGGACCAGTTTCAGCCGGGAACTCGGGGTAACCTGGGGAGGCAACTACCAGACACAGCACAATCCCTGGGGAGGGACGGGCAACGGGACCTATAATTACAATTTTTCCACCAATTTCAGCATCCCCAGCGCAACCACTATGGGCATTAATTTCGTCAATACGGCTGCGACGAAACTGCTCAATGCACAAATCGCGTTTGCAGAGACCGAGGGGAACGTAAAGACCCTTTCCGCTCCCAAGATCATCACGCGGGATACGGTGAAGGCGAGCATCAAACAGGGTACCAAGATCGTCCTGCCGTCCGGTACGGATTCCAATGGCAACAAGACGTACCAACAGGTGGACGCAACCCTGAAACTTGAGGTCACGCCGAGGATAACGCCGAACAATATGGTTATAATGACCATCGATGTGAGTGATGATTTTCCGGATTACGCCAATGCGAGGGGAGACAATGTCCCCATCAACACCAAGAACGCCCAGACTGAGATGATGATCGCTTCCGGGGACACCGTGGTCATCGGCGGTATCTATAAAGAGGACAAGAGCACAACGGAGGAAGGCACGCCCTGGCTCAGAAACATGCCCATCCTGGGTTGGCTTTTCAAGGCGAGAAACGCAACGAATGCCAGAAGCGAACTGCTCATATTTTTGACTCCCACGGTGGTTTCGGCCCCAGGCAAGTTGTGATATGCCGGATGATGAAAAAGCATGCAATGGCCCCTATTTCACATGGCGGGGCCTTGACAGTTCTCCTTTGCGTGTCCTTATTTGTTTTCGGCTGCGCCGGAACCAATCACGAACTCGATAGAAAAAAAGCCAGGGCCGAGGCGGCCCTGGGCATATCCCTCGTTCAAGAGAATCAGGCCAGGGCGGGCCTCAAGCACTTGCTCGAGGCCGGGCGACTGGCTCCTGAAAACGCAAGAATACAAAATCAACTGGCCCTGGTTTACAGGGATCTGAAGCATTATGCTCCCGCCTTGAAACATTTCAAAAAAGCCCTTGAACTGGAGCCTGACTTCCCGGAAGCATGGAACAATATGGGCACAGTTTACCTGTTGCTCAAACGGTGGGATCTGGCCATCCCCTGTTTCACGAAGGCCGCGGAGACCCTTACCTATAAAACCCCTCATTTTGCGTACAACAACCTGGGTCTGGCCTATTTTCAAAAGAAGGAGTACAAGAAGGCCATCGAAAGCTACCGAGAGGCCTTGTCTTTCGCACCGGACTACAGCCTGTGTTGGAACAACCTTGGAACCGCTTACGAGGCCGCCAAAGACTGGACGGAGGCCGAAAAGGCCTTTAAGAATGCCCTCAGGTACGCCCCAGAGTACCCCACCCCACACCTACACCTTGGGAAACTTTACCTCAAACAGCAGGAAATTAAGAAAGCACAGAAGGAACTGGAAGAAGCGATACGGCTTGCGCCTGAAGGTCCCATCGCAGACGAAGCGAAGAGACTTCTCTCCGGGATTCATTAGCCTTTTCGCCTGATGCCCAGAAGATCGGCGATTTCCATGAGTCCCGACACGTGTTGGTCTGCGTTCAATTCCGAATTCTTATATGCGACGAAGAAGACCTCCGCCGCCCTCGCCGTTTCATAATCAACAAGGGAATCGCCCACATATATAGCTTCCTTCGGAGAGATGTGAAAGAAGGAGAGAATTTTATGGATACATTCCGGGTGGGGCTTGGGATGCAGGACATCCAGGGAGGAAAGGACGATATGGAAAAAGCCGTCAAGTCCATATTTCCTGAGGACATCAGAAATAGTATTGCTCCGGTTGGTGGCTACGGCCAGTCCGAATCGGGGCTTTAGGGCCTTGAGCAGCGGGATGAGCCCGGGTTCTACGATCATGTCGTCCATGAAGGGGGCGTAATCCATCTTCGCACGATAGTCCTGGGCGACGCTTTCACAATCCGTATCCCAAAAGATATGGCGAACGGATTCTTCGGCCGTGTGCATGTGGACAAAGGCCTCTTCATCGGGATTCATGGGGGGCAAATGGAAGTGGGCAAGAAGGTGATTGTAGTACTGTGTATTGGCCTGACGGGAGTCAAAAAGGACCCCGTCACAGTCGAAGATAACTGCTTTGATGCGCTTCATATCCGAAAACCGTGGTGTCATGGAGCGGAAGAAGAGGGCCCGAAAAACCATCCGGAAGGCGTTCTACCGAACAGCTCAAAGGTCCTGGGCCCGGAAGGAATGAACCAAATTCCACTTGGCATCGAGGAGCTTAGAAATGACGCTCTCGCATAAATCCCATGAGTTGTAAGGTCGTCTTGATTCCTGCAAAAACCAGCCCACATCCTACCACCGTGAGGGCAAAATATAAGAACCCAAAAAAGATGAAATGACCGGCATTCCACGCCCATTCAAAAGAAAACGGCAGCATTGTTGTCCTCCTTTCAGTGTTTCCCTATTCCGTTGCCGGGTTCAGCTCAATCTCCTTGGGAAACATGGGGAGATATCTATAGGACAGGGAGAAAAGCAAGAAACCGTAGCCTACAACGGCAAAGGCAATGCCCCATTCCTGCCAGGTCGGGAGATAGCTTACAAAGTGATCAAAAGGCATCACGGGAATGGCAAGGGTGACGACGACAAACATGAAGCGATTTAATACGATCCCCGTACATGCCAGAAGGGAGGCCGTGACGAGCCATCCTCCTTGTTTTCTCACATTGGGAATCATCAACATAATTGCCGGAATAATCCCGCAGATAATGATTTCTACTACAAGCATCCACACACCGTAGGGACCTTGCTTGAAAAAATCCATAAAGGAAAGACCCTGCCGGGGCACACTACCATACATCCAGACGAGGGTGTCGGCGATTTTCAAGATTATATAGGCTGATAAAAGCCAGGCTGAGATCTTTGCAATCAACTGGATTGCATTGTCCGGGACGAGTTTTTTCCGGCTGATTGCCTCCGTCAGCTTGGTACACAGGATGGTGAAACAGGGACCAACAGCGATGGCCGACAGGATAAAAAGGAAGAAAGTCCACGGCCATATGTAGAATCCCCCCCTGGCCGCAAATGGACGGGCATACATGACACCGAACATACCCCCGAGAGAACCTTGATGGAAGAAGGACAGAAAAGTTCCTGTCGCGGCAAAAAGGGCCATGATTTCATGGAGATTGTGGCCGAAAAGCCGAAGTTCTTTAACCTTTTCGATTTGGCGGTTCTCCAGGATAAGGGGAACATACTCGACGGCGAGGACGCTGAGATAAGCGGTGATGCAGAAGGACACCTCCACAAGCATGGAGTGAATATTGGCATGCCAGAAAATGAACCAGCCACGGATGGGTTGTCCGATATCGATGCCAAGCATGGCAACGGCACCTGAATAGCAGATAAATCCTATGACAACGGCGGCGTTGATCACATTTTTCAACTCTTTTCTGCCGATAACATAGGTGAGGAATCCCGTAAAAAAGGCGCCCGCCCCGAGAGCGATAATGGCAAGATCGAAAACGATCCACAGGGCAAAGGCAAAGTAGTCGCTCATATTCGTCTGGTTAAGGCCCTTCCAAAGGCATAAGGCGGCGGAAATTCCCCCCCATATCAATAGCCCAATCCATGGCAGCGTCCAAAAGAAAAAGGCCTTGGGCGAGCATCTCTTGACTCCTTCCGGTATCAATGGCGAATCCATCAATCTGTCCTCCTGGGAGAGTTTTTCAAACTGTTATCCCGGCTTCTTAACCGGTTGCGCTTGTTACGGGCTTGAATTCACCCGGGCGATAATTATCCGCCATTTTCCGTACCCAGTCTTTGTGGGAAAGGTAGTAGACCTTGGGTTCCGTACCCAATCGCTCCAGAAGTCGAAAGGCGTAACGGCTCTTGCTAAGCCTCGAAACCTGGTGATCGGGGTTGTTCAAATCGCCGAAAGTAATGGCCTGGGCCGGGCAGGCGTCGGTGCACGCCGTGGTGTATTCGCCTTCCTCAAGCTCCCGCCGGTCCTCGGCATAGGCCAGGGTCTTGGCCCGCATCAGACGATGGTGACAGAAGGAGCATTTTTCCACCACGCCGCGCATGCGGGGAGAGACTTCCGGCGACAGGTACCTCTCCAGACCCTTTCCCTTCGGGAAATAGGCGTCCCACCAATTGAACGTCCTGGCGTGATAGGGGCAGGCGGCAATGCAGTACCGGCAACCAATGCAGCGGCTATAGATCTGACTCACGATCCCCGTATGGAGATCCAGTTTAGTGGCCGTAGGAGGACACACGGAGACACACGGCGTGTGATGATTACACTGCATGCAGGGCCTGGGAAAATAGCTGACCTCAGTGCGGGGAAATGCCTTTCCGTTGGTGATCTTATACAAACGCATCCAGGTGAGGCTGCGTTGCTTGTCCGATTCATCCGGTCTGGTGGAGACATTGTTTTCCGCTGCACACGCAACCATACAGGTCCCACAACCGGTGCATTTGTCCAGATCGATGACCATTCCATATCGGTTATCATGGCCCTGTTTTTCTTCCATAAGTTTACCTCATCATTAGACTTTGGTTATCCGAACGGGGGTATTCCACCATACCGGGTGACCGGACAGGGGGTCCCGTCCAGGATGCACAATCCGGTTGGGATTGACGCCTTTTCCCTTGAGAAATTCATCGTAGGCCGTATGGCCTAAGCCGAGCGGCATATAAACGATGCCCGGCATGGCCCCTTCAAAGAGTGTCAGCCGAGCCCTCACCTCCCCGGAAGGGGACTTGATCAGGATTCGGTCACCTTCTGTCAGGCGATATTCGGACGCGGTTTTGGGGTTTATTTCGGCAAAGGACTCATTTTTTCGGAGCTCGTTATCAAACCAGGTCTTTTCCAGGAAAGGGGGGCTCGGAATCCAGGAACTGGCAAGATTGATCATCTCATAGGGAATCAGCAGGAGTGGATAGGCTTCGGTTGCTTCCTGGACCGCCGGTTTTTCGTAATGCGGCATGAAGGCCGCATCTCCCCGGGCCTGTATACCCATTTTTTCAAGCGCCTTTTCCCCGGAGACCTTTCCACCGTGCTCATAAACCGCAAGTTCCAACCGGGTACTGTAGAATTCGAATTTGCCCGTCGGGGTCTTGAAAAGGTTTTCCAAGTTTCCAAAGGAATGAGAAGGTCGGAACCAGAGACTATTGGATTTCAGCCCCTTCCACATTTCATCAAAGTCTTTGTAGTCTGCCTTTACGGCGGTATTTTTCCGGACGCTTTCCCAAACAGGGACTTTCCCGTCATAATGGATAAGGCCCGGGCCTGATTCATAGAGGCCCTTTGCCCTTGTTTTGAGCACGTCTTCATAGCTTTTCCAGGGGAATGAATCGCCAATGGCTCCCCCCAGCTTTGCGGCCAGCTGAAGGATGATGTCTCCGGAATGCCGGGTGTTATACACAGGCTCGACCACCGGTTGAGACAGGCCGTAGAGGGGGTATTGAAGGGCTGCAGGCCAGACCACATCAACCATTTTTTCCAGATAGGTGTGATCGGGCAGGATAAGGTCTGCCATGTTGGCCGTTTCATCACGGAAAGGGGAGAAACTCACGATAAAGGGAATCTTCTTGAGGGCCTTGTAGAAAGTCCCCCCATCGGGCTGGGTAAAGGCCGGATTGGATGAGAAGACCAGCAGGGTGTCCACCGGTGAAACCGCGCTCTCGTTGACGGCTGCGGCAAGATTGTTGATGAGGCTCTTTGTGAAAGGATAGGCCAGCCCTCCCGCGCCGTCCAGTCGGGGCCTCTTGATTCCCTGACGCGCGACATCATCAGGCTCGACTTCGGGCAGCTGAGAGAGGGGCAGAGGATCGCTTACAACGACACCGCCCGGCTGGTTGATGTTGCCGGCAAGGGCGTTCAGGGCCATGATGGACATGAATTCGTAAAGGCTGCCGTTCAGGGTCCCTTTTCCCTTTCCGGAAAGGGCGACAGGCGCCTTGGCCTTGGCAAACCCCAGAGCCAGGGAGAGAATTTCAGACTTACTCAGGCCGGTGATCTGTTCCACCTGTGCCGGGGCGTATTGATTCATCACCAGGGTCTTGAAGCCTATATGATTGGTGCCATCCGATGAACGCCAGTCCTCAAAACCGGAAGTGTGTCCCTGGATGAATCCTGTATGAAACAACCCTTCCTTGATGAGGACGTGTGCCATCCCAAGGGCCAGGGCCGCCTCAGTCCCGGGTCGGACGGCCACCCACTGGTCCGCCTTGGAAGCGGTGTTGGATGCACGGGATCCGATCTGGACAACCGTTGCTTTTTTCCTGAGGGCCTTTTCCCTGAGGATGCTCCAGGCGTTGATGACCCTACCGGGACCTGCCCATCCCTCGAGGAGTCCGCTCCCGAAACTGAGGACATAGTCTGCGTTCTCCAGGTCATAGGCCATTGGACCATCGCTGCCGAGCATGAGCCTGTTGGCCATGGAATAGGTGTCTTGGATGGAAGGAACCCTGACATAGTTCGGGCTGCCGACGGCCTTCATGAGACGTTTTATCATAACCGACATGGAAGATCCGGTGAAATGACCGTCCACAGCGGCCAGGGCCTCCGCCTTTCCCTGGGAACGCAGAGTCGATATCCGGGTGCTCAGTATGTCGATAGCCTCCTGCCAGGAAATATCCATAAATTCACCGGCACCTCTGGGACCAACCCGCTTCATGGGGCGCGTGAAGCGCACGTCTTCGTCATAGAGCAGTTGCAATCCCCCCATCCCCACCGGGCAGATTCCTCCCGGGTTGACGGGATAGTCGGTGCTGCCTTCAATCTTGACGGCACGCTCGTCCACTTTACGGACGTCTATTCCGCAACCGCCCGGACAGAGGAGGCAAACGGACTTGACACTAGTGAACGCGCCTACGGGCGGCACGGGAACCCAAGGCCAGTTTTGTGTCCAGATGGCAGTATCATCAGTCAATTTCCATGGTAAAGGCGTCAGCTGGATTCCGACCACACCACCGACAAGAAGCTTCACAAAATTTCGTCTATTCAATTCCATAATCTTCCCCTTACTTGATGGAACGTAAAAAGTCCGTCCCTGGACTTTTTACTCACGGAAACCGAAAAGTGCGATTTTCGGTTTCCCCACAAATCAATGGGTTGCCCTGCACCCCCTTGATTTGTGTGCCCCTCCATGGGCACGATGATGACTTCTTGGGAAGTCATCCTATTTGTGGCAGACAAAGCAGGCATTGTTTTTTTCCAGCCCCTTTTTCGTATGGCATTCAGCGCAATCGTCCATCTTCATTCTGTCCCAGCTATGTTTCTTGTAACCGGAGATCCTTTTCCCCCAGATATTGATGCTGTAGCCTGTCAGACGGTTGGCCTCGTAGGGAGGTAATTGGGCGAGCTTTCCGAAATCCCCGTGGCAGGTCTTGCAGGTTATCTCACCCATCTTAACGTGGGCAATATGGGAAAAGTAGACACAGTCAGGTTGCCTGTAATAGGACAACCAGGGTATTTCGGTATTGGTAGCCACATATTTCTTCAAGAATGCCGCTTCGGCCTTTGAATCGCCAAGGGGGCTTTCGGGGTCATCATGGCATTCAGTACATTTGCTCAGTTTTGGAATTCCGACATAGGTGCCGTCCTCACGAAAGGCGTGGCAAAAGGCGCATCTTTCAGCCTCTGTATCACCATCGATACCGTCGACTTTTTCAGGATTGAGATGGAGTGCATGATTGAAGTTCATCGGTTGGGGCTGTTTTGAATAGAGGACCATCGGAAAAACAACCCATCCCGTGATCAGTGCTCCAATGAACCCAATGAGAAGAAAAATCCATCCGCCTTTGGTCGATTTTTCGGATGTTTTTGCCCTGTTTTCCATAGGTTAAAGCCTCTTCGTTAGGAGATTGGAAGGTCTAGGACCGAGGAACTGATAGTGGTGCGTATTTACATTCTTGCCCTGATTTTGTCAAGAAAAAAACCTGTTAAATGCTGCAAAATCAATTAAATAAAAGGGCTTGAAACCATCAGGCCTTGGTCGGTCCATCGCCCTGTGAAATTGGTTTTGAGATGGGGTAAGGTGATTACAGCCGACGCGCACTTGACCGAATTATAGAGATTTTATCGTGCCTCCAATCCAAGTTGGGGCACGATGGACAGCCCGGGGAGCTGCTCAAACCATGTCGCAACAGTTCAAGCTAAAATTTTCTCATCCTCTTGCGGCGTCTCTTGGCTGCCTTTGCCTGTTTTTTCTTTTTTTGAACGCTGGGTTTGTCATAAAAACGCCTTTCCTTGATCTCGGAAAAAAACCCCTCTTTGGTCAATTTTCTCTTGAGGTCCTTGATCGCCTTTTCTATCTGGTTGTCATGTACGACTACTTTCATTTTAATCCTTTCTTTTCATAAAATAAAAAAAGCATCTCAGCCCCGCACGGTGAGATGCTTTCAAAAACCTTCTTGAACGGGAAAATGTTATGGGCAGATCACATACCGCACTCCTCTTCCGGTTTACTCGAAGGTTTGAAAGCGCTCACAAGCATCGGAGGAAAAAATTCTTTTGCCGGGTAAAGAGAACATGGGTTCTTCAGTTTATGGAGCACTATTCTCATCATCCGTCATCACCTCCTTCGCTTGTGAAAGACCCCAAAAAACGGCGTCTATTTTCACCAAGATAAAATGGAATACTAATCATATATTTCCGGGGCCAAATGTCAATCTTTTTTTCACCGTTCCTTAGCTCGTGAACCGATGAAATAAAAATCAACCCTTTCTCACGAGCCTGGCTACCGCCTCGATGTGATAGGTATGGGGAAACATGTCCACGGGTTGTATCTCGAGGATTTCGTATCGCTGCGCCAGGAGGGCCAGGTCCCTTGCCAGGGTGGTTGGGTTGCAGGACACATAGACGATCCTCTCCGGGGCGAGGTCTAAAATTTGTGCCGGGACCTCTTTGTGCATCCCTTCCCGGGGTGGATCGATGATGAGGACTTGCGGTCTGTGAGAGAGGGACTTCATTTCTTCTCGAATATCTCCGCAGATAAACCGGCAATTGTCGATATGATTAGCCAGTGCGTTTTTCCGGGCGTCCATGACGGCGCTTTCAACGATTTCAATCCCCACCACGTCCTGCGCGTGCCCGGCCAGAAAAAGGGGAATGGTCCCCGTGCCGCTGTACAGGTCCAGGACCCTGTCTGTCGGGCTCAACTCGGCATATTTCACCACTTGACCATAGAGGTCCTCGGCGGTCCCCGAATTGGTCTGGAAAAAGGAGTTGGGTGATATGCGGAAGGTCAAACGGCCGATTCTGTCTTTGATGAAGCCTTTCCCCTGATAGACCTTTTCCTGCTGGCCAATGGCGATGGAGGCCTTCCGCCGATTGATGTTGTTCGCAACGGTCGCTATATTGGGAAATTGGGAAGCAAGATCTTCAGCCAATGAAACCATGATATCAGGGCGTTCTTCGGAGGTGATGACATTGACCATCCACTGATCAAAGGCCACGGAATACCTGAGGGTGAGGAAACGCCAGAATCCCTGATGGCTCTTGAGCCCGTAAACCGGGGCGCCGCTTTCCCCTGCAAACCGCTTTACGCTGCGCAGAATTTCATTTCCCGTTTGTTCCTGGAGCAGGCAGGCATCCATATCAAGGACCTTCTGATAGGCCCCGGGGATGTGGAGACCCAGGGCAAAGGAGCCCCTGGTCCCTCCCCTCTCCATCTCTTCGGGAAGGAGCCATGGCCTGTCTGAGAAGGAAAATTCCATCTTGTTCCTGTAGGCGAATTGTTTCTTGGAGGGCAGAACGGGATGGACGGGTATATCCATCAGCCCCCCGATGTGTTCCACTGCCTCTTTGACGTGGGATCTTTTGTAGGAAAGCTGGGTTTCATAACGGATGTGCTGCCATTGGCAGCCCCCACAGTAGGGGCTGTAGTGGCACGGCGCATCGACCCGATCAGGGGAAGGTGAGAGGAGTTCAACGACCCTGGCCTCTGCAAAGCCCCTTTTTTTCTTTGAGATAAACGCCCGAACGTGGTCTCCGGGAACGGCTCCCCGGACGAAGACAACGAAGTTGTCTATGCGGGCCAGGCCTTTGCCCCCGTAGGCCATTCGCTCGATTTCCAGTTCAACGGTCTGACCTTTTCTCGGAATATCCATGGCAGGTTTATACCACAGGAAGATGGCTATGACCAGTTGTTCTGCTCAACCGGTTCCTGGAGGGTCAGCTCAGTCAGAACGAGAAGGAGGATTTTCTTTTGACAGTGTCCAGCGAGCGCCGTCTAGCGTGCCCCGAGTTCCTTGAGGGCATTGCACGCACCTGTGTTGTGAAGATTACAGCTGGTTTCCAGGCTGGCGATGGCATGCTTCTGATCCCCTTTCCTCTGGTAGACAAGGCCCAGGCCGAAGTGGGCGTAATCAAAATTGGGGTCAAGGGTGACGGCCTGCTGAAAGGCCAGGAGGGCCTGATCATACTGGCCCTTCATGAAAAGGGTGTATCCCTTGCTGTAATAGGCCCACTTGAAGTCGGGCCTCAGGACAATAGCCTTTTCATAATCTGAAAGGGCCAGATCGTAAAGCGTCTTGTTGTAATAACAAAGGCCGCGGTTGTAATAGGCATCCGAGGCGTCGCGCTTTGAGGCTTTCGATCCTTCAAAAAAATCAATAGTTTTCGTATAGTCGGAAATGGCAAGGTCGTATTTTTTTTGGTTATAATAGAGATTGCCGCGATTGTAATAGGCATCCGTGTATTCCAGGTTCTTTGTCTCCGTTACCCGGATTGCATTGTTATAAGCGGTCAGGGCATCCTGAAACTTGTCTTTCTTGGCGTAGATGACACCAAGGTTGTTGTACACGTCGGCGTAATAGGGTTTCTCTTCGGTGCTGAAAGAGAGGGCCTTATTGTAATACGTTTCGGCCTGATCATATTGTCCCTGAACATAGTAAACAAGTGCAAGGTTATTGTTGGCCTTTTCATCTGTTGGGTTATATTTAATGGCATTGGCGAAATCAGCTTCCGCCGGGGCATACTGTCCCTGTTCGTAATAGGCAAGACCCCTATTGTTGTAGGCATCGGCATATTTGCTGTTGAGATTCAGGACTTTCGTGAACGTGTTAACGGCCTCGGCCAGTTTGCCTTCTCTCAGGAACTCGGCACCCCTCTGGAAGAGGTCATCGGTCTCATCCGCGAAACTCCCCTGGGCCCACACGATTGGGAGACACAGGAAAAGAATCAAGGCCAACCAGAATGTATGTTGCCTCTTTTTCATGGTTCACTTCCTTGAGTTAAACTCAGTTTAATTCTTTTTCCTCTCTTTCAAGAGTTTCTTTAACCTTAAACTTTTCCCCTGGTTTGACTATCTCATAATAATAGTTCTTATAGTTTTTTACATAGTAGGACAGGCTTGCTTTTGAACCCACTATCGCCCAGTCAGGAACATCTACCTCAATTGCCGGGTAAAAGATATTACTTTTGTCCAGGGTTAAGACCATCCCTTTGATATTTGTGACCCCTCCGGTAATGGTCATTATTTCTTCACCCGTTGACTGGGTAAAAGCAACAGTTGATATTGATAGGGAGATAGAAACCAGCATAAGGCTAAACAAAATCAGTTTTTTCATTCCACTATTCATAATGACTTCTCCTTATTTAGCGTGTTTCCCACAATATCTGGGATACTCCACCGGGAGGACCCGGGATGTTGGTGCTCTGGTCCTGACCCACACCGCTCACGGCCCCGCCGGCGCTGATGAGTCCCGCCGCATGTCCGCCCCTAGTCACCACGCGGACCCCCGAAGGGATGGAGCTGTTCTGTAGGAGCATGTAGGTATCCCTGATGTTCCTGACCATCGGGTTGGTGCCTTCGTCATTGTAATTGAAGACCGATTTTCCCCAGCAATAGTCCAGGGCGTAGACAAAGGCGTTCCCGTTGGGATTGCAGGGATCATCGAAGACCGGCTGGTAGGAGGTGAAATAAACATTCTTGAAAAATACCGTGGGCTGGCTCAGGATCTTTTCCCCGGTGTGGCTGATGGACTCGTCCGTGCACTGTCCCTGTGCATCCATGACCCGGTAAAAACCCCTGGAGATGGTTTCATCCTCGAGCACAGCCATCAGATCTTGCTTTCTGGCGGTGTCAAGGCTGTTCACTGTCCCGTCTTTGTCGGAATCCGCCTGTTCATCCAGTTCGTCACAGGTGAGATTCAGGAGATCAGTCTCGTAAGTGAGAGAATTATGATCAGCCACCGCATAGAACCGATTCGAGATCATTGCAGACCTGGGATGCGCACGATCCCCGGTCCCGAAGTAGAGGACCGGTTTGGAGGTCCAGCAATTTCCGAAGTAGGACACATCAGGCGAATAAAACATCTTTCTTCCGGTATCGGAGGTATTCAGAGCAGCACCGGCTATGGCAGTATCCCCGGAGGCGAGATCTGATCCGGGGTTGGCCGTGAAGATCCTCTTTACCTGCCACTTGGTGGAATCGGCATCTGCGTACGCGTGGGCCATGTCTCCGTAGTAATCATACGTGATTTTCCAGATCTGCCCGTAGATATCCGCCGCGTACATGACGATCTTGCTCTCCGAGAAGGGGATGACCGAGATGTCCGCGGGAAAAGAGTAAGTCATCTTGCAGTACTGCTGATTAATGCCGGTAGTCACGTCTTCGGTCTCGTCTCCGTCATTGTCGGCGTCACCATAAACGGCCTTGAACAGGAGGGACCCGTTGCTTAGGTCCACCACAAAGATCCCCCTCCCGACAGCATCCTTTCCGGGATTATACGTATCATAACTTCCACTCGTGCCGCCGCCGGAGTCCGTGAAGGTTTCACCGCTGTCCCGGATGCCGTTATTATTGGTATCATCGAAATCTTCGGGAAAACCGTCCTCCAGGGGATCGTATCCCCCTGACAAGATGACCGCTTCTTTGACGGTATCGGAGGCAGTCCTGATCCTGGCAAAATAGGGTTTGCTCCAGGAATACCCTATTTGGGTATAGTCGC
>Ga0315540_10000511_pt1 | contig 22134 bp, 52 predicted proteins | sample SalMarSW160110MG_FD_203677 | JGI IMG/M metagenome (GOLD analysis project Ga0315540, IMG submission 203677) | Salt marsh sediment microbial communities from the Plum Island Ecosystem LTER, Massachusetts, United States - Salt Marsh Sediment SW1601-10 ...
ATTGTTTTCTCCTCATTAAATCATTATTCACTTATGATTGGGGTTACTTCACCATATCCCATAATTTGTTTTGTAGATGAATCAACTGCTATAACATGTAATTGATCACTTCTATAAATTGGTGCTATAACGTAATTACCAGCTGAAACTGACCAAGTATCAACCCGATCCATTGTGTCCATTTCAAGAGCGTGAATATCCGCTGCTGTAGTTATTAGTCCTGAATATTTATATACATCCACATCAGCAGAACAACCATGTTTTATTGAAGAATTAGGAGAAGCTACATATAATCTTCCTCCTAAATATCTTAATCGCCCGCCATATGCCGGCCCAAAAGTATTTACTTGATACACATTATCTAAATCTTCTATATTCCATATTTGGACTGAATTAGTACTATATCCATATTTTGCTGTATAAACTAAATTATTTGCTGTGTCCGCCCATATACCATACCAAGTAGTACTACTTCCAACTGTCCATTCTTTGATTACAGTTGGATTTGCTTTATCAGTTATATCTATTATGGAAATACCATTATTAACACTTTCTCCACAACAATATGCATAATTTCCTTCTACATAAACAGCTCTAAGTAGTGTAGAAGTTGGTGCTACAGAACCCACTATAGCTGCACTACTTGGGTCGGATACATCAAATATACATAATCTTTGGCTTGTATAATTAACTATGTATGCATAATTTCCCACCACTTTTATATCCAGAGGATAGTTTAGGTAATTTGGTGAAGTTGTACCAGTCATAGATCTAACTCTTGTAGGATTAAGTGGATTCGATGTTGTATCATAAATACTGAAACGACCATTATTACTGCCAGTTGAAGTTATTACAAATAGATAATTGCCGCTGCTATCCAAACCTCTTATTGGATAAAGATATGTAGCATCAATTAAGTGTGCTGCTAATGAGGCATTTGGAGGATCTGATATATCTATTATACTTAAATAACCGCTAGTAGATGAGTTATTTGCAGTTGCGTATAAATAATTACCTATTATAGCTATACGTGATACATTTAATAAATATGTAGAATCTACTATGGTTTTTACATAACTTGGTGATGTAGGGCTCGTTATATCATATATTGCTATATAATTATTTGTAGTGCAAGCTACATATAAATAGTTATCTTTTATAATATAATCTGAAACACCATAACTATTTCCTAAATTTGATAATGGTGATATATAAGATGGTTTATTGTTATCAGAATTTGCCATTGTTTTCTCCTCTTATCTTTGTTCATAATTCACTTATGATTGGGGTTACTTCACCATATCCCATAATTTGTTTTGTAGATGAATCAACTGCTATAACATGTAATTGATCACTTCTATAAATTGGTGCTATGGTATAATTGCCAGCCGAGACCGACCAACTATCTACTCTATCCATTGTGTCCATCTCGAGAGCGTGAATATCCGCTGTCGTGGTTATTAACCCTGAATATTTATATACTATCACATTATATGAATAGGTCTTGGAATTTCCTGCTGTATATAAATACCCATTATTATATCTTATCCTATCAGGATTAGTTCTTCCACATGTATTTACCAATGTGACATTCTCTATGTCAGATATGTTGAATATTTTTATTGTATCAGATGTTGAGTCTCTCCATGAGATATAACATAAATTATTAACAACATCTACCCACATTCCATTATTATAACTGTAGAGAGAACTAGTACCTTTATAATCCGCTCCCCATGAACCAGTTATGCTTGGATTTTCTTTATCAGAAACATCAATTTGTATGAAAGGATTTTGTGAAGTTGAGTACCCACCTACCCACATAGTTGTTCCATCCGTGAACATATTCCAAGGACTTATACCGGTGGCTATAGATGAGAGTGTGTAAGCATTAGGTGGATCAGTTATGTCTATTATATTTACTCTACTAGAATTCCTATTAGTCACATATAGATAATTTCCAACTATCTGCATTTGTTTGGCAAGATTTATAAAGTTAGGTGAGGTTCCACCACTTAAAGCCTTCACGCGAACCGGGCTAGTTCTATTCGATATATCATATACTGTAACATATGTATCTTTGCATACATATAAATAATCTCCTTTTGAAACTATATCAGTGGCTCCTTGCACATATGTTCCTTCGCCTGCTCCAAAATGTCCTGCTACGGAAAGACTTGTTGGGGTTGATACGTCTACTATGGCCATATAATTACTGTTAGTCGTATTTACACCAACATACATGTAAGTGTCTACTATTTCCATAACAGTTGGTGTTATTATATATGTTCCATCAGTAAATGTTGCAGCGTATTCTGGTGCTGCTGGGTCTGATATATCATATATGTAAATACGATCATAACTAGCGCTTGTATATAAATAATTACCATAAAAAGCATTATCCACTGCATTGTTATTAGTATTACCCATATCTACAGTTTGTAGTTCTGTTGGTTTATTATTATCAGAATTTGCCATTGTTTTCTCCTCTATCTTTGTTCATAAGCTCTCTGAATTGCTTCTTCTGTTTTATTACCTTCTATTTTACTTATAGCTTTTAGTCTTTTTATTTGTGCATTTATCATATCTGCAGTTCTTCCTGGAAGCATTTCCATTAATTCCTTAATTGTTTTACTTTCATAATTAGCTATAAGAATCTGCTTTTCCGTATATTTCCAAGTTTTCCTCCGGGCCATAAAAACACCCCCTTTAAATCTATTTATGCGTTTGAACAAGCGGCCAAATATGATGTATCACCGCTTAATGTTAGATTTCCAAAATATGTTGAATCACTTGGTGAGTTTATGGTAATATATATTATTTGGTTACTACCAAATCCTCCTCCAATAATCCCACGTTCGTTTACACCATTTGATGTTGCAGCCATGAAATCTCTTGCGTAAGTCATCCCTCCGAAAATAGCAGCATTTCCAGTAGAGCTTATATTAACATAATCAATTCTGGATGTAGTTCCGGGTAACACTCCACCAGCAAAAACCCCAGTATTATTTTCTCCGTCGGAACAACCTGCAGTTCCCCATCTAGATTGTGTTAAACTACCAAAACTATATGAATCACCAGCGGAATTAATGTTTATATATTCTATGGCATTTGTAGATACGTTGCCAATTTTCATCCCGCCAGCAAATAATCCTCTATTATTTGTAGCGTTAGAACAACTACCAACATTATCTTTTGCTACACTTAAATGACCGAATGTCTCCACCTGGCTGTCTGTCATTATGTTAAAATAACGTATATAATCATTAAAATCGAATCCTGCTACCACTCCCCTACCGTTAACCCCATTTGATAATCCACAACAATAAGCTGCATTTAGACTTATGTTATCATAAGCAGTAGCATTTCCAGTTGTGGATATTGCCACATGGTCTACAGTAGGACCAGCGTTATAGCCACCGAAGAATACACCCCTATCGTTTACACCATTGGACATACTTGCTAGAGCATATCTATTCTGTGTTAAGTCACCAAAATCTTGTGCATTTCCTAGAACGTCTATGCCTATATAAGATATCACATTTACTGCACCTAGGCTTTGGTTACTTCCACCACCAAACAAGCCTCTTTGACCTAGTCCGCCACCAACTACCTCGATTGGAGTTACTTTGCTGTAGCTTAGTGAATGACCATCATCCTCTTTAACCGCCATTGTTATTTTCTCATTACCATTATTTACATATACTTGATAATCACCATATATATCAACAATAGAGTCAAGTGACTTTGTTGTATAATCTATAACATATAATGTTGCCGGAGCGTTAGCGGTTCCTGCTATATAATAATATGCCATTTTTCTATTCTCCTTAATTGGATGTTGCTGCTACCCAACCTCTACTATTTGTTAAATTACCAAAATCTTGAGCGGTATTTGCGGTTTGAATATCTACATAATCAATTACATTGTAATATGAAGAATCTGGAAAGCGCCATGTTCCGCCTCCAAAAACACCCCTGTTACTCCTAGATCTATTAGAACATGCACTTACTCCATGTCTAACTACTGTTAAATTACTAAATTCTTGTGCATTTCCAATTGAAGATATGTTGAAACGATCTATAATATCATAGGAGACGTCTGTAGTATTATCACTTTTTCCGCCACCAACTATGCCTTTATTATTATTACCATTTGATGTTGCACCACCAGCATACCTTGCTACCGTTAAGTCACCAAAATCTTGTGCATCTGACAAGCTGGTTATTGTAATATAATCCATAGTATTATAAACATCATAATTACCACTACCTAATGTTCCGCCAGAAAATACAGCCCTATTGTTATCAGAATTTGAACACGGCTCTACAGGTCTAGCCAATGTTAAATTTCCAAAGGTTGCTGCATTTCCTAAAGTTGAAATGGTTACGTATTGAATAATTTGAAGACCAGATGACCAAAGACCTCCGGCCATAATTCCCCTATTACCGACATCGTTGGAGGTGGCTCTTTGATACCAAGCACTATGTACCAAATTACCAAAACTTTGAGCATTTCCAGGTGTGTCTATAGTTATATATAAAATAGAATTTAGAAGACCATTTCCACTGTCAAAAAGACCTCTTTGATTGGTAGCATTTGAGGTAGCCCCCATATAACCTGTTGCCGTGCCCATACTTCCAAAACTTTGTGCATTACCTAAAGTATCTATACTTATATAATCAATTGTAGTAAGATAACTACCATTAGTACCAGCGCCAAAAACACCTCTATTATATGAGCTCGGTGTATATACTATTGGTGTTACCCCAGCAAAAATCTTTGCTTCATCATTATTATCTATAGCTATCACAATTTTGTCATTAGAAGTAAGTTCTAGTACTTCATAATCACCAGAACCAGAAATAACTGTGTTTGCTTCTACTGTCCATCCAGCTTGTTCCAACACGATTATCCTAGCTGCTGCGCTTTTATAACCACTTATTTTATGACTCATTTTTTAGTCTCCTTTATCTTCTATGTAAAGAAAATCTTCAGAGATCAATGTTTTAAGTCCTATCCTTTTCATGGCTTTTTTGTATTCATTACCAAACACTTCATACATCTGATCCAAAAATTCATATAAAGTATCAATTGGTAAAACACCATTTCCTTCTTCGGTTTGTTGTATAAAATTTTGTTCTTGACTACTTAAATAATTTATTACAATTTTATACGCCGTGTGGGGATTAATGCCATATTGTTCCAAATATTCATGTGTGCCAACGTTAAGTCGACCTGTCATTTCCACATCCCTTATAGCATGTAGAAATGCTGTTTTAACATGTTCTTCTATTTCTGCCCGTTCCATGTCACCTTCATCCCATTTTTCAGGGATATTATATGACTCTCTTATTTCCTCATATGCTTCCTGAAACATACCAATTTCTTTCAGCGCTGCCTCAATATAGATATTAGAGTCACTAATGTCAGCGGCCATTTTTTGTATTTTTATGTCAAGTTCTTGTAAATCGAAGTCTAAAAGTATAAGGTCTCCATCCTTTTTTCCTTCTTCTACATCTGCAATTTCATTCAATAAATTTTTCTGTTCATAGAGTAATCTATCTAATTCTACCTTTTGCTCTTTTAATTTAAAAATATTTTCTTTTAGAGCGCCTCGTTTTCTTTCAATCTGTGCCAGACATTGTTTCATTCGTCTGTATGGTGATTGTGCTATCATATGCAGAGACATAAGCTTGCTCGTTGTCTGTGAATTTTGTTTTCCATATGCCCTATTAGCTCTGTTTATTTCTGGCATTTTATCAGCGACAAGTGTCAGTTTTTTCTCATCAAAAGTTTTAAAATCAATAAGATTTTTTGTTGTAGGGTCGGCGCCCCTAGTCATAATCTGCATATAAACACTATCTTTGTCTATAATTTCATCTATTTTTAAAGCCAAGTCCTTTATTTCGTCATTCTTAATTAATTCTTTAGTCATTATTTAAATCCTCCAAATAATCTTCCATACTTTTTTTCCTTGGTCTTGTGTGTTCGAGCATTTCTCTCATTATTTCCAACACTTCTTTTTCAGTTGAACCTTTTTCTATGGCAGCATTTATACTCCCCATTAAAACAGACTTACGTTCTTCCCAAATTTTCAACTCATTCATGTTATACCTCCCCTAAAATTTATTATTCCTTTCCAATATAACAGACGCACCAATGCGTCTGATTATCTCTATAACATGTTTGTGTTTTTGGTTATAATCACTATTTTCTGTTAGTACAAATTGGGCATTCTACCAAAAATCTTATACTTTCCCATGCTGGGTAATATTTTTTAGCCTTGCTTTTAATTAGCCATTGTGAAGAATTACAGGTTAGACAGTAGAACAGAAGCCAGTCCTCATCATACAAACCTTCTATACATTCCTCACATATAGGTATTCTTAACACATCTCCCAATTCATCTGTATTACTCATAAATTCTGGAATTGATAATAGGGATGCGTTGTATTCAACTTCGCTTAAATCGTCCAATCTTTGACATAAATAATTTATAGCTTTCGGGGCCGGTACTCCTGGCCCATGATTTAAGTGACAATCTTCATAAACTAAATTCGTCTTTGCGATGAAAAAACCTAAGGCTTCGTCCAGCTTCTTTAGATCGGCGTCTCGCACAGCTATTTCTCCTTTCAACCATTTCACGTCTGACTTTATTTAGACGAGATAATTTTTTTTTAAATTCTTTGCTTTTGTTTTCCAAATAAATAATATCACCAGACTCATCCCAGAAATTATTATCCATTATTAGTCCTTCACCCGATGCCATAATTTAGCATATTCTAAATCTCTTTTCTCAGATTCTCTTACTATCCAATGTCTTTTATTCCCTACAAAATAATTTAAAAATAGTATACCAAAACTATCGGCCACTGTCCAATCTAACACCCTTTCAGTAATTGGTGCCCACATCGGCCTCAAAATTTCATCTGAATTTTTTAATCTGACACCATTGGTCGTGTATACTCCATACTTTTTGGATAGGTTTGGCATCTGTCTTCCTATAAACAATACGGTTAGTTTAATCTTTTAGATTGCCAACTACCTCCAATAACAATATCTCGGCTGCTAATTTGGATGATATAAGTCCGGCAATTTTAAGCATTAATTCATCAACTCCTATATAATTTATACCATCTTTCTCAAAAGTTTGTATATCTAGATCTACAAATGTTGCTGCAACATAATCATGATACATACCATCAAATTTTTCGGTTAGTTTCTCAAATACATCATCACTAAAAATACCTTCTAACTGAAAGCTTTTTAAATATGTCATAAATATTGCCGCTATAGCATCTTTTAATAATATACTTTTTGTAAATTCTTTTAGACTCTCGTCAGCCATATATATACCTCTACATCAACGGTTATGGAATATCCGTGTTTTTTACTTGATTAAGTCCTATAATCGCAACCTGCGAACCATCTTCTTTTAAAACATCTACTTCTAAGACATCAAAGGAATCATTACCATCAATACTAATTCCTTGTCCCATTAAACCATAAATTAATAGCTCTAAGGCTTCGTCAGAAGTCTCTGCTTTGACGATCGCTCTTCCCTCCATACCACACAATAGTCCAAATTCTACATCATAAATATTCATAAATCACCTCTAATAACTAAATGCTAGTGTTTCCCAAACTAATTCATGTATTTCTGCAAGAAATCTTTTTCTCTCATCATGAAGGTTGGTTGTTTTTTTAAATCGTTCTGGTTCATAGTTTATATTTACTGTATCTAGATGTATTGCTTTTATATTATCTACATTCATATAATTTCTATCATACCACTCATTAACTGACCGCATAAGCTGGATATAAAATATATCTATATTGTAAATTTCACCCATTAATGTTTTCCTTTATTAATACAATCATTCAACATTGTAGTATTAATCTGATCAACACCTTCTAATAGACACCCTTTACAAAGAACTACTTTAAAAGCTTTTTCTTTAAATTCTATTTCCACGTATGCGGTTGATTTACCTTTACATCTATCACATCTTTGGAGTCCAAAGCCGCCATCTTTGTTTCTAGGACAATTGATTACTTTAAATTTCATCATTAGTTTTGTTCTCCTATAAATTAAAGGCCCAGTACAATCGCCAACACAAACACGTGAGTTATTGTTTAATGTGCAATGTGTAGATTGGTAAACTGGGCTATTTAAATTTTTTGGTTTAGGTCCTGCTATATTGCAAAACCCATTCGCCTTTTTCAGGCTTTAGTCATTTACCCTTCTATCCTATATGTGGTCAGTTTATTCATTCTTTGGCCCTTTATCAACAACTTTTGTTCTACATTCTGAACAAAAATATTTATCTTCTTTAGCCTTGGTGAGTCCATTCCAATACATTGGTAATTTACATTTAGGACATATCAAAACAATCACCTCCTACCTTCTCTCTTATCGTATGAAAAACGAAAACAACACTGCCACAAGGTTTATAATAGTAATAACAACAGCGATTAATGAAATCCAATTTGTTTTAGACATCTTAGTTTCATAGTCAGTCATCAATTTTGTTATATTTGAATTGACTGAATCTTTCCATTGTTGCCAAGTCTTTCTATCTGCTCTATATACTTCATTCATCATAAATTGAGATCTATCGGTTACGACTTCTTCCCTTAATTTATTATGCTCTTCTAATCTACGATCAATCTCTGTTGTTTTTAATGCTAGTGCTCTATCCATTCCATCCAATCTAGTTTCTAAACCCTCTTTGATTTGATCCATATAAATTTTTTGAAAGGAATTAATAAAGTCTTTTTCTTCCATAACGCCCCCCTTTACGTCATAGTCGTTAATAACTCAACAAAACTTTCAACATCACCATTTTCTATTTCTTTCATTGTTTCATAAGGCCCCAAAAGACGTCTTGTAAGTTCCCTCTCGGCGCCGTGAACAGCATCAATCCAATTACTCGTACTGGTGTAACTTAATCCACCGTCTCTTAAACATAAACGACCAACTAATTCACATACTACATAGTTTAAATCGCCTTTTGTATTAATGGTTGTAACTAATTCTGTGATTAAGTCGCTCGAAGTCCTTTCTTCTTTTTTAATATACGGCATCTTACCTTCTCCTTTTTATTTTCCTTTCCTACATTCATCAAAGCATTCTTCTATTTGAAGAATACACTTTTTATCATTTATATCACAAGAACACGCTTCGTGTTCACATCTATTCATACATGCCTTATTTTCCTTACGCTCTTTTCTACTATCCATAAGCATCTTTTCCTTTCAATAAATTTATTTAAACGCCTATAAAAGATTTTGTTTTATAGGCGGCGAAGCCGCCTTTTGCGAATTTTTGAAAAATTACCACTCCCTATCGTTTATTTATATCATTATTTCTATTACTTACGCAAAAACTATTTAACACTCTTGTGAGCCAATCCAGAAGTTTGTATATTCTTGCTGCTTTGGCCACCTCATCCAGAAAAGCCCGCAATGCTGCATCAAAATCCTCAGCCTCTTCCCTAAGTGATTTACTCATCAGCTTCCTCCGACACGCAATTCATACATGTACACTCACCAGTTTTAAGATCCGCAACACACGCCACATTACCACATGCACATAACAAGGGTTTTAATGGCTCATTAGACTCCATATCTTCTTTTAGATACTCGAAGGCATAATCCGGAACTTCATGGCCGGCATCACGATGCACCTGTAAATGATCCAGCGCATCTTGATAATTGTCGAATACCATGTTGTCAAACATCATACATTTATCACAACAATTTTCACAATCACAGACGCTGCCAAATGCATCTCTAAATGCTATTTGTTTTTCATCAAGGTCAGCTCCGGCGCCCGGACTAAAAATTGTCATAACTTTATCAGTTAGTCTACAAGCACAGCATTCTATCCCACCTCTTGTAGATGGGAACATATAAACATCTCCATTTGAAAATCTACAGTAACTCATAATTCCTCCTATAACAAAGCATAAGCTAAACCTATGTGTATTAAAGCAGTTAATAAACAGGCCCATATAAAACCTTTCAAAAAAGCTTTGCGCTCTCTACCATAGGACTTTCTCCGTTCCGTCATTATATATTCAATAGCTGGCGCTTCAATTTCAAAATCCGGGTCTTCATAATAATTCATAGCATTTTCAGTTGTACCTAATTCTTTGTGTTCTTCATAAAGAACGTCTTCGTCACATTCCCAACAAGGAAAGTTCTGCACTATTTTACCAACCACAACAGGGCAATTATCATCACCATACTTGCAACCATGCTTAACACAACAATGTGCTTTATGTACTCCTATTTCTCTTGCATCCATATCTTCACCTTAAAACCATTCAAATATAACATAAAATTCATTATAATACTCCAAAATGCTGTAATAATAACATTAATAAGAATACTATAATAAAACCACGTAAATAATCACGCCAAGCATTCATAATCTCTCCTTAGAACATCCCTGTTTTCTTTAGTAATATAAAAAATAGTAATATAATACCAGCTATACAATAAGCACCTATAGTAGGAGCGTTCTCCACCAACTTACTTTTATAAGCATCCCCTCTTTGTATAATAACAGGAGTCTTCTCCGTATTAATTCCCTCTTCCTCTATAATGTCCAAAGCAGTATTTAAATCGAAGGTGTATCTTCGAGGGTAATATGGATGTCCTGGATAAAATTTCCAAAAGAAGAAACGTTTCTTTTGTGGGTAACATTTGTCTCTATCAAGTAAAATTCTGTATTTCATAATTGCAACTCCTAATTAGTAAAGCAAACACCAATAGGTTTTTGGCCCGCCGAAAAAATTATTAAAAAAATTTGATTATTATTAAAGTCTCGACTAACAAAATCACAAACAATATAACATAAAATTTGATCGACAGTTTAGCCATGAAATGCGCTAGCTTGTCTTTCATATCTCAATTTCCTCCCTTCCATAGCCTCCTGAAAGATACCATGGACTTTGTGTAATGAACAAGAACGCTGAAAGCGATTCCAGTGTTTCATGTTTGATTACAGTTCTACACGGATTCTTTATATTAAATTCATTGAATAAGTCAATCCATATATCTGTACTATCCGTTATTATTTTGTGAGCTAATCTCCCGCCAAATATGAATGGGTCCAAGCTCAATACTGGAATCCAATCATTCTCCTTGGGACTATAATTAAATGCATCTTCCCTTTCCGGAACCGTCACATTTATCCCTGGCTTCACTGTTATGAGACATATCCTCATTTTTAACCTCCCATGAATATATTTCTCCTGCTGCTAATAACAGCGCTTTATCGTTTTGGTCTGTATCCATAAAACCTCATTAAATCCCAGTCCACCAATTCTGTTATGGTTTTGACTATTTCATTAGGTAGACTAAAATTTCCATTTTGCAAATAGAATCTTTTTCTTTCCTCAGTAAAAAATTTAACTTTGTCTTCTATATCAGCAGAAGCCATTCGATCTGATATCAGCATCTTAGTTTTTAATTTTAAACCGAAAACGTTTTTTAAATTATTAAGAAAACCAACTGTATCCCTTAATAAGTCTTCATAGGTTATTATCAATCCTGCTCCGAAAGGCCGTCTTGGTCCTTCAAACAATTCTTTCCAAATTTTATAGTTAGCATTGTATCTAATAAACCATTTTTTAGCTTTCTCTAAATCAAAGCTTCCTTTTCTCAATTTTTCCCATCGCTCAACTGATAAATACCAACTATAAGGATTTTTTATTACTATAATTGGATGTATGGGTTTTCCTAATTCAAATACATCTTTTATCTTTTTAATTGTAGCGGCTTCTGCCTTTTTGTTCTTCTTTATCCAATCTTTAGTCAATCTGTCTCTGAGGTTGTTTTCGATAAACTCATATGTAGCTGGCTCCATGTGTTTTCCATCCGCCGAAACAAAAACATTCTCAAAGTTGTCCGATATAGTTCTAGTAGTAAATGTAGTTGCCGATCTTTGTATACCATAAATTTGAATATATTTAGTTTCCAACTTTTTGCCTTTGATTGATTTTACTCATTAAAGATGCCCAACGAGAATCTCTGATATTACAACCTTCGTAATACTCATATTGATTGTTGTCTTTATTAAGTTTTATTATACCTATTGGTGATTCTTTCTCATCATCCACAAGACAAACGTCCCAAACATCTTTTAAATTATCTGTTCTATTTATGGTTTTTACCAAAACATCCACTTTTATGACTTTTTCAGACATTATGGTCTCCTTTTTCTTTCAGTATACCCATCTGTCGTATATTTTTCTTTTCCACAATCACACATAACAATATCATGTTTTCCGCCACATAGATTATGAAAACCTATAGGTTCATAATTATGCTTAGTAAATGTATGTATAAGTCTTAGTAATATTTTATTCATTTCTTTAATCTGTAAAATAACGTTTCGCTAATTCACAAGCTTCTATTTCTGTTTTCACCCACGTATGAACAGCACTTCTTACGAAGGGATGCCGGCAATACTCATCATTAGTGTGATCCCCATCGAAGATACCAATAACAGCTTTTCCAGGTGAATCTTTATACCATGAAAGCTCGAACATAGTTCCAATTAAAGCTTTTTTTGAATCATATCTATGCATATTAGCAAAAGCCATAGTGCTTCTCATTACAGCCAACCGATCCTTGGGAACAATTAGATCCACACCAGGAGTTTCATAAACCTTCTCCCGAGAAGTGGATTCTTTTTTAACGGCTGCATTAAAAGCGTTATGACATGGATCGATAATCTTCCAATCATCTTGTTCTGATGTTGTAATAACCATTACCGGAAGATCGATGGGATCTTCATCCAACGGATTGAACGAAGGCATTATTGCCCTCTGCTCAATAGTGTTGTTGCTTCCATAAACAGGCTTTTTACTATTATTAAAATATTCTCTTACTCGCCGTCTCCAGTCGTAACTCTCTGGTGCGGCGGATGAAATTTGTCCTATTAAATAAATTGTTTGACCCATTATTCCTTTCCTTTCTTTTTTGCCCTTATAACCTCAATATCTTCTTTTTCCATAATGTCTAAGAATCTTTCCCATAAACTATTAGGTAATCTTCTTATTTCGTAAGGTAAGCCTTTTTTCTTACAATCTTCCAATCCCTCGACCATTCCTCTTGACATTAATAAGTCGACATAGAAAACAGTTTTATCAGCCATTTTTCGCCATTCGAAACCGGCATCTATACCCAAACGTCTTTCTGTCGAAATGTAATCTCTTAATACATATTTTCTGGTATAAAGTAAATGAGAAGCATAAGGAGCCTCATTATAATTGACCAGACAATCATGCATAGCAAGAGCGCCATAAATCTCATTAATTTTAATTTCCCCTGCATAAGGTGATTCTACAATAACTCTTTTCATATTTCCTCTCCTTATTTATAGCCCCGGTCTATCACCGGAATAAAATGATCCCTAACTACAAAATGGATACAGCTTAAACAAACTAAAACAGCAGACAAATTTAATTGTTCTCCTATTTCAGGATATTCAACTGTCCAAATTTCCTTTATCTTACAATTCTTTTCGCATGGTGGCATACAAAAAGTGTCTTGTGCTCCTTCTAACATTTAATCCTCCTCTTCCTCATCAGCAAATTCACTAAATTCTCCAGTTTCAATCATGTCGTCAATAAACTCATTTACTAAATCATGTAGTTTATTTCTGATAGAGGACATTGTCTCCGCTTCAACCAGAATTATTGGCGAAACAGATACCTGGCCGGTTTTAGAATCCCTTATTAGGGGTAATAGCTTTTCGCCAGAAAGTTTCTTGTTTTCTGTTAGTGTAATACTAACTGCTAAATTATACATTTTAGTCCCTCTTAGGATATTTCTTTATCATCACTGCTAATTTATTATATGTAGATGCAATCTCTGGGTCAATCATTCTTCCTATTTCAATAGTTGAATATTCTTCTTCCAGAGCTTGGGCCACATCTTCTTCTGTTCCTCCATCAGCGAGAATTTCCTCTCTTAATTCTTCTTCATAATCATAAGCGTATTTAATCAAAGCATCAATGGGATTATCACAACCATAGAAATTCATAATTTCCTCAAGAGCAGCATCCAGCTGATCGTCGAAATTAGACATTTCATGTTCTCCTTTTTTAAGTATTTTTATCATATAAATCCCGCATTGATTCGTATTTTAAACTTATTTCCCACTCTGCGTCAGGATCGGCTTCTGTTAGAGCTTTACCTAACACCCCGCAAGCCTGTTCATATATTTCTGCTTGTGTGTATTTTATTCCTTTTTTAACACATTCCGCCTCTATATCTCTGTAAATAACGGAAATTGTTTTAACAAGAATATCTTCGAAAGTGTCCATTCCTCACCTCTTTAACAGCCTACATCTCCTGGTGCATCATCAGGCTCAATAAAAGATTTTACGTCCGCATTAGTCAGCAATACAAACTCAATGATTTTTCCATCATCATAGTTTACTCCAAAATGTCCCCACCCATACTCATCAGAACCAAATAAACCATTCAAGACTCCTACCATGCCTACCTGAAATGCATCTTTTCCTAATTGCCCTACTTGTACACTTTCATGACCAGCTAAATGTCTGTTACACATGATTCTTGTACTGAATAAAGCTGATATAGCATAAGAGTCATATTCTAATAATTCATTAAGAAAATCTACCATTTCTTTTATTGTAACACTATCCTTTACCATTATCTTTCCTCTCTATTATTATTTTGGTTAGTTAATTGCCTTTCCACACCAATTACACATTTTCATCCCCTTCAAATGGAAGGTTATCTAATTTATTGTCCATTCTTTTAACAAATTCTTCATCCGTGCACGCCAAATCGAGGGCTTCTTCAGCTTCGGCTTTTTCAGCATATGCAACGGCCATGGCCATGCGAGTGAAACTTTCTACCAACATCTTTCTTTCTCTCAGTGGCTTGTGGACTATTAAAGCGGCTATAACAGCAGTTACAAGGCTGCCCGCCAAAAATGCTAATATTAAGTATCCTATCATTTCTTTTTTCCCTTCTTCTTCCCTATAAAGTGCTCACATTCTTCGCACCAATGTCTATATTTATTTTTAAATTTATCTTTACAGAATTTAATCTTATAGTTTAATTTTTTATCTCTTGGACAAAGTGGCATTTTCGCTCCCCCTATCGTCCTATTGAAAAAGAAAAGAACCCATCTGGAGTTGTGAATCCAAAGTACAAGTGACCGTCACGTCTGTAATAACGGCCGTCTCTTAATTCCTCTCTATGGTGTCTTCTGTAATTATCCCAATCCCTCCAGGAATTCCAGTGTCCCCTATAGTAACGGGGATGAAAATCTCTGTCTCCCCTATAATGATCTCTATAACCATTATAATCACGATAATGATGATAATGATGATGTTCCATACGTTTTGGCCCGTGTCCACGACCATGCCAAGGACCTGCAAAAGCGACACCGCCAAATATGAAAAAAGCAGCTATTGTACTTATTGTTATTTTTTTTATCATTTCTTTTTCCTCCCTTTCTTCTTATCTAATCTATCTAATTCTTTGCATCTTTCTATATTATACATTAAATCACCAAGATGAAATTCATAAGTACCATCAGAGTTTATACCTGGGCTCCATAATGGTTTTTTTCTTGGGTCATCATTATTTTTTTTATTTTTTGTTGCCATTCCACTCCTCCTTAATTTCCATAGTATTCATTATTCTCTTTCCTCCACGATTCCAATGGTACAGTGCTGAGCACCGCCGTGCGCAAAGACGCACAGCTCCTTTAACACATACCCACGCTTTACTCCCATAAATGTACTGTGATAACCGAAACTTATTATTGCTCCATCTTCTGCAAGTATTCTATCTACGTTATCGGCAACAAGTTTAAATCGGCTGTTTTTGTAGCCGTTATACATTTCAATTGATTTTCTATATGAATAAGGTGGGTCCAAAATGATGGTGTCAAATGGAGGGCCATTCCAGTGTTTTACAAAATCGTAAGCATCCATATGATAATCAGCATCAACTTCTAAATTGACATCATTTCTGACTTCATCAAGGTTGAGTTTAGTTTGCCCGGCAAATAAATTCAATACTTTACCATAACTTCTGCTTTCTACCCAATCTTTCATTTTAGGTGATTCAAAAGTCTGTCTTCTTAAATTAGTCCTAATTAAAGTAAGTTCTGTCATTTTATCTTTTTCCTAAAAATTTTTCTATGTAAATTAAAGCCTCATTAAACCACATATATATAAATCCTAATAGGAATACAACACCTACAAATGCCAGGGCCAATGTTGTCACTATACCAGCTATTAAACTTTCAAATATATTGAATATGAAATCTAATATTTTCATTTTATTATCCCTTCATTATTTCATCCCAATTTTTTGAAAAATTTCTACGACCTTTTTTAGTCCAGGCTATTATTCCTCCAGTATCTTTCCAAGCGCTGTAACACATGGTCAATAAGAATGCTGTTAATATAATCATTAATATACTTGGATGTGTTGAAGTATAATATAATAATACTAAAGCTGCACCACCTAATAGTAAATCACTTAACATTGCCATTATTTGTAATAAGTATTTCATTTAGCTCTCCTATTCTCTTCTGCCACAGCCCATCAACTCACAATCTGGAAAATTCTCACAAGTCATGTGGAACCTATCATTCCAAGGGTCCAAATCCATTAATTCTGCATATAACCTATCAATTGTGGGGTAATCAGCGGGATATGACTTGTAGAGTTCATCTATTGTATCTTCAATTTCTCTTATACGTTTTTCGCTCATTTTATACTCCCAACATCCAATCTACCCAATGGAATATATGTGGCATTATAGAAGCTACTGTTAATAGCAGACATATGGCCAATATTCCGGGAACGACAAATCTATAAAAATAGCAAGTATGTGTTTTGAATTTTGATTCTGACATTATTTCAAAACAGTATCCACATTCTATCCGCTTTTCCGGCGGAATTGGTTTACCAACATCTATGTTTTTCATCGTACTCATATTGAGCCTCTTCATTTTTCTTATGTTCATCTTGTGCCGCTAAAATTTCTCCGTATCCTTCCGGCAATTCTTTTTCTCTATCTTTATCCCAAAACATATCTCCACACATATTAGTCCTCCAATAACCAAGTTATACTATAATATACAGCCAAGACCATTATTAATTCAACAATTCCAAACCAGTTAGAGCGTACTACCCAACCAATTATAAACAAGCCTCTAATGATATACCAGTGTTTTAACATATTAGCACTTATCACACCAAACACCACAATTGTGTCCACAGCCTTTTTCTATGAAAACCGATTCACCATTAATTATAATGTCACGGACTTCATCCGGCATGATGATTCGTGTTCCATCACCAGCATACACCAATAAACGCCTGCCATCGCCATGCAGAACACTCCTTAATTGCTCAGGAGATGTATTTCTCATTTCTAATCCTGTAGGTGTTAAATTAGATCTGTGTATTTCTTCGGTTTTACCATTAGTATAAATTATTGTTAATGTATTCATTCTGAATCCCTATAAACAGTTACTGTGCGTATTAGTCATCATGCCCCCTTGATAGTTCTAATCATTTCACTTACTGTGTCTATATTTTCTTCTTTTATCGTTTTTAAGTTTCTTTCGCATCAATTTCTGTTTGCGCTCCCAATTCTCATTGTCTTCAAACTCTTCAAGCGAACCGTTTTCATCCATAAATTCCTCTGGATGATCATAATAATATTCTAATGAGTTCGTCATTGTTATCCTCCATATTTATTAATAAGCATAGTGCCAAAAAGTACAACCCATATAGCAAGAACAAATATCATTGCTAAATATGTTCCTAATTCAAATTTTTCTTCTAGAAAGTCTATTAAGTCTTTATTATCTGATTGCATTATTATTGTCTCCTATAGTATTCCCGCATGTTTTAGTAAACATATTATAGCTATTACAGATAGCCAAAACACACTTCCCATAATTATTACAAACAATATCCAATTAGTTCTATTCATTTTCTTGATTATCCATTATGTCTTGTTTAGTTATTTCCATAATAGTTTTATATTCCGGATGACAATGACAAGATGTGTTCGCTAAAACCTTTATAGGAAATCCATCCACCAGTTTCATACTATAAAAGATGTAATCCTGTTCGGATTTGCCTTGTTTCACAAGCCATTTCTTTAATATATCTATGGCTTCGTATTCCAATCTTGCAAACATGTCTTCCCAAAAATCCAAAGTTTTATTAGTTAATTTCATGATGTGCCCCTAATCATCTAATATTATATATTTTTCTTTTATTTTTCTAATTGTTTTTCTAATTGATTCTGCCTGTCGAAGCCAATTTAAATGATATCTGGCCATATATAATTCATGTTCACCAAATTTATCATACAATGTTATATACCAAAAATATAAAAAACGTTTTTGAATTCTGTATTCTTTATATGTCTCGTCAAAGACTAATCTATATTTTGGATTTTCCATACATCCAGGTTCGCCCATGGTAGCCATATTTTTCTCCATTAACCTATAATATAATCATTTTTTTCGATTTGTCAAGGAAAAAGTCAGATTATTTACAATCTTTTTTGTTTTTCGCCAAATTACTATTCCCTCATAATCATCGGTAATAAGTATGGTAAGAGCTTCTACGATCATAAATATCCAAAATATCACCAAGCATATTAATAGTATAATATATATTGTTTTCATATTTTATTTATATTTTTTATTTTTTTAACAATAATATCTATTAATAATAATTCTATAAGTATTATTGCTATTCCAGCAATTATTGCTTGTATGCTCATTTAATCCTCCAAGCTCGGAAAGCCGCTTTCAGTAGACCAAGCAATGATATAATACAATATACCGCTATTACCATAGCAAAACCTAATAGTATATTAATAAAATATTGTAAAGCCACTGGTTCCATCAAAAGTCTCTCCCTACTTACTATTATTTTTTATTTTCTTCTACGATACTAATATAAGCATTAAATTGGATTTGTCAAGGGTAAAATGTCATTTTTTTGCAAAAAAAATGCGAAAAACCTTAAAAAAGGTTCTTCGCATCGTTAATTTTTATTGTTTTTATTATTTATACGAATTCTACAACTTGCCAGGAAATGGAACCACTATTCGAACCCGATGCATACAGCATTAATTCATTTGAGCTTATCAATTGTGCGCCATGCCAATATACACTTCCCTCACCATCTCCATAATAACCAGAGGTTATAACCACAGTTTTATCTAAGTCAATTGTATTTATATTGATAAGAGATGATCCCGCCATAGTGGTTGTACCTCTTTGAATACTATTTATTATACCATCAGCAAATTCAACAACATCAAAATAATATGTAGTCGTAGAATAAGTGCTCATTCTTTTACCAGTTACTGTGGTTGAATTGGTTAGTTCCACCAATCCCAGGGAATTATAAAAGCCAGCCGACGCCCCTCCCGCCGGCCCGAATTTAAAGAAAATCACAGACTTATTTAAATCAACCGAAGAAATAGTTCGTGTTCCATCGGTGGCACCTACCAAACTAACTGAATTGGTTTGTACTGAATTTACTACATCTGCTGAAAATTCCAAAACTGCCCAGGAGGTTTTCACTGGAGGATTAGCTGTATGTGCTGTGACACTCCTCACAGTGCTATTATCATTTAAAACAGAATACCCCCATCGGCCGGCGCCAGTATTTTCTGAGCCCGTATAAAGTAATGCGGTTCTGCTCAGATCAACTGTATCTATTGGTGTATCCACTGTTGTAGCAGTTAACTCGGTGGTACCCCTTTGAATTTTAACACCATCTCTAAATTTAATAATATCATATAGAGTTGGAGCAGTATCACCTAACACATATTTTGATCCTATTACAACATCAACACCGCTTCGAGTTGTTAATTGTAGACAACTATAGGTGTTACTTTCTGAAGTGCTTGCTCCGAATGTCCCATTATGAACTATAAGAGTCTTGTCATCAACACCAAAATCAGTTATCAATTGAATATTACTTTTTTCATCGCCAGAAATGCATCCTCTGCGAATTTTAGCAACAGGCAGGCTGCCTTGATCATATATCGAAGCTACTGTGCTGTATGAGGAAGTTCTCCCTAAACTATCTTTAGCGATAAGGGTTTTGGTTCCAGATGCCAAAGCTCCTACCGAATAGTCACCACTTGAAACATCAGAACTGACTTCTATCTCATCAGTAGTTTCATCTATAATATAAACCTTGGCAGCATGATTTGTGTTTCCTGAAATTTTGTATGCCATCGTCTTTTCTCCAGTATGTATTAGGAAACAAATTTGTCTCCCTTACTTTTACTGAGGTTAGATAAAACATCGTGGTCGTATTATTTAGATGTCTCGAAAAATTTTTGTAGGTGGATAAGAGGGGTTTTGCAGGGCAGCAAGCTGCCGCCCTGCTTTTATTCTTTTAGACGTGTCCTCCCCACACACCTGGCTGTTCGTTTCTACTCATGGCCGCTTTCACATGAGGGTATTCCTCAGGTGATTCAGGACCAACAGCCTCGATATGGGCTTGGTTTAGAATTTGTTCCACTGCTGCAAGGTTTACACATTCCCCTTCATCACAGTTTCCAGTTATATCTCTATTTGGCATTTCATTATTTGTATTCATAAGGATATTTCCTCCTATTAATTTTTTCTCGGCGGGGGAAAAGGAAGGTTCTGGTTTTCACACACATGAAGGAACCTCCCCTCGTTTTTCCTCCTCCTCTTTTAAGATAATCACTATTTCGGGGTTGTCAAGTAAAAAAATAAAAAAATATGACGTAGGATATATTATACTGCTGCTTGCAGCAGCGTCGCAAGACGACTATGGATATAGATATTATACTACTAAGATATAGATATTATTATACTATTACTATCATGGTCGAAAACTCTAAAACGGCAAAAATATAGTGACAGGGTCCCATATAGAGAATAAATATAGTTTTCTCTCTTATTTATTATTATAGCCCCCGCCCCTATGGAGGCTTTCAATGCCCACTTTAAAGAGGAGGTAAAATAATGTCTACCCATTTTTGCGTATTCGACGTGGAAACCCAACGGACCGCAGAGGACGTAGGGGGATGGGATAGAGCAGACCTCATGGGAATCAGTTGTGTAGTAGTCTATGATTCCAAAGAAGATAAATTCCTGGAATTTATGGAAGATGAGGTCGATAAACTCGTAGACCATCTAAGGAAATGTGACCTCGTAATAGGATTCAATAATAGGAAGTTCGACAACAAAGTAATCTCCGGATATACGGATTTTGAATTAGGGGATCTACCAACCCTAGACATATTGGAATATATCCAAAAGAAACTGGGGCATAGACTATCATTGGATGCCCTATCCAAAGGAACCCTAAAAGAAGGGAAATCCGCAAATGGACTGCTCGCCCTAAAATGGTGGAAGGAAGGTAAAATCAAGGAAATCGTGGAATATTGTATCCAGGATGTTGAATTAACCAAGAACCTATATCTATTCGGTAAGGAGAATGGGTATCTAATGTTTACTAACAAATGGGGAAATGTACAACGTATTCCTGTTGAATGGTAAAATAAAGGAGGATAATACAATGAAGAGACAGGCTTTGGCAAAGATTAATCTGAAACAGAAGGCCCATGACTGGCGCATTACCAAGATGATTGAGATGATTGACAAGATAGAGAAAGCTAAGGCTGCTCGTGATGATGATGATGTGATGAGCAACCACTTTTCTCATGCTACCAGCGATGGCGAGCGTGTTTGGACGTTCTAATAACAATGCTGATTGCCCAGTAAGAATGCCTATGGACAATGAGCCGCAGCGACTGGGCAATTGGCAATTACAATAAACGATGAAGGAGGACAAGACCATGATAGAAAAACTTTGTAAAGAATTAAAACTGTATTTCTGTGGTAGATGGGATGACGCTGGTGCTTTAATGTTCAGGATTGATAACCCTACTATGGTAGCCTATGGGGCCAGCTTCACTGTATTTGATGGGTCAAAGCAGACAATCGTTCAGAAGATGAATGAGGTTGAGACTAATTGGATTAATCTTAGAAGGAAGGAGGAAAGAAAACATGCCCTGCGACAAGATAAATTGCGTT
>Ga0315540_10000513_pt1 | contig 22054 bp, 22 predicted proteins | sample SalMarSW160110MG_FD_203677 | JGI IMG/M metagenome (GOLD analysis project Ga0315540, IMG submission 203677) | Salt marsh sediment microbial communities from the Plum Island Ecosystem LTER, Massachusetts, United States - Salt Marsh Sediment SW1601-10 ...
GGGAAATCTTTGCTTTATGGGGTTTGCGGGCCGCTAGTCGCGGCTTCCCCACTCATCGACATATTCAGTATGCATCCCTTCATGCCTCATGGTGAGGCGCTTATAACTGAATGACACCCACTCCATCGGCTCATGGAAATGATTGGATGGGTCCAGGCAATTGGCCATATGCCGCTCCAAACCCGCACACACCGCGCCCTCCAGCTCCACCGTAAAAAAGTGCTCCTCGTTACCCGTGAAGGATATCCGGTACCACTTGATAGTCACCGTGAGTTTTTCATTAGTGCATAAGGCGTGCAACAGTAATGGCGTGGTGCCATCGAACTGTTTGAGAATCTTGAGTGGCTTGTGTACGCGTTTGCCGGCAGGCGCCCCGCTGTGCATGTCGATAGGGTTCAGTATGTCATGCTCAAACCCTTGCACGATTATCTCGTGTTTGTGATCTTCCCGCGACTTACCTCCGATGCTGCTGATGTTGCCCGCATTTTGCGTAATATTACCCTGGCTTGCGCCCTTAATACTCATAAATGCTGGAAGTGACATTTTTCTCTCCCCTGTTATCGCTGCCGCACAATGACCATCGACTTTTTTCCAAGCAGTCAGGCGCTTACTGTACTACAACAAACAAACGGGGGCGTGACAAAAGATAAGCATCCCATTTTGTCGCCGCCCCCGTCATAACGGGCCTTATCACCTGATCGACTAAATCATTGCGAGGTAACCCCCAACCCTCCGCGCACGCACCATGCGTATATCTTGCCGGTCTTTTCGCGGTAAATGACTTTGCCTTCGTGGAATTCCACCATCCACATTGATTTCGGTTCTCCGTATACGGTGGATGCCGACCAATAATAATAATTCACCTGCACATTCTCAAAAGGGTGTCCACTGGGAAGGGACGGATTCGTCTGCGTCGTGTCCACCAGGCTGGCCAGCTCCTGGACCATGGGAAGGCGCCAGCCTTTGCGGTGACTGACATCCAGATTGTTGCAATGGACCTGCGCCTCCTGCCATGGGAACGTCTGCTTGCTCGGCGCCCGCTCCCACACCAGTCCGGTCTCTTTATCCAGCACCGCTGCGTTGTCCCAGTCCGATAGCACGATGAACCGTGGACAAGAGCCTTTATGGCCCTTGTCGCACTTGAGCTTCTGATCCCAGGACGGCACGGCGTAACGCGGACCCGCGGCGCCGTCGGCCCGGGCGGGTTGGGCGCTGAAAACGACCATTCCTGATAGGATGATAGCAATTGTATATAACCTGCCTGGCTTCACGGTGTTTCCTCCATTTAAGTCGAACTTAGCAAGACTAAACGCGCTTTTCCGCCTGGCATATGGCAGAAGACAGCAGTTTACCCCTGATCAGTGCGAATTATAGCCACGCGCCCGCAAGTTAAATGACCGATTTGATCAATGCAGCTGTGATTATTACTTTGTGTGTTTTTTACAAACCTGGCGCCACAACCGGCAAGCAAGCGGGATTGGTGATAAATAAATAATATACTTATTTTTAGCCGTGTCCGTATACGCTTGTTAATTAACTGTCAGGCGTCCAGCAGGCGTCGGCTCGCGATGGAATCGGGGTAGCGTTTCTTTTCGATCTCGTAGTAGGCCCGCAGCAGATTGATCTCCAGCCCGATTTTCTCGCGCACCGCACGCAGCGGAAGACCCCAATATTGCTTGAAATCGATTTCATCCAGTGCGGCGCAGCCCGAGATATACCCCAGGCGCACGGCATCCTTGAATACCGCAATCTCCTTTTCACCGAACTGGTAGACCTTCGGATACAGGTACTGCGCGATCAGCGAAAAGAGCTGCTCTTCCGTCGTGGTCACCTTCTTGGTGCTGCCCATGGTGAACCCAATGGTGAAGGCCTCGTCCAGTTCCAGCAGGCCGCGCCCCAGGATGATGTGGATGCAATCGTGCTGCTCAAGATCGACGGCGCCATGGAACAGCGTGAAACCCGGTATGCGGTATTTGGGGCTTTCCACCAACTGGATCATCAGAGGTATTTCCTGCTGGCCCGCGCCGACGCGCGACATGCTGTTGCGCACTTCCTGCAGCGTGAGGTGATCCCGCGCCAGGGGGTTATGCCACTGTCTGTACGATAATGCATTATCCATACATACAATATCGTCACCGAATATCCTGTCCATAAGGGATGGCCGGGCAAGAATATGCAGATGCCCTGGACCCGCCCAAGCAAAAGTGCCCGATGGCAAGGGGCAAGGTGATCGCACCGTCGAGAATAACTAAGACATCACGCCTGCGAAACTTGCGGCCACTCACCCGCCGGGCAACAAATATTGGATTCCATCAAGTACGTCCGGAGCGACGCATCGTCATTTATAGTCCATCAGCGGTAATCGTCGCCACCCAGGAACCGGGGGCTGCAAAACCTGTTGTATTGCCTTTTGCGCCATGGCCCTTGTCGGTGTACTGCCCCGTATACCGCTGGGTTTTCCCCGCGTTTTTTCCGGCCAGGTGGCGAATCAGGGTGATATCCCCATTTTTCGCGATTCGGCCCTCGATAGTGTTGGTCTTGCCGGATTCATTGGGATTACCGGACGAATCACGCGCATCCCAGGCCGAGATACCGGTCACCTTCCCCGTGTCTGAAATCGTGACCTTCCAGGTGGCCTTGATTTCCGTTAGCCATGGCGCCGGCCAATAGGTAAGCTTCCATGTCTCCTCCCGCCCGAATGCCTGAAAACTCACGCTGGCGAAAACCACCCCGCACAATATCGCTTTGGTCCACTTGCTCATCGTTAGCTCCTTCGAACCCAACCAGTTATTGAAATACCTACCCAAAGTCTATCTCCTGGAGTGTAAGAATCCAATATCATTCCCGGCGGAAGGGAGATCGTCGAATATCCGAAGACTTCCTGGATCAGCAGCAGGCGCAACGTTGTGCGCAGGCAAGCCATGGACAGGACATGGCTTGCCTATGGCACGTGACCACCTCGATGACTCTGGTGCCCCCTACGCGCGCTTGTCACTGAGCCGGTGTTAATGCATCGTCATGGGCCTCCGCTCATCGGGCATGGGCGTCAAAGTTTTGTCCGAGACCTGGAAGTGGATAAAAACGACGAGGCAATTTTGCAGACAGTCATCCAGATCGCAAAGACCCTGGGACTGGAGATCATCGCGGAAGGCGTGGAAAAGCCCTCCCAATGCTTGGTGTTCAAACAGCACGGCTGCCATCACTTTCAGGGATACCTGTTCGGAAAACCGGTCCCGGCGGATATATTTGAAAGCGCGTTAAGGGACAGCGTCTCGGCAGCCACCGAGCCTCAACCGGAAACCTTGTCCTAGAAAGTCACAAGACCCGTTCAGCAGGGCTTCTGCTGACGGGCCTTGGAGAGTTGGTAAGTAATGGGTATGAATTATCGGTGGTGATGATGGCCTTCGCCCCAACCGAAGTGATGGCCGTGATGCATCTCGGTGCTCTCGTCATCCGGGACTTCTCGGACACGCAAGGTGTCACCATCAACGATCCCCTGGGACGCCAGGCTCTTGGTTTCATCCAGTAACACGTAAGACGTCTGGGTGGTTGTCGTACCCGTACCCGCCGTATCGCGGCCGGACGGAATCGCACCGGGTGGCAGGGGAATGGGCGGCCCGGCGGGGACGGTCGTCGTCGTTGTCACCACCTTCTCAACCACAAAGTCATCGGACTCTCGCACCTGCATGCCGGTTTGCGCCATGAAATGCTTCTTCACGAAGCGCAGCGGCGGGTTCATTGGCGTATTGACCGAATAGATATCGCTGGCCCCGTCCACCGTCCATGTCAGGGTCGCTCGAGCGCCGTGCCATGCGACATGATGAAAACCATCATGATCGCCGTGGGCGGTCGCCGAACCGGTGAAGGCAACAGCAACAGCAGCAATAAACAGCGTTATAAGGTGTTTCGGATTACAGGTTTTCATGGCTACCTCCATACTCCTGTCCAGGCAACAGGCGTGATGGGCTAGAGAGACGTGAAATAAGGACAGCGCGTACTTCTACATGTCCAACCACGGTTAACAAGGTAGGCCAATTTGCGATGGATTTAGGTGACGGTATTCACAGTTCCTATCTGACCCTGGTCACGAAACGACGCCAAGAAGGCCAAAAGCGTCACCAAAAGCAGACGCCGCGCCGGATGTGCCGGTGTGACACCCGCCGCCGCAGGCACGGGGCAGGGGCGGACGGCGCAATTTAAACCTGGTCCAGGCGCCCCTGCCGAGACTGTTTGCTCAGCTCTTGAGCCGGTAGCCGGTCTTGAATATCCACCAGATGCCCGTCAGGCACACGGCCATGAACACCAGAGTCATGGCGACGCTGACGCCGACGCTGACATCCGAGGTGCCATAGAAGCTCCAGCGGAAGCCGCTGATCAGGTATACCACAGGATTGAACAGGGTGATCTTCTGCCACAGGGGCGGCAGCATATTGATGGAATAGAACGCGCCGCCAAGGAAGGTCAGGGGTGTGATGATCAGCAGGGGCACGATCTGCAGCTTCTGGAAGTCGTCGGCCCACACACCGATGATGAACCCGAGCAGACTGAACGTCACGGCGGTAAGCAGTAGAAAGCTCACCATCCACACCGGGTGGGCGATGTGATAGTCAACGAACAGCCGCGCCGTGCCCAGAATCAGCAAGCCGAGGATGAGGGACTTGGTGGCGGCCGCGCCCACATAACCGATGACGATTTCGATATAGGACACCGGCGCGGACAGCACCTCGTAGATGGTGCCGGAGAATTTTGGAAAATAAATGCCGAAGGAGGCGTTGGAAATGCTCTCGCTGAGCAGCGACAGCATGAGCAGGCCGGGAATGATGAACGCCCCGTAGTTTATGCCGTCGATGTTGCCGATGCGCGACCCGATGGCCGCGCCGAACACCACGAAGTACAGGGACGTGGACAGGATCGGCGAGGCGATGCTCTCCATCAGCGTGCGCCAGGTGCGCGCCATTTCAAACAGGTAGATCGCGCGTATGCCATAGAAGTTCATGGTCTCTTCCTCACCAGGCTGACAAATATTTCCTCCAGGGAACTCTGTATCGAGTGGAGGTCCTTGAAATCGATGCCATGCCGATCGAGCCGGCGCAGCATCTCGGAGATGCCGGTGCGTTCACTCTGGGCGTCGAAGGTGAAGGTGAGCACGGCGCCATCCTCCGAGAGCTCCAGGGGATAGTCAGCCAGCTCCGCGGGGATGGCGGCCAGCGGGCTCTGCAGTGTCAGGGTGAGCTGCTTCTTGCCGAGCTTGTTCATGAGCGCCGCCGTGTCATCCACCACGATAATCTCGCCCTTGCTGATCACGCCGATGCGATCGGCCATTTCCTCGGCCTCTTCGATGTAGTGGGTGGTAAGGATAATGGTCACTCCGCTCTCGCGCAGGCCGCGCACCATCTCCCACATGTCGCGGCGCAGTTCCACATCAACGCCGGCGGTGGGCTCATCGAGAAACAGGATCTGGGGCTCGTGTGACAGCGCCTTGGCGATCATCAGGCGGCGCTTCATGCCCCCCGACAGAGTCATGATACGGGAGTCCTTTTTGTCCCACAGGGACAGATCGCGCAGCACCTTTTCGATATGGGCCGGATTCGGCGGCTTGCCGAACAGGCCGCGGCTGAACGTCATGGTATCCCAGATGCTTTCAAAGGCGGCAATGGACAGTTCCTGTGGCACCAGGCCAATCATGGCGCGCGCCGCCCGGTAGTCCTTGAGGATATCGTGCCCGTTCACCGAGACGCCGCCCCCGCCGGGCGTGACGATGCCGCAGATGATGCTGATCAGCGTGGTCTTCCCGGCACCATTGGGGCCCAGCAGGGCGAAGATCTCTCCGCGGCGGATCTCCAGATTGATATTGTTCAGCGCCTGCAGACCCGAGGCGTAGGTCTTGGTGAGATTGCGAATTGAGATAATCGGTTCCACGAAAACTCCATCGTAAGGGGAAGACAGGGACGGACAATGATCACCGCCCCACACGAGGTGTTCAACGTCCATCCCCGGCAATGCGGGGGGTTTATTCCGTCACTTCGAACCAGACCGCTCGGCAACCATGGGCTTACGGAATTTAAAGATGAATTTATCGGTCTTACCGCGGATGGCGGGGTTGAACACCTTGAGGGTGTGATCGTCGTGCGGATTGTGCAGCACGTCGGACTGCCCGTCCAGCATGAAACCCGCCGCCAGCACCTCCTTCTTCACCACTGCCGGGTCGATGCGGTGCAGGGTGTCTGTGTCCCGCACACCGGACCCGGCTGCCGCGGCATGATCCAGCACCAGGTAGATGCCGCCCGGCTTGAGGGCGTCGAAGATGGCCGTGTTGAGGGCAGCCATGTCAGCCGGTCCGAAGAACTTGTCATGCAGGTCATGGTAGTTCATGGAGGTCCACACCATGTCGAGCTTTACCGGTGTACTGAATTTATTGACCGGCTCGCGCAGTACGGTGACGTTGGGATAGGCCGGATCGGCTGCGATGGCCTTCACCGATGCATCCGCGTCCTTGCGCATATTGAAGAGCTCTTCCGGCACCACGGCGTAGACGTGGCCCTCGGCACCCACGATCTTGGAGAACAGGCGCGTAACGTAGCCGCCCCCGGGGATGAAGTCCGCGACGGTGTCTCCCGGCTTGACGCCGGCGAACTCCAGCACCTGCTGGGACTTGCGGTCCGCGTCCTGCTTCCTGTCGGCGTCGGGGCGGTGCGGATCGGCAATGGCGGCGGCGATCACGTCGGCTGTACTCTGGGCGGCAGCGGCCTGACCGAGGGGACCGGTGAGCGCCAGAATCAATCCTGTCAGTGCAATGGCTGTATGGCGTAACATGTCATTCTCCTTTTGAAATCGGCGTCAGTTTAACCTCAGGCCGATGGACACTTAAAACAGTTCAGAGACCATTCCTTCCAAATTATGATCGCATCAAGCTTTGTGCGTTACCGGCGCGTACCACCGGCGACACTGAATCGGGGCATGGTGTGCGTGGCGTAGTCCAGCGCTTAATCAAACCCGATAATCTGATGAGATCTCAATAGGTTTTCGTGAATTCAGAAAAGCGTAATATAATTATTCTGCCATCTATAACATGAAATTTCGAAACTTTCATACATCTATCCTGTCGTACGCTCTGGATACGAGAATCATTGACCCGGTGACGGATCGCCGGCAGGACCCGGCCCGGTCGCATCGGCACGCACCGGCTTGGCGAACGACATCACGGGGCACAACGCGTGGAGGGACGACGAACCGGCCCCGGTTAGGATCACCCCTCCACCACAAGACGGCAACTCCTAAAGTGATCGCACGCGAGGCATATGAACTGATGACTCAGCTCATTAAGCAGCCCATTGCCTCGGGGCAACTCAATGCCGCCACGGCCCGCGCAACCATGGCAACCGAAACAACGCATTCAATTTCACGGGATCGATAATGGATACGAAAACTAAAATCGAGACGCACACCGAGACCTCCGCCGCCCAGGAGGCATTCCGCGACCTGAAGCACCAGATTTCCCAACGCATCCTGGGCCAGGAACAGCTGGTGGATCGCCTGCTGATCGCGCTGCTGGCCGACGGTCACCTGCTGGTAGAGGGCGCGCCGGGCCTTGCCAAAACCCGCGCCATCAGAGTGCTTAGCGAGTGCATCGAAGGCGACTTCCACCGCGTCCAGTTCACCCCGGACCTGCTGCCGGCCGACCTCACCGGTACCGATGTATTCCGGCCCCAGGACGGCTCGTTTCACTTTCAGCGCGGGCCGCTTTTTCACAACCTGATCCTGGCAGATGAGATCAACCGCGCCCCGGCCAAGGTGCAGTCAGCCCTGCTGGAGGCCATGGCGGAGCGCCAGATCACCGTGGGCGCCACTACCTATCCCCTGCCCAGGCTGTTCCTGGTCATGGCCACCCAGAACCCCATCGAACAGGAGGGCACCTATCCGCTGCCGGAGGCGCAGCTCGACCGCTTCCTGCTCCATGTCAAGATCGATTACCCCCACACTGACACCGAGCGCGAGATCCTGCAGCTGGCACGCAGCGAGGCGCGCAGCGAGGGAACCGGCCAGCGCACACCGGCCAGGCTGCCGCAGGCGACGCTGATGGCAGGACGGGACGAGGCGCTGGCCGTGTACATGACTGACAACCTTGAGCGCTATCTCATCGAAATCGTCATGGCCACCCGCGATCCGTCACCCTACAGCGCTGATCTCACTGGGCGACTGCAGTGGGGCGCAAGCCCCCGCGCCACCATCGCCTTGGACCGCTGCGCCCGTGTCCACGCCTGGCTGGCCGGACGCAATTACGTGGGCCCCGAGGACATCCAGGCCATGGCCTATGACGTGCTGCGCCACCGCATCCTGCTCAGCTATGAGGCGGAGGCGGACGGCCATACGCCGGACCGCGTCATCGAGACCCTACTCACGCTCATCCCGGTGCCATGATCGATGTACTGCGCCGCCGCAAGCCGGTAGTCACCTCAGCGCCGACAAGCAACGGCGGTGATGGCCTGGTGCGGGTCAGTGTCGCCTCGCTGTTGGCCATGCACCACGGCGCCGGTGTGCTGTCGCTGCAGCCGCGTCGGGTGCGCGCCCCGGGCAGCGGCGGGTACACCTCGCCGTTCAAAGGCCGCGGCATGGAGTTCGACGAGGTACGCCCCTATGCGCAGGGCGATGATGTGCGCAGTATTGACTGGCGCGTCACCGCGCGCAGCGGCAAGCCCCATACAAAACTGTTCCGCGAAGAACGTGAGCGTGCGGTGCTGCTGTGGCTCGACTTACGCCCTGCAATGTTCTTCGCCACCCGCGGCAGTTTCAAGGCGGTGCGCGCCGCCCAGGCCGCGGCGCTACTGGGCTGGAACACCCTGCGCCACGGCGACCGGCTCGGCGCCCTGATCTTCGACGCGCACAGCCACGAGGAACTGCGCCCCAAGCGCGGCCAGCCCGCGCTCATGCACGTCCTGCAGCGCATCGCCGCGCACCCGGCGTGGCGCGATGGGCAGCCCCGCGACGACGGCGCGGCGGAGACCGCGGCACTTTACCAAGGCCTGCTGCGCCTGCGCCGGGTGGCGCAGCCGGGCAGTCTCATCATCCTGCTCAGCGACTTCGCCGGATTCAACGAACGCTGCGCCGCCCAACTGGCACCGCTCGCCCGCCACAACGACCTGCTGGCGGTCCACGTCCACGACCCGTTGGAAATGGAGCTGCCACCGGCGGGCCATTATCCGGTCAGCGACGGGCGGCGCTTTATCAGCGTGGAAACCGGAAATCAACTGCGGCGCGAACGCTATCGCCGCCACTTTGTTGAACACCAAGCGGATCTGCAGCACTTCTGCCGCCGCCACGGCGGCACGCTGCTGCCCCTATCCACCGCCGACGAGCCGCTTACCATGCTGCAGCAAGCGCTGGGGCGGCGGCGATGAAACCCGACTTGAGCCAACTGCGCGACATCCATCTGCCCGCGCCGGTGTCGTGGTGGCCACCGGCGCCGGGGTGGTGGCTGCTGGCGGCGCTGACCCTGACGGCCCTCGGCATGATCTACCTCATCTACCGGCGCCGCCGCCGCGCCCGCTGGCGACGCGCCGCCCTTGCGGAACTCGGACAACTGCGCGGCGCCACGGGGCAGCAGTACCTGGGTGAGGTATCGGTGCTGTTGCGCCGTGTGGCCGTCACACGCTTTCCCCGTCACGACGTGGCGGCGCTCACCGGCGACGACTGGCTCGCCTTCCTCGACCGCACCCTGGGCGACGGCACACCGTTTCAATCGGGCAGCGGCCGGGTGCTGGCCAGCGGTCCCTATACACACAAGGCGCAGGTGGATGCGGCGGCGCTGCACGCCTTGTGCGAACGCTGGATCAAACGCCTGCCCGCCGGAGGTGCGCGGTGATCCACTTCGAGTGGCCATGGGTGTTCGTGGTACTGGTGCTGCCACTGGTGCCCCGCTACCTCATGCGGCCTGCGCCCGCCGCCAAGGAGGCGGCGTTGCGCGTGCCGTCCCTCGGCCCGTTCGCGCTGGGCGGTGACGGTCAGACCATCACTGCGCGGGGACGACGCTGGCCCGTGTGGCTCGCCCTCGGCGCATGGCTGCTGCTGGTCAGCGCGGCGGCGCGGCCGGTATGGCTCGGCCCCCCCATCGATCTGCCGGTAAGCGGTCGCGACCTGCTGCTGGCGGTGGATCTCTCCGGCAGCATGGGTACCCGGGACTACACCCTCGACGGCAGGCAGGTGGACCGTCTCACCGCCGTCAAATCCATCGCCGGGCGGTTTATACAGCGGCGCGTCGGCGATCGCCTCGGCCTCATATTGTTCGGCCTCAAGGCCTATGTGCAGTCACCGCTGACCTTCGATCGCAAGACCGTGGACACGCTGTTGCAGGAGTCCGCCATCGGCCTGGCCGGCAATCAAACCGCCATCGGCGACGCCATAGGCCTGGCGGTAAAAGAGCTGCAGCGCTACCCCCACGGCAACAAGGTGCTGATCCTCCTTACCGACGGCGCTAACGACGCCGGCGAGGTGGACCCGCAACAGGCGGCGAAACTGGCGGCCAAGGAGGGTCTGACTATCTACACCATCGGGATAGGCGCCGACGCCATGACGGTGTCCACGCTATTCGGCACACAGCAGATCAATCCCTCCCAGGACCTGGATACGGACACACTGCGCGCCATCGCCAAGACCACGGGCGGGCGTTATTTCCGCGCCCGCGACACCGCTGAATTGAACAAGATCTACGGCATCATCAACAAACTGCAGCCCGTGGATCAGGAAAAACAGACCTTTCGCCCACGGCGCAGCCTGTTCTTCTGGCCCCTGGCGCTGGCCCTCGTGCTGGCGGCACCGCTGGCGTGGATAGCGGGGAGGCGCTGATGGACGCCTTTCATTTTCTGCGTCCCGCCTGGTTCCTGGCCCTGCTGCCGCTGGTCATATTCGTGTACCTGTTGTGGCGGCGACAGCGCGCCGGCCGCAGCTGGCAGGCGGTGGTCGATGCGCGCCTGCTGCCGTACCTCCTCATGGGCAGTGAACGGCGGCGCATGCGAATGGGTATCGCCGCCATCGCCCTGTGCGGGCTACTGGCGGTCACCGCCCTGGCCGGACCGGTGTGGACCAAACTACAACAGCCGGTGTTTCGCCGCGAGTCGGGGCTGGTGGTGCTGCTTGACCTGTCACGCTCCATGGATGCCGCCGACCTGCAGCCGAGCCGGCTGCAAATGGCCAAATTCAAGCTGCGCGACATACTGGCGCGGCGCAAAGAGGGGGAGACCGCACTGGTGGTGTACGCCGCCGACCCGTTCGTGGTGACCCCGCTGACAACGGATACCGGCACCATCACCCGCCAACTGCCCAGCCTCACCACCGACCTCATGCCGGCCCAGGGCTCGCGCGCCGATCGCGCCATCACCAAGGCACAGGCGTTACTGGAGCAGGCCGGCGCGGTCCACGGCGATGTGCTGCTGATCACCGACGGCATCGACAACGACCCACCGGCACCACTGCGGGCGGCGGTAAAAAAGTTGATCAATGCGGGCTATCGCCTGTCGGTCCTCGGCGTGGGCAGTGCCGGCGGCGCGCCGATACCGCTGGGCGACGGCGGCTTCTTCAAGGACGCCGGCGGCGCCATCGTGGTGGCGAAACTGGATGAACAACCTCTCGCGCGGCTGGCCGCTGACGGTGGCGGTATCTATCGTCACCTCGCCGTGGACGACAGCGACACGGACGTGCTGACCAGGACATTCGACAGCGGCGCTGAGGCACAACGCTCGCAGCGCGCCACCGGCATGAAGAGCGAACAGTGGCGTGAGGAAGGACCGTGGCTGCTGCTGCCACTGCTGCCCTTGGTGGTGCTTGCCTTTCGCCGCGGCTATCTGCTGCTGCTGTTCCTGGCGATGCTGTTGCCGGCACCGCACAACGCCTATGCCACGGACTGGGACGGCCTGTGGCAGCGCCCCGATCAACGTGGTGTCCAGGCGCTGGCCCAGCACCGGCCGCAACAGGCGGCCAAACTGTTCACGGACCCGGCGTGGCGCGCCGCCGCCGACTACCGCGCCGGCAATTACCCGGCGGCGCTCAAGGACCTTGAAAAACAGCACACCGCGTCGGCCGCCTACAACCGCGGCAACGCCCTGGCGCACATGGGCAGGCTCAATGAGGCACTGAACGCCTACGAGGATGCCCTGAAGCGCGACCCGGACTTCAAGGACGCCGCCTACAACCGCGACCTGGTGAAGAAGTGGCTGCAGTCACAGCACAGCAAGTCCAACGGCAAGAGCCGGAAAAACGGCAACAAGCAGTCAGGCCAAAAGCAAGACCTGCAACAACAGGGTAAAAGCGGCCAGCGGCAACAAAGCAACAGCGGCAGGCAACACCAGGGACGGCAGTCGCCCGACAAGGCAGGCAATAATCAGTCCGCGGCAAAGAATCCGCCTGACAACACAGGTAAAGGCGACGACAAAAACAACGCAGATAAATCGGCCATGACACAGGCCGACAAAGACAAGCTGGACAAACGAGACAAGCGCGACACCCAACAGACCAAGCCGGCGCGCCAGGATGCGGACAACACCCAGACCGCCATGAACGACACGCCGCCGCAAGCGGGCCAAGTCTCACCGCCCCAGGATGAATCCCAGCAGGCCACCGCCCAATGGCTGCGGCGCATCCCGGACGATCCCGGCGGCCTGTGGCGGCGCAAGTTTCTCTATCAATACAAACGCGAATACAAAAAACAGCAAGACGAGACGAAACCATGGTAAAGAAAACGCTCAGGCAGCTGGCGGCCGCAGCAATACTGCTGCTGTGCGCGCTGGATTCCCTGCCGGCGCTGGCCGCGCTACAGGCCTACGTAGACCATAACCCGGTGTCGCAGGACGAGTCGCTCACCCTCACTGTCGAGAGCAGCGGTGACGTGGATGGCGCACCGGACTGGTCGCCGCTGAAACAGGATTTCGATCTCCAGGGACAGAGCAGAAACACCAGCCTGTCCATTATCAATGGCTCCATGAGCCGCAAGACCCAGTGGATGATCAGTCTGATACCCAAGCGCAGCGGCCGCATACAGATACCGTCCATCAGCGTCGGCGGTGAACAGACCCAGCCGCTGACCGTGACGGTCACCCCGGCGAGCCAGGCCCAGGCGCAGCAACCGGGCGGTGACCTGTACATGGAGGTAAGTGCCGAGCCCGTCACGCCGTACGTGCAGCAGCAGATCATCTACACCGTACGGCTGTTTCACGCCGTGGATCTGGGCAGCGGCGCGACACTGTCCCAACCCGACCTGCCCGACGGCAACGCCGTTGTGGAGCAACTGGGCAAGGACAAGCGTTACCAGTCCATGCGCGACGGCATGCGTTATGACGTCATCGAACGGCGCTATGCCATCTATCCGCAAAAGAGCGGCGCAGTGGACATCGCGCCGGTGGAGTTTGACGGCGACATCGTGCAAGGCGGAGGCGGCAACGGCATGTTTCCCTTCGGCATCGACCCCTTCAATCAACGTACCGTGCACAAGCGCCTGCATTCCCGTGCGGTACATATCAACGTAAAACCGATTCCCGCTGCCTTCCACGGCGCCCAATGGTTGCCCGCGCGCAGCCTGCAGCTTGAACAAAGCTGGTCGCCGGACCCACCGAAATTCGAGGTCGGCCAACCGGTGACGCGCACCCTGTCAGTGCTGGCCGGCGGGCTCACCTCCTCGCAGCTGCCGGCGCTGGGTACCGGCGCCGTCAACGGCGTCAAACAGTATCCCGATCAGCCTTCCCTCAAGGAAACCCAGACCAGCGACGGCATCACCGGACTGCGCACGGAAAAGACCGCGTACATCCCCACCCATGCGGGTACCGTCACCCTGCCGGCGGTCAGGATACCGTGGTGGAACACCACTACCGACAAAATGGAAGTTGCGACACTGCCTGCCCGGACCTTCACCGTCGCTCCAGCATCCGCGAACGGCAGTGCGGCGCCGCCACCCGCGCCCAGCGCCGCTGCCACGTCCCCACCGTCCCCGCAGCCCTCCAAGGCCGTCGCCGCGGTCTTGACGCCATCGGCGCCGCCGGCCCGCACCGTCCCGGGGCGCTGGCCATGGATCGCGCTGTTGCTCGGCATCGGTTGGCTGGCCACCGCCGCCGCGTGGTGGCGGCAAGCCCGTCACCGGAGTACGCGCATCAATCCCGCTCAGCGGGAAGACGAATCTCTGCGTCACTTGGAAAAGGTGCTCAAGGCCGGCTGTCACGCCAACGACGCGGCGCAGGCCAAGCATGCGGTACTTGCCTGGGCGCGGTGCCGCTGGGCCCAACACCCGCCCATGAGTCTTACCGCCGTGGCACGCCGCTGTCCAGGCACACTGGGCGATGCGTTGGTGGAACTGGATCGCGCGCTTTACGCGCAAACGGCTTCCGCATGGCAGGGCGAAACCCTGTGGCGGCAATTCTGCGCCCACAAGCCTGCGGGGATTGCACACAAAGCGGACGGGCAGACCGCTCTGGCGCCTCTCTATCACAGCGGTTAAATGCGCTGTTCAGCTCCATAGCAGGTGTGCGTCGCGCATCCATATGAGGCGGCGCAACAGTAATCCCATGTCGATACCCGCTTATTAAGGTACTCAGAACGCCCTGTAATATTAAAAAGCCCATTACCAAACGGCAACAGTGCTACCATGCCGTCAATCGATACCGCCTGGGCATGCTTCGCCAAGCGGTACCCACCGCACCGGCGGCCCATTTCCACTCGGGACTGCAGTCCTCAGCAACGCGGTTCATTATTCAATCAATAATCAAGGAGCCCCCTCGTGGAAGGCATCAGTGACATCAAGATCGTAGGCGTGGATGAACGGCGTCCGCCGCGCATCAGAAAAGAACCGTACATCAACCTGTTCTTCAAACTGTCCCATAAAGTCCCTCCAGACTGGAGCCAACGATTCAACAACCTGCTTGCCAAACACGGCTCGACGCCCAAAATCAAACCCGATGAAGGCTTGTTTATCGAGACATGGGTGAGAAAGCCCGAAGAGATCGAGGCCCATCTGGAATTGCTCAAGAAGAAGGTCGCGGAATGCTGCCAGGCCTACATCGATGAGATCATGCAGCAACAGACCAGGGGCGCGGAAGACCGCGAGGCGTTGGGACATGAAACCGGCGAGCAAGGCCGGCTCAACAACATCATTGCCGGTTTGAAGTTCGACAGCGAGTGAATCGACCGATTTTGCAGCCAAAACCCCCGATTTCACTGCTTATCGCGGCAATTCCATACATTTTATACAGATATTTTTCGTGAAATGACGTATCATGTGAGAAAATCATCACCACGAGCAGCGAATTCATATGTATTCCGAGCCGAAAAAACCCACCAGGTCGAAAAGCAAATCGCCTGTCACGAAAGAGACCAGTCAATCCATTGCGGAGCAGACCAATGCCTTTTTAAAGGCCGGCGGAAAGATCACAAAGCTCCAGATCGGGATCAGCAGGCAAACGACATATAGCGGTATGGGAAAGCGGCAGAAATCCCCGGGGCAGTGAGGAATCGTTTCCGCCCCTGCGAATCTGTCAGCTTACTTAGCCCCGCGCATTCATCACCACCCTGACTACCGGTGTCTCCACCGCGTGCGGTGGACGCGCCCGCCCCTGCGTTACCGGCTTGCCATCGACCCCATTTATTTTAAAATCCGTCAATGTGCTCGCCGCAATCCCCAATGATGTGATAAACGAACGTCATGCTTGGCCACCCCGACTACGTAAAGATATTCATCGGCCTGTTGGCGATCGTTAACCCGATCGGCGCCATCCCAATTTTTATCAGCCTGACCGCTGGCGCGGACGATGCCCAGCGCGTGAAAACCGTCAACACCGTCGCCATCGCCGTGGGCATCATCCTGATGACAGCGCTGTTTATCGGCGAGTCACTGCTGGGATTTTTCGGTATTACGGTAAATTCATTCCGGGTCGGTGGAGGCATCTTGATTTTGTTGATGTCAATCTCGATGATGCACGCGAAAGTCAGCCCGGTGATCCAGACAAAGCAGGAAGTCGCGGAGTCCATGGACAAGAATTCCATTGCCATCGTACCCCTGTCCATACCGCTGCTGGCAGGGCCGGGGGCGATCAGCACAGTGATACTCGATGCCCATCGGGCAAGCAACCTGGCGCACTACATTGTCATCGCCGTCGAGATCGTGGTGCTGAGCCTGCTCCTGTGGGTGGTGCTGCGCCTGTCACCGATTATCGCCAGGCACATCACCGCCACCGGCATCAACATATTCACCCGTATCATGGGGCTTATCCTGGCGGCGCTCGCCGTGGAATTCATCGCCATCGGCCTGAAGGGCCTTTTTCCTGCATTGGCATCATAGCCGTCAACATACCCCCTCTGTCTTGACCGCCTGCCCCTCGTCCTCCTGAGTCTGTCTGTTCGCATTCCACAGAAGCGCTACGCCGATAACTGAAGAAAACACCGATGCGGTGAATATGGCGATCTTTGCCGCCGCGAAATCACCACTGGCCGGGAACGCCTGACCCGCGATGAACAGTGACATGGTGAAACCGATACCCGCCAATGCCCCGGCGCCCGCGAGTTGCCGCCACGAATATGCGTCCGGCTTTTGCGCGAACCCCAGGCGAACCGCCGCCGTGGATGCAAGGACAAACCCCAGCGGCTTTCCAATCACCAAGCCGGCGACGATCGCCAGCATGAGCATCCCGTGGGCACCGAACACGCCTGACGTCATGGTCACACCGGCATTGGCAAGGGCGAAGATCGGCAGTACCACGTAGCTCGAGCGCGGCGCGACATTTCGCAGCATGCGGTCCGCCGGGGACTCGAGACGGTCGTGGATGGCATCCAGTGCCTCCAGTGCCGGCTCGGATGGACCCTGTCGATACTGCTCCCTGCCGTGCTGCGCCTCGCTCATCAGGATTGACTCGGCCTGAATGGCCAGTGTCTTGTAGTCCGGCGGCGGCCGGGTCGGGATGAAGGCCGCCAGAATGACGCCGGCCAGGGTTGCGTGCAGGCCGCCGGCATGAACGCACGCCCACAGCGCCACACCCACGAGTATGTACGGCGTGACTCGATAAACGCCGGAGCGATTCAGCAGCGCCAGTACTCCGGTAATCGCCGCCGCCGCGCCGAGATATTCAAAGTGCAGCTCCCCGGAATAGAACATCGCCACCACGATGATGGCGCCGATATCGTCGACGATGGCGGCAGCGGTGAGGAAAATGCGCAACTCGACAGGCACGCGCGCGCCCATCATGGCGATCAGCGCCACCGCGAATGCGGTATCGGTGGCCATGGGAATACCCCAGCCGTGAGACCATGGCCCCTGTGGAATGACGAAAACATACAGAAGTGCCGGCGCCACCATGCCGCCCATGGCCGCTGCGACGGGCAGCGCCGCCGCGCGGCGGCCGGCGAGGTGTCCCACGGTGAATTCGCGTTTTATCTCCAGGCCCACCACAAGAAAGAAGATCGTCAGCAGCGCATCGTTCACCCAATGCAGCAGCGACATCCGGAAGCCCGCCGTACCGAACTCGAGACCGAAATCTGTGCGCCAGAAGGCGGTGAAAGCGGGACCGTAACGCGAATTGGCGAACATCACGGCCATCACCGAGGCCAGCAGCAGCAATACGCCGGTGGAGGGCGCCCAGCTGGCGAAGCTCAGGGCCGCCGCGCGCACGCGATGCCCCAGTGACCCGAGCATCGCATCAATGAAAGAGCTTTCATCCCAGGGGCCGTCATAACGGCGGCCATTGATGAAAAATGTCGGCGTGTACTTCACACCACTGTCGCGGGCGCTTTCGATATCGAGGGCCACCCGCGCCTTGGCCCGTTCGGTGGCGGCCTGTGCCTCATCCGAATCAAGCCACGCCAGTCCGATCTCATCGGCGACCGCGCGCAGGTCGTCCTCGGTCAGGGTCTGCGAGCGCGTCATCAGCTTGACATGGGCGTCCCAGAACTGCTCCTGGGTGGCGGTGGATTCCACCAGTTCCGCCGCGCGCAGGGCGATGTCGCTGCCGATGATGGGACGATGACGAAACACATAGCGCAGGCGGTCACCCAACTGACCGCGCACCTCCGTGATGCGCTCGTTGGCCGCGCGGCAGTGGGGACAGTCGTAACTGCCGTATTCCACCAGGGTGATGGGGGCATCGTGCGGGCCAAGCATGTGGTCCCGCGCGTCATCCACGGGACGATCAAGGCGATGACTGACACCTGCAGATTCCGACATATGTATCAAAACCCATTTATTGCCCGTCTTTCAGCGCACAGACGGGGGTTTATAGTTTCATATCTGCACTTACACGCGGTCCGTCCGTGCCGGGCCCGGCGATTGTCACGAACCCCACGACTCAACGGGCACGTTTCTGCTAGCACCTCAAGATTACCGCATTGTGTTGACCACCGGGCGCGTCGCGGGCAATAACCTTACTTCCCGTGCGCCAGGGTGCCCCTCGCTTTTCGTCCGGCGCCGTTGGAGTATACTCCCCTCATCCGGCGAGCAATGTGTTGGCGGCAGGCGCGGTATGATAGCGACACTCATTGCCAAGGCGTTCAATCGGCTTAACAATAACCGTCGAGGTCACTCATGGCCACACCCACGCATTCGGTTATCGAGACTCGATACGCACAGATGTTCCCCACGCTGGAGCCGGCGGAGATCGATCGGCTGCGCCGCTTCAGCGACGTATACAGCTACGATGCCGGAGAGTATCTACTCAAGGCCGGAGAGGTCACCCCGGGCATGTACATCATTCTATCCGGCCGCATTGAAATCACACAAAGCAACGAGCTTGCGTCCCATGAACCTATCGTCACCCACGGACCAGGGTCGTTCACGGGCGAACTCGCGCAACTCTCCGGACGCCCCTCCCTAGTGGACGGACGCGCGCTCAGCGCGGTGGATGCACTCGTCATCCCTTCGCACAAGCTGCGCACCCTCATGGTGGAAGAAGCGGTGCTGGGCGAGCGCATCATGCGTGCGCTGATTCTGCGCCGCGTCGGCCTGCTGGAGGCCGGTGTCGGCGGACCGGTGATCGTCGGCCGCGCCAACGACGGCGATGTGCTGCGCCTGGAGGGATTCCTGGCACGCAATGGGCACCCCCGCCAACGTCTGGATCCCGATACGGACTCGTGCGCGAAAGTCCTGATTGACCGATTCCACATAGATCCCCACCACCTACCCATGGTGCTGTGTCCCAATGGAGACCTGCTGCAGAATCCCAGTGAGGGTGAACTCGCCCGCCACATCGGCCTGATCAGACCCATCGACCCGGACATGGTTTATGACGTTGCCATCGTCGGCGCCGGCCCGGCCGGTCTCGCTGCCGCGGTGTATGCCGCCTCGGAAGGGCTGTCGGTGATTGTCCTGGATTGCCGCGCCTTCGGCGGCCAGGCGGGCGCATCGGCCCGGATCGAAAACTACCTGGGTTTTCCCACCGGCATTACCGGCCTGGCGCTGATGGCCCGGGCCTATAACCAGGCGCAGAAGTTCGGGGTCGAGATGGTCATTCCCGACGAAGTGATCAGCCTGGATGACCATCCCGGGCCGGGGGGAGGACGCTTTCAGTTGGGACTCGGAAACGGTGAACGGGTCAGCACGCATACCGTGGTCATCGCCAGCGGCGCCAAGTACCGGCGCCTCGACGTGGAAAACCTCGCGGCATTCGAAAGCGCATGCGTGCACTACTGGGCCTCGCCCCTGGAGGGGAAGCTGTGCGCCGGTCAGGAGGTTGCACTGGTGGGCGGCGGCAACTCGGCCGGTCAGGCGGCGGTATACCTGGCCGGGCAAGTCGGCAAGGTGTGGCTGCTGGTGCGCGGCCCTGACCTCGCGGCAAGCATGTCCCGATACCTGGTGGACCGGATCGCCGCACAGCCCAATATCGAGGTGCTGACAGACACGGAGATCCATGCCCTTGAAGGACAGGACGGCATCCTGGACGGGATACGCTGGCGCCGTCGCTTCACCGGCGAGGAGACACGCATGGCTATTCGCCATCTGTTCCTGTTCATCGGCGCCGATCCCAATACCGAGTGGCTGCTGCGCTCCGACGTGGCCCTCGACGACAAAGGCTTCGTACGCACGGACGCGTCCTTCGGCGAAGGCCGCCACCCCATGGAGACCAGCCGCAAGGGCGTGTTTGCCATCGGTGACGTGCGCGCGGGGTCGATCAAGCGCGTCGCGGCCGCGGTCGGCGAAGGCGCCCAGGTGGTTGCAACGATTCACGCCTACCTCGCCCGCGCGACAAACGCGCCGGGCATGGACAACAACGTCGTCATGGGAGAGGCCCATGTCCAAGCAATGCGACCATGAACCAGGTATCAGTGATGTGACACCGAGTGCGTTGGGCTGTGAAGAGTGTCTCAAGACGGGTTCGCCGTGGGTGCACCTGCGCCTGTGCCGAACCTGCGGGCACGTTGGGTGCTGCGATAGTTCACCCAACCGTCACGCCTCCAAGCACTTCCACACCACCGGCCACCCCATCATAGAAGGCTATGATCCGCCCGAGGGATGGGGATGGTGCTATATCGACGAAGTCATGCTGGACCTGTCAGACCGCATGACGCCTCACAACGGCCCGATCCCGCGCTACGTCTGACAGGATGTTGAAAAAGTCCCTCCCTGGCCTTTTTCAACGCGTTGCGCCGCGGTGCACGCCCGCGGCTTACTCCGAAAACCAAACACTTGCGTGTTCGGTTTTCGAGCGGCGCATCCCTGCGCCGTCTCATCGGGGTGTTTTTCAACACCCTGATAAACACCGCCCACGCCGGGTTTATTCCATGGCTGCAGATCAGGAATAATAGGCGACATGGCCAGACTGGTATTCACCCATCACCTGCAGAACCATGTCCATTGTCCCCCGATGGATGCGGACGGCGCCACGCTGGGCGAGGTGCTGGCGGCCGCGTTTCACGACAACACCCGCGCACAGGCTTATGTACTGGACGAACAGGGGTCAATCCGCAAACACATCGCCATATTCATCGACGGCGTGCCGGTGCAGGACCGGCACGCTCTGACGGACCCGGTAAGCCCGGCGTCCAGGATTGATGTCATCCAAGCACTGTCGGGAGGATAAGAAAAATGACAAATCGCCTGTTGGCCGGGACGCGCAAGGGCCTGTTCGTATTCGACGTGGATGGAGGGTACGCGACCCAGACCGGGCTTCACTTTCTCGGCGCACCGGTGACCGCGGTACTGCCGGTGAATTCACAACAGTGGTATGTCGCCCTCAACCACGGGCACTTCGGTACCAAGCTGCACCATACCGATGACGGGGGCGCGAGCTTTCGCGAGCTGGCCGCGCCCGCCTATCCGCCCAAGCCGGAGGGTGTGGAGGATATCGATCCCATGCGTAAACAGCCCATACCGTGGGTGGTACAACAGATGTGGTCACTTGAATCCGGCGCCGACGCATCCGAGGTATGGTGCGGCACCATCCCCGGCGGCCTGTTCCGCAGCGCCGACGGCGGCACGTCCTGGGAGCTCATGAACGCGCTGTGGAACCACCCCGACCGGCGCAAGTGGTTCGGCGGCGGCTACGACTGGCCGGGCATCCACTCGATCTGCGTCGATCCGCGCAACCCCGGCACCGTGACCGTCGCCGTGTCGTGCGGCGGGCTGTGGAAGACCGCGGACCATGGCAACACCTGGCAGTCTCACGGCCGCGGCCTGCGCGCGGAGTACATGCCGCCGGACCAGGCGTATGAGCCCATCGCCCAGGACCCCCATCGAATGGTGCAGTGCCGGGGTATGCCGGATGTGTTTTGGATACAACACCACAACGGTATCTTCCGTTCCGCCAACGACGCGGTCGACTGGACGGAACTGCAGGGCACGCCGTCCAACTTCGGCTTTGCCGTGGCATGCCACCCCGGCAATCCCGACGTGGCATGGTTCGTCCCGGCACAGAAGGACCAGTACCGTGTCCCGGTGGACGGCTGTTTCGGCGTGATGCGCACCAGCGACGGCGGGATGTCGTTTGAGTTCTTGAGTGAAGGCCTGCCCGCCGCGCCGGCCTATCACCTGGTATATCGTCACGGGCTGGACGTTAACGGGTCGGGCACCACCCTCGCCATGGGCTCCACCACCGGCAGCCTG
>Ga0315540_10000514_pt1 | contig 22034 bp, 19 predicted proteins | sample SalMarSW160110MG_FD_203677 | JGI IMG/M metagenome (GOLD analysis project Ga0315540, IMG submission 203677) | Salt marsh sediment microbial communities from the Plum Island Ecosystem LTER, Massachusetts, United States - Salt Marsh Sediment SW1601-10 ...
CTCGTCGAGTCGCTCAAGCTGGTCGCCGGGCAGCGCGCTCAGTCCGAGCTCGTGCGCTCGGGTGACGAGCGCCTCGTCGTCGAGGGGTGGTTCAGGGTCATTGGCTCGCCGTCGGTCGACGCGATCCTCTCCGAGCTCGGCGTTGAGCACGACGGCACGCTGGTGGTGCGACGCGAGCTGACCGCCGAGGGCCGTGGGCGCGCGTGGCTGAACGACCTCGCCGCGACCGCCGGCAGCCTCCAGCGTCTCGCGCCGCACCTGCTCGCGATCCACGGGCAGCACGAGCAGTACGGCCTCGCCGATCCAGTTGAGCAGCGACGGCTGGTGGACGAGTTCGGCGGCCTCGAAGGACCGTGCGCGGAGGTCGCCGCCGCGTGGTCCCTCTGGCAGGCGGCCGACCTCGAGCTCAGACGTCTGGAGGCGGCACGCGACCGCCGCCGTGACCGGCTCGACGCGATCGCCTTCCAGCTCGCCGAGATCGACGCGTTCTCGCCGCAGCCGGGAGAGGATGAAAGCCTCGGTGAACGGCGGCAGCTGCTGCGTCATGCGGTCCGGCTGCTCGAGCTCTCGGGCTCGGTGCTGGGGCGGCTCAGCGACGGCGAACCGGCGGTGGTCGACGAGCTCGCACGGGCGGGACGCGAGGTCGAGCAGATGGCCGCCTGTGGACTCGCGCTGGAAGGCGTCGTCCAGAGGCTCGACGAGGCGGGGGTCGCGGTCGCTGAGGCCGTCCGTCAGCTCCAGGACCTGTCCGGCGGCATCGAGGAGGACCCGGCCGAGCTCGACGCGGTCGAGGCCCGGCTCGCGCGACTCGAGCAGCTGATGCTGAAGTACGGCTCCCCGGTCGAGCGCCTGCTCGAGCACCGCGACCGGCTCGAGGCCGAGCGTCACGAGCTGCAGGGCGTGGAGGTCCGACTCGGGACGGCGTCCACGGCGGCGCGGGAGGCGCTCGCCGCCTACTCCCGTGCGGCGCAGGTCCTCGACGCGGCGCGTTGCCACGCGGGCAAGCGCCTCCTGGAGACCGTCTCCAGCCTGCTCGGACGGCTCAACATGGGCGGGACCCGTCTCGAGTTTGCGTGGGCGGCGCGGTCGGACGGGTCGAGCCCGCTCGAACGAGACGGCCGGCCGGTGGCGTTCGACGCCGACGGGGTCGAGCTGCCGGAGCTTCTGATCGCACCCAACCCCGGCGAGGAGCCGCGCCCGATGGCGCGGATTGCATCAGGGGGCGAGCTGTCTCGTCTTCACCTTGCACTCCGCACCGCGGTGCGCGGTCGGCGCGGCGAAACCGGATTGACGCTGCTCTTCGACGAGGTCGATACCGGTCTCGGCGGGACCACAGCGGCGGCGCTCGCGGGGCTGCTCGCCGAGCTCGCACGGGTCGACCAGGTCCTGGTGGTGACCCACCTGCCCCAGGTGGCCGCCCTCGCCGGGTGCCACTTCAGGGTCGAGAAGGTCGAGCACGACGGTCGCGCGGTGACCCGCGTCGAGCGCCTCGACGGGGAGGCGCGCGAGCGCGAGATCGCGCGCATGTTGTCGGGCGAGAGGCTCGGCGCCTCCGCCCTCGCCCACGCCCGCGCGCTGCTCGGGCGGCCATGACGCGGCTGCCTCTCGGGGAGCTTGGGGAAGTCGAGGCCGCTGCCTGTGCGGCGCATGCGGTCCGCGCCGCGGCGGGCATCGTCCTGCTCCCGACGGAGACCTACTACGGCCTCGGAGCCGACCCATCGTCGGCCGTCGCGGTCGCCCGTATCCGCGGCCTCAAGGGCCGACCCGAGGAGATGCCGCTGTCGGTGCTGTGCGCCGGCTGGCCGCAGGTCGAGGAGCTGGTCGAGGTCCCCGAGCGATACCGGGCGGCGCTCGAGGCAAGCTGGCCGGGTCCGCTGACCGCAATCCTGACCGCCCGCACGTCGCTGCCCTGTGCGGACGGCTGCACGCTCGCGGTGCGGATCCCGGGACACCTGCTGCTGTGCGCGGTCCTCGAGCGCTGTGGTCCGCTGACCGGCACCTCTGCCAACCGGCACGATGCGCCGCCCTCCACCCGGGCTGATGCCGCCCTCGCCTCGCTGCTCGGACGGCCCGACCTGATCCTGGACGGCGGGACCACGCCGGGCGGCTTGCCCTCGACCCTGGTCGATCTTTCGGGGGCGCGGCCGCAGGTCCTTCGGAAGGGGTCGGTTCGCTGGCTGGAGCAGGTCTGACAGGTTGTGGAAAAGCCTGTGGAAAAGGTGTTGGTATTCATGTTAAGCCGGTGTAAACCAATGACTTCTGGGCCCCGGTGTAGCGTTTGTGAACATGGAACAAGTGGTTTGTTTTCAATGACTTCTTCTTATCTTGTTGATGGCTCGTCCGTTGCCGCATCGTCGTACGGGAGGGCTCTCCACAAGTGTCCGGAATGCGGCCTCTTCTGACCGGCTCGGTCCAATGAGACGGCGTTGTCGCGCGGGGGGCCCTGTGGTAGCGTGAGTGACCCTACGGCCGGCGCGTCACTTCCCTCGAGGGTGCTCACTCGGCGTCGCCCGGGGTCGCAGGGTCCGACCGAGGAGAGACACGGATGCTCGTTCGCGAAGTGTTCGGAAGACGACCGCGATTCGGGGCCCGAGTCTTTGTGGCCTCGAACGCCGTCGTCGTCGGGGACGTCGCCCTCGGCGACGACGCGTCGGTGTGGTACAACGTCGTCCTTCGGGGTGACATCCACTGGATTCGCGTGGGCGCCCGCGCGAACCTCCAGGACGGCGTCCTGGTCCACGTCGAGAATCAGCTCTGCCCGACCCTGATCGAGGACGAGGTCAGCGTCGGCCACGGCGCCGTGCTGCACGGCTGCACGCTGCGCCGCGGCTGTCTGGTCGGGATCGGCGCCGTGGTACTCAACGAGGCCGAGATCGGCCAGGGTGCGCTGGTTGCAGCTGGAGCAGTGGTGCGGGAGGGGTTCTCTGCGCCGCCGCGCACGCTGGTGGCCGGGGTGCCGGCGACCGTGCGCCGCGAGCTCAGCGAAGAGGAGTGCGCGCGGGTCGCCAAGGTCACGAGCAACTACCTCGTCTACAAGAGCCGGTTCCTTGCCGACGGCATCGACCGCATGGTCGCGAGCCCCGACGACCTCGAGGAGGAGGCATGATCCAGCGCCCGCGCGGGACCCGAGACATCCTGCCGCCCGAGTCGCGGCTGTGGGCCGCGGTCGAGGCAGAGGCCCATCGCGTTTTCTCCGGCTTCGGCTATGACGAGATCCGGTTGCCGGTGTTCGAGCCGACCGAGCTCTTCGTGCGCGGTGTCGGCGAGGGCACCGACATCGTGCGCAAGGAGATGTACACCTTCGCCGACCGCAAGGGCCGCTCGCTGACCCTGCGTCCCGAGGGCACCGCGGGCGTGGCTCGGGCGTACATCGAGAACGGGCTCGGCCAGTGGCCGGCGCCGGTCCGGCTCGCCTACATGGGGCCGATGTTCCGTTACGAGCGGATGCAGCGCGGCCGCTACCGCCAGTTCGCTCAGATCGGGCTCGAGATCCTGGGTGCCGACACCCCCGCGGCCGACGTCGAGATCCTGCTCGCACTGCACACCTTCCTCGCCGCGCTCGGCTTCGACGACCTCGTCATCCTGCTCAACAACCTCGGCGATCCCGAGGACCGGCCGCGCTTCATCGCGCGCCTCAAGGAGATCCTCGAGCCCCACCGCGCCGAGCTCTGCGGCGACTGCCGGCAGCGCTGGACGACCAACCCGCTGCGCATCCTCGACTGCAAGGTCGAGCGTTGCCGCGAGCTGGTCGCGGAGGTGCCTCCGGTGTCCGAGCTCGCGAGCGACGCGACCCGGACCCACGTCGACGCAGTCGAGGCTGCGCTCGCCGAGCTCGCCATCCCGGTGCGGCGTGCCCCGCGGCTGGTGCGCGGGCTCGACTACTACCTGCGCACCGTGTTCGAGGTCGTTTCGCCCGGCCTCGGTGGCGATACCGCGATCTGCGGAGGCGGCCGCTACGATCGTCTGATCGCCGACCTCGGCGGGCCGCAGGTCCCCGGGACGGGCTTCGCGATCGGCGAGGACCGTCTGATCGAAGTGCTGCCGTCGGCGTTCCGTGAGCGTGTTCTCGGCCGCCCGGTGGTGGCCCTGCTGCCGCTGGACGAGGGCGCCGCTGTAGCGCGCTGCTTCGCACTCGCCCGGGAGCTGGCCGCGCGCGGCCTGGTGACCCACACCGAGGTCACCCGGCGCTCGCTCAAGGCGGCCCTCAAGTGGGCGGTCAAGCTCGACGCCCGCGCGGCGGTGCTGGTCGGTGCGAACGAGCTCGAGGCGGGTGCGGCGCAGGTCCGCGACCTCACGGAGGGAAGCCAGGAGGCGGTGGCCTTCGTCGATGTCGCCGACGTGGTGGCCGGACGCCTGCCCGGACCCGAGACAGTCCTCCGGTAGACTACGCGACGCGCGAGCGAGCGTGCGAGGAGCGCGAGATGACCCTGTCAGCGTGGGACAGACCGTGGTGCGGCGCCCTGCGGCGCGGAAACCTGGGCGAGTCTGTGGAGCTGGTCGGCTGGGTGAGGCGTCGCCGCGATCTTGGCGGCTTGGTCTTCGCCGATCTGCGTGATCGCAGCGGCCTCGTCCAGCTGGTGTTCGAGGACGCCCTGGTCGGCGACGGCGAAAGCTTGTCGGCGGAGGACGTGGTCCGGGTCACGGGCGTGGTGCGTGAGCGGGCGCCGGGGCAGGCAAACCCCGACCTGCCGACCGGCGAGGTCGAGGTCAAAGTGACCGCGCTCGAGATTCTGAGCCACGCCGAGACACCCCCGTTCGTGGTCGAGGACCAGACCAACGCCTCCGAGGAGCTGCGCCTGAAGCACCGCTCGCTCGACCTGCGGCGGCCGGCGATGGCTGCCAACCTGGTGCTGCGCCACCGGGTGGTCGCTGAGGCGCGGCGCTACTTCGACGAGATGGGCTTCATCGACGTCGAGACGCCGATCCTGACACGTTCGACCCCGGAGGGGGCGCGCGATTTCCTGGTCCCGTCGCGGGTCCACAAGGGGTCGTTCTACGCCTTACCCCAGTCGCCGCAGCTGTTCAAACAGCTGCTCCAGGTCGCAGGCATCGGGCGCTACCTGCAGATCGCGCGCTGCTTTCGCGACGAGGACCTGCGGGCCGACCGCCAGCCGGAGTTCACCCAGATCGACCTCGAGGCCTCGTTCATCGTCGAGGAGGACGTCTATCGCCTGATCGAGGGGCTGTTCGCGCGCCTCTTCCCCCTCGTCGGCATCACTCCTCCGGAGTGCTTCCCGCGGTTGACCTACCACGACGCGATGGAACGCTTCGGCAGCGACCGTCCCGATACCCGTTTCGGCCTCGAGCTTGCCGAGCTCGGGCAGCTGTGCCCGGGGTGTGGCTTCCGGGTGCTCGAAGAGGCCGCCGCGAACGGGCGCGTCAAGGGGCTCGTGCTGCCCGGCGGCGCGAAGCTCAGCCGCAAGCAGCTCGACGCGCTCAACGACATCGTGCGGCCCTTCGGAGCCGCCGGCGTGTTGTGGTTCAAGCGCACCCCGGAGGGACCGGCGTCGCCGGCGAAGAAGGCCCTCGGCGACGCCGGGGTCGAAGGCTTTCTGGACGCCGCCGGCGCCGGAAACGGTGACCTTCTGCTCGTAGTCGGCGGACCCGAGAAGGTGGTCCTTGCCGCGCTCGGCGCCCTGCGCCTGGCGCTCGCGCGGGAGCGAGGGCTGATCCCGGAGGATCGCCACGACTTCCTCTGGGTGACCGACTTTCCGCTCTTGGAGTGGAGCGCGGAGGACGGCCGCTTCTACGCCATGCACCATCCCTTCACTTCGCCGCGCCCCGAGGATGTCGCTCTCCTCGACGGCGATCCGGCCGGCGTCCGCGCCCGGGCCTACGACGTGGTCATGGACGGGCTCGAGCTCGGCGGCGGCTCGATCCGGATCCACGACCCCGCCCTGCAGCGCCGGATGTTCGCCGTGCTCGGCATCGGCGAAGCGGAGGCCGAGGCCCGCTTCGGCTTCCTGCTCGAGGCCTTCCGTTACGGTGCACCGCCCCACGGCGGCATCGCCCTCGGCATCGACCGGATGGTGATGCTCATGGCGGGACGGGACTCGATTCGGGACGTCATCGCCTTCCCCAAGACGACCTCGGGCTCGTGTCTGATGACCGACGCGCCGTCCGGGGTCGATGACGCCCAGCTCGCCGAGCTCGGCATCCGCCTCCGGGAACGGTAGAGAGTCGGATTACCACGGAGACACAGAGAGAAACACAGAGAGACACAGGGAGTTTGATCAGGTCCGGTCGCGGCTCAGACGAGCCGCGACCGGACCTGATCGCGCCTTGTTCGGTGCGTCTCTGTGCCTCTGTGCCTCTGTGGTTCAGTCGATCTCGTCGTCCGCGAGGCGCAGCTCGCCGCGGGCCGCGGCGTCGAGCAGGTCGCGGGCGGCGTCCGCGTTCTCGGGACCGACCTGGACCTCGACGAAGCCGAGGCCGTCGAGCAGCATCCCGTGGGTCTTGCGCAGCGCCTCGCCGCGCAGCACGGCGGCGATGTCGTGCGCCTCGAGGAAGCCCACGATCTGCTGGGCCTCGATCTCACCCTGGGCGCGCGCGACGGTGACGAGGAGATCGTCCATCATCCCCTATCGTAACCCGGCAGCCCATATGGCAAGGGCCCTTGACGGCGACGGAGGGGCGAGAGCCGGCCGGGCTCCTCCGCCCTGCGGGCGGCTGCTTGGGATGAGCTGCGCTCCTCCGGTCGGGCGCTCCTTGTGAGGCGCTGGGCGCATCCTCACGCCAGGTCGAGAGGCCAACCTGCGGGTCGCCGACTTTCCGGCTCCCCGACGGCGTGGTCTCCCCCTCTACGCGGCGCTCGGAGGAGCCGCGGGGAGAGCATGGAAGATGGCGACATCGAGCGGCGCAAGCTCCACGCTCCGTTCCGGTTGACAGTCGATTGAGGCCGCTGCTATGCTGCGCCTCCCCTTGCGGGGATGTTCTTTGTCAGACTCAAAAGGTCGAAGACGGGTCCGAAGCGTCCACGGGACCACCCGTCGTTAGCCACAGGCGCGTAGCTCAGATTGGTTAGAGCGCTACCTTGACACGGTAGAGGTCAGCGGTTCGAGTCCGCTCGCGCCTACCATTTCGAGCGCATGTCGCGAAGGCGCGTAGCTCAGTTGGTTAGAGCGCATCCCTCACACGGATGAGGTCATCGGTTCGAGTCCGATCGCGCCTACCACGTTTCCGGCCCGACCCCCCGTGGTCGGGCCTTCGTGTTTGATGGAGCCCAGCATGTCGGACAGCATCCAGGTCACCCTGCCGGACGGAAGCCACAAGGTCTTCCCGAGCGGGACCACCGTGCTCGAGGTCGCCGAGTCGATCGGACCGCGGCTGGCCCGTGACACGGTCGCAGGTCTCGTCGACGGTCACATGGTCGACCTGCGCACCCGACTCGAGCACGATGCCGAGCTGCGGATCGTCACCACCCGTGATGCCGAGGCCGGCGACGTCATCCGCCACTCGGCCGAGCACGTGCTCGCCGACGCGGTCAAGCGGCTGTGGCCGGGCACCCCGATCGACGCCGGGCGCCAGGACCACTCCGAGAAGTTCCAGTACGACTTCCGCTTCCCGCGTGCGTTCAAGCCCGAGGACTTCGAGCGCATCGAGGAGATGATGCGCGCGATCATCGCCGAAGACCTGCCGTTCGAGCGCGTCGAGGCCGACCGCGAGCACGTCCGAGAGGTGATGCAGGAGCGTGGCGAGGACGTCAAGCTGGTCCGGCTGGAGGACATCCCCGAAGGCGAGACGATTTCGCTGTATCGGCATGGCGACTTCGTCGACCTGTGCCGGGGTCCGCACCTCCAGCGCACCGGACAGATCGGCGCGGTGCGCCTGCTCGAGGCCTCGGGCGCCTACTTCAAGGGCGACGAGCGCAACGAGATGCTGCAACGCATCTACGGCACCGCGTTCGCCAACCAGAAGGAGCTCGACGCCTACTTCGCGCGCCTCGAGGAGATCCGGCGCCGCGACCACCGGCGGCTCGGACGCGAGCTCGACCTGTTCTCGTTCCACCCGGAGGCGCCCGCGAGCCCGTTCTTCCACCCGCGTGGGACGATCGTCTACAACGCCCTGGTCGAGCTGATGCGGGAGAAGTACCGCAGCTACGGCTACGACGAGGTGATCACCCCGCAGGTCTTCGACGTGGATCTGTGGCGGCGCTCGGGTCACATGGACAACTACCGCGAGAACATGTACTTCGCCGACGCCCTCGAGAGCGTCGCCGAGTGCGGTTTCTCGCTCAAGCCGATGAACTGCCCGTCCCACTGCCTGCTCTACGGAAGCGCCGCCTACTCCTATCGCGACCTGCCGCGGCGGATCGCCGACTTCGGCCGCCTACACCGCTATGAGCGCTCCGGCGTCGTCACCGGCCTCACCCGGGTGCGGACCTTCAGCCAGGACGACGCGCACATCTTCTGCACCCCCGAGCAGATCGAGGCCGAGGTCACCGCGCTGTTCAACCTCATCTTCGAGATCTACGCGATCTTCGGCTTCAGTGACGTCCAGATCTTCCTCTCCACCCGGCCGGAGAAGGCGATCGGAGACGTCGCCATCTGGGAGCACGCCGAGGCGGTGCTCGCCGCCTGCCTCGCCGCCCGCGATGTCTCCTATACCGTCAATCCGGGTGACGGCGCCTTCTACGGTCCCAAGATCGACTTCGTGGTCCACGACGCCATCGGCCGCGACTGGCAGCTCGCCACCATCCAGCTCGACTTCAACCTGCCGGAGCGCTTCGACCTCAGCTACATCGACTCCGACGGCGCGTCCAAGCGGCCGGTGATGATCCACCGCGCCGTCCTCGGCTCGCTCGAGCGTTTCTTCGGCGTCATGCTCGAGCACTTCGCCGGCGACCTGCCGCCGTGGCTCGCGCCCGAGCAGGCTCGGGTGCTGGCGATCACCGACGGCGAGGCCGCCTACGCCGCCGAGGTCGTCGCCGAGCTCGCCCGCGACGGCGTGCGCGCCTCGGTGGACACGCGCAACGAGAAGCTCGGATACAAGATCCGCGAGGGCGAGACCCTCAAGGTGCCCTACCTGGTGGTCGTCGGCCCGCGCGAGGCGGAGCAGCGGACCGTGTCCCTGCGCCTGCGCCACCGGCGCGACGAGGGCGTCCAACCCCTCGCCGTCGCCGTCGAGAGAATCGTCAACGCCGTCCGGAACCGCTCGCTCGAGGCGTAGCGGGACCCGGCGAGAAGTCAAGGAGAGAGAGCCATGCCCAAGCTCAAGAGCCACAGGGGGGCCGCCAAACGGGTCCGGCGCACCGGCACCGGCAAGTTCAAGCGGTACCACGCCTACCACTCCCACATCCTGTCCAAGAAGAGCCGCAAGCGGAAGCGCAAGCTGCGTTCCTCCGCGATCGCCTCGCCCGCCGACGCCAAGGTGCTCGCGCGGATGCTGCCCTACGGGGGCTGAGGAGGAGCCATGCGCGTCAAGAGGGGAACCAATCGCAAGGACCGTCGTAAGAAGATTCTCAAGCGCGCCGAGGGGTACGTCGGATCGAAGTCGCGCCTGCACCGGATCGCAAAGCAGCAGGTCGAGAAGTCGCTCGTCTACGCCTACCGCGACCGCAAGCAGAAGAAGCGCCAGTTCCGCGCCCTCTGGATCACTCGAATCAACGCAGCCGCGCGGCTCAATGGCCTGTCGTACAACAGCTTCATCTGCGGCCTCAAGGCGGCGGGCTGCGACCTCGACCGCAAGGTCCTCGCCGACCTCGCGGTGCGTGATCCGCAGGCCTTCGCCGAGCTGACCGAGATGGCCAAGCAGGCAGGCCAGGCCTGAGCACCGCCGTGGGCGCCGACCGGATTGACGAGGTCCGACGGGCCTTCGTACGCGACCTGGAGGCGGCCGGGACGGACCCGGACGCGGTCGAGCGGGTGCGTGTCGCCTACGCCGGCCGCCGATCCGGTCAGCTGCTCGAGCTGACCGGCGCCCTGCGCGAGTTGCCTGCCGAGGCGCGCCGGGACTACGGCCGGGCCCTCAACGAGCTCAAGGGCCTGGTCGAAGAGCGGCTCGAGGCGGCACGCGAGGCGGCCCAGGCGGCGCGGGCGTCGACCGGCGCCGACGTGCTCGACGTCACCCTGCCCGGCGCCGCGGTGCCGCGCGGCGCCGAGCACCCGGTCCACCTGGTCCGGCGCAGGATCGAGTCGATCTTCCTGCGCATGGGATACTCGGTCGAGGACGGTCCCGAGGTCGAGGACGACTGGCACAACTTCGAGGCCCTCAACATCCCGCCCGACCACGCCGCGCGCGACGACCAGGACACCTTTTACCTTCCCGGCGGTTACCTGCTCAGGACCCACACCTCGCCGGTCCAGGCACGGGTCATGCGGCGCGGCTCGCCGCCGATCCGGATCATCGTGCCCGGGCGCGTCTACCGGCGGGACTCCGACCTGCGCCACTCGCCGATGTTCCATCAGATCGAAGGATTGGTGGTCGACGAGGGGATCACCTTCGGGCACCTCAAGGCAACCCTGGAGACCTTCCTCCGTGCACTGTTCTCGGACCGTGTCGGCGTCCGCTTCCGGCCGAGCTACTTCCCGTTCACCGAGCCCTCCGCCGAGGTCGACATCACCTGCATATTCTGCCAGGGCGCCGGCTGCGGCATGTGTTCGCGCTCCGGTTGGATCGAGATCCTCGGCTCCGGCATGGTCGATCCGCGGGTGTTCGAGAAGGTCGGGATCGACCCCGACCGATACACCGGCTTCGCGTTCGGGATCGGCCTCGACCGGGTCGCGCTGCTGCGCCACGGGATTCCGGATCTGCGCCTGATGTTCACCGGCGACCCCAGACTGGCGAGGCAGTTCGCATGAGGTTCGACCTCGGCTGGCTGAACGAGCAGCTCGACGGCGAGCCCGAGCCCGACCTCCTCGCCGAGCGTTTGACCGCCTGCGGCTTCAACGTCGAGGTCCGCGAGCCGGTCGCCGGCACGGAGGTGTGGGACGTCGACGTGACCACCAATCGTCCCGACGCCATGAACCACCGCGGCCTTGCCCGCGAAGCCGCCGTCGCGTGCGGGATCGGTCTCCGGTCGCACGCCTTCGAGATGGTCGAGGCGGGCGATCCCGCGTCGACCTCGGTCGCGGTCGCGGTCGATGATCCCGAGCGATGCTCGCGCTACGTCGCGCGGGTCGTGCGCGGCGTCAGGATGGTCCAGTCGCCCCAGTGGCTCAGGGCCCGCCTCGAGCGGTGCGGCGTGCGGCCGATCAACGCGGTGGTCGATGCGACCAACCTGGTCCTGCTCGAGCTCGGCCAGCCGCTTCACGCGTTCGACCTCGACCTCCTTGCCGGCCGGCGCATCATCGTCCGCCGGGCGCGACCGGGCGAGCGCCTGGTGACCCTCGACGGCGTCGAGCGGACGCTCACCGACGACATGCTGGTTATCGCCGACGGCGAGCGCGCGGTCGGGCTCGCGGGTGTGATGGGTGGCGCCAACACCGAGATCTCCGAACGCACCGTCGACGTGGTCTTGGAGAGCGCCCACTTCGAGGCGTCCGGCGTGCGCCGTACCGCACGCGCGCTCGGCATGCACACCGAGGCCTCCCACCGCTTCGAGCGCGGTGCCGATCCCGAGATGGCGGCGTGGGCGTGCGATGCGGCCGCCGCGCTGATCGCACGGCTGACCGGCGCCCGGGTGGCGCCGGAGCGGATCGACGTCCATCCGCGTCCGCGCGCCGCAGCGCAGATCGAGCTCTCAGTGCCGGCGCTGGGGCGCTTCGCCGGGCTCGACTACGAGCCTGCGGAGGTGGCATGGATCCTCGACGGCCTCGGCTTCGCGCCCGACGCCGCCGGCGACCGGATCACCTGCACCGTACCCTCGTGGCGGGTCGATGTGGAGCGCACGGCCGACCTCTACGAGGAGGTCATCCGCCACGTGGGCTACGACGCCGTGCCGGCGGTCCTGCCGGTGCTCCCGACACCCCCCGGCGAGCGGTGCGGCGGATGGGGCCTGGTCGATCGCGCGCGGGACGCAGCGGTCTGTGTCGGTCTGGTCGAGGTCGTGACCTACGCCTTCATCGACGAGGCGTCCGATGCGCTCGTTACCGGCTCCGCGATGGAGCCCGGCGATCCGTTGCCGTTGGTCAACCCGCTTGCCCGCACCCAGAGCACGATGCGCCGAAGCCTCCTTCCCGGCCTGCTCGGCGGGGTCCGCGAGGCGCTCAACCAGGGCGAGAGCGGCGTCGCAGTGTTCGAAGAGGGCCGGATCTTCTGGCAGCGTGACGACCGCCCGGGCGAGGCTGAGCGGCTCGCGATCGCCTTGGCCGGCGTCCACGGCTCGTGGCAGCGTGTCGAGCCGGTCGGCTTTGCGTCGTTGAAGGGAGTCGTCGAGGCCGTCTGTGGGGGCATTCCCATGCCCCTGGCGGAGTGGCGCCGAGGGGGTGGTCCATGGCTCGAACCGGGGCAGGGTGCCGAGATCCTCAGTGCCGACGGCCGGGTGGTCGGTATCGCGGGCCGGCTCGCCGACGGGTTGCAGCAGCTCTGGGGCCTGCGCCAGCCGGTTTGGGTCGCGGAGCTCGACCTGCGCGCAGCCGCCCAGCCCGGTGTGACGAGCTACCAGCCCCTGCCGCGGTTCCCCGCGGTCAGCGCCGACGTGACCGTCGAGCATGACCGCGCGCTCGCCTTTTCCGAGCTCGAGCGTACCGCGCGCGAGGCAGCGGCCGAGCTGGTCGAGCGGCTCGAGCTGACGGCCCGCTTCGAGGGCGAGGGTCTGCCCGCCGGACGGGTCCGCACGACCCTGCGCATCGTGTACCGTCATCCCGATCGTTCGCTCACCCAAGATGAGGTCAACACCATGCAGGCCGCACTGCGCCAGCAGCTCGCCGAGCGGCTCGGCGTGGACTTTGCCTGAGGACCGGGAGGAGAAGGACCATGGCGCTGGAGTCGACCCTGAAGCGGCTGGAGGCTCGCCTCGACGAGCACATCAAGGCCTACGCCGCGGCGCGAAAGAAGGTCTCCGCGCTCGAAAAGCGGGTTGCCGAGCTCGAGGCGTCCCTCGCCGAGAGCACCGCAGCCGCCGAGCGCGCCGCCGAGTACGAGGGCCAGCGCGAACAGCTCGCCGCACGTCTCGAGCACCTGGTGGAGAGCCTCGATGCCGTCCTCGAGCCGCCCGACGCCAGCTGATCGAGCCTGACCCGGGCGGCGTTCCTCTCGATCTCGTCCGATTTCCACCGACAGCTTCTACCTCTTCTCGTGCGGTATACTTACTTGGACGAGGAGGAGAACAAGTGACCTCGCGTGCGACCGTCGAGATCTTCGGCCAGAAGCTCGGTGTCCGGGCCGAGGGCGAGGCGGCGCGGCTCCAAGAGCTGGCGCGCTTCGTAGACTCGAGGATGCGCGAGGTCGCCGACAGGACCTCCAGTGTGGATACGGTGAAGATCGCCGTGCTAACGGCGTTGAACATTGCGGACGAGCTCTTCCAAGAGCGGGACAAGGACCAGGATGTCCGGCATCGCGAATTGGAACACCAGGCTGAACGTCTCGTAACGAAACTGGAGAAGGTCCTCGGCACCGATGGCGCCGGGGAGGTACCATAGGACGCGGAGGTCCCTGCGCGGTTGGTGATGGGTGAATCTATCGTTGAACCAACACCTATTTGACGGGCTGCCGGGTCTTCCCGCCCCGATGCCCGCCGCACGGTGGGAGACGGGCAGGAGGCAGGCGCCCTCCTGTGGTAACGCAGGTTCAAATAGGCCAGCCCACACGGCCGAAGCGGGGACCTCCCCTTCCAGCCCCTCTCGCTGACGCGAGCCTGAAGCCCGACACGCCGGTCGTTCTGGTCGCTCCTTGACAAGGGGGTGGACCGTGGACAACCTGATTCTCGCCATCGGCGTGCTGCTGATGGTGCTGGGACCGTTCCTGACATGGACGTTGTGGCGCAAGGCTCACCAGGCCGGGACCCAGCTCCTCGACCGAGCCGAGACCGAGGGACGACGAATCGTCGCCCAGGCCGAGATCGAAAGCCAACGCATCCTTCGGGACGCCGACATGGCGGGGCGCGAGCGTCTGCTCGCCGCCCGGACTGAGTTCGAGCGTGAAACGCGCGAGTTTCGACTCGAGCTGGTCGGGCTGGAGCGGCGCCTCGAGCAGCGCGATGGCGAGCTCGAGGCGGCTCGGACGGAGGTCGCGGAACGGCTCGAGAAGGTCGCTGGACTCGAAAGTGAGCTTGCCGAACGGGATCTGAAGCTCCACGGAGAGGAGGAGCGGCTGGCCCAGGCGGCAGCCGAGCAGCGCCAGCGTCTCGAGCAGATCGCCGGCCTTACTGCCGAGCAGGCCAGGGCCGAGCTCGTCCACAGCCTCGAGCAGGAGGCCCGGATGGAGGCCGCCAACCTGGTCAAGCGGATCGAGGACGAGGCGACCGAAAAGGCCAAGGAGCGGGCGCGACGGATCATCTCGATGGCCATTCAGCGGATCGCCTCGGAGCACGTGGTCGAGAGCACGGTCGCGGTGGTCGATCTGCCGTCGGACGAAATGAAGGGGCGCATCATCGGCCGCGAGGGCCGCAACATCCGAGCCTTTGAGCAGGCCACCGGTGTCGATCTGATCGTCGACGACACTCCCGGCGCCGTGATCCTGTCCTGCTTCGAGCCGGTGAGGCGTGAGATCGCCCGTCTGGCGCTGATCAACCTGATCCAGGACGGCCGCATCCATCCCGGGCGCATCGAGGAGCTGGTTGCCAAGGTCCAGGCGGAGATGGAAGACAAGCTCCTCGCCGACGGCGAGGCGGCCGCTCTCGAGGCAAGCATCCCCGACCTCCATCCAGAGCTGCTCAAGATGCTCGGCCGGCTGCAGTTCCGGTCCTCCTATGGCCAGAACGCCCTCAAGCACTCGCTCGAGGTGGCCTGGCTCGCACACCACATGGCGGCCGAGCTCGGTGTCAACGCCGAGGTCGCCAAGCGTGCCGGCCTGCTCCACGACATCGGCAAGTCGATCGACCGCGAAATGGAGGGCACCCATCTCGAGCTTGGACGCGAGCTGCTGCGCAAGCACGGCGAGATCGAAGCGGTCATCCACGCCATGGAGTGCCACCACGGCGACTACGACCCGCACTCGGTCGAGGCGGTGCTGGTCACCGCGGCCGATGCACTGTCGGCGGCCAGACCCGGCGCGCGCCGCGAGATCCTCGAGAACTACATCAAGCGCCTCGAGAAGCTCGAGACCCTCGCCGGCGACTTCAAGGGCGTCGAGAAGGCCTACGCCATCCAGGCTGGACGCGAGCTGCGGATCGTCGTCGAGTCGGGTACGGTCTCCGACGAGGGCGCGATCTGGCTCGCCCGCGACGTGGCGAGAAAGGTCGAGTCCGAGCTCACCTACCCGGGCCAGATCCGGGTCACCGTCATCCGCGAGACACGCGCCATAGAGTACGCCAAGTGATCCGGATCCTCTTCGTCGGCGACGTGATGGGGGAGGCGGGCCGGAGGATCCTCCACGCCCATCTTGAGTCGCTCGTCGATCACGAGCGCGTCGACCTCGTCATCGCCAACGTCGAGAACGCGGCCGGCGGCTTCGGCATCACCCCCAAGGTGCTCGAGGAGCTCGAGACCCTGCCGGTGGACGTCTGGACCACCGGCAATCACGTCTGGGACAAGAAGGAGGGGATCCCACTGCTCGACGCCCATCCGACCCTCCTGCGCCCGGCCAACTACCCCGAGGGCAACCCCGGACGCGGTTGGTGCGTGGCGGAAACCGCCGCGGGCGTGCCGGTGGCGGTGGTCAACCTCCAGGGACAGGCCATGATGCCGCCGATCGACAACGCTTTCCGCTGCGCCGACCGGGTTCTGGCCGAGATCCGCAACCAGTGGCCCGAGCTCAAGGTCGTCATCGTCGACATGCATGCCGAGGCGACCTCGGAGAAGCAGGCCATGGGGTGGTACCTGGACGGACGGGCGACCGCCGTGCTCGGCACTCACACCCACGTCCCGACCGCGGACGAGCGCATCCTCCCCGGCGGCACCGCGCTGCAAACAGACGTCGGCATGACCGGCCCGTACGAGTCGATCATCGGCATGCGCCCGGAAAAGGTGCTCGAACGCTTCCTCTACAACACGCCGCGGCCCTTCGAGCCCGCCAAGAGGGGTCTCCAGCTGCGCGGTGCCCTGGTTGACGCGGACCCCGAGACGGGGCGGGCTCTGGCCATCCGGCGGGTTACGGTCGACGGTATGTGATGGCCCCAGGGTGGTCGTTCCCGGGTCGCCTTCTGGTCGACCTGCCGAACTGGGTCGGGGATGTCATTATGACGCTGCCCGCGGTCAGGCGGTTGACCGAGGCCAACGCCGGAGGCACCACGGTCCTCCACTGCCGCCCCCCGGTGGAGCGCCTCCTCGCGGAGCTGTTCCCTGCGGCGACAGTGGTCGCGAGCACCCGACGCGGGTCGCCGCTCGGCAGCGCCCTGCGCCTGACCCGGGGTGGGCGCTTCGGCCTCGCCGTCACCTTCCGTCACGCCACTCGCGCAAAGCTCCTGGTCCGGCTCGCCGCGCGACGCACGCTCGGCAGCCGGGGCGACGGATCGCACCTGCTGCTGTCGCGGGGGTTCCCGGTGGACCGCGGTCGCCACCAGGTGCGCGACATGGATGCCCTGCTGGCCGACCTCGCGCTGCCGCCGGTCGATGCCGGCCGGAGGCCATCGGTGCCGCCCGCCGTGCTTGCCGAGGGACGAGCGATTCTCGACTGCTACCACGCGGGTGGTGATGGTCTCGTGGGGCTCGCCCCGGCCGCCGGCTGGGGGCAGTCGAAGCGTTGGCCCGCCGAGCGCTTCGGAGAGCTCGCCCGACTCCTCGCCGAGCGGGGACACGCACCGCTGGTGTTGGTCGGGCCTGGTGAGGATGACGTCGCCCGGGCCGTGATCGCAGCCGCCGGCAGTGATCTCCCGGTCCTCGGCGAGAACCTCGACGTCGCCGCCCTGCTCGGGGTCATCGCCGGGCTCGGCGCCGTGGTCGGCAACGACTCGGGCCCGATGCACCTTGCGGCGATGGCCGGGGTCCCGGTCGTCGCCCTGTTCGGACCCACCGACCCGGGGCGCACTGGACCGCTGTGGGGTGAGCACGTCATCGTCCGCCTCGGTCTCGAGTGCAGCCCGTGCTTCGAGCCCGAGTGCCCGCTCGGCCACCACGCCTGCCTCGACGAGATCGAGCCGGACGAGGTCGCGGCGGCGGTCGAGCGGGTCATGCCGACCGACGACCGTGTTCGGGTGATGCCGGAGGAGGTCGCCGAGGCGTGAACCTGGCGGGCGGAACACCCCAGGAGGTCAGGCGTGGCTGACGCAACATCGACGACGGGTCCATCTCCCGAGCACCTCGTGGTCCATCGCGGCGGTTGCCACTGCGGCCGCGTGCGTTTCGAGGTCGAGGCGCCGGCAATGCTCGAGGTCACTGCCTGCAACTGCTCGATCTGCACCATGACCGCCTACCTCCACCTGATCGTCCCGCGCTCGCGCTTCCGGCTGCTGACCGACCCGGACGAGCTCGCCACGTACACCTTCAACACCGGGGTGGCGCGGCACCTGTTCTGCCGCACCTGCGGCATCAAGTCGTTTTACGTCCCGCGCTCGAATCCGGACGGGTTCAGCATCAACGTCCGCTGCCTCGACCCGGGGACGATCGCCGACATGCGGGTAACGCCGTTCGACGGTCGCGACTGGGAGCGCCACGCCGGCGAGCTCGCCCACCTCTCGCGCGACGAGCGATGACGAAGAGACTGCGCTGGAGCCGGATCGTCCTGTGGCTGCTGCTCGCGGCGGCTGTCGCGGCGCCGATCCTGCGCGACCTCGGCGCACTCCCGGTGCAGTGCTGGGACGAGGCGCGTTTCGCGCTTGGCGCCTTCGAGATGCTCGAGCGCGGCGACCCCATCGTCGCGACCATCGGGGGTGTGCCCGATCCGGTCAACCTCAAGCCGCCTCTGCAGTACTGGGTGCTGATGGCGAGCGTCGCTGCACTCGGCCCGAGCGAGCTCGCCCTGCGGGTGCCGTCGGCGCTGGCCGCGATTGCGACCGCGCTCCTGCTCGCGGGGATCTGCGCCCGTCGCCTCCGCCGCCCCGGGCTCGGCGCGATCGCGGCGCTGGTGCTCGCCACCAGCCCGGGCTTCGTCGGCCACCACGTCGCCCGCACTGGCGACGCAGACGCGATGCTGGCATTGTGGCTGACGGCCGCGGTGCTCGCCGTCCACGGCTGGCTCGAGGATGGGGCGCGGCGCGACGATGGTCGCCTATGGCTGGGTGCCGGTGCTTTTGCGCTCGCGCTGCTGACCAAGGGCGTGGCAGCGCTGCTGGTCGCGCCGGGGATCGTCCTTGGAGCGGTGCTGCTGGGGCGGTGGCGTCACGTCCTCGCCTGCCGGACGGTGTGGCTCGCGGCTGCCGCCTCCGTGGTCCCGGCGCTCGCCTGGTACGCCGTGCGCGAGGCCGCGGCTCCGGGCTATGTGGCGGCGGTCTGGAGCTTGGAGCTCGGTCGGATGGTCGTCACGGTCGAGCACCACCTGCACCCGCCCTGGTTCTACCTCCAGGGACTCGCGCGGGGCCGCTTCCTGCCCTGGCTGTTCCTGCTGCCGCTGCCGTTCCTGGTTCCGCTCGAACGCCCGGTGCGGCGCCTCGCGGTGTTCGTCGGCGCAGTCGCCGCCTGCCAGCTCGCCATGGTTTCGCTTTCCCGGACCAAGCTCGTGTGGTACGACGCGCCGTTCTACCCGCTCGCCGCGCTGGTCGTGGCGGTCGGAATCGACGGCCTCGCTCGGGCGGTGGCGGCGGTCGCCGAGCGTCGGGCGCGCCCGGTCCTGACGTGGAGCGCGGTCGTGCTCGCCGTGGTCGCGCTGCCCTGGGGAGCGGCCCTTCACCGGGCGGGTCCGCCCGCGACCTCGCCCGAGGACCCGCGCACCCTCGATGCCTCGTGGCTGCTCAAGGACCTCCGCCGAGATCATCCGCAGCTCCGCCGCGTCGCCGTGCTGACCGACGCCTACGACGTCCACCTGCGCGCCTACGGGCCGATTCTCGCCGCGCGCGGCGTCGCGCTTCTGTTTCCCGAGCCCGGGGACCTCGCGCCCGGCGAGGTCGTCCTGGCCGCGTCGCCCGCGCTCGCCGAGCGTCTCCGCATGGGCTGGTCGGTGACCCTGCTCGACCGCCACGGCGGCGCCGAGCTGCTTCGCCTCGATGGTGCAACGGCGCGAAAGGCCCGGCCGGACGCCGCTTGGGTCGTGCCCACCTCGGCTCGCCGACCCGCAACGTGACGGGTGACGATCCTGGAGGCCGTGACTTGAACTGCGCCGCGCTGCGCCGGTGCCGCGACCGGTCCCAATGAGGCCCTCAGAGTTGCCTGCTGCCACTGAATCTCTCGGACACAGCCCGCCGCCACGAGGAGCAGCGGCAGGCGCCTGACGCGTCGAGCAGAGGCTGTGCTTTCGGCGTTCGCGATCAACTCCTCGATTGCCACCTATGAGCGCTTGCCATTTGTTCAGGTTTCGACGGGAGGCTGGCTGCGGGGATCGCTCTCAGGGCGTCAGCTCGCCGTCGCGGACCACGACACGGCCGGCCTTGACCACGTGCCGCACCGGGTTGACCCCCCAGTGGTAGACCAGGTGGTGGTAGGTCGGGCCGGCGAGCACCACCAGGTCCGCAGCCTTGCCCTCCTCGAGACTGCCGATGCGGTCGGCGCGGTCGAGCGCCGCGGCGGCGTTGAGGGTCGCCGCGGTCAGCGCCTCCTCGACGGTGAGGCCCATCGCGAGGCAGGCGAGGGTGAGCACGGCGGGCATCGACTCGGTCGGGCACGAGCCCGGGTTGAAGTCGGTCGCGAGGGCGACCGTGCAGCCCGCCTCGACCATCCGCCGCGCCGGCGCCCAGCGCGAGCGCAGGAAGAACGAGGTCCCGGGGAGCAGTATGGCGACGGTGGACGAGGCCGCCAACGCCGCGATGCCGTCGTCGGTGACATGAACCAGGTGGTCAGCCGAGGCCGCTCCGAGTGAGACCGCGAGCTCGGCGCCGCCCAGTGGAGTGAGCTCGTCGGCGTGGAGGTGGATACGCCAGCCGTGGCGGGAGGCGTCGGCGAGCAGCCTGCGGGTCTGCTCGAGGTCGAAGACGCCGGTCTCGCAGAACGCGTCGACCGCCTCGGCGAGGCCGCGGCGAGCGATCTCGGGGTGGATCTCGTCGACCAGCCGGCGCACCCAGAGCTCGGGGTCGTCCCGGTGCTCGAGCGGTACCTCGTGGGCGGCGAGGCACGTCGGCACGATGTCCACCGGGTGGGCTTCGTGCGCGGACCCGAGCACCTCGAGCATCCGGACCTCGGTGTCGAGGTCGAGGCCGTAGCCGGACTTGCCCTCGAGGGTGGTGGTCCCGTGCCTCAGGAAGGTATCGAGGCGGCTGAGGGTGCCCGCGAGCAGGGCCTCGGCCGAAGCGGCGCGGGTGGCGCGGACGGTGGCGTTGATGCCGCCTCCGGCGGCGGCGATCTCCATGTAGCCCTCGCCTCGCAGGCGGCGGTTGAACTCGGACTCGCGGGAGCCCGCCCACACCGGATGGGTGTGGGGATCGACGAACCCCGGGATCACGCAACCGGCGTCGGCGTCGAGGACGTCGTCGGCGGGCGGGAAGCGGCGCTCGTGCTCCGCAGGGTCTCCGATGAAGACGATGCGACCTTCCTCACAGCGCACGACTGCGCCGTCGAGGACTGTGAGGTGGTCGAGGGCGGGGCCGTGGACCGCCGAGCGGCCGCGCGGGGTGGCGACCTGGTGGGCGCCCGCGACCAGCAGGCTCACGCTTGGCCCTCGGACTCGCGGGTGGGCTTGCGCCGCTGCAGCAGCGCCAGGCGTGGGCTGGTGCTCTCCTCACGCTCGACCTGCTGGTCGTCGTGGATCAGGCCCTGGAGAAGCTCGGCCAGGCGCATCAGCTCGGAGCGGACCTCGCGACGTCGCGAGCGCAGGTCGGCGATGGTGGACTCGATCGTCTGGACCCGCTGGTGCGCCTCCTCAACCAGGCGGTCCGCGAGGCCCTGGGCCTCGTCGATGAGCCGCTGGCCCTCGGCACGAGCCGCGCCCAGGGTCTGTTCGGCCGACCGCTGCGCCGCGACCAGGGCGTCCTGGAGCGCGCTGTCACGCTCGCGGAAGCCGGCCAGCTCCTGCTCGCGCCGGAAGAGAAGCTGCTTGAGCTCGCCGCGCTCGCGCAGCAGATCCTCCATCGCCGAGGCGACGGCAGCGAGGAACCGTTGCACTTCGTCGGAGTCGTAGCCCTTGAGGCGCCGATTGAAGGTCGTGCCCAGGATGTCAAGAGGTGCCAGCTCGACCATTGTCGTCTCTCCCGTCCAACTGTCGATTATGACACGAGTTGCTGGCAGACGACCAGGACCGCGGCCGAACCGGCCCTCGGGCGCGACGGCGGTCACACTTTCCCGCGGCGTCAGGTCGTCTCGCCCTCCGTCTCCGGGAAGTGTTCGACCTTCACCGCCAGCCGGTCGGTGAGATCACGCGACTCGCGGGTCAGGGCGCGTCCGATCACCACCCGCTGGATCTGGTTGGTGCCCTCGTAGATCTGGGTGATCTTGGCGTCGCGCATGTACTTCTCGATCGGGTAGTCGCGGCAGAAGCCGTAGCCGCCGAAGAGCTGGACGGCGTCAGTGGTGACCTTCATCGCGGTGTCGGTGGCGAAGACCTTGGCCATCGCCGACATCTTGGAGATCTCCTTGGCGCCCGAGTCGATCACCCGAGCGGCGGCGTGGACCAGCTGCCGAGCCGCCTCGACCTGGATCGCCATGTCGGCGAGCATGAACTGAATGCCCTGGTACGACAGCACGGTCTGGCCGAACTGGCGGCGTTCGGAGGTGTAGCGGATCGCCCAATCCAGCGCGCCCTGCGCGAGCCCGACCGCCTGCGCCGCGACCCCCGGGCGCGCACGGTCGAGGGTCATCATCGCGTTCTTGAACCCTCCGCCCTCGCTGCCGCCGAGCAGATTGGCCGCGGGCACATGGCAGTCCCGGAAGATGAGCTCGTTGACCGGGACCGTTCGGATGCCCATGGTGTCCTCGCGCTTGCCGACCTCGAAGCCGGGCGTGTCGCGTTCGACCACCAGGGCGGAGATGCCGCGCATG
>Ga0315540_10000516_pt1 | contig 22015 bp, 14 predicted proteins | sample SalMarSW160110MG_FD_203677 | JGI IMG/M metagenome (GOLD analysis project Ga0315540, IMG submission 203677) | Salt marsh sediment microbial communities from the Plum Island Ecosystem LTER, Massachusetts, United States - Salt Marsh Sediment SW1601-10 ...
AAACTGTGACAGGGGGTTCTGTTTGTTCGCTATCCCCCTGCTTCGCCATGCCCATGATCTCTTCGACGTCCTTTCCGGTGAGGGTCTCTTTTTCCAGAAGGGCGTTGGCCATCTTGTGAAGAATATCCACATGTGCCGTTATCAGCTTGGTAGTCCTTTCATAGGCGCCGTTGACAATATCCCTGACCTCATCGTCGATCCGCTGTGCGGTATCCTCACTGTAGTCACGGCGCTGGGAAATTTCTCTGCCCAGGAAGATCTGTTCCTCTTTCTTTCCAAACGTCAAGGGCCCCAGTTTATCACTCATGCCATATTCACACACCATCTTCCGGGCCAGGCCAGACGCCCTCTCTATGTCGTTTCCGGCGCCGGTCGTCTTCGTTTTCAAGACGATCTCCTCCGCCACCCTTCCCCCCATCAGTATGGCGATGTTGTCCAGGAGGTAATCCTTCGGATAGGTGTGTTTTTCATCTACGGGAAGTTGCTGTGTCAGTCCCAGTGCCCTTCCCCGCGGAATGATCGTGACCTTGTGGATGGGATCGGTATTTGGAATAAGCTTGGCCACCAGGGTGTGTCCGGATTCATGATAGGCGGTCGTCTTCTTTTCATCATCGCTGATGATCATGCTCTTGCGTTCCGCCCCCATCATGACCTTGTCCTTGGCATCCTCGAAGTCGACCATTTCCACCTTGTCCTTGCCGCGCCGTGCAGCCATAAGGGCCGCCTCGTTGACCATGTTTTCCAAGTCGGCACCGGTGAATCCCGGGGTCCCCCGTGCGAGGACAACCGTATCCACCTTTTCATCTACAAGCTTCTTTCTCAGGTGCACCTTTACGATGCCCTCCCGTCCCTTGAGGTCCGGAATCGGCACCACAACCTGCCGATCGAAACGACCCGGCCTGAGAAGAGCCGGGTCCAGCACGTCGGGCCTGTTGGTGGCCGAGATCAGGATAACACCTTCATTGGATTCGAATCCATCCATCTCCACAAGGAGCTGATTGAGTGTCTGCTCACGCTCGTCGTGACCGCCGCCAAGCCCGGCCCCCCGGTGTCGTCCCACCGCATCGATTTCATCGATGAAAATAATGCAGGGTGCATGTTTCTTGCCCTGGACAAAAAGATCACGCACACGCGACGCCCCGACCCCCACGAACATCTCAACAAAGTCGGAGCCGCTGATACTGAAAAAAGGAACCCCTGCTTCGCCGGCGATGGCCCTGGCAAGCAGTGTCTTGCCCGTTCCGGGAGAGCCCATGAGAAGGACACCCTTGGGGATTCTTCCTCCCAGCCTGGTGAACTTCTTGGGGTCGCGCAGAAATTCCACGATCTCTTCCAGTTCTTCCTTTGCCTCCTCTATGCCGGCCACATCTTCGAAGGTCACCTTCTCCTGGGAATCGGTCATGAGCCTTGCCCTGCTTTTCCCGAACGAAAGGGCCTTTCCCCCTCCAACCTGCATCTGCTTCATGAAAAATATCCAGACCCCTATGAGCAGAAGCATGGGGACCCACGAGAGGAAAACCTGGAACCACGAAGAATCTTCCCGCGGCTTGGCCGTTATTTTAACCCCCTTACTCCGGAGCAGGTTGATCATTTCAGGATCTTTCGGTGCATAGGTCTTGAAAGGACCAGTAGACGAAATACCCGAGATATTATCGCCCTGTATGGTCACCTGGACGACGTCCCCCTTTTCCACCATACCCAGGAAGTCGCTGTAACCAACAGCAACGTTACTCCTGGTGGGCTGTTTGAAGATTTGGAACAGCATGACCATCATCAGGCTGATGACCAGCCAGAGTGCCAGATTCTTGTAAAATGGATTCAATGTAGACTAACCTCCTTTGCTCCTACCGGGCGTTGGGGAATTACTGCAACCGTTTTTTACATAATATTATATTATAAATCGTTTTTTCCAAAATTCTATAAAAAACTTTCCCACGCCTTTCCTGTCTTCACGAACCCTGTTCAATCCTACAATTCTATTGACAAGCGCTCAAAGGCAAGGTTCAATTCCTTTCATAGCACTAATACGGAGAATTCAACATTGATGACTTTGTAAAAAGCTGGTTTATGCCGCGAGCACGGCCTATGAGGTACGAAGAGGAGCCGAACCTGACACTCTTTTTCAGGTCCGCTTCCTTGAACTCCTCAAATGAGACGACTTCGTTGGAAGTCATCAATTCCATGAGGCGCACGGCAAACGGGTGTTCCCTTTGGTTCCCATATCTTGTTCCGAGGCCGCTGCCCAGGAAGGAGACGAATGACACGCTTTGAAAACACGAACAATAATCAGGAACTGCCCTTATCTGCCGCCATTTTCAGTTCATTTCTGTGCGTCATCTTCGGGGCCAATGCCGTGGCCATTAAGGCCAGTCTCTCAGGACTGGGACCTTTCACAACAGCAGGGCTCCGTTTCAGTATTGCCGCATTCGCTATATTTCTTTGGGCCAGAGTTACCGGGCGTTCGTTAAGCATTAAAAATGGCCAGGCACATCAATTGTTAATCGTTTCTGTGCTTTTTACTCTTCAATTGGCCCTGCTCTATCATGGCCTCAACAAGAGCAATGCCTCCCGCGCAACGCTTTTGATCAATCTTCAGCCTTTTTTCGTTCTTTTTCTGGCCCACTATTTCATTCCAGGAGATCGAATTCTAAAGAAAACAATCCTGGGCCTTTGCATGGGATTCGCTGGAATGGCCGTGCTCTTCATTGGGAAACAGAAAATAACAGCGGACATGCAGGTTGGAGACCTGATGATATTTCTAGCTGCCTTTATCTGGGCCTGCAGCGCAGTTTATGTAAAAAGGATTATTCATGCCTTTGATCCTTTTCAAATCGTGCTCTACTCCATGATATTTTCAGTCCCATTCTTTCTGATTGCGGGCTTTATCTGGGACGGCAGGATGGTAGGCCATGTGGGCCCGAAAGTCTTCGTCGCCCTCTTGTATCAGAGTCTTCTAACCGCCTCCTTTGGTTTTGTGGCATGGAATACCATGCTCCGGAAATACGGGGCCGTTCCATTGCATTCCTTTATTTTCATTATGCCGATAGCAGGCGTTTTCTTGGGTGGGGTCGTTCTTGGAGAACCCATCTCCCCAAACATATTGCTGGCTTTGTCTATGATCGTATCAGGAATACTGGTGATAAATTTCAAGACGAGAAAGAATACACTCTTGTATCCTCCAAGAGGTCTGTGAGAGGAGAAATCTACCATGCAGAAGGATCTCTTTGCGCCGAGCGATATCCGCCAGATTGAAAACCACGGTCTCACGGTAAAGGAAGTCATGCGGCAGATGGCACTATTTGAAATGCCTCCTTTCTATCTCCGCCTACCCAGACCTTGTACACCGGGAGACGGCATCAGGGTCCTCACCGCTGCTGAAGTCCGTTTTTTTGAAGGGCTCTTTGAGGGGGAAAAAGCGTCCCGCAGCTGCATGAAGTTCGTTCCCGCATCCGGAGCGGCCTCCCGCATGTTCAAAGTCCTTTTGAAATTCCTGAACAGAAACCGGTCCCTGAAAATTGAATCCCTGACCAGACAAGCACAATCAGAAGATTCGGATGCCGGGAGCCTCCTGACGTTTTTTGATAATATAAACAGGTTTGCCTTTATTCATGACCTGGACGAAAAGGTAAGGTCCGCCGGCAGTTCCGTGGAAAAGCTTGTTCATGACGGCGACCTGAAAACAATTCTTGAATTCCTGCTCACGGACAAGGGCCTGGACTATTCCTCCCTGCCCAAAGGGCTCCTGAAGTTTCATTCCTACGGAGACGGAAGCAGGACAGCCTTTGAAGAGCATCTGGTGGAGGCGGCATCCTATATTGCTGACCGAAATGGTATCTGCAAACTCCATTTCACTGTCTCGGAAGAGCATCTTCAGGCCTTTCAATCCCTTTTTGAGCGTGTTTGCGACCGCTATGAGCAGAAAAAAGGCGTCTCCCATGAGATCGGTTACTCACTCCAGAAAACCTCCACGGATACCCTTGCCGTCGATCCTGACAATCTCCCCTTCAGGCAGAAGGATGGGCGCTTGCTTTTCAGGCCGGGAGGGCATGGTGCCCTGATAGAAAACCTCAATGACCTGAAGGCAGATATGGTTTTCATCAAGAACATAGACAATGTTGTCCCCGACCGGTTAAAGGGCGCCACCTCTCAGTGGAAAAAAATCCTGGGTGGTCTCCTGATCCATGTTCAAAACCAGGCCTTTACACACCTGGAAGCCCTGTCCGGGGAGAATCCCCATGAGGATCTCCTGGCCGAGGCCATGGCCTTTGCACGAAAGGATCTCTTCCTTGTTCCCCCTGAGACTTTCAAAACGGCGCCCCCTGAGACCCGCAGAAAATACCTTCTGAAAATGCTAAACCGCCCTATTCGCGTGTGCGGCATGGTGAGGAACGCGGGTGAACCCGGAGGAGGGCCTTTCTGGGTCATAGACAAAGAAGGGAATCATTCCTGTCAGATCGTGGAGATGGCTCAAATCGATCTTCAATCCGGGGAACAGAAGCGAACCGTTGCGGAATCAACCCACTTCAACCCGGTGGACCTCGTCTGCGGGGTCAGGGATTGGAAAGGGAAACCCTTTGATCTCAGGCGGTTTGTCGACCCGGAAGCCGTGCTCATCAGTAGGAAATCCAAAGATGGAAAGGATCTTAAGGCCCTCGAGCTTCCCGGGCTTTGGAACGGCGCCATGGCCCGCTGGAACACCCTTTTTGTTGAAGTCCCCCCCATCACGTTCAATCCCGTAAAGACCATCAACGACCTTCTGCGGAAGGAACATCAACCCCAGCCCATGAGAATTGGGGCTAACTCGCATTCATAAAGGGGGTGTCCATCGGTTGACGGTGCTGTCATAGGACCAGGAATTGAGGAGGGCCTTTCGACAGGTGTATTGCGGATTTTCCATCCACATGAGCATCTGTTCGTGGGCATCATTCAGCCGTTTGAAGGCCTCTTCATCGCCTCCCATATCCGGGTGATAGCGTTTGGCGAGCCGCTTGTAGGCGCTCTTGATCCTGGAAGTGCAGTTTTCGGTTGAGAGGATCTCCTTTTCAATCTTGAGGATTTTCAGGGACTCTCCCTCCTCTTTGGACAATCGCGGGCGGCTGCATTTGCTCGGCTTGATGCTCTCCGGACGCAGATGGGCCTCGTGATTCCTCTGGAGCAGGTGCAGAGATGCGAGACTCCTGGAATTCTTGTGATCCACCATATGGTGCCATTCCCGTCCCGACTCGAGGACAAGGTCCTTCAGGTCCAGGGCAGGCTTTCGGCCCTTCGTCCGGGGCCATACGAACCTGCTGATACCTTTTGTCCAGACCGGCAGGATGTCCAGCACCACGTAATTTCCCGTAAAACTGAAAGCCGCGTACCTGGTATTAAATGTCCGAAGCAACCCCTTGGACAGCGAAAGGACCCACACGATATGTTGCCGGCATTCCTTTGAACAGTAACGTCTGCCCCCATTCATCTTATCGGTGCCGCACGCAAGGCACTTGCCGGTCCTGCGTGGGGCAGCGCGCCGGACGGGTTTCTTTTCGGCTGCTTTTTGGAGATGCATTTCCACGATCGATTTCAATTCCCACATGCAAATATTACCTTGGAAACAGGATCCTTCTTCCCACCCCTTATAGCCTAAATCGAGAATGAAAGCAAGTAGTGGAGGGATCATGATGACTTCCAACGAAGTCGTCTCATTCACCGGAGATCAGGAGGAGAGCCTGAGGGTCTTTTTCGGACGCTTTCTCATAGTGCACTTGGCACAGGGTTCCAACATGGACGGCTATTTGGGGTTTACGCCTCCAGAAGCCCTGGCGCTCTCTAATCGCTACCCTTAAACCCCAAATGGGCGTTCATCCCCTCCGGAGTGTTTAGAAAGGGTCTGAAAAAGAGTCTCAGGTTCGGCTCCTCTTCGTACCTCATGGCTGCCGCTCGCGGCATAAACCAGGTTTTTACAATTCCATCAATCCTGGACCCAGGATTTTTTTCAGGAATTGCCCTGTATAGGAGTTAGCCACCCCTGCGATTTCCTCGGGAGTCCCGCTTCCAACCACATATCCGCCCATGTCACCCCCCTCGGGTCCCAGATCGATAATATGGTCCGCCGTCTTGATCACATCAAGGTTGTGCTCAATGACCACAACGGTATTTTTTAGATTGACCAGATAGTTCAGGACCTCCAGAAGTTTGCGGATATCGGCAAAATGCAGGCCGGTAGTGGGCTCATCAAGCAAATACAAGGTCCTTCCGGTGTTACGCTTGCTCAGTTCCCTGGAAAGCTTAATGCGCTGGGCCTCCCCGCCTGACAGGGTAGTGGCCGACTGTCCGAGTTTCACATAACCCAACCCCACGTCAATCAGTGTCTTGAGCTTTCCCCAAACATGCGGGATGTTCCGGAAAAAGGAGAAGCCCTGATTTACGGTCATACCCAGGACGTCCGCAATGGTTTTCCCCCTGTATCGGATGTCCAGGGTATCCCTGTTGTACCGGAGGCCCCTGCAGGCTTCACACTTCACGTAGACGTCAGGGAGAAAATGCATCTCGATCTTGATAATGCCGTCCCCCTGGCAAACCTCACACCGGCCCCCTTTCACATTGAAACTGAATCTTCCCGGTTTGTATCCCCGTGCGCGCGCTTCAGGCAGCCTGGAAAAGAGTTCCCTGATCGGCGTAAAGACGCCTGTATAGGTGGCAGGATTGGAACGGGGCGTTCGGCCGATGGGGCTCTGGTCTATATTGATCACCTTATCGATGTATTCAATTCCCCTCATGTCTTTGACCTTCCCGACCTTGTTCCGCGATCGATAGAGCTTGTTGGAAAGGGCTGGATACAGGGTCCCGTTGATGAGGCTGCTTTTCCCCGACCCGGAGACGCCGGTCACACAGGTAAAGGTCCCCAGAGGTATTTCGGCAACGATATCTTTCAGGTTATTCTCCCTGGCGCCTTCGATGACCAGGGACTTGCCATTCCCTTTCCGGCGCTTCTCAGGGATCGGAATGGTCTGTTTTCCGGATAGGTATTGGCCTGTCAGGCTGTGAGGGTCTGTGATAAGGGCTTCCGGGGAACCTTGAAAAACGATTTCTCCCCCCAGCATTCCCGCCCCCGGCCCCAGGTCGATTACATGGTCCGCACTCAAGATGGTCTCCGCATCGTGCTCCACCACGAGTACCGTATTGCCCAATTCTTTCAACCGGTAGAGATTTTGGAGGAGCCTGAGATTATCACGCTGGTGAAGCCCTATGCTGGGTTCATCAAGGACATACAGGACTCCCGCCAGCCCTGAACTGATCTGGGTGGCCAGCCTGATACGTTGCCCTTCCCCGCCTGAAAGGGTGGCCGATGCACGGTCCAGCGTCAGGTAATTCAATCCAACACTGGCCAGGAAGTCAAGCCGTTCCATGATTTCCTTGAGCACCCTCTTTCCAATGACCTTCTCCTTGGATGTCAAGGGGAGATCTGCGAAAAATTCCCGCGCCTTCTCAACCGGCAGGGCCGTGATCTCCTGGATACCTTTTCCTCCAATCAAGACAGCCAGGCTTTCGGGCTTGAGACGGGCACCGTGGCAAACGGGGCAGGGCCTGATACTCATGTACTGTTCAATATCCTCTCTGACCTGATAGGAATTCGTTTCAAGATAACGCCGCTCCAGGTTGGGAATGACCCCTTCGAAGGGGCGGCCATAGGAATAGCGCCTGTCGTTTCGCTCAAAATAGAACTTGATGACCTCTTCTCCGGACCCGTAAAGGAACACATTCCGGACCATTTCAGGCAGGATATTGAACGGTGAATAGATATCCACGCCATAGTGGCTGCACAAGGAGTCCAGGATCTGCTGAAAATGGACGGAGTGCCGATTGGCCCAGGGGGCTATTGCACCCTCCCTGAGAGAACGCTGGGGATCCGGAACGACGAGATCGGGATCGAGATATTTCTTTGTCCCCAGGCCGCTGCATTCCCCGCATGCCCCTTGGGGATTATTGAAAGAAAACATCTGTGGTGTGAGTTCGGGAATTCCCAGGCCGCAGGACGGGCAGGCTGCCTTCTGGCTGAAGAAGATCTCGTCGGAGCCGGCCACGTCCGCAATGGCCACCCCTTCGGAGAGGGAAAGTGTGAGTTCCATGGAATCGGTCAACCGCCGCCCTATCCCTTCCTTGATCACGAGTCTGTCCACGACCACGAGGATATCGTGCTTTTTGTTCTTGTTGAGGACAATATCCTCATCGAGTAGTCGGTTTTCCCCGTCAACCCTGACACGGGTAAACCCCTCCTTTCGTAGTTTCTGGAGGAGCTGGGCATGGGTTCCTTTTCGACCGCTCTCCAGGGGGGCCAGGATCTCTACACGGTCGCCTTCGGGCAACCCCAAGATCCTGTCGACGATCTGCTGGACGGTCTGGGGGTGAATTTCAACGTGGCATTTCGGACAATGGGGACGGCCCACCCGGGCATAGAGGACCCGCATGTAATCATAAATTTCCGTTACGGTCCCCACTGTGGACCGAGGGTTGCGGCTGGAACTTCGCTGTTCAATGGAGATGGCCGGGGAAAGCCCTTCGATGGTATCCACATCGGGCTTGTCCATCTGCTCCAGAAACTGCCGGGCGTAAGCCGACAGAGATTCCACATACCTGCGCTGCCCCTCTGCATAGATGGTATCGAAAGCGAGGGACGATTTACCTGAACCGGACAGTCCGGTTATCACCACCAACTGGTTTCTGGGTATATCCAAGGAAATGTTTTTCAGGTTGTGGACCCTGGCTCCCCTGATCTTGATCTGATCTATTCCCACTTTTTCCTAAGGCCTTCTCCGTCGGTTCATTGCTATGCGTGCGGCCATTTTGATTGCGGCCTTCAGGCTGGACGGATCAGCTTTTCCGGTCCCCGCAATATCATAGGCCGTGCCGTGATCCACGGAGGTCCGAACAATCGGAAGCCCCAGTGTTATGTTCACAGCATCTGAAAAATGTAGAAGTTTCAATGGGATCAATCCCTGGTCGTGATACATGGCAACCACCGCATCAAATTGGCCCTTTGCTGCCTTCCAGAAGACCGTATCACCAGGCAAAGGGCCCTGGATATCCACCCCTTCTTCCCGGGCCCTTGAAACGGCCGGCAAGATCATTTTCTCCTCCTCGGAACCGAAGAGTCCATCCTCCCCCGCATGGGGGTTGAGGGCCGCAACGGCTAGGCGGGGGGCCTCTATTCCGAGGTCCTGTCTCAGAGCCATGGCGGTGACATGGATTGTCCGATACACCTTTTGGGCATCCAACAGATGCACCACTTCCTTCAATCCGCAGTGGATGGTCACCAAAGCAACCCTGAGGCGGCTCCCTGCCAGCATCATGACATAATCCTTTGACCCGGTTTTCTCGGCGATAAGCTGGGTGTGCCCTTCATAGGTGTAACCGGCCTGATTCATGAGTGTTTTGCTGATGGGGCAGGTCACCATTGCCTCGATCTCACCCCGGCGCGCCAGTTCAACGGCCTCAAGGATATAGTCCACCATGGCCTTCCCACCATGGAGGGTGGGCTTGCCAGGCTGCACACTACCCCTTTCAAGATTTGAGAGGGCCATGAGGTCGATCACCCCGCATTGACCCCGGGCATCCGTCGGAGTAGAAACGATCTCCAGGCGAACTCCAACGGATTCTTCCGCGAGGTTGGACATAAGGGTTTCACGGTCTCCCAGAACCACCGGGCGACACAGTGCATATACATCGGGATCCGCCAGGGCCTTCAAGATGATTTCCGGACCGATGCCTGCCGGATCTCCCATGGTTATGCCTATCAGAGGTCGTTCATTTCTTTGCTCACGCATATTCAATACCCTGTATTTTTAATATGTTAACGTTTGATACAAACAGATTATTATCCCTCTTTTCATTGCGTCTGTCAACGATCTTCGGTCTCCCGAAACGGTTTCCAGAAAGACTGTCAGGTTCGGTTCAACGCCAATATCGCGTTCGTTGTTCATAGGTTGCCACTCGTGGTATAAGTTAGCTTTCTGTAAAGGCATCAAACTTCTGGGCACATTGATCTAAATCCCCTTGACACAAGAGGTTTTTTGTCTATACTGCCATCATGGAAGACTTGCAGAAATCCATAAGAAAGCGTCTTTCGACCCTGAAGAATCTTCCCACCCTTCCCCATATTCTCGTCAAGCTCATCAAGGCCTGTGATGGAGAGAAAACGACGCTTCGAGAAATTTCCGGAATCGTCGAGAAAGACCCTTCCTTGAGTGGGAAAATCCTGAGGCTGGTCAACTCCGCCTATTACGGTCTGCCAAAAAAAATCGGCACCATGGAACAGGCCGTAAGCCTTCTGGGAACCAACACCATCAAGAATATCGCTGTAAGCGCCTCGGTCCTTCGCGCCTTCGATCGCACTGATGGAAATGCCACATTGAACCTGAAGCTTTTCTGGTGGCACTCACTCAGGTGTGCGGTGACCGCCAGGCTGATCGCCAGAAGGCTGAAATACAACAGCCCGGAAGAGGCCTTTTTGGCCGGGTTGTTACACGACATCGGGCGGCTGGTCCTGTGGGTCAATTTCAAGAAGGAATATGCGGAGTTGCTCAATCAATACAGTGGTCGACCGGACCTGCTCCTGGCCGGAGAGGTCCGGTTGGGTGTGACACACTGCGAAATAGGCGCCTGGCTCCTCCAGCGCTGGAACCTCCAGTCATTCCTGTCCGATGCCGTTCTTTACCACCACGAACCGACTGAGAGAATCATGGGGGCCTTCTCCCTGGTCCAGATTGTTTTTTCGGCTAATGTCCTCTCTCAAGGCCCGGGGGGCTCCCTCGGGGCCGGCTCCGACACCGTGGAAGAAATTCTTGGACTATCCCAAGAGACCATCGGAGAACTGCAGGATCAGGCAGATGAAGAGGTGGTTGAAGTTGCCAACTCCCTGGACATAGAGATCGAACCACCCGAGGCAGGCGAAACGACCCTCACCGACAAGGACCGCAGGATAGAAAATGATCTTATAGGTGAGGTGCGAGATGTCTCTCTCCTTTTAGGCACCCTGCAAAACCTCGTGGAGGCCGAGAATGAAGAGGCAATCCTGAAGGTACTTGAACAGGGCTTTCGCGTCCTCTTTGATACCAACCATGTCTTCTTTTTTCTCATGGACCCTGACAAACAGGGGCTTGTGGGGAAATCCGTTGCCGGAGAGGGCAAAGCCTCCCTGGTTGACGGCCTTCTTATTCCCCTGAGTTCAGGACAGAGCCTCTTTGTCTCCTGTCTAAACAAGTGTGTTGCCCTGGACTCATTCAATCTCTCACCTGAATCCGCCCTTTCCCTCATTGATGAACAGATCATTCATTTTCTGGACAAAGAAGGGATACTTTGCCTTCCCCTGACCGTCAATGGTGACGCTATAGGCATCATCCTGTTGGGATTGGACAAGTCCGAACTGGATGATTTCCAAAAACATCAAAAACTTCTCAATCTTTTCATAAAGCAGGCCGCAGTCGCACTCCATTCAAACTTTCTGAGACGGCGCCAGATGCAAAAGGTCCAATCGGAGGGCGCCCTCGCCTCTTTTGACATGGCCCGTCGTGTGGCCCATGAAGTCAACAATCCCTTGAGTATCATCAAGAACTATCTCAAGATTCTGAGCCTGAAACTGGCGGGGCAAGATCTGGCCCAAGACGAGATCAGGATTATCAATGAGGAAATTGATCGCATCGCATTGATACTGCGCACCCTTACAGCCTTCTCGGGAAAGAGGACGCCCAAGCTGGAACGCGTGGATATCAATGCGCTGATCACTGATCTGATCAAGATATCAAAGGATTACCTTGCCAAGGATGCCAGGGTGGATATCCACGCTGAACTGGATCCGGCTCTCCCCACACCCCTATCTGAGGGGGACAGCCTCAAGCAGGTCTTTATCAATCTCACCAAGAACGCGGCTGAAGCCATGGCCGAAGGGGGCAACCTTTACATCTCGACGCGCAGGATATCGGCCAGTCTTGGTGAAACTGAACACTTGGTAGACAAAGGTGTCCGGACTTTCGTGGAGGTTATTTTTCGCGATGACGGTCCGGGAATCGTTGATGAAGTAAGGGAAAGGTTGTTCGAACCCTTTGTCACGTCCAAAAGGGAAGGACACTCCGGAGTTGGCCTTTCTATTGCGTTCCAGGCCGTCAAGGCCCTGGGCGGGACCCTGAGCTGTGAGAGTGAAAAGGGAAAGGGTACAACGTTCAAGATTTCCCTGCCGGTAACAAACAGCTAGTAATTCTTGAGGGATAACCATGTCCTCCGCAGAAAAAATCCTCATCGTAGATGATGAGCCACGGATCCGTGACAGCCTGAAGCTGCTCTTTGATGGTCATGGCTATGATGTCTATACGGTCAGTTCCGGACAGGAAGCCCAAGATGTCCTCTCGGTGTATCATTTCGACCTGGCCCTCATTGATATGGTGATGCCGGATTTGACAGGCCATGAACTCATGGAACATATCCATGAAAACAATCCGGACACCATGGTCATCATTATTACAGGCCATGCCTCTCTGGATTCGGCTATCGGAGCTCTCAGAAGGGGGGCATACGACTACCTGCGGAAGCCTTTTGAATTTGAAGAACTCCTCAAGACCGTCCAGAACGCACTCAACCATAAAAAGCTGATGAGTGAAAAAGAAATTATCAATGGGAAACTGGAGCTTTCGGAAGAAAGATACCGCTACCTTGTTCAAAACTCACCGGATATCATTTACACCCTGGACGATAAGGGCCATTTCACATTTATCAGCCAGGCCGTGGAACGAATGCTTGGCTACGACCCCCAGCAACTTGTCGGAAAGCACTACTCGGATATCATCTGCGAGGAGGATCTGGAACGGGCCAGGTGGTTCTTTAATGAGAGAAGAACAGGAGAACGTGCCGCTACGGGTCTTCAACTGAGGCTGAAGGAGGCAGACGGCAGCGAACATTTCAGGGCTTGTGAACTCCACCATTTGACCATCGAACTCAAGTCCACCGGCATGTACGACAAGCCCGTGAAAGAAGCCCAAAAGGCCTATCTGGGGACCCACGGCGTGGCCAGGGACATCAGCCACCGGAAACGTCTTGAATCACAACTTCAACAGGCCCAGAAAATGGAGGCCGTCGGGACCCTGGCCGGAGGCATTGCACACGATTTCAACAACCTCCTCATGGGCATCCAGGGATATACCTCTCTAATGCTCCTGAAGATTGATTCCAACCATCCCCATTATCAGAAACTGAAAAGCGTAGAACAGTATATCGAGAGCGGCGCTGAACTCACAAAGCAGCTGCTTGGGTTCGCAAGGGGAGGAAAATATGACGTTAAACCCGTGGATATCAATGAACTGGTGGAAAAGACCGCAAACATGTTCGGTCGAACCAAGAAGGAAATTGTCATTTCTACGGAATATGATCAAGGTCTCTGGGCCGTCGAGGTGGATCAGGGACAGATGGAGCAGGTACTTCTCAACCTCTTTGTCAATGCCTGGCAGGCCATGCCCGGCGGCGGCAAACTCTCCCTTGAAACCAGGAATGTGACCCTTGATGCCCAGGTCGTAAGCCCATATGGCCTTACCCCCGGGCTCTACGTCCAGATCGATGTGAGCGACAGCGGACTCGGTATGGACGAAAAAACCCGGAGAAGAATCTTCGAGCCCTTTTTTACAACGAAAGAGATGGGGCGCGGAACGGGTCTCGGGCTTGCCTCCGCCTATGGAATCGTCAAAAACCATAGCGGCATCATAGAGGTGAAAAGCAAGATCGGTCAAGGCAGTACCTTTACGATCTTTCTGCCTGCCACCAGCAAAGAGATCCAGCGGGAGACCGGGTCGGATGGCAAGATCCTTCGTGGGCCTGAAACCGTCCTTCTGGTGGACGATGAAAATATGATCATTGAAGTGGGTGCCGAGATACTGGAGGCATTGGGCTATGATGTCATTGCAGCCAGGAGCGGCTCCGAGGCCATCGACCTCTTCGAGGCCAACAAGGACAGGATAGACATCGTCGTTCTGGACATGATCATGCCCGGGATGGGGGGAGGCGACGCCTATGATCAACTGCGGGAGATCAAACCCGATGTCAAGGTACTCCTCTCCACCGGCTACAGTCTTAAGGGAGAGGCATCCGAAATATTGAAGCGGGGGTGCAACGGCTTTATTCAAAAGCCTTTCAATATAAGGATGTTATCTCACAAGCTCAGGGAAATCCTGGATTCCTCCCTTACCTAACCCCTTTCTTTTCCGGCCCTAAACCGTCAGGGCTATCCCAAATCCACCGCCTAACTTACGCTTGATGTTCTGCACCAAGCGATTTGGGGAGATTCCTGATCACCAGCGAGGTGTCAGATGTAAGGCGCCGCATCGTAGATCCCGCGATGTGTGCGGAAGGAGCGACGACTGAGTCGTATGAATAATACGTCGCAAGGAGGAGCGACCCAAAGGCAACGACACAGATGATGCCTTGATGGTGGATCAGGGGCTACCAGCGCGGCTGGTTTCCGATACCCTGCCCCATCACCTCGAGGGTGTCCGTCACCACCACAAATGCATTCGGATCCTCCTCGCGGACGATCCGCTTGAGGCGAGGCCATTCGCGGAATGAAATGACCGCATAAAGGACCTCAATTCCCCTGCCCGAGTAACCTCCCTTTGCCGTGGTGATGGTCACCCCCCTTCTGATTCCGTACATGATAGCGTGGGATATCCGCTCCCACTGGGTGGAAATGATCAGGACCGCTTTTCTCTGGCTGAGGCCCGTCATCACGAGGTTTAAGATGTGGGCACTGACATACATGTATATCAAGGTATAGAGCGTTTTTTCCAGAGGGAAAAGCGTGACCGCCGTACCCAGGATAATGATATTGAATCCCAGGCCCGTATTGCCCAACCGGAAGGAAAAGAGTTTCAGGAGGATGACGGAAAGGATATCCGTTCCGCCTGCCGAACCCCTGGAGCGGAGGATGATGGCCGACCCGACCCCGGAAATAATGCCTGCCAGCAGGGCGCTCAAAAGCTTATCCTGAAGCGGAAAAGAAACCTTGATAAATTGCACGGCAACCGAAAAAATGAGCATGCCGGCAATGCTGTAGAAGAAAAACCGGGGGCCGACAAATTTCCATCCAAGAATAAAGAGGGGCACATTCAGGAGAAAATAGAGTGCCCCCAAAGGCAAAACCGGCACAAGATAGTGAATGATGAGTGCCACCCCGGTAAATCCCCCGCTCAGGAAATGAAGGGGAACCAGAATGCCGTTGACAGCCACAGCACAAAGGACGCTCCCGACGGATATGAGCAGGAGGTTCCATGACACCTCTCTTATGGGCGTCAGAACAGATTTCAAAGTATGCTTGACAGACCGGCCTTCATCCATTCTATTTCTCTCTTTTCGGCTTCCTTACAAATCAATGGCCTGCATTCCGCAGAGCGACACAGTCAATTCGCCACAGGCATGACTCTTCCATGCACTCGGTCACCCTTTCGGTTCCGTAGCATTCGATGTTATGTTCAGCCTTCTGAATGGCACGTGTGATATCCGTTTTTTTCATCCGATAGGTATTGACACCCATTCCCTTTGCCATTTTTCTTAAGTGGTTGAAGTCCATCATATTCCCCCTTTCTGAGGTGATCTTTGTGGCCTGCAGAAAACCAACAAACCGGTGTGTTTTCCGTAAAAAAATGCCTAGAGATAACGGACCGATTTCCATTATGACTAACCATTCTAATCGGTCAAGAAAAATGAGCCAAGTTCAAAGCGCCACATTAGTTCTGTGTGAGGCTCAAATCAAAAACTTTCTATTTGCTGTCTATCCAGGCTTTTTCAATTTCTTGCAGTAGATGGCCTTGCCTTCGCCCTGGCCGTAAAAATCCTCAAGGACGGTTTCCAGGCGGTATCCGGAGCTTTCATAAAAGGCCCGGGTGCTGGCATATTGAACCCGCTGTGAGGTATCAACGTAGATCCGCTTGCCCCCGGCTGAACTGATGCGCTTTTCCACTTCTTTCACAAGACGCCGGCCAAGCCCCCTTCCCTGGAAATCCGGGGGTACGGCAATCCAATAGAGGTCGTAACTGTCCGCAGTGGCGGGAATCGGCCCGAAACAGGCATATCCCGCAAGCCGGCCATAGTGCTCAGCCATAATGAACTCGTAGCCGCTCTCCGCTCCCTTGGCCAACCCCTCGGTCGCCAGTTCCGCCGCCACGTCCACCTCGGCGGGTGAAAAAAAGCCGGTGATCTCCACCAAGCGCCGCACCCGCTCCACATCCTGCGGTTGTAGCTCATTTCGGAGCACCACCCCGTGAATCCGGTCGTTGGCGGCGTGGTGGCTGTCGGCCCATTGCATATTGCCCTCGGTCAGGCCGCGAAAAAAGGCCATGGCGTTGTGGCCCAGGGTCCTGGTGCGATATCCCCCTTCCTGGATGATCACTGTGGGCAGCCCCATGGCCCCGATCATCTTTCCATTCTTCATGAAATCCTTGGCCGTCAGGAACCAGGTGCCGGTCGGGTCCGCTTTGGCCGGATCCAAGCCAAAGGCCACCACCAGAAACTGCGGTACGAATTCCTCAATTCTTCGGATGGCACGAACCAGGGTCTTGCGGAACTTTTCGCCGTCCACGGCCTCGGGCAGTGGCAGGTTCAAGTTGAAGCCCTCCCCGTCCCCTTCCCCGCGTTCCTCCTCGAAACCGCTGAAATAGGGGTAGGCAAAGCTGGGGTGGCCGTGGATGGAGACAGTCAGTACATCCGACCGTCCGTAAAAGATGTCCTGTTCACCGTTTCCGTGATGGTAGTCAATGTCAAGGATGGCCACTTTGCCGTATGAACACAAGTACTGAGTGGCGATGGCGCTATTGTTGAAGTAGCAAAACCCGCCAAAAGACCGGCGCTCCGCGTGGTGGCCGGGGGGCCGGATCAGGGCGTAGGCGATGCGTTGCCCGTCCAGGACCTCTCTTGCCGCGGTCAGGGCACAATCCACGCCCCGCCGGGCGGCCGGGTAGGCGTTTGCGTTGATCGGTGTAAACGTGTCGATGCAGTAATAACCCGACAATACCGATGCCTCCTTGGGGAGGCGCGTTTTGTTCCGGATAGGGAAGATATAGGGATAGAGTGCCTTGTCGGCAGGTACATCGGCGCAGGCCTTCTTGAGATAGTGAACAAAATCGGGATCGTGAACTGCGTAGAGATGCCTGTCGGGAAACGTCCGAGGGCTGATGCGGGCAAACAGACCGCTGGGCTCCAGGGATTCCAGGATACTCTTGATGCGCACGGGTGACTCCACGTAGCCCCGTTCGTGGACGTGATGGATGTCGTGCTTGTCGTTGACGACAAGGGCGATCTGTTCTGCCTGGCGGCCTTCGACCTCTGTTTTGACTGCTTCCGGTTTGACATAGCGAAACGGCCGCAACCTTACCGGGTCCTCTTGAAAACCGGCGATCACTTTCTCCACATAGTCGGCCGGGCAATAATCCGCATACTTTCGTTCCAAAATGGCCCGGGCGACCTTCCTTGCAAAACGGTTTCGGAGTGGTGCCTGGTTGTCAAGTCCGTCATAGACCAGGTGCGGCATGCAGGTGTCATCCGGTGATACGGACGACTCATAGGCGGTCCCCACGATGGGACGGGCTCCATATTGCTCGTAAAAACGCAAACGTGCCCTGTTTTCCTTCAGCAACGCCTCATCCGGACAATTTTCAGCGTCATCGGGGAGACACTCGAAAAAAAGCCCTTTGGCCTCAAGGGCCTTGGCTTCCCGGCGGACGCGTTCATAGAGGGCACCGCCGACGCCACTGCTCCTGCTGGCCGCCGTTGCGATCCAGTCCAGATAGACAAACCGGATATCAGGTTCATGAAGGATGGTGGCGAATCCCCGCACCCTGCCTTTTATGCTTTCGGCCACGAAAAGGATCATACGAAACCGCTGTTTGAACGGATTCCTCAGTTTTTCGCCGATCAGCTCGATGTCATCTTCACGCACCGAAGTGAAGCGGCTGCGAAGGATCTGTTTGACCTGATCCAGGGTGCCTTTGTTCACGGGAATCACGTCATCATAGATGCGTCGTATGTGAAGCATGTTGCACACTCCTGGTTGCAATAATTTTCCGACAATTCATCACTGATAAAACCTTAAAAACCACATCCCAGACTTCCAACTAAGTCGTCTCATCCGAGGAGTTCAAGGAAGCGGACCTGAGGGTCTTTTTCAGGTTCGGAAACACGGTCTCTATTCTACCCCAAGGAGACAGCCTGCACATCTCCTATGATCCGGCGCACTGCTTCCGTAAAAGGCACCCCGGCTTGTGCCAGGGCCGCGGAATATCCCGCATCGCGCGCAAGGCAGGGATTGGCGTTCACTTCCAGCACCCAGGGTCGGCCCTCGGCATCCACGCGAAAATCCACCCTGGCATATCCCCCGAGGCCGAACGTTTCCCAGCAGCGTCCGGCCAACAATGCGAGGGCGTCCAGCAACGTCTGATCAGCCGGGGGAAAGTCAAACCTGCGCACCGTGTGCTCATACTCGAAGGTGCCCTTTTCCCACTTGGCTGCATAGTTCACGATACGGGGTTTGTCGACCCCATATTCTTCAAATACGATTTCCGCCGGGGGCATCATCTGGACTCCCACTTCTTTCGCCAGCAGCGTCAAATTGAACTCCCTTCCGTCTATGAACCGCTCGGCGAAACAGGAACCGCCCAGTTGAGGCGCCCTCCCGGCCAGCAGGGAAAAGGCCTTTTCGGGAGTCGCCCCTCGCACCAGACTTTGGTCATCCAGGCCTATGGAGGCATGCTCCCAGACGGATTTGATGATCCACGTGCACGCCGGTTCGCAGCTCCCGGAGGTCTGCAGAGAGGCTTCCGGATAGGGACCAACCCAGGCAGGCGTTGGAATACCGGATACCGCCATCCGCTTCTTGGCCATGACCTTGTTAGAGGTGATAAGCATCGCCTCAGCGCCTGCGCCCGTATAGGGAACCCCCATGGCTTCCAGGCAGTAGGGAAGAAGGTGAATCAGCCGACCCTTGCCTTCCAGGGACTCCACCAGATTGAAGACCAGGTCCACCTTCCAGGCGGTCAACCTGTCCATGACGCCCGCCAGATCAAGGCTGCACGGAAAACATTCGGCCGTGTGGCCCAGGGCGGTGACGGCGTCCTGCACGGCCCGGGCCTGGTCCCGAACATCCAGGCCGTCCGGCCCATCCCGGGGGCCCACACCATCATGGACGATTGCGACACGCATCAGACAGGCTCCCCGATCCGGAGGGCTGCGGATGCCACGATTCGCTCGATCAGTTTTACGTAAGGCACCCCGAGATGGTTGCAGATAATGGGCAGGTCCGAATGCACCGGATGGATACCGGCCAGGGGGTTGACCTCCATGAACAACGGCTGCCCGCCGGGATCGCACCGCAGATCGATCCGGCCCGCATCGCGACACCCCAGAACACGCCATGCAGCCAGCGCAATCCGCTCCGCCTCCGCCACCACCGGATCGTCTCCCGGCCATAAGAGTTCATAGGAGACCCTATCCACGTACTGGGCCTTGTTCAAATAAGAATAGACACCTGCCTCGGCCGATTCCCGGAGGTGCACCTCGATAGTGCCCAATGCCATGGCAAGGCTGCCGGTGCCCACGATGCCCACCGTGAATTCACGGCCGGGGAGGTAGGGTTCAATCAGGACCGGTTGCCGAAAGGCTTCAATCAACCGGCTGCATGCCGAAGGCAAACGTGTCCTGTCTCGAATGATGGAGGCCGGCGTGACCCCCTTGCCGGTCCCCTCCGCCACGGGCTTGATGAAGAATGGAGGAGGGAAGGCCACCGCAGCTGTATCTTCCAGGCATTCAGCGACCACGACGAAGTCCGAGGTGGGTATGCCGGCATCCCGGATAACCCGCTTGGTCATCCCCTTGTGGAGGGTCAGGCTCATAATCAGGGGGTCCGAAAAGGTGTAGGGAATCCGGTACAGGTCCAGAAGGGCCGGCACCTGGGCCTCCCGCCCGATGCCGTGCAACCCTTCGGCAATGTTGAACACCAGGTCCCAGCGCCTGCCGGCGGCGAGGGCAGCGACAAGCTGTTTGGCGTTGCCGATCCTCTCGGTGACATGCCCCAGGGAACTGAGGGCCTCTTCGATCGCTGCCACGGTATCCTCGCGGTCGAATTCGGCGGTGTCCAATTCCGAGTAGCCCTGGTTCAGGTATTCAGAGCGCAGGTCATAGGTCAAACCGATCTTTATTTTCATTGGAGATCCTTCATTTTACAAGATCCACTGTTCTTCCCTTCAGTGAACATTCCTAAACATTGCAGGGGGGGCTCACAACGGACCTCCCCGGTTGAAAAAAACGGGGACCCGTGAACTCTGCATCACGATCCCCGAGACCTCAGCAAAACGATCAGCAGTATTCCGGCAATAGGCAATCCGGATAGCGGTAAAGGTTCTTTTCATAGTTCCGCAAAAGGAGTGCGCCGTCTTCCCGGCCTACGATATATTCGGGTGTCAGGGGGATCTTGCCGCCGCCCCCGGGGGCGTCTATCACGTATGTCGGCACGGCATACCCGCTTGTGAACCCGCGCAGACCCTGAATGATTTCGAGGCCCTTGGCCACGGGTGTCCGAAAATGGGCCGACCCTGTGATGGGGTCACACTGGTAAAGGTAGTAAGGCTTGACACGCATTTGCATCAATTGGTGCATCAGGGTGCGCATGGTCTCCACATTGTCATTAATACCCTTGAGCAGCACCGTTTGCGAACCGAGCGGGATACCGGCATCGGCAAGCATGGCGCAGGCCCGGTAAGCCTCGGGGGTGCATTCGTCCGGATGGGTGAAATGGAGACTCATCCATAGCGGATGGTATTGCCGTAACATGCGCACAAGCTTCGGGGTGATGCGCTGTGGCAGGACCGCCGGCACCTTGGTACCGATTCTAATGATCTCCACGTGAGGGATCTGCCGCAACCGGGACAGGATCCACGAGAGCCTCTCCTCGCCGATCAGCAACGGATCCCCGCCCGACAGCAGCACATCGCGTACCGAAGGGGTCTTCCGGATGTAATCAAAGGCGTTCTCAAGCCGTGACCGGCTGGGATGAAGACCTCCCCGGCCCACCATACGCGAGCGCGTGCAATAGCGGCAATAGGTTGAGCAGAAATCCGACAGTAACAGGAGTACCCGGTCAGGGTACCGATGGACCAATCCAGGCACCGGGCTCTGGGATTCCTCGTCCAGGGGGTCGTCCGCCTCCCCGAGGCCTCTGATCGTCTCCTGCAGGGTCGGCACCACGGTGCGGCGCAGCGGTTGATAAGGATTATCCGGGGACAAGAGGCTCATGTAATAGGGGGTGATGGCCAGGGGCAAACTGCCGGCCGACCGGGTCATGGCCGATCGCTCATCCTCTGAAAGCACGAGCATTTGCTCAAGTTGGGGCACACTCCGGATGCGATGGCCCACCTGCCACCGCCAGTCGTTCCACAGTTTGGACGGAACGGCCGGATAAAACCGTTTTCTGAAGGCACGTACCACCGGGCTGAAAGACCTGGTACGTGGAAAAGGAAATGGGACGATGCATGGGCTGGACTTGGTGTGAACCTGGGGGGATGAAAAAGGCGAGGCGGCGCAAAGGTCGAGCAAGGGGTCGGGAGGTTCGTCCGACTCCTCTTCAACGGTGCTGGGAGGTTTTTTTATCAACTGGTCATTGAGCCACATCGAATTTTGCATTGTTTCCATCTCCTTAGTTAAGAGGACTATCCGTGTCTTGGCTGGGAATCATTCCAGCCTCTCCGGGATATCTGCAATCAAAACAAGAAAATTTCTAATAAGCGAATATAAGACCTTCAATGGGAAAAGCAAGAAAATAATGGGCCCAGATATTGTTATTTTAAAATAAACCATTTCAATGGGTTACGGCATAAATCATCTAGCGGGTCTTTGATAAGATATCCATGTGCACCTTCTTGGAGGCAATTGGGTTACCAAAAAAAAATTAGCCTTTCAATGGTAGGGCTGATGCTTGGAATCCTGCGTCAATCGACATCGCCGGTGTCATCCCGTTTTG